>Ga0214919_10009639_pt1 | contig 12425 bp, 10 predicted proteins | sample LL1503_MetaG_FD_177994 | JGI IMG/M metagenome (GOLD analysis project Ga0214919, IMG submission 177994) | Freshwater microbial communities from Lake Lanier, Atlanta, Georgia, United States - LL-1503 | ecosystem: Environmental > Aquatic > Freshwater > Lake | place: USA: Georgia | collected...
TGAAGCGCAAGCGGTGGTGGTGAGGCAGTAAAGAGGCGGGAGATGGAGTACTGAGTTCAGATTTCAGAGCACTGAGTGCTGAGTTCAGAGTGATGAGTAAGGAACTGGAGGCTAAGGAGTCCCGGTGCCAGGTGGGTCACGCCCCTCTGTAATCCGCACTCCGTACTCAGTACTCAGCGACCCTTCCGCTCCCTAAGCGCAATCCTGCGCATCGACGTCGATCACATCGATGACGTCCTCGTCGCGCAGGACCTTGGCCCGCAGCGGCAGCAAGGCGGCGAGGAAGGATTTGACCCCGCTGACGAGGTACCAGATGTGGACGCGATGCTGGTCCTGGACCTTCTCGAAGGGACAGGGCGCAGGGCCGCGGACCTCGGCGACGCCGGGGTGCAGGCGCTCGAGTTCCTTGACCCAGGCGTCGGCGACGAAGTTGACCTTCTCGGCGTTGCGTCCCCGGAAAACGTGGCGGATAAGGTGCCGCTCCGGCGGGTAGCCGAACTCGGCCCGGCGCTCCAGCTCCGCGGACGCGAACCCTTCGAAGTCGAGCCGCTTGGCGAACTGGATGGGATCCGTCGCGGGTTGGAAACTCTGCACCACCACGACGCCCTCCAGGTCGCCGCGACCGGCGCGCCCCGCCACCTGCGTGAGCAACTGGAAGGTGCGTTCGCCCGCCCGGAAATCGGGGAGCTGGAGCGAGAGGTCCGCATCGATGATCCCGACCAAGGTCACCCGGGGGAAGTCGAGCCCCTTGGCGATCATCTGCGTGCCCAGCAGGAGGTCATACTTGCCGGCGCGGAAATCGGAAAGCACCTCGCGGAAGCGATCCTTGCGCGACATGGTGTCGGCATCGATGCGGGCGACCTTGGCGCGCGGGAACAGGTGGGCGAGCGTCTCCTCGACCTTCTGCGTGCCATAGCCCTTCCAGCGGACCTTGGGCGAACGGCACTTCGGGCAGACCACCGGGGCGCGCTCCTGATGGTTGCACAGGTGGCACCGGGCGGTGTCATCGGTGCGGTGCAGGGTCAGCGACACGCTGCATCGGCCGCATTGGACGGCCTCGCCGCAGTCGGGGCAGACCAAGGAGCGGGAATGGCCGCGGCGGTTGAGGAAGAGGATCGACTGCTCGCGGCGCTGCAGGCGCTCGCGGATGCCGTCGGTGAGCTCGCGGGAGAGGATGTGCTGGCCCTTGAGATGCAGCACCTCCCGGCGCATGTCCACGATGCGGAACGCGGGCATCGGACGGTCGTCGACGCGCTTGGGCATGGGGTCCAGGACGTAGCGGCCGGCCTGCGCGTTCTTCCAGGTCTCGAGCGAGGGCGTGGCGGAACCGAGCACGCAGGGGATGCCGAGCATCGAGGCGCGCATCACCGCGACGTCGCGGCCGTGATACATCGGGGTCTCCCCTTGCTTGAAGGAAGGCTCATGTTCCTCGTCGACCACGATTAACCGCAGGTTCGGCAAGGGGGCGAAGATCGCCGAGCGCGCGCCGACCACCACGCGGGCCTGGCCGAGCGACATGGCCATCCAGGCATCGAAGCGCTCCCCGGCGGAAAGGTGGCTATGCCAGACGACGACCTTGGCGCCGAGGTCGGCCAGGCGCGACCGGAGCCGGCCGACGGTCTGCGGCGTGAGGGCGACCTCGGGGACGAGGAAGATGGCGGAGCCTCCCTCCGCGACGACCTTGCGGATGAGGGCGACGTAGACCTCGGTCTTGCCGGAACCGGTGACGCCGTGCAGGAGGTGGGCGCGGAAGGCCTTGCTATCCAGCGTGGCGGAGATGGAAGCCACCGCGGCGACCTGCTGCGGGTTGAGGTCGTGCCCGCGCACGGCCACGGTCTCGCCTTCGGCGAAGGGGTCGTCGTAGGCCACGCGCCAGAGGACGCTGGCATCCTCCTTGACCACCCCGGACTTGATCAGGGCGTCGACGGCGGGCTGGGCGACGCCCAGGCCCTCGACCATCTTCGCCCGGTCCGCCGGCCCGGGCTGACCGGCGAGGAAATCGATCACCTGCGCCTGGCGCGGAGCCTTGCGCCGGAGTTTTTCGAGGACGTCCGGAGCCGGCGGGGCCACCAACGTGAGGAGCCGCCGCAGGACCGGGCGGACGCCTTTGCGGATGGCGGCGGGCAAGACGGTCTCGAGGACGGAATTGAGCCCGCAGCCATAATAACCGGCCATCCATTCGGCGAGTTTGCAGCAATCCGGGGTCATCACCGGCTGCTCATGCTCCAGGAGGATGATGCTGCGCAACCTCGCGGCAGGCGGCGGCTCCGCCGGGTAGCGCCAGACGACCCCGAGGCTCACCCGGCCGCCCAGGGGCACGCGGACGAGCTGGCCGACCTGCAAGGTGTCCTTCAGACCCGCGGGGACGGAATACGAGTAGGCCCGGGCCCCGCCGTCGAACGGGACCACCTCGGCGACGCCGGGTTCGATTTCGCCGAAAAGGTCGGGCACGATGTCCAGCCTCGCCCATCCCCGGCGGGGATTCAAGCGAGGGATGCCGGCGGGGCTTATTTGCCTTCCGGCTTCTCGCCTTTGACCAAGGAACTGGCGGGAATCACCACCCGCGCCGGGTCGTCCGGATGGGTCGGGTCGAACGGCTTGACCGACGAAGCCAGGAAAGCCGCCAACTCGGGCACGCCGGCGCGGATACCTTCGACCACGCAGCGAGCCATCTCATAGGCGCCGTAGGCGCTGAAATGGGTGTCGTCGCGGAGCGGCTCGGTCTGACCCGGGAAGGTGTTGGCCGGGTAGTGCAACAGGGCCAGCTTGCTGCGCTCGACGCCGAGCGCCTGATAGACCTGCTTCGAGGAAGCGTTGAGGTCGATCAGCGGGAGGCCCCTTTCCTTGGCGACCTGGCGGACCGCCGCGGGGAAGTCGCCCAGGGACTCGACGACCTGGCCTTGCGCGTCGAAGCGACGCCGGGCGACGGCGGTGACCAAGACGGGCTTGCCACCCTTGGCCTGGATCGCGTCGACGTAGGCCCGCAGGCGGGCGGCGTAGGTGGTGAAAGCGCCGACGCCCTCCCCTTTCTCCTTCTGGTCGTTATGGCCGAACTGGAGGAGCACGAAGTCGCCCGCGCGCAACTGCGCGAGGATCTTGTCGAGGCGATGCTCGCCCTGGAAAGACCGCAGGGCGCGGCCGGACTCGGCGTGGTTCGCCACGACGGCGCGGTCGCCGAGGAAGAGCGGCAACGCCTGACCCCAGCCGACGTAAGGCTCGAAGTTCTGGTTCGTGACGGTCGAGTCGCCGGCGAGGAAGACGCGCACGGTCGCGGGCGGCGCCGGCTGGACGGACACCAGGCGGGCGCGCGCGTTCGGGCCGATGAATTCCAGCGAGAGCTGATCATCCCAGTCCGGGGCGCCGCTTTCGCGCGTCTTCAGCGCGACGCGCCCGCCGGCATACTCGGGGCGGCGGACGTCGACGAGGAAGCTCCGGGTTTCCGTGCGGCCCTTCGGGACGGCGACGTTCAAGGCGAGCAAGCGACGGGCCTCGGCCTTGACGGTGGTGACGGAGTCGACGTCGTCCCCGCCGAACGCGATCGTGACGAGGTGGATGCCCTCCTCAACCGGACGGCTCAAGACCGCCGTCGGGCGTTCCGGCGTACCGCGGAATTCCAGGACCGGGGCGCCCGCGAGCAATGCGAGCGGGAAGAGAAGGACGTACCTAAGCATGGCGAAGATTAGGAGACAGGGGGACAAGGGGGCAAGGGGGAGAACTAGAAAGGGCTGGGGCTAGGGCCAGGGACAGGGCCAGGAAGTCAAATGCTTCCATGGCCTCGCGTTTCCTGTCGCCTGTCCCCGTCCCTGGTCCTCATCCGGCGCCCCTCACCAGCGTGACAGTTCTCCAACGCATGGCCCTGCCCGCGTGCCAGCTCACTGAACTCTCACTGCTTCACGCCGGAATGGCGGGCAATCCGCACGCACATGAGCGCCCAGAAGCAACCGATGCAATTGGCCACGGGCAACTGAAGTTCCGGCGGCATGCTGTAGAAAAGGGCGTTGCCCGGGAACCAGACGAGGAAGTTGGGCAGGAGGTTCGGCAGCACGAGGCGCCGGTACCAGCCCGGCCCCATGGCCGAGCGCAGTCGGGCGGTGTCCCAGTTGGAGTCTTTCCAGAGGTGCGAGATCGCGTTGAAGGGCGCGCCGCAGAGGACGGTGAAGCAGGACTGGTCGACGAGCACCTTGAGGGTGACGACACGCAGGGAGGGATCCGTGCCGAACCACCAGCCTTGGAGCGCGTAGAAGTAGCTCACGACGAGCCCCATGAACATCCACCAAAGCACGCTATGGAGCAGGTCGAGCCCGGGGCGCGCAGGGCGCAGGCTCGGGAAGACCATGCGAAAGACCCACGGAATGAAGCCGGCCGAGAAGCCGGTGCAGAGCATGGCGAAGGCGGTCGGGTTGGTGCGGTTGGCCGCTCCGATGACGTCGAGCCACGCCCGGACGGCGGGCACCTGGTAGTAGCTGACGACCAACGCCAGCGCGGCCAGGAGGATCAGGAGGGAGGGTAGCGCGTTGTCGCGCGCGGCCTTGACCCCGGCGGCCCAGGGCGACTCGGAAGCGGCGGGGGCGCTCATCCGAGGGCCTTCCGGAGCAGCTGGTCGATGAGGACCGGGTTGGCCTTGCCCTGCGTGCGCTTCATGATCGGGCCCTTGAGCGCGTTGATGGCCTTCTCGTTGCCGGCGCGGTATTCGGCGATGGACTTGGCGACCGCCGGGTCGGCGATGACTTCCTGGACGATCTTCTCGAGCTCGCCGGTGTCGCTGTTCTGGCGGAGCCCCTTGGCGTCCACGATGGCGGCGGCGTCCTTGCCCGACTGGAACATCTCGGCGAAGACCTCCTTGGCCTGCTGCTTGGAGATCACGCCCTCATCGGTCAGCTTCACCAGACCGGCGAGCTGCGCGGGCTTGAGCGGGCAGGACGCGAGCGAGACGGGAGCGGGGGCGGCCTCGTCGGACGCGCCGGCGGCGCCCGCCGCGGCGGCGAGGTCGCGGAGCAGGTCGTTGGCCACGAGGTTGGCGATGCCCGCCGGGTTGGCCGGGTGGGCGGCCACGGCGGCCTCGAACCATTCGGCGAGGGCGCGGTCGTTCACGAGGACCGAGGCGGCGGTGTAAGGCAGGCCGAGCTTCTCGATGTAGCGTCGCTGGCGGTCGTAGAGGTTCTCGGGAACCTGCTTGGCCAGACGGGCGACCGTGTCGCGCGAGATCTGCAGGGTCGGGATATCCGGATCCGGGAAGTAGCGGTAGTCGTGGGCGTCCTCCTTGTCGCGCAGGACGTACCCGCGGGCGAGTTCGGCGTTCCAGCCGCGGGTCTCCTGGGTGATCGGGCGGCCGGCCTCGAGTTCGCGGATCTGGCGGGCGGTCTCGTAGACGACGGTGTCGCGGACGCTCGAGATCGAATTGAGGTTCTTGGTCTCGGTGCGGGTGCCGAGCTTCGCGTCGCCGCGGCGGCGGACGGAGACGTTGCAGTCGCAGCGCAGCTGGCCCTTCTCCATGTCGCAGTCGGCCACGCCGGCCTGGGTGAGCATCGCGACGAGCGAACGCAGGAACGCCTCGGCTTCGGCCGAGGAACGGAGGTCCGGCTCGGTGACGATCTCGAGGAGCGGCACGCCGGCGCGGTTGTAGTCGACCAGCGAGCCGCTGCCCGCGTGGCTGAGCTTGCCCACGTCCTCCTCGAGGTGGGCGTGGTGGATCCGGATGAACTTGTGCTCGCCCATCACGTTGCGCGAGGCGCCCGGCAGCTCGATCTCGACCTGCCCGCCGACGACGACGGGGAAATCCTTCTGGGTGAGCTGGTAGTTCTTCGGGTTATCCGGGTAGAAATAGTTCTTCCGGTCCCAGGCGCAGCGCTCCGGGATCGCCGCGCCCACGACGAGTCCGAAGAGGATGGCCTTCTCGACCGCCTCGCGGTTCACCACCGGCAGCGTGCCGGGGAGGCCGAGGACGACCGGATCGACCTGCTCGTTGGGCTCCTGGCCGAAGCCCCAGGGGGACGACGCGAAGACCTTGGCGCGGGTGCGCAGCTGGACGTGGACTTCGAGGCCGATGACGACTTCCCAATCCGAAGGTGCGTGGCTCATAGGGCGGCTTGCTGGTGGGCGAAACCATGGGCGGCCTCGAAGAGGCGGCCCGCGGCGAGGAGTTTGGCTTCGGAGAGCGGCGCGCCGACGAGGTGGAAGCCGACCGGGAGATGGCCGGACTTGCCGCAGGGGACCGAGATCGCCGGGAGGCCGGCGAGGTTCGCGGGGATCGTGAAGATGTCCTCGAGGTAGAGCTGCAGGGGGTCGGAGGCCTTCTCGCCGACCTTGAAGGCGGGGGTCGGGACGGTCGGGGTGAGCAGGACGTCGACGCCGGCGAGGGCGGCGAGGTATTCGGCGCGGATCTTGGCGCGGGCGCGGAGGGCGCGGACGTAGTAGGCGTCGGCATAACCGGCGCTGAGCACGAAGGTGCCGAGCAGGATGCGACGCTTCACCTCGGGGCCGAAGCCTTCGGAGCGGCTGGCGGTCATCATCTCGACCGGCGTCCCGGCGGAGGCGGAGCGATGGCCGTAGCGGACGCCGTCGTAGCGGCCGAGGTTCGAGGAAGCCTCGGCGGTCGCGACGACGTAGTAGGTCGGGACGGCGAGGTCGGCGGAGGGCAGTTCGACCTCGGCGATCGCGCAGCCTTGGGCGCGGTAGAATTCGACGGCGGCGTTGACCGCGGCGGCGACCTCGGGGGCGACGCCCTTGCCGAGGAAACCCTTCGGGACGCCGATGCGGAGTTTTTTCGCGTCGCCGGCGGGGAGCAGCGCGCGCTCGGACGGCCCGAAGCAGGTCATGTCGCGCGCGTCGGCCGAAGCCAGCGCGTCCAGGAGGAGCCCGCAATCTTCGACGCTGCGGGCCATCGGACCGATCTGGTCGAGCGACGAGGCGAAGGCCACGAGGCCGAAGCGGGAGATCAGACCATAGGTGGGCTTGAGGCCGACCACGCCGCAATGCGAAGCCGGCTGGCGGATCGAGCCGCCGGTATCGGAGCCGAGCGCGAGCGGCACGAGGCCGGCCGCGAGGGCGGCGGCGCTGCCGCCGGAGGAGCCCCCCGGGATACGGGCGAGATCCCAGGGATTGAACGTCTTGCGGAGCGCCGAGTTCTCCGTGGAGGAGCCCATCGCGAACTCGTCCATGTTCAGGCGACCATAAAGGATCGCGCCGGCGGCGCGGAGACGTTCGGCGACGTGGGCGTCGTAAGGCGAGACCAGCGGCGCGAGCATCTTGCTCGAGCACGTGAGCGGCTGGCCCTGGACCGCGATGTTGTCCTTGATCGCGACCGGGATGCCTTCGAGCGGGCCCCTGCCCTGCCCGGCCCGGCGGCGGGCGTCGGAAGCGTCGGCCTGCGCGAGCACGTCGGCCTGGTCGAGGTGCGTGAAGGCGCCGACCTGGTCGTTGACCGCCCGGTAGCGGGCGATGAGGGCTTCGCAGAGGGCGCGGGACGTGAGCGTACCGGCCGCGAGGCGGCGGCCGAGCTCGGCGGCGGAAAGCGTATGGAGCACGTCGGCCATGGCTTACGCTTCGTCGTCCACGACGCGCGGGACGGAGATCTGCCCGTCGCGCGAGGCGGGAGCGATGCGGGTGACGGCCTCGGCGCCGAGGACGGGGCCCGGCTCGTCGGAGCGCAGGGCCGCTTCGTCGACGACGCGGGCGTCGTCGATCGTCGCGGGCAGGTCGGCCTCGGCCAGCGCCTGGAAGTGCCCGAGGATCTGGTTGAGCTGCGCGGAGTAGAGCGCCTTCTCCTCGGCCGTGAGGCTGAGGCGGGCGAGCTTCGCGAGGTGGTCGATGTCGAAACCTTCGGCCATGGGGATCAGCGGCGGACGGTCCAGCCGGCGCCCTTCTCGAGCGTGGCGATGACCACGCCGAGGGCCTGGTTGGTCTCCTCGTCGGTGAGCGTGCGGGCCGCGTGGCGCCAGCGGATCTCGAAGGCGAGGCTGCGGTGGCCTTCGGGCAGGCCCGGGCCGGTGAAGACGTCGAAGCAGTGGACCGACTCCAACGCGAACTCCTTGCCGGCGGCCTTGGACGCCCCTTGGCGGACGCGGCTTTCGACCTCGGCGGCGGCGACGCCGACCGGGACGATGACCGCGACGTCCTTGGTGACGGGCGGGAAGGACGAGAACGCCTCGAAGCGCGGGATCTTGCGGGCCTCGGCGAAGGCCGAGCGCGGGAAGCAGACTTCGCCGGCGACGACGGAGCTCTTGAGGCCGAGGGAACGTGTCCAGCGGAGGTCGAGGACGCCGCAGGCGCCTTCTGCGGCGCGGCCGCGGTCGACCAAGGCGGCGGCATGGTCGGCCTGCCAGAGGCCGCCGGTGGCGGGCGCGAAGGAAAGGCGGACGGCGGCGACGCCGGCGAGGGCGGCGGCATCCTGCAGGAGGCGCTTCGCGCGGAGTCCGTCGAAGGCCTCGCGCGACTTCCATGAACGCGTCACCGGATCGGCGACCATCGCGAAGGCGACGGAGAGGAATTCGCGCACCGTGCCGTCGGCCTGCGGACGGAAGACCGTGCCGACCTCGAAGAGGCCGCGGGGATCGGCGTGGACCGAGAGGTTCAGGGCGAGGGCGCCGGCGAGGCCGGGGACGAGCGAAGCGCGGAGGTGCGTCTGTTCGGCGGTCAGCGGATTATCCATCGCGACGAGGGCGGCTTGGTCGGCGCCGAGCGTGCGCGCGAGCTCGGCGGCGTCGCGGAGCGAGTAGTGGCAGCACTCCGTGAAACCGGCGCCGACGAGGCGGGCGGAGACCTCGCGGGTGAAGACGGACGTCAGCGCATCCTCCTCGCCCGGCAGCGGGGCGATCGGGCGGCCGGCGGGCACCTTATCGGTGCCGTGGATGCGGATGAACTCCTCGACGAGGTCGATCGGCCGGGTCACGTCGGAGCGGAACGAAGGCACCCGCACCGAGAAACCGGCGGCGGAAGGGTGGACCGTGAAACCGAGGCGGGCGAAGGCCGCGGAGACGTCGGCGTCGGCGACGGGCGTGCCGAGCTTCGCGGCGACGTAGCCGGCGGGGAGCTCGATCGTGACGTCGGCGCGCGGCGGCTTACCGACGGCGACGGCGGGACCGACCACCTGGGCGCCGGCGAGTTCGACGAGGAGGTCGGTGGCGAGGCGCGAGGCGAGCTCGACGCCGGCCGGATCCACGTCACGGGCGAAGCGATGGGAAGAATCGGTCGACACGCCGAGGCGGCGGGCGACGCGGCGGATCTCGCCGGGACGGAACCAGGCGGACTCGAGGAGGACGTCGGTCGTGGACGCGGTCACGCCGGACTCGGCGCCCCCCATCACGCCGGCGACGACGAGCGGGCGCCGGGCGTCGGCGATGACGCAGACGCCGGTCTCCAGTTTCACCTTCTTGCCGTCGAGCAGGACGATCTCCTCGCCTTCGCGGGCCGGGCGGGCCTCGATGCCTTCGGAAACCTTGCCCGCGTCGAACGCGTGGAGCGGCTGGCCGAGCTCGAGCAGCACCCAGTTCGTGATATCGACCACGTTGTTGATCGGACGGAGGCCGGCGGCCTCGAGGTCGCGGCGGAGCCATCCGGGGCTCGGGCCGACCTGCACGTTCTTCAGCGTGCGGAGCGTGTAATAGGGGCAGAACTCGGAGGACGAGCGGACGAACTTCACCGCGTCGGCGGCGGAAGGCGCGGCGGCGAGGCCGGCGGCCGTCTTCACCGTGAGCGGCTTGAGCGTCAGGCCAAGGGCGGCGGCGAGGTCGCGGGCGACGCCGCGGATCCCGAGGCAATCGCCGCGGTTCGGCGTGACCGAGATCTCGAGCACCGTGTCCGGAGCGCCGAAAAGGGAGTTGAGCGGCGTGCCGAGGGCCGGCTGGCGCGGCGTCAGGATGAGGAGACCGTCCTCGCCCTTGCCGAGGCCGAGTTCTTCGGAGGAGCACATCATGCCCGCCGAATCGACGTCGCGGAGCTTCGAGACCTTGATCTCGAAACCGCCCGGCATCACCGTGCCCGGGAGCGCCACCGGCACGCGGTCGCCCGCCTGGAAGTTCTTCGCGCCGCAGACGATCTGGCGGAGCGCGCCATCGCCCACGTCGACCTGACAGACGCTGAGGCGATCGGCCTTCGGGTGTTTCTCGAAGGACTTGATCTCGCCGACCACCACGAGGGGCAGCGGTGCGAGACCGAAGGTCGTGACCGACTCCACCTCGAGGCCGAGCATCGGAAGGACCTCCGCGACCCGCTCCGGGGTGACGCCGGCGAGGTCGAGGTGACGCGAGAGGGCTTGGAAGGAAACTTTCATGGCTTAGGCGAACTGGCGCAGGAAGCGCGTGTCGTTGTTGTAGAAGTGGCGGATGTCGTCGATGCCGTGGACCAGCATCGCGATGCGTTCGAGACCGAGGCCGAAGGCGAGGCCGGACCACTCGTTCGGGTCGAGCCCGCAGAGCTCGAGGACCTTCGGGTCGACCAGGCCGCAGCCCATGATCTCGAGCCAGCGGTCGGAAAGCCGGCCCAGGTTGGGCGAACGGAGGTCCATCTCGAAGGATGGCTCCGTGAACGGGAAGAACGACGGACGCAGGCGGATCTCGGCGGCGGCGCCGAACGTCTCCTTCACGAAGAAATCGAGCACGCCGCGGAGGTCGGCGAGCGTGACGTTCCGGTCGATCCAGAGGCCCTCGACCTGGTGGAAGTTGGCGGAGTGCGTCGCGTCGACCGCGTCGCGGCGGAAGCAGCGGCCCGGGGCGACGATGCGGAACGGCGGCCGGCGCGAGAGCATCGTGCGGACCTGCACGCTGGACGTGTGCGTGCGCAGGAGCATCGCCTCGGCGGCCTTGCGGGGCGCGTCGGCGGAGCGGAACGCCTTCGGCATGTAGAGCGTGTCCTGCATGTCGCGCGCCGGGTGGTCGGCCGGCGTGTTGAGCGCGTCGAAGCAGTGCCATTCGGTCTCGACCTCGGGACCGTCGGCGACGACGAAGCCGAGTTTGCGGAAGGAGGCCAGGATCCGCTCGCGGGTGCGCGAGAGCGGGTGGAGCGAGCCGGCCGGGGCGTCGGGGCTCGGGAGGGTCGGGTCGACCGGCGCGCCGAGGGCGGCGGCGATCTCGGCGTCCTCGACCTTGACCAGGAGCGCGGCGAGGAGTTCCTCGACCGACTTCTTGGCCTCGTTGATGAGCTTGCCCACGACCGGGCGTTCCTCCTTGGAGAGGGTGGCCATCCCCTTCATCACCTGGGTCAGGGAGCCGTTGGGGCCGACGACCCGCGCCTTGAAGGCCTCGAGCTCGGCGCGGGTGGCGACGGCGGCGGCTTCCTGGGTGGCGGCGGCGACGAGTTGGGCGAGCTGCGACTGCATGGGTTGATTTGTGCGGTGGCGGGGAAAGTCGGCAAGCGAAAGCACCCGAAAACAAAGAAGCCCCGGCGGGCCGGGGCTTCGTGGTCGGACGGGGAAGTCGTCTTAGGCCAGCGCGGCCTGGGCCTTCTTGACGATCGCCTCGAAGGCGGGGGCGTCATGGATGGCCAGTTCGCTCAGGTTCTTGCGGTCCATCGTGATGTTCGCCTTCTTCAGGCCGGCGATCAGACGGCTGTAGGAGATGCCGAGGGGGCGGCAGGCGGCGTTGAGACGCACGATCCACAGCTGACGGAACGTCGACTTGTTCTTGCGGCGGTCGCGATAAGCGAACTTCTGCGCGCGCTGAACGGCCTCGAGGGCGTAGACGTACAGACGGGACTTGTTTCCGAAGTAGCCCTTGGCGGCTTTGATCGCGCGCTTCTTTCGGGCCTTGGTGGCCGGGCCATTGGTTGCTCTAGGCATGTTGGTATTGGGTTTTGGTTTTGGTTAGATGGCCTCGGGGTCGCCTTAATGAACACCCGTTCGGCCAAAAATGGTCTTCGGCTTAGGCGAAGGGCATCGAGGCCAGCATCTTCTTCTCGAAGCCGGAGTCGACGCGCTTGGACTTGTTGGCGCGACGGCGCTGCTTGCGGGACTTGGAGCTCAGCAAGTGGCGGGTGTTGGGGGAACGGCGCATCACTTTGCCGGTACCGGTCACCTTGAAGCGCTTGGAGACTGACTTGCGGGTCTTTTGCATGGCGGAAAGGGTCGGAACAAAGGGCGTCCGGGGGGACTTGTAAAGGGGAAAGGGCCGCGGGGGTGCAGAAGGCCTCACTTTCTCGCGGACCGCGGATCAGGTCGGCCATTTGACAATCCGCCGTAAGCCCGCTCCCCTGACCTGCACCCAAACCTAAAAACCATGCTTTCCCTCGGAAAAAAGCCTAAATTGACCTTCAAAGTAGACGCCCTGGTGGACGGTAAGGCCGTCAACGGCCCGTTTGCCGACCTCCTGGATGGTCCGACCATCGTTTCCGTCTACATGCGCAACAACACCTCGGCCTGCGATAAACAGGCCGCCGAGATGGATAAAAATGAGAAAGCCATTGTCAGACAAGGATTTAGGTTGATTGCTGTCTCC
>Ga0214919_10009641_pt1 | contig 12423 bp, 11 predicted proteins | sample LL1503_MetaG_FD_177994 | JGI IMG/M metagenome (GOLD analysis project Ga0214919, IMG submission 177994) | Freshwater microbial communities from Lake Lanier, Atlanta, Georgia, United States - LL-1503 | ecosystem: Environmental > Aquatic > Freshwater > Lake | place: USA: Georgia | collected...
CCCATCCCCGCGCCGAGCGGGTTGTTGCCACCGAAGTCGTGGCCATGGACGATCCGCTGGAAGTGGCTTTGCGCAAGAAGAAAGATTCTTCCATGCGCGTGGCCATTGAGCAGGTCAAGTCCGGCGCGGCCCACGCGGCCGTATCGGCCGGCAACACCGGTGCCCTGATGGCGATTTCCCGCTACGTGCTCAAAACCCTGGACGGCATTGAGCGCCCGGCGATCGCGGCGCAGATTCCCAACTCCCGCGGTGGCGCGACCACGGTCCTGGATCTGGGTGCCAATGTCGACTGCTTGCCCGAGCACTTGTTGCAGTTCGCGGTCATGGGCTCGGCGCTGGTGTCCGTGCTGGGTGGCGGCGAGGCACCGAGCGTGGGCTTGCTCAACATCGGCGAAGAAGCCATCAAGGGCAACGAAATGATCAAACAAACCGGCGAGTTGCTGCGCGCCGCAGCTGCCGCAGGCGACTTGAATTTTTTTGGCAACGTGGAAGGCGATGACATTTGCGCCGGGACCGTGGACCTGGTGGTCTGCGATGGCTTCGTCGGTAATGTCGCCCTCAAAACCGGTGAAGGTGTGGCCAGCATGATTGGCACCTTTATCAAGCAGGAGTTCCGCCGCAGCTGGTTGACCATGGCCATGGGACTGTTGGCGCGCCCGGTGCTGATGGCCATCAAAGCCCGTCTGGACGCCGGTCAATACAACGGCGGTGCCTTGCTGGGTTTGCGTGGTTTGGTTTTCAAAAGCCACGGCTCGGCCGACATCCGGGCTTTTGGATATGCGCTGGAGCGGGCTTATGATGCCGCCAGACACGATTTGCTGGACCGGGTGAAGGTCCGTGTGGCACACGCTGCGCCTTTGCTGGCCTTACCTGTGGCGGTGTCGCAAGCCTGAGAACACCATCCATACGACTGCATGACACACTATTCCCGCATCACTGGAACCGGCAGCTACTTGCCGCCACGCCGCCTGAGCAATGCCGATCTGGTGGCCCAACTGGCCGCCCAGGGCGTGGAGAGTTCGGATGAGTGGATTGTGGAGCGCACCGGCATCCGGGCGCGTCACTTTGCCGATGCGGGTGTTTTCAGCAGCGACCTGGCCCTGCACGCCTGCCGCCAGGCTTTGGAAGCGGCCGGACGCAGCGCATCGGATGTCGATCTGATCATCGTGGCCACCTCGACCCCGGACATGGTGTTCCCCTCGACCGCTTGTATTTTGCAAAGCAAACTCGGTGCGCCCGGCGGTGCGGCTTTTGATGTGCAAGCGGTGTGCAGCGGCTTTATTTACGCATTGACCGTGGCCGACGCCATGGTGCGCACCGGGGCTGCGCGCTGCGCGCTGGTGGTGGGGGCCGAGATCTTTTCGCGCCTGCTTGATTTTCAGGACCGCACGACTTGCGTGCTGTTTGGCGACGGTGCCGGTGCGGTGGTGCTCGAAGCCTCCGATACCCCGGGTATTTTGGCCACCGACATCCACGCGGATGGGCGGCATGTCGATTTGCTGTGCGTGCCTGGCCATGTCAGTGGCGGCCAGGCCTCGGGCAACCCTTTGTTGCAAATGGATGGCCAAGCCGTATTCAAGCTGGCCGTCGGTGTGCTGGAGGAATGCGCCCGTGCGGTGCTGGCCAAAGCCGGCAAGACCGAGGACGATATCGACTGGCTGGTGCCGCATCAGGCCAATATCCGCATCATGCAAAGCACGGCGCGCAAGCTGAAGCTGCCCATGGACAAAGTGGTTGTCAGCGTGGACCAGCATGGCAACACCTCGGCAGCTTCGATTCCGCTGGCGCTGGACACCGCTGTGCGGGGCGGCCGCATCCATGCCGGTCAGACCGTTTTGCTAGAAGGTGTGGGTGGCGGTTTTGCCTGGGGCGCGGTTCTGCTCAAGCTCTGAATTTTTCTCCTTATCGCATCAACTTGCCATGAAGCCATTTGCATTTGTTTTTCCCGGACAGGGCTCCCAGTCTGTCGGGATGTTGGACGCATGGGGTGCGCACCCGGTGGTGCAGCAGACCCTGGACGAGGCCTCCACTGCTTTGGGTGAAGACCTGGCTGCCTTGATCCACGCTGGCCCGAAAGAGGCCCTGGGATTGACCACCAACACCCAGCCCGTCATGCTGGTGGCCGGTGTGGCCGCTTACCGGGTTTGGATGCATGAAGTTGGACAGGCTCCCAGCGTGGTCGCAGGCCATTCGCTGGGTGAGTATTCCGCGCTGGTTGCGGCCGGTGTGTTGACGCTTGCGCAGGCCGTGCCTTTGGTGCGCCTGCGGGCCCAGGCCATGCAAGAAGCCGTGCCGGTGGGCGCGGGGGCGATGGCCGCGATTCTGGGCATGGACGCGCAGCGCGTGGTCGCGGGTTGTCTGGAGGTGAGCCAATCCTTCCCGGCAGGCAGCGGCGAAGTGGTGGAAGCCGTCAATTTCAACGACCCGGCGCAGACCGTGATTGCCGGCAGCCGCGCGGCGGTGGAGAAGGCCAGCGAACTGCTCAAGAGCCAAGGTGCCAAACGCGCTTTGCCGCTGCCGGTGTCCGCCCCCTTTCACAGCAGCCTCATGCGCCCTGCGGCGCTGCGGCTGCAGCAGGCACTGGCCGGGTTGGAACTCCGCGCCCCGACGGTTGCGCTGGTCAACAACGTCGACGTGGCAGTGGTCGATTCGCCCGACGGCATACGCGACGCGTTATTTCGCCAGGCATTCGGTGCGGTGCGCTGGGTCGAATGCGTACAGGCTATTCAGGCGCGCGGCGTCCAACACATCGTCGAATGCGGCCCCGGTAAGGTGCTGGCCGGGCTGTGCAAGCGCATTGATCCGGCGCTGACGGCGCTGGTCGTGGCCGACCCTGCGTCTTTGGCTGAAACCCGGGAGGCCTTGCAATGAGCGATCAGAATGCGGCAACGCACACGCCGACACAAGTAGCGCTGGTAACCGGCGCATCGCGCGGCATTGGCGCGGCAATTGCGCTGGAGCTGGCACGCCAGGGTATGCGCGTAACCGGTACCGCCACGAGCGAAGCGGGAGCCGCGCAGATCAGTGCGGCGCTGGCCGTGTTTCCCGATTGCCGCGGTGCCGTTTTGGACGTTACCGACGCAGCGGCAGGCGAGGCCCTGGTGAATGCCATTGCGCAGGATGCGGGCGCTTTGCACGTGCTGGTGAACAACGCCGGTATTACCCGCGACACCTTGCTGATGCGCATGAAGGACGCCGACTGGGATGCGGTAATCGACGCCAACCTGAAGGGCGCATTCCGCATGACACGTGCCGTTTCGCGGGCCATGATGAAGCAGCGCTACGGGCGCATCGTCAACATCACCTCGGTGGTTGGCGCCATGGGGAATGCCGGACAAGCCAATTACGCGGCATCCAAGGCCGGACTCGCCGGCATGACCCGGGCGCTGGCGCGTGAGCTCGGCTCGCGTGGCATCACGGTCAACTGCGTCGCCCCCGGATTTATTGAAACCGACATGACTGCCGCGCTGAGCGCCGAACAGCAGGCCGCGTTGATGGCCCAGATCCCGGCTGGCCGTCTGGGTCAGGCGCAAGAGGTGGCGCAGCTGGTTGCGTATCTGGCGTCGGCTCAGGCCGCTTATGTCAGCGGCCAGGAAATCCATATCAACGGTGGGATGCACATGTAATTTTGCAGTGCGCTACCCGATAATCCGCCGCAATATCCGTCCGGCGGACCCGCGAACCGGCTGCGGTTTGGTCGTGGGTAGAATGACGGATTGTTTACAACCCTCAGAGGGAATCCATGAGCGATATTGAAGCACGCGTCAAGAAAATCATTGCCGAGCAACTCGGCGTTGAAGAGTCACAAGTCACCAACGAAAAGGCCTTCGTCGCCGATCTGGGTGCTGATTCGCTGGACACGGTGGAACTGGTGATGGCTTTGGAAGACGAGTTCGGCATCGAAATTCCTGACGAAGACGCTGAAAAAATCACCACGGTGCAAAACGCGGTCGATTACGCGACCACCCATAAAAAAGCCTGATTGCCAGTGTGTCCGCCCCTTGTGGCGGCACCTTGATTGACCTATCCGCACCATGAAAGTTCGTCTATGACGCGCCGTCGCGTAGTTGTCACCGGTCTGGGCTGCATCAGCCCGGTCGGTAACACCGTCGATGCGGCGTGGTCGCGCTTGTTGGCCGGCAAGTCCGGCATCGACCGCATCTCCAAGTTTGACGCCAGCAGCTTTGCCTGCCAGATCGCCGGCGAGGTACGCGGTTTCGATGTCGAGTCCTACATGAGCGCCAAAGAGGCGCGCACCATGGACAGCTTCATCCACTACGGCATCGCTGCGGCCAGCCAGGCTGTGGCCGATGCGGGTTTGAAGACCGGCGAAGCCTTGGGCGACGAAGAGGCGACCCGGATTGGTTGCGTGATTGGTTCAGGTATTGGCGGCCTGCCCATGATCGAGGCCACCCACGCGGAATACACCGCGCGTGGTGCACGCCGCATCTCCCCATTTTTCGTTCCTGCGTCCATCATCAACATGATCGCGGGACATGTGTCGATCCGCTACGGATTCAAAGGCCCCAATATTGCCATCGTCACGGCCTGTACCACCGGATTGCATTGCATCGGTGAGGCGGGGCGCATGATCGAATACGGCGACGCCGACGTGATAGTTGCCGGTGGCTCTGAAGCGACTGTGTCGCCTCTGGGTGTGGGCGGCTTTGCTGCCATGCGTGCGCTCAGCACCCGCAACGATGATCCGGCTACGGCGTCGCGCCCCTGGGACAAAGACCGCGACGGTTTTGTTCTTGGCGAGGGCGCGGGTGTGATGGTGCTGGAAGAGTACGAGCACGCCAAAGCGCGGGGTGCCAAGATTTACGCCGAACTCGCCGGTTTTGGCATGAGTGCGGATGCGGGTCACATGACCGCCCCCAGTATGGATGGCCCGCGCCGGGCCATGCTGGGTGCTTTGCGCAACGCGGGCTTGAATCCCGATGTGGTGCAATACGTCAATGCCCACGGAACTTCGACGCCCCTGGGCGACGTCAATGAATCCAACGCCATCAAGGCAACGCTGGGCGACCATGCCAAGTCGGTGGTGGTGAATTCGACCAAATCCATGACCGGGCATTTGCTGGGCGGCGCCGGTGGTTTGGAATCGGTTTTTACGGTGCTGGCTTTGCACCACCAGGTCAGCCCACCCACCATCAATATCTTCAACCAGGATCCCGAGTGCGACCTGGATTACTGTGCCAACACCGCCCGGGATATGCGCATCGACGTCGCGATCAAAAACAATTTTGGTTTTGGCGGCACCAACGGCAGCCTGGTTTTCAAGCGGGTCTGATTTTCCGCCCACCGGGCACAGGGTGACGGTAACGGCTTATGAACGGCCCGCCGGCAGTTTCCGTGGTGCTTGCCCCCAACCGGACTGAGGCCTGTATCGCAGGCGGAGCCAGCTTGTTGCTGTCCTTGGTGGTATGCGGATTATTCTTCTCCGGTGCCTTGCCGTCCGCTGCCGATGTCGCGTGGGCACTGTTGCTGCTGGCTTTTTCCCTGGTGTTGACCGCCTTGCTGGCCTACCGTCGCTCCGCAATCGTTTCGCTACGCTGGGATGGCGAACGCTGGTCCTGCGCCCGGGAGCATGGGGTTGCCTGTACCGTGGGTGTCGCGCTGGATTTGCAGCAGTGGATGCTGCTGCGTGTGGAGCTGGAGTCCGGCTCGTGTGAATGGTTGTGGCTGCGGCGAAAAGCGCAGGTAAAGCAATGGCCTGCCTTGCGCCGGGCCTTGATTTTTTCAGCCATGATCGCAGATGATGCAGCGGGTGCTGACCCGCTGGGGCGGCTTGTTTGATGTGATGGAGAACACACGATGTTGACAGTAAATTTGGTGCCGGTACGCAGCTGGATGGGTGCGGGTTTGCTCGCGGTATCCCTCTTGTTGGGTATGGCCGCAGGTCCTGTTGCAGGGCAGTCACGGACCTTGCCTGATTTCACCGATTTGGTTGAGCAGGTGGGTCCCTCTGTGGTCAACATCCGCACCACGGAAAAAGTCCAGGCCCGGCAATCCCAGGTTAACCCTGGCGAAGAGGAAATGCTGGAATTTTTCCGCCGCTTTGGCCTACCTACGCCAAATCTGCCGCGCCCCGCCCCGCGTCAGCGCGCGCCCCAACAAGAGGACCAATCCCGTGAACAGCCGCGCGGCGTGGGGTCCGGGTTTGTGCTGACATCGGACGGCCTGATTTTGACCAACGCGCACGTGGTGGAGGGCGCCGATGATGTGATCGTCACGCTGACCGACAAGCGTGAGTTCAAAGCCAAAATCATTGGCTCGGACAAACGCAGCGATGTGGCCCTGGTGAAAATTGAGGCCAGCGGCCTGAGCGCGGTACGCATCGGGGATGTCAACCGCCTCAAGGTGGGCGAGTGGGTCATGGCCATCGGTTCGCCATTCGGTCTGGATAACTCGGTGACCGCTGGCATTGTCAGCGCCAAGCAGCGCGACACGGGCGAGTTCCTGCCATTCATACAGACCGATGTGGCCATCAACCCCGGGAATTCCGGCGGTCCGCTGATCAATATGCGGGGCGAAGTGGTGGGCATCAACAGCCAGATTTATTCGCGCTCGGGTGGCTTCATGGGCATCTCGTTTTCGATTCCGATTGATGAGGCCATTCGCGTGAGTGACCAGCTGCGCAGCCAGGGCCGGGTGTCACGGGGCCGCATCGGCGTGACGATTGACCAGGTATCCAAGGAAGTCGCCGAGTCCCTGGGTCTGGGCAAGAACACGGGTGCCTTGGTCAAAGCGGTAGAGCCGGGTTCGCCGGCCGATAAAGCCGGGGTTGAGCCGGGCGACGTGATCACCAAGCTCGATGGCCGGGTGATCGAAAAGTCCATGGATTTGCCCCGGTTTGTCGCCGCCACCAAACCCGGAACCCGCAGCGCCCTGACGGTGTTCCGGCGTGGCGCGTCCAAAGAGTTGCAGGTCACGATCGGAGAAATCGAGGCGGAAAAAACCGAGGCCAAAGCTGCGCCTGTGGCACCCAAATCCAAGCCCAGCGCAGTCGCCCAGGGTTGGGGTCTGAGTTTGAGCGAGCTCAGCGAGGCGCAACGCCGGGACCTCAAAGTCAAATCCGGCGTCGCCGTCGATGCCGCCACCGACGCCGCAGCCAAAGCCGGTCTGGCCGAGGGCGATGTGATTTTGCAGATGGACAGCGTGGAAGTCTCCAGCGTGAAGGAAGTCGAGGCCATTTTGGCCAAACACGACAAAGCCAAGCCGCTGGTCGTCCTCTACCGCCGCGGCGACTGGACCCAGTACACCCTGATGCGATTGGGCAAGTAGAGCGGGTGTTTCGTTAGAATGCAACGGGCCGGCGCCAGGGGCGTGGGCCCCAAGCGTGGAAACTGAGGGCGCGTCATTCACCGATGCGCCCTTTTCTTTGTCTGCCTGACCGCTTTTTTTGATCCGCTTAGCCTGAAGTCTTCTGGATGCAGCACATACGAAATTTCTCCATCATTGCCCATATCGACCATGGGAAATCGACGCTGGCCGACCGCTTGATACAGCATTGCGGCGGTCTGGAAGCGCGGGAAATGCAGGAGCAGGTGCTCGATTCAATGGACATTGAAAAAGAGCGCGGCATCACCATCAAGGCGCAGACCGCTGCGCTGCAATACCGCGCCAAAAGCGGGCAGGTCTACAACCTGAATTTGATTGACACGCCCGGCCACGTCGATTTTTCCTACGAAGTCAGCCGCTCCTTGTCCGCCTGCGAGGGCGCATTATTGGTCGTCGATGCCAGCCAGGGCGTAGAGGCGCAGACCGTGGCCAACTGCTACACCGCCTTGGACCTGGGCGTGGAAGTGGTGCCGGTGCTCAACAAAATGGACCTGCCCAATGCCGATCCGGACAATGCGCGCGCCGAAATTGAAGACGTGATCGGCATTGACGCCACCGATGCGATTCCCTGTTCGGCCAAGTCGGGCATGGGCGTGGAAGACATTCTGGAAGCCATTGTGGCGCGCATTCCCGCACCCAAAGGCAATCCCGATGGCCCGCTGCGCGCCATGATTGTGGACAGCTGGTTTGATACCTATGTGGGCGTGGTCATGCTGGTGCGCGTGGTCGACGGCCGCCTGGGCAAGGGTGAGCGCTTCAAGATGATGGCCACCGGTGCCATGTACAACGCCGACAACCTGGGTGTGTTCACGCCGGCCAACGAGCCGCGTACATCCCTGGAGGCCGGGGAGGTGGGTTACATCATCGCCGGCATCCGTGAGCTGCAAGCCGCCAAAGTGGGCGACACCATCACCCTGATCAAGCAGGGAACCGGCGGCGCAGCTGCAACGGCGACCGAGGCCTTGCCCGGATTCAAGGAAATCCAGCCCCAGGTTTTTGCCGGGCTGTACCCGACCGAAGCCAACCAGTACGAAGGCCTGCGCGACAGCTTGGAGAAGCTGAAGCTCAACGATTCCTCGCTGCATTACGAGCCCGAAGTGTCCCAAGCCCTGGGTTTCGGTTTCCGCTGTGGTTTCCTGGGGCTTTTGCACATGGAAATCGTGCAGGAGCGGCTGGAGCGCGAGTTCGACCAGGACCTGATCACCACCGCGCCCAGCGTGGTCTATGAGGTGGTGGGTGTGGATGGCGAAGTGCGCATGGTGGAAAACCCGTCCAAGATGCCTGATCAGGGACGGCTGGACGAAATCCGCGAACCCATCGTCACCGTGCACCTGTATATGCCGCAGGAATATGTGGGCGCGGTGATGACGCTGGCCAACCAAAAGCGCGGCGTGCAAATGAATATGGCCTACCACGGGCGCCAGGTCATGCTGACCTATGAGATGCCGCTGGGCGAAATCGTGCTGGACTTCTTTGACAAGCTCAAGTCGGTGAGCCGTGGTTACGCGTCCATGGACTACGAGTTCAAGGAATACCGCGCCTCCGATGTGGTCAAGGTCGACATCCTGCTCAACGGCGAAAAGGTTGACGCGCTGTCCATCATCGTGCACCGCAGCCAGGCCACCTACCGGGGCCGGGCGGTGGTGACCAAAATGCGCGAGATCATTTCGCGCCAGATGTATGACGTCGCCATCCAGGCCGCTATCGGGGCCAACATCATTGCGCGTGAGACAATCAAAGCGCTGCGCAAGAACGTGCTCGCCAAGTGCTACGGCGGCGATATTTCACGCAAGCGCAAGCTCCTCGAAAAGCAAAAAGCCGGCAAAAAGCGCATGAAGCAAATCGGCTCTGTGGAAGTCCCCCAAGAGGCGTTCTTGGCTATTTTGCAAGTGGAAGACTGATGCAAGCATTGACATCTGTGGTGCTGGCCGCCTTTGTGGCCTTTGCCGGGGCCTGGTTCGCCGGGATCGTGGAAGCGAATTTCGCCTTGTTGTTGTTCCTGGCCTCGGTGGTCACAGGGCTTTACTGGTTGGGCGAGCAATTGGTATTCGCCCCCGCACGGCAGCGCGCGGCAGCGCAGCTCGAATCCGAAGACGCCCAGCGCCGCAGCGCCTTGGCGCAACAAGGCATCAAGCAGGTCGATGGCGATGTGGCCCACGCCAAGGAGGCGCTGCTGGCCCAGCCCTGGTGGCTGGAATGGACGGCGGGTTTGTTTCCCGTCATCATCACCGTATTTTTGCTGCGTTCGTTTTTGTTCGAGCCTTTCAAGATTCCATCGGGCTCCATGATTCCCACGTTGCTGGTCGGCGATTTGATTCTGGTGAACAAGTTCCATTACGGCATTCGTTTGCCGGTCATCAATACCAAGCTCACCGAGGGCAACAAACCCCAGCGTGGCGATGTCATGGTATTTCGCTACCCGCCGCAGCCCAGCCTGGACTACATCAAGCGCGTAGTCGGCGTGCCCGGCGACACCGTGGCGTATCTGAACAAGCGCCTCACCATCAATGGCCAGGTGGTGGATACCAACGCTTTGCCCGACTTTCTGGATGAAGATTCGATGCGCTACTTCAAGCAGTTCGAGGAAAAACTGGGTGATCAGCCGCACCGCCTGCTCAACGACGAAAGCCGTCCTGCCTTTGTGCAGGTGCAGCCGAATTTTTTTGGTGCGGAAGGCTGCAAATACACGATCGAAGGCGTGACCTGCAAGGTGCCCGAGGGCCACTATTTCATGATGGGCGACAACCGCGACAATTCGCTGGATTCGCGCTACTGGGGCTTTGTGCCGGATGCCAATATTGTGGGCAAGGCATTTTTCGTCTGGATGAACTTCAGCAGCCTCAAGCGCATAGGCGGCTTCCATTGATGGCAATTCGCCTGTATCCGCAATGAGCCAGGGGCTGGAGCAGCTGCAGCTGCGTTTGCAGTACCGATTCCACAAGCCCGATTTGCTGCGCCGCGCGCTGACGCACCGCAGCTTTTCTGCCGAACACTACGAGCGCCTGGAGTTCCTGGGCGATTCGGTCCTGGGTTTGGCGATTTCCGATATGTTGTATGCCCAGCTGGGAAGCTTGGATGAGGGTGATTTGTCCCGCATCCGCGCCAACCTGGTGCGCCAGGAGACTTTGCACCGCCTGGCGCTGGATCTGGGTTTGTCCGAGCTGTTGCGCCTGGGCGAGGGCGAAATGCGCTCCGGCGGCCCCAAGCGCCCGTCCATCCTGGCCGATGCGCTGGAGGCGGTGCTGGGCGCGGTGTACCTGGACGCTGGTTTCGCTGCAGCGCAATCGCTGGTCCAGCGGTTGTTCGCCGCCGTTGACATCCACCCGGCCATGCAGGCGGTCGGCAAAGACCCCAAGACCGAACTCCAGGAGTGGTTACAGGCACGCAAGCGCCCCTTGCCCGCGTACCGTGTGGTTGCCACGCTGGGTGCCGCACACCAACAGAGTTTTGACGTCGAATGCGCCATCGAACCCTTGGGTTTGAGCGAGCGCGGCATCGGCGGATCGCGCCGTTCGGGCGAACAGGCTGCCGCCGCTGCCATGTTGCAAACCATCAAAAACAGGGCCATTCCATGAGCACCAAAAAAAATCCGCCACCCGCCGACGCGCCTGCCGCACAGGACGCCGGGGAGCTGGACGCCATGCTGCAAGGCCTGCTCAAAACCGGCTTGAAAAACGCAGACCCCGGCGCTGCGGCGGCCGGACAGCGCTGCGGTTTGGTGGCCATCGTGGGCAAGCCCAATGTGGGCAAATCGACGCTGATGAATGCGCTGGTCGGGCAGAAAATCAGCATCACCTCCCGCAAAGCGCAAACCACCCGGCACCGCATCACCGGCATGCACACGCGCGGCGTGACGCAGTTTGTGTTTGTGGACACCCCCGGTTTCCAGACCCGCCATAACAATGCGCTGAACCGCTCGCTGAACAAAACTGTGGTCGGTGCGGTAGGCGATGTGGACCTGATTTTGTTTGTGGTGGAAGCCGGTATGTTCAACCAGGCCGATGCCAAGGTGCTGGCCTTGCTCAGCAAAGAGGTGCCCACGCTGCTGGTGGCCAACAAGCTCGACCAGGTCGAGCGCCGCTCCGACCTGGCGCCCTGGCTGCAGGCCATGCAGCAGCGCCACGCCTTCGCCGAGTTCGTGCCGATCTCGGCCAAGAATGCCAAGGACATTGCCCGCATGCTCGACATTTGCGAGAAGTTCCTGCCCGAGCAACCCTGGTGGTACGCGCCCGACGAGTTGACCGACCGCAGCGAAAAATTCCTGGCTTCGGAAACGGTGCGTGAAAAGCTGTTCCGCCTGACCGGCGATGAGTTGCCCTACACGTCGACCGTGGTGATTGACCAGTTTTCGGAAGAACCCGGCGTGGGCAAGCAAAAGCGCCTGGTCCGTATTGCCGCCACCATCGTGGTCGAGCGCGACAGCCACAAAGCCATGGTAATCGGCGACAAGGGCGAGCGCATCAAACGCATAGGCACCGAAACACGGGTAGAGCTGGAACGCCTGCTAGACGCCAAAGTGTTCATCGAAATGTGGGTCAAAGTGCGCTCTGGCTGGGCCGACGACGAGGCCCGCGTGCGCGCCTTCGGTTACGAATAGGCAAGCGGCCTATGGCAACGCGTCGCCCTGCGCAGCGCTTTAGCGACGAGCCGGCCTATGTGCTGCACCGCTACGACTGGAGCGAGTCCAGCCTGATTGTGGAGGTCTTTACCCGGCACCACGGACGTATCGCCTTGGTAGCCAAGGGCGCCAAGCGACCCAGTTCCAGCTTCCGCCCTATCTTGCTGCCCATGCAGCCGCTGCATATCGCCTTTGGCGGCGAGGGCGAGATCCGCACCCTCAAAAGCGCCGAGTGGCAGGGCGGCCATGTGATGCCCAAGGGCGATGCGCTCTTGTCCGGCTATTACCTGAACGAACTTTTGCTGGCTCTGCTGGCGCGCGACGATCCACATCCTGGCTTGTTCGACGTGTACGCGCGCGTGGTTGAGCTGATCGCCGGCGGGCACGAGGCGCTGCTGCAGGCCGTGCTGCGCACCTACGAAATCCTGCTCCTGCGCGAGGTCGGTCTGCTGCCGCAGCTG
>Ga0214919_10009643_pt1 | contig 12421 bp, 12 predicted proteins | sample LL1503_MetaG_FD_177994 | JGI IMG/M metagenome (GOLD analysis project Ga0214919, IMG submission 177994) | Freshwater microbial communities from Lake Lanier, Atlanta, Georgia, United States - LL-1503 | ecosystem: Environmental > Aquatic > Freshwater > Lake | place: USA: Georgia | collected...
GCAAGGCGCGTCGGCGGCGCGCCAGTTTAAGTTTTAAGTTTAAGATTAAGATTGGGGAGAAGGCCGGAAAAGATGAAACTTTAGAAAGGAGAAATCGGGAAACTGAGACCCGGATTGACCAATACATTTTGGCCCGCGAAATACGCGAACGAAGCGAAAGAAAATCCGGACTTAAACGTTAAAACTATCTGACCTTTCACCTCTGACCCCTGACCTCTAGCCTCTCGCCTCTCGCCTTTCGCCTCTCGCCTTTCACCTCTCGCCTCACGTAATTTGATCCAGCAGCGCGCGTAGACGGCGGCCAACATCATCGAGCGCGTAGGGCTTCTGCACAAAGTCTTCGATGCCCAAATTTTGCAGCTCCGCGCGAATGTCACTCGGTAAATTCCCACTCAGCATCAGCACTTTCAAATTTGGCCGGGCGATCTTAATCACTTTTGCCACTTCGAGTCCATTGGCACCCGGCATATTTAAATCAAGCAGGACCGCATCGAGGGGCTGCTCGAGACGACTGACATAGTCAATGGCCTCAAGACCATTGGCTGCCGTGGCCACCGTGTAGCCTTTCGAAGCAAATGCGGTCTCCAATAATCGTCTGAGCGAAATCTCATCATCCACGACCAAGATCGTTTCGTGTCCGTCAGGGAAAATGCCGCGCAACGCTGTCGTTGGCACCACCATCGTCTCCGCCGAGAGCGGCAAACCTACCGTGAAGGCACTTCCAACCCCAGGCGAACTGGTGACGTCAATAAATCCGTGATGACTCGTCACAATCCCATACACCACGGCCAAACCCAGACCAGTGCCTTGTGTACCGGGCTTCGTAGTGAAGAACGGCTCAAAAAGTCGCGCCCGAACTTCAGGCGTCATGCCGGTGCCGGTGTCGGCGACGCGCAGACACGCATAAGTTTTACTCGGATCGACGCCCGTTACCCCCGCGACAGTGCTCCCAGCGCGCACCTGCGTGCTCACCGTGATCGTGCCTCCTTGCGGCATCGCATCCCGGGCATTAACGCATAAATTAAGGAGAATTTGCTGAGCCTGACTCTGGTCGGCCAAGAGCGGTGGTAACTTGTCGGCTAACTGGAGATCAAAACTAACTGTGCGGGGGAAAGTCTCAGCGAGGAGCTTCACCAATTCGCGCACCTGCTGATTCAGATCAAAGGGCGCGTACCGCACTTCATTCTTGCGGCTAAAAGTTAAAATTTGACGCACCAAGCCGCTGGCGCGTTGCGACGCCCGATAAATTTCCTGAAGGCTTTTACGGGCTTGGTCCGCATCTGCGCTATGATTAAGGCAAAACTCTGCATAGCCATTGATGATCGCGAGTAAGTTATTAAAATCATGCGCGATGCCGCCAGCAAGCGTGCCTAAGCTCTCCATTTTCTGCGACTGACGCAGCTCGTGCTCGAGTCGTTTGCGCTCTGTAATATCTTCACGCAAACAAAGTAGATTGGTAACCTCTCCCGCCGGTCCGAGTAGACTCGATACCTGAACAGATTCCCACACCGTGCGACCATCGCCGCGTTCGCTCACTAACTCCCCATGCCACTCACGGTTGGCCCGCACCGCCGCCCACATGGCTTGATACGACGCCTCATCGGCATGCCCGTCACGAAGGACCTCCGTAGTCTGATCAAGAATATCCTCTAAGGTACGACCGGAACCTTCTGTGTACTTTGGATTAACATATTGAACGCGTCCCTCGGCATCTGTAATCACAAACGCCACCGGTGACTGCTCAACAGCGCGAGATAGTTTTAGGTACTGCTCTTCAGCCATCCGCTGCTTGGTGATATCGCGCCCAACTGCGCGCAGACCATAAATGACCCCAGCGGCATCACGCAGCGGCGACTTTTCCCAGGCTAACCAGCGCCAACCTTGCGGCGTATCGCAGCGGAGTTCGCGCGTCACCCGATAAGGCGGTCGATCTAAATCTGCCGTCAGATCCATCATCAGATTAACATGATCAGCGGGAAGAATCGCACTCAACGCCGTGCCTCGCCACTCACTCAGATTGCGGCCGAATTTGCGGGCGAACGCTTGATTAACGGCCAAAAATTGGCCGGCCAAATCTCGGCAATAGGCGGGATCAGCACTCTGGGCCCAGGGGCCGAGTAACGCCTCAAACGAGAGTGCGGAAGGCGACGCTTCTCGGGATGAGGCAAGGGACACAACAGCCATAGTGGGAGGAGTAATCGGTTGCCGCCAACGATACTTTAGCTGGTTAAGTGAACGCGGCAAAACCTCAGCAATCAAGTTCGCTGCTCGCACTCGCCGGAGCCCGTTCAGCCGGCCGCTTGAAAGCGAGATTCGAGGCGGTTGTTTAAACCAGCATAGGCCGGCATTAATTGAGCCGCCCGTTGCCGGGCACCCTCGAGTCGCTGAATTTCCGCGCCTAATTCTGCCATTTTTATCTGCAACCAGCGAGCGTGCTCGTCATTCCGCTCGAGGAGTAAGCGAACTCGATCATCAAGACCCGTCACGCCATAAGCCCCAGCGAGCAACGCTAATTGTTGCACGAGTGGCTCAGCCCGTTGCCGGGTAGCGAGCATGAGATCAGCAAGACCAGACCGCCGATACATGCCCTCTTGCTCAAGCAAGAGCTCGACCGCGGTGAGCAAACGAGTGGCGCGCGTAACCGGAGCTTCCATAAAATCAGGCAACACCCCGAATTAATTCAGGTCGTTCATCATTGATGGGTTGCGCCGTGAGCATTTCCGCCCAACTCGCCCGCAGTTGATTAAGCAGTCCTTCGACTTCTATCACCGGAGAAAGCTCCTTACGCAAATTTGCTTCGAAGATCCGCCGATTATAATAATCGTAAAGTTTATCGAGCGTCGGCGCTACTTCACCACCGTCCGAAAAATTTAAGCCACCCTGTAGCTCCGCAATGATCGCCTGGGCTTTGAGTAGCTCACGATTAATCACCTCGAAGCGGTGCGCCTGACCCTCCGGTCGCTCTAACGCGTCACGCGCCAAAGCCAGCGAGCGCAGCGCCCCATCATAAAGCATCAACACGAGCTGACCGGGACTCGCCGTCAGCACGGCATTGGACCGATAGGTCCGCGCGTAACCTTGAACCATCGCGGAAGTGCTCAAGAGTGGTCTTCGGATAAATCCGGGGCATTAATGATGACCGCGCTGATCGCCCGCAGAATCGTATCTGAGGGATACGATCCATCCGCCGCAATCGCCCGAGCACGAGCGATGACCTCGGGACGAATTTCGGGAGACTGCTGCAGCGCGAGCCGCAGCGTGCTCGAAAGATCGATATGGATCTGATCGGAAGGAGCCGGCGCCGGACGAACCGGAGCAGCGGCAACTGAGGCGGCAGCGAGGGCATCGCTGCGGGCCGACGGACTAGAAGAAGAAGCGGAATGTATCATGTGGTTGGAGGGACGAGAACGGTCAGCCACTAACGCTAATCATCGATACAGGGAACGCCGTTGATTGTTAATTAAATCGGTGCAGTGAGAAAAAACTTTAACGCAATATATCGGCTAAATCTTAACGTGGGGGCAGCGTGGTAAAAGTCGCTGCGGCGACATAAGCGGCAAACTTAGTGGGACTTTGCAGCGTCCCACTGCGCAAATCAACCGGACTATCCACCGCCGCCGAAGCGCGGTAGAAATAGCGTACACTTTTGACCACGCCAGGATCATCCGCGGAAAATATTTCGTCAAGAGTCCACAGCCACTGAGGATTCGTGATGGTCACGAGCTTGGCACGCACGCCGAGTTGCAGCGGGCGATAGCCCCGATAAGCAGTGAGATCAATAAAGAGGACTGCATCCGCCGCATAAGTTCGCGCAAGTGCCGGCAAAAAATCAGCTGGGAGGGTTGCGACCGAGGCATATTCTGGCTGCCCGAAACGCTGCTGACATTCACTCCGCGTCAGCCGCACCACTTCAAAGCGCAATTGCTTCTGCAGTTCCGCGGCGAAAACCTCTTCGAGCGCTTGGGCTGTCTCCGCGGACACGATCATGCCACCAGCTAACGGCACCACTACGACACGACGAATCGTACGTGGAAGCTGGGCTACCCCCCGGACATTAGTGGGCGTAAAATACTCTTTAGCTGGTAAACCGACCGAAAAAGTTTCCGCCAAGAGCCCGGTGTTACCCAAAGCCAACAGCCCTCCCAGCAAAATTCCAGTTCCCCAACTCCGCGAAGGTAAACAAAGGTTAAAAGTGTTCATGCAGATTTGCTCGAGCTGGGGAAGGCATTCGCCAAGGTCGTAGACTGTGATTTGAGGAGCGATTGGGCCGATTCCATGGCGATAAAACTAGCGGTAAGTGCGGCGCGTTGCTGATCCAAACGCCGTTGAAGATTACCCATTGAAGTGTCGAGCGATGTATTGGCGGCATTAAGCCGATCTTCCTGCAGCGCATTGGCGGTGCTGATCTGGTCGACGTAAGTGCTGAGCGTCGCGGCCCATCCTGTCGTGCTAGTTTGAAAAAACTCGCCCACACTCCTCGCTTGCGTTTGCAGGGCGGTCGTTAATTTCGCGCTGTCCGTAATTTTTAGCACGCCACTCGTAGAATTAAAATCAATGCCGAGATGCTCCAGGCGACTGATGGTACCACTCAGACCGGCTACTTGAGCGAAAGCTAATTTGTGCAGGTGATCAGCCCAACTTTGCACCTCCCGATTACCCGCCAAGATCGCCGCCGTGACTTTGCCGTTAATCCCCATCGTCGTCTTGGTATTCTCATCCACATAGCTTTGGAGATCATTAAATTTAACTAAGAAATTCTCAATCACGCTGCGCATTCCTGCCGTATCACTGCTCACTGCCAGCGTTTGCGTAGCCAAGGTATCCACCGCGACCATTAAACCAGCAATGCCATGCTCCGCCGCTGTCAACGTGTTGCTCGCGCTACTCTGACTCGCGCCGCCGTTGAGCGAAAATTCTGCATTTTGTCCGCGCACGAGAATTGCGCCACTCGTTAAGCCGAGCGCGTCCAGTAAACCCGGCGAACTTTCACTCACCGCGATCCCGGTGTCGCCGGTCGTATTGTTAGCCAGGACCACGCGGTCGTGAGTGCTATCATACAGCGCAGTGACGCCCGCCGCTGATTCAGTAATGCGCGTGAGGACAGCCGACAAGGAATCGGTATTCACGTTATAAGCGATGCTCACCCCATTAACTAAAAAAGTACGGTCGCCTGCGGCCACTAAGGCGGTAAGATCGGCTTGTAGTCGAGCGGTGGCCAGCGTCGTTGAGCTTTGCGTCGTTCCCAATTTTCCCGTGCTCACGGTCGTGGATAACGTAGCATTATTACCCAGCTTGAGCGCGGTTAAAAAATTACTCGTGTCATTGGCCGCACCCAGTACCACCGAGCTACCGGTGAGCGTAATTTTATCGGTTGTGTGATCGTAACTCGCGGTCACTGCATCGCTCGTCGCCGCCGCGATCGCTGTAAAAACTTGGTCGAGCGTATCCGTCAGCGCCACCGTGACCGCTTGACCATTTACTGTAAAGGTGCCGGCGGTGATCGCGGTGGCCGTCGGCAGGGTCGCTAAAGTTAACCCAATTCCGTCATCGGTGCTGTTGAGCGCCTGGCCAAGATCGGCCGCGCCTTGGCGGCGTGCGGTCGTCGCCAACTGCGTCACCGTGAGTTCATAACTCCCGGCAGCGGTACTACCCGCCGCCGTCGCTTGCCAAGAAGAGTTTGGCGTCGTGGACGAAACGAGCCGGCTGGAAAATAAATCACCAGAACCCAGCGCGGTCGCGGCGGTACCCAGTGCAGCCATCTTCGTATCTAAATCAACCAGAGCGGCCTGCCGATTGAGATTGGTTACCTTCTCCGCATTGAGTCGATCAATCGGGGCATTTTGTACCGCCATGATCTGGTTGATAAATGTCTTCCAATCAAAGCCGGAGGAGAGTCCTGAAAGTGAGTAATCCATGAGATGGCGTTCGTGGCCATTCACTTATCGACTCCCGTACTTAAAAATTAAGTCCTTGGTTCAAAAATAAGGAAAAAATTGAGCCAGCCGCGAGGAGCGGTAGCGCGACCAATGGTAGGGTATTCCCCTGGTCTGATCCGCTTCGTCCGGGCCGCGGTAAAACGGCCCGGACTTAGCGAATCAAAACAACCATTAAGGAGACTAACTTACTGGAGCAACTTCAGCGCGGACTGGGCGCTTTGGTTGGCCTGGGCGAGCATCGAAGTGCCGGCCTGGACCAGAATGCTCCAACGAGCGAGCTGGGTGGATTCAGCGGCGACATCGACGTCGATGATCCGGCTATTCGCAGCTTCGAGGTTGGCTTTATTCGTGGTCACCAATTCGCTAGCAAAACCAAAGCGGCTCTGCTCCGAGCCGTTGTTCGCACGCATGGTGGCAACATTTTGGATCGCGGTGGAAATCTCCGCAACCGACACGTCAGCAAGGGCGGTGTCACCCGTGGCAGCAGTAATTACGCCAACTCCGGTGGTGGAGCTAGTGAGATCACGTGCGGCGATCGATACCGTCGTTGCACCGTCATCCGTCACGGCCACTGAGCCAATCGCAGACGAGCCGAAGAGGCTAACGCCGTTGAATTTCTCCGTCGCATTGTCTTCGAGCTGCTGGGCCAACGCCAAGAACTCGGTGTTGTAGTTGGCCTTGTCGCTGGCGCTCTTGGTGATGTCACTGTACAGCACCTTGAGTTCGCTGATGCGCTCGAGCACCTTGCCGCTGCCCTTGAGTGCACCGTCTTGAGTCTGCAGGAGAGAAACGGCGTTCCCGATGTTGGAAGCGACGGCGCCTTGACGGACGGCCGCAGCTGACAAGCTCATGGAGACCGCTAAACCGCCGGCATCATCCGATGGGTTCACGATTTTAGAACCGCTCGAAAGCCGGTTGAGGCTTTTTTGCAGCATGGTATTGGAAGCAGCGAGGTTGTTTGAAGCAACCGTTGCTGCGTAGTTGGTATTAATTACGACTGACATGGTATCTGTTCCTTGATTTTTTACGACTATCCGTCGTCGTGACGTATCCGGTGAAAACGGCTCCGGATCGCGCCGTGTGAGACAAAAGCCTCAAATTGTTTTTACGCCAGGGGCGTGGGAAAGGAGGGACTGAGTGGAAGCAACCGCGGAAAGCACAGAGGAGCGGAGCACACTAGCCAGAACCAGCGACGCGGCGACGCGTGCTCGATTCACCCCAGAGGGTCGACAAAGTCGGGGCTAAGTGGGCGCGGACTCGCGCTTCACGAGGGAGCGCAGCGATTATTGCAGGAGCTTCAGGGCGCTCTGAGCGCTCTGGTTGGCCTGGGCAAGCATCGCGGTACCGGCTTGAACGAGAATGTTGAACCGAGCTAATTGCGTCGACTCAGCGGCAACGTCGACATCGACGATGCGGCTATTCGCAGCCTCAAGGTTAGCCTTATTGGTCGTGACCAATTCGCTAGCAAAACCCAAGCGACTCTGTTCGGAGCCGTTGTTCGCGCGCATGGTCGCAACATTTTCTAGCGCCGTAGAAATATCATCCACGGTGATCGTATCCAGCGCCGTAGCTCCGGTGGCCGCTGTAATCACGCCGACGCCCGAGGCCGAACTAGCGAGATCGCGCGCCGCGATCGTGACAGTCGTCGCACCGTCATCGGTGACGGAGACCGAGCCAATCGAGGTCGAACCAAAGAGGCTGACGCCGTTAAATGTTTGGGTCGCATTATCAGCAAGCTGCTGGGCGAGAGCCAGGAACTCTGTATTGTAGTTGGCCTTGTCGCTCGCGCTCTTGGTGATGTCACTGTACAGCACCTTGAGTTCGCTAATGCGCTCGAGCACCTTACCCGTGACCTTCATGGCGCCATCCTGCGATTGGAGGAGCGAGACGGCATTACCGATGTTATTTGCGACCGCGCCTTGCCGTACGGCCGCAGCGGAAAGCTTCATCGAAACAGCGAGACCACCGGCATCATCGGCCGGACTGACAATTTTTGAACCGCTGGAGAGCCGATTAAGGCTCTTCTGCAACATGGCGTTGGAGGCGGCGAGGTTGTTCGCAGCGACATTGGCTGCGTAGTTGGTATTGATAACGACTGACATGTTAATCTTCCTTGATTTAGGCAGCGACGTCCGGGTCGCGATTCGCCCCGAGAGAACGGCTTCGGGTCGCCGATCAAAAGCTTTTGCTCCTGACAAGGAGAGTATCGGCGCAGCCTAAAAATAACTTATAGAAATTTTAAAAATAATTTCGCACGACGTTACGCACACGCCCACCGCGTCTTTTCCAGCGCGTTTCCCCAGTGAAAACTTGCTCAGTAATTTTTTAAGTAATTTAAATTTTTCCCCTCAGACGATCGTCTCCTTAAAAATATCTAAGAGAAATTCCGCGCACCGCTCAGCACTCCGACGCTCGGTTTGTAATATATTATATTACAAACCGCGCACCGCTCCACTCCCTCAACCACGGGCGCCCACGGCTCTGCTGGCCCAGATCACGCGCTCGGTTTGTAACATAATATGTTACAAACCGAGCGCCGTGGGATGAATTTCTGGGCTAATGGAGTGGGCGGTGATGTGCTTGGCGTGCACTGGCGGAGGCAGTGGACTCAATCGGGTCAGGAAAGGGCTCAATCGGGTTAATTTTGCGTCGATGAGAAGAGACGTTGGTAGTCGGGGGCGCACCTCCGTGCTTCGCCCGCGTATTTTAATACTAACATGTCATCTTTTGCTCCTGCTCTCATCATGGCCGGTCCCTATTCTGACGCAGAAATCAAGCGCCGGGTTGAAAGTTGCCCTAAGCTAGCTTCCCTGCAGTCGATCAACCGGGCGCTCCGGGAATTGTTAAATTCCGATCACAGCCTCAATTCGCAAATCGCTGAAATCATCCGGCGTGATCCTTCCCTCTCGGCACGACTGTTGCGCATGGTTAATTCGGTTTATTTTGGAAACTCTGCTCGCATCAGTAATATTGAAGAAGCCGTCTTCTTTCTCGGCCTCCGCCAAATCCGCGAACTCTCCACCGCAACGCCCGTTATTGAAGAGATGCAAAGTCTGCATCCAGGAAAGCCGGGGCAAAAAGCCCTGCCCTGGATGGAACTCTGGCAGCACAGCATCGCGACGGCGGCCCTCACCCGAGAAATTCTATTATCAACCCAGATCGCGGTTGATGACGACACCGACTATTTGGCTGGGCTGCTACACAACGTCGGGAAGGTAGTCATCGCCTACGCCTTCCCCCAAGAACTACAGACCATTATGACCACCGCCTGCGCCGATCCGGCCGCGGTCTGCGCCCTTGAGCGCGAACTCATTGGCTGGGATCACGCTCGTATTGGATCTTATTATCTTAACCGCCACCAGTTGTCGGAAGAAATTACCTGCGCGGTCCTTTATCATCACGAGCCTGAGCTTGCCCCGCGGCACCAACTGTTTGCCGCCGCTGTTCAAATCGCGGACTATCTGGTACGTCACACGGGCATTTCCGGTGGTTTTGAATTAATTGACCCAATCGCACCTGGCGCATGGGAAAAATTGTGTGGCTGGCAAACGCTCTATGGTACCGAGGCCAATGAAACAGCCCTCGCCCGCGCTCACCTCGCTAATGCCGTACAACGTCTACCCAAGATGCTAAAAGACTTGGGCTAACCCATCCCGCTCGCAGGACTTAAGCGGTCGCCGCCATGACGGATTCAGGGGAAAAATCCTCTGGAGCGGACGTGACTTCTATCATCGCCGGTTTTCCCTCAATCCACTTACGAGCGATCTGGCTCGCCTCATTCTGCCAATTGATCTCCGGCTTGGCATAAATAGCATAAGCAGAGGTGCTCTCAGTACCTTCCCAGCTTAGATTGGCTTTCAGGCAAAGCGACCCATCAGCCAAAGTAAAACTCTGCAGCAAAATCGCGCCGCGCGTTTCGACCAGCTCGGCCACGGAATAGGCGGCCAACGTCAGTCGCGCGAGCCCTTGATTAAAATTAATCAAACGCTGCGTATCCCAACGACCGCCCACGGGGGCCGTCTGGGCAGTGATCAAGGCACGTTCGATTTCAGTTAAAAAGGAAAGGAGGCGATTTGACATGAGTGCGGCGATTGAGGGTTCACCTCGGTTATCGACTAAAAAAACGTTACCTTGAGTAGATTTTACTAAAGGCCGTCGCACCCGTGTCGTAAAACCCTACCATCACTGTGCCGAATTTACCCCCATCGACCACGGTTCCTCCATCAGCCGCTCCACCACTCACCGGCAAGCTGTTGCTGCTCGTTGAGGATGAAGATTTTATTGCAGAATTACTGATCATTTGGCTAGCAGGCCTCGGCGCCAAAATTCTCTGGGCAAAAAATGGCCAAACCGGCCTGGCCTTACTCGCCAGTCACGGAGAAAAAATCAATCTGGTCATCGCTGATTTTGGCCTCCCCGACATGAATGGCGGCAACCTGTGCGCCCAACTTCGGGCCGTGCAGCCGCGCCTACCCGTGCTCCTCACGAGCGGCCGTTACCAGCGCGAAGCTGAAGCCCATTTGGCGCTGACCGGCCCCACTTATTTCATTCAAAAGCCCTACTCAGTCCACGCGATCCTAACCAAGCTGCTCCAGTTACTCGCGGTGACCTAATCCGGCGGGCGATTTTTGCTGTGAATGTTATCTATTTGGCTAGCCCCTTACCGCCCTCCGATCAGGCGGGTGCACATGCCGCAGCGAGGCCTCCCTTGGCTTTGTCAACAGACTGCGCTAATTTGCCAATCGGGACCCGCAAACGAGGGGAAATAACTAAAATAATAAGGACAATATTTTGCTACAAAGTGCTCGCCACCGGCAATCTTGCTTGGCCTAAGTTTTGTTGATAACGCTCGCTCAGGACCGCTAGCCGTTTCTTCGCCACCGTCTCTCACGCCTTCCATGTCACTCTCGCTCGAAAAAATTCTTATCGTCGAAGACGAGCCTATTGTGCGGAATTTACTGACCGAGATCTTAACCCGGCGCAAATGTATCGTCCGCAGCGCCCCCACCCTAGCGGAAGCAGAAGCCCTCCTAAGCACGGACTCGTTCGATATGATGCTGCTCGATCTCCGTCTACCCGATGGCGACGGCCAGCGGTTTCTCGAGCGGGTCACAGCCATGCCGGAACATCCCTTAGTAGTCATGATCACGGGTTATGGCACGGTTGAGTCAGCAGTCGCCTGTATGCGCGCGGGCGCCTTCGACTACGTACTGAAACCTTTCTCGCCGAGCCAAATTGATATTATTCTAAAGAAGGCGCAGGCCTACAGCCAGCTGCTCCAAGTCAATCGCTACCTCAGCAACCCCGAGGAAGCGGAAGACGGCGGGCTCGTCGGTCGCAGTCCGGCGATGCAGCGGATGCGCCAAATGATCGAGCGCGTCGCACCCACAGATGCGACCGTGCTCATCACGGGCGAAAGTGGTACCGGCAAGGAGATGATTGCCCGCGAGCTTTACCGCGCCAGCCAGCGGCGCGGTCATCCCTTTATCAAAGTAAACTGCGCCGCGATTTCGGAAAATTTAATCGAAAGCGAATTTTTTGGTCATGAACGTGGGGCCTTTACAGGCGCTACCGAACGCCGCGAAGGTCGCTTCGAACTAGCGAATCAAGGCACTTTGCTCCTCGACGAAGTGAGCGAAATCCCCCTCAACCTGCAGGCAAAATTACTCCGCGTGCTCCAAGAACGCGAATTTGAACGCGTCGGGGGTAATCGCACGATCAAGGTGAACGTCCGCCTTCTCGCCACCTCAAATCGCGATCTGCTCAGCTACGTGGAAAAAGGCGAATTCCGCCAAGATCTCTATTATCGCCTGAACGTCTTCCCCATTCCCGTACCCGCCTTACGCGAACGCGGCGATGATCTGCTTATCCTGGCCGAACATTTCCTGAAACGTTGCGCGCGCAAGCACGGCATTAAGGTTAACGGTTTTGCTGACTCAGCCCGCGCGATGCTAGCCGGCTATCGCTGGCCCGGTAACGTACGCGAAATGCAAAATACGATTGAGCGCGCGGTTATTCTCACTGAATCGGGTCGACCCGTGACGTCGGCCGCCCTCGGTCTACCCGGTGATTTTTCCGCTTTTCTCCCGCCCGCCACCCCCGAGCCAGAAATACTCACTGCACCCACTCCCGTGACCGTGAGCGCACGGACCGTGACCGATGAAGCTGGTGGGGTTTTGACAATCGCCATTCTGGAAAAACAAGCAATTCAGGCGGCCTTGCTACAGACGAAGAGCAATCGCACTCAGGCGGCCGCCCTGCTGGGCATCAGCATTCGGACCTTGCGCAACAAGCTGCAAGAATACCGCACAGCGGGTTCGCCGCTTGAGGCCGAATTAGACTCCAACGAGAGCTAAGCAGCCAGGCTCGCTGCAGACTCAAAGCAGTTGAGGGCAAGGCTCCGCCTTTGCCCAGCAAACCCTGCATTTGCTTGATGTGAGAAAATCGACGACCCCGCGCGCGTATAGCCGGAAAACCAGTTAAGT
>Ga0214919_10009644_pt1 | contig 12420 bp, 6 predicted proteins | sample LL1503_MetaG_FD_177994 | JGI IMG/M metagenome (GOLD analysis project Ga0214919, IMG submission 177994) | Freshwater microbial communities from Lake Lanier, Atlanta, Georgia, United States - LL-1503 | ecosystem: Environmental > Aquatic > Freshwater > Lake | place: USA: Georgia | collected 2015-03-15
CAAAATCTAGGTAAGTTGTCATTTATATTAATTTGAAAGAACAAATTTAAGAAAATTGCTCGGTTCTTTTAACTTTGTAAGATGATATTGTTTCCACCGGCAAAAATAAATCTCGGTTTACAGATACTTAGTAAGCGCAACGATGGCTTTCATGAAATTGAGACCTGTATGGTTCCTATTCCTTTTTATGATATTCTTGAGCTAACACTTTCTGCTGCTTTTTCTTTCGAACAAACAGGAATAAAAATACCGGGTGCTGTAGGCGAAAATTTATGTGAAAAGGCATTTTACTTAATGAAGTCGCGCTATGAAATAGGAAATGTACGTATTCATTTACGCAAGCAAATTCCAATTGGTGCAGGTCTTGGTGGAGGTTCTTCGGATGCTGCACACGTTCTCTTAGCTTTAAATGAACTATTTGCATTAAAATTAGACACTGAAATTTTATGTCTCCTAGCAGCTGAATTGGGAAGTGACTGTCCTTTTTTTATTCGGAATGAACCACAACTTGCAAAAGGCCGCGGAGAAATATTGAGTCCTATTTCATTAAACTTAAATGGTCTTTACGGCGTTCTTTTAAATCCAAAAATTCACGTTTCAACTAAGGAAGCTTATTCAGGAGTTTCCCCAAGAATGCCAGATAAAACAGTAAGTGAACTACTTTCTCTACCAATCGAAGTTTGGCCTGTATTGCTGAAAAATGATTTTGAAGATAGTGTGTTTAAAGCTCATCCTAAAATTGCCCAATTGAAAAGTGAATTAGAAAAGACGAGCGCGTGCTATGTTTCTATGTCTGGATCAGGTGCATCTGTTTTTGCACTTTATAATGAAGAACATGAAGTACCCTATTCTTTAAAATCAGCTGTGCTTGCAAAGTTTTATTTGTAGGTATCCTTTTCTACAACATTAATTTTTTATTCCTTCACAATCTTTAGTACTTCTTGTTTATTTTCGGATATTATATTCAAGAAATAAACACCTGGTTTTATTGAAGCCATACTAAATTTAGTAGCTTTTGGATCTAGAACTTTTACTACTTTACCATTCATATCGGTAAGTGTTAAGCAAGAAAGGGTTCCTACTAATTCCAAACCTGTAATAGTGAAATCACCAGTTGTAGGATTAGGGTAGATACTAAGTTTTGAAGCACTTAAATCATTGATACCTGAAAAGCTTATTGTAAGATTAAGTGTAATTGTACTATCACAACCTGCAGCATTTGGAATTACTGCTGTATAAGCTCCTGTAGTAGTATATGTCTGATTATTTACAGGCCAAGTATATGAGTCTAGTGCTGTTTGAGAAATAGAACTTGAAGTATTAGTATTTATAGTAAGATTCAGAGCTTGCGTAACACAGTTTGAAGTTGTTCCTGTGTATACTCCAGATTGTGTATAAGTCTGTCCATTCCAAGCATAGTTATTACAAGCAGCTACTGTTGTTGTGTTGGTATAACTTGGTGTAATTGTTAAGTTCAAATATTGCGTAACACAGTTTGTAGTTGTTCCTGCATAAACTCCAGATACAGTATATGTTGTGCCATACCAATCTATAAAATTACAAGCTAGAGCAGTTGTCGTGTTGATAGCACTTGGAGTTATTGTTAAGTTCAAATATTGAGTAACACAGTTTGCAGATATAACGGTGTAGACACCAGACTGCGTGTATGTTTGTCCGTTATTCACCCAAGTATAAGTTCCACAAGACGAAGTAGTTGTCGTGCTGGTAGAATTTGGATTAATTGTTAAGTTTAAAGTAGCGGTATTACAACCAGTAACTACAGTAACTCCTGATTGAGCAGTTGTATAGGTTTGTCCATTTGCTGGCCAAATATAAGAGCCTCCTGCACAAATTGATGCACTAACACTTCCTGTTGTTGTTGCAGGGGTGATTGTCAAGTTCAATGATTGAGTAATACAGTTTGCAGTTGTCCCTGTATAAACTCCAGATGCAGTATAAGTTATACCATTCCAAGTATAAGAATTACAAGCTGAAGCTGTTGTTGTGTTTGTAGAACTTGGAGTAATAGTCAAGTTCAAAGTAGCGGTATTACAATCAGTAACTACAGTAACTCCTGATTGAGCAGTTGTATAGGTTTGTCCATTTGCTGGCCAAATATAAGAGCCTCCTGCACAAATTGATGTACTAATACTTCCTGTTGTTGTTGCAGGGGCGATTGTCAAGTTCAATGATTCAGTAACACAGTTTGTAATGGTTCCTATATAAACTCCAGATGCAGTATAAGTTGTACCATTCCAAGTATAAGAATTACAAGCTGAAGCTGTTGTTGTGTTTGTAGAACTAGGTGTAATTGTTAAGTTCAAAGACTCAGTAACACAGTTTGTAGTTGTTCCTGTATAAACTCCAGATGAAGTGTAAGTTGTGTCATTCCATACATAATAGCCACAAGCAGTTTGTGACGTTGTGTTTGTAAAACTTGGTGTAATGGTAAGGTTCAAAGATTCAGTAACACAGTTTGTAGTTGTTCCTGTATAAACTCCAGATGCAGTGTAAGTTGTGTCATTCCATACATAATAGCCACAAGCAGTTTGTGACGTTGTATTTGTAGAACTTGGTGTAATGGTAAGGTTCAAAGATTCATTAACACAGTTTGCTGGTAGAAGTCCGAAAACGAGGCCCCATTGAAAGATGTATCCATCATCAAGACCTTGATTATCTTGAACGGTAATTGTCCAATTTCCATTTACAGGACAGCCAATAAAGTCATTGAAATTCCCATCAGGAAGATAAACTCCATTTGTATCCATTGCTAGATTATTTCCGGTTGTAGCATTTGGAAGATTAATGCCTGATGCCGTATAATCATTAGGTATTGTATTACCTGCAGTATTTTCAGCACAAATTGTCCCAAGAGTTGCATTTGCAGGCGAAAAACAATAAGTCCATACTGGAGATCCAGGTGCCCCACCATCAAGATTCGTATCGTTTCCCAAGAAAGTTCCATTCACACTTCCACATCCTCCCGGAACAAGTGCGCCCCAAGCGGGTGTGCCATTATATGTATTCATTATTGAAACAGTAGTCCCATTGGGGCACGTTAAAGTAATTTCTAAATCTCCAATATATGAGTGTTCAATATCCAAGCATAATTGGTCAAAATTTGCTGCAGAAGTAATGAGGGTTGTTTGGTCAAACCCAGAAACCCCAATGGATGTTTCATACAGCAGACCAGCTCCATCAGGCAAAAATGTCAGCCCTGCAACTGATTGGTTTATTCCTGTATAAACTCCAGATGCGGTATAAGTTGTTCCATTCCATACATAAGAGTCACAAGCAGTTTGTGACGTAGTGTTGGCAGAACTTGGTGTAATGGTAAGATTCAAAGACTCTGTAACACAGTTTGCAGTTGGTCCTGTGTAAACTCCAGATGCAGTATAAGTTGTGCCATTCCATACATAAGGTCCACATGTAGTTTGTGACGTTGTGTTTGTAGGATTTGTAGAGGAATAAAGATTTTGTATTTCACAGTCTGTTATTGCACGGTTCCAAATACCAACATCGTCAATAATTCCAGCAAAATTTGGAGAATATAATGATCCACCAAAACGAATTGACGGGCCTATAAATTTATTATTTGTAGTACAATATATAGCTCTGGATCTAACTTTTAAACCATTTAGATATAAAAAGGTACTATCTGTACGGTATACTATAACAACTTGATTGAATGTTGTTGAGTTAGATGAATGACTTAATCGGCTAACTAGAATATTAGGCGCATGTTCACCAACCATTAGCCCATTTTGCACAAATGATAAACCAACGCCTAAATTAGACCCAGACTGGTTTGGAATAATCGCCCAATTTTGATTTGAATTTGCCATAGGTACCGAAACTCCTCCTGGACATACATTTGATTCTCCTACATATCCTGCACTTCTATCTGCTCTGATCCACATCATTACACTAAATTGTCCAACAAGATTATTACCTATGTTTACATCTACATATCCAGCAGTTGAAGAATTGAATAGTATTGCAGTGTTTGCAACTCCTCCTCTTCCAGCTGTATATTGTCCTCCTGTTAAAATTCCATTAAAATTGTTTATTGTTTCATCATTGGCATTGCCATTAAATGGCCACCAACCAACAAGTCCATTTGTAGGAACATAAGAAGGTACTTGAGCAAAGCTCATTGTTGTAAAAAGAACAGAGAATAGTAAGATAAGTATTTTCATACATGTTTTATTTTTATCAAAGATAGTTTAATAATAATATAATTATTTGGTTCACACAGATTTCACTACAGAATTAATAAGATTTTGGTTCATTTGGTCAAGACTTTGAAAATAAAACTGCTTTGAGTAGGGAGATGAACAAAAAAAGCACCCCTAAGGATGCTCTGTATAAAATTAATTTTTTATTCCTTCACAATCTTTAGTACTTCTAGTTTATTCCTGGATATTATATTCAAGAAATAAACACCTGGTTTTATTGAAGCCATACTAAATTTAGTAGCTTTTGTATCTAAGACTTTCACTACTTTACCATTCATATCGCTAAGTGTTAAAGAAGAAACGGTTCCTACTAATTCCAAACCTGTAATAGTGAAATCACCATTTGTAGGATTAGGGTAGATACTAAGTTTTGTAGCACTTAAATCATTGATACCTGAAAAGCTCATTGTAAGATTAAGCGTAATTGTACTATCACAACCTGCAGCATTTGGAATTACTGCTGTATATGCTCCTGTTGTAGTATATGTCTGATTATTTACAGGCCAAGTATATGAGTCTAGTGCTGTTTGGGAGATAGAACTTGAAGTATTAGTATTAATCGTAAGATTAAGAGCTTGCGTAACACAGTTTGCTGTTGTTCCTGTATATACTCCAGATGAAGAATAGGTTTGTCCATTCCAAGTATAATTTCCACAAGCAGCTACTGTTGTTGTGTTGGTAGAATTTGGAGTGATTGTTAAGTTCAAAGCTTGCGTAACACAGTTTGTAGTAGTTCCTGTATAAACTCCAGATGAAGTATAAGTTGTGCCATTCCAAGTATAAGTGTCACATTCAGTTGCTGTTGTTGTGTTGGTAGAACTTGGTGTAATGGTAAGGTTCAAAGATTGTGTAACACAGTTTGCAGTTGTTCCTGTGTAAACGCCAGATGCAGTATAAGTTGTTCCATTCCATACATAAGAATTACATGCTGAAGCAGTTGTTGTGTTGGTAGAATTTGGAGTAATTGTTAAGTTCAAAATTTGGGCCCCACAGTTTGCAGTTGTTCCTGTGTAAGTTCCAGATGTAGTATAAGTTGTTCCATTCCATACATAAGAATTACATGCTGAAGCTGTTGTTGTGTTGGTAGAATTTGGTATTACTGTTACTATTGCCGTTCCAGTATTTCCTGTGCCGGTACCTCCTCCTCCTGTTACAGATACAATAGTATAGGTTGATGTAACGCTTGGGCTTACAGGTATGCTTATAGGGCTTGCACCTGTTGCAGTGATGTTGTTAGTACCATTTGTTACTATTACTGTATATGGAGGAACACCTCCTGTTATTGCTACACTTAAGTTTGTAGAAGTTCCAGAACAAATGGTTGTTGAACCACTTAAAACTGCAGATGTTGGAGAAATGCAAGAACAAACATGAGTACCAAGATTAGACCAAGTATTTTGTGGTAAAGTATCCCATTCATTAGAAACAATAAATGTTGTAGGATTAGCGCTTACTCCAATCTGAACAGATGCTTTACGAACTAAGATATGGTTTTCTGTCCAAACTGCTCCGATAGAACCATCATAAGGAAATACATCACCCCATCCAGATGAAGAAGTCATAGAAGCGTCAGCAATTTTTCCTAGAAGATCAATCATTATTGAACCATTAAACAATGCGATGGCATCGTTTCCATTAAAATAAGTTGGTGCAGGATAAACACCATCTAATTGATTCGCCATTGCTTGTAAAATTGGGTCACAAGCTGGAGAAGAAGTTGATGTCGTTATCTGTCCATTTGCAATAACAAATGCTGAATTAGCCGCAATTGATCCTGATAAATTTAAAACACCACCACTAGCAGAAGTTCCAGATCCATTTGCAAAACGTTCAATGCGATAACCTGATAAATCGATTGCAGAAGCTGTTGGATTATAGATTTCAAGTGCTTTATTATTTCCTGATCCTTCAACATATTCAGAAATAAATAATTGACTACAATTTTGAGAAAAAGAAAAAGTTGCTACAATTAATGCAAAAAAAAGAAAAAGTGTTTTCATGTTGATTTATTTTTTTCAAAGATAGTTTAATAATAATATAATTATTTGGTTCACACAGATTTCACTACAGAATTAATAAGATTTTGGTTCATTTGGTCAAGACTTTGAAAATAAAACTGCTTTGAGTAGGGAGATGAACAAAAAAAGCACCCCTAAGGATGCTCTGTATAAAATTAATTTTTTATTCCTTCACAATCTTTAGTACTTCTAGTTTATTCCTGGATATTATATTCAAGAAATAAACACCTGGTTTTATTGAAGCCATACTAAATTTAGTAGCTTTTGTATCTAAGACTTTCACTACTTTACCATTCATATCGCTAAGTGTTAAAGAAGAAACGGTTCCTACTAATTCCAAACCTGTAATAGTGAAATCACCATTTGTAGGATTAGGGTAGATACTAAGTTTTGTAGCACTTAAATCATTGATACCTGAAAAGCTCATTGTAAGATTAAGCGTAATTGTACTATCACAACCTGCAGCATTTGGAATTACTGCTGTATATGCTCCTGTTGTAGTATATGTCTGATTATTTACAGGCCAAGTATATGAGTCTAGTGCTGTTTGGGAGATAGAACTTGAAGTATTAGTATTAATCGTAAGATTAAGAGCTTGCGTAACACAGTTTGCTGTTGTTCCTGTATATACTCCAGATGAAGAATAGGTTTGTCCATTCCAAGTATAATTTCCACAAGCAGCTACTGTTGTTGTGTTGGTAGAATTTGGAGTGATTGTTAAGTTCAAAGCTTGCGTAACACAGTTTGTAGTAGTTCCTGTATAAACTCCAGATGAAGTATAAGTTGTGCCATTCCAAGTATAAGTGTCACATTCAGTTGCTGTTGTTGTGTTGGTAGAACTTGGTGTAATGGTAAGGTTCAAAGATTGTGTAACACAGTTTGCAGTTGTTCCTGTGTAAACGCCAGATGCAGCATAAGTTGTTCCATTCCATACATAAGAATTACATGCTGAAGCAGTTGTTGTGTTGGTAGAATTTGGAGTAATTGTTAAGTTCAAAATTTGGGCCCCACAGTTTGCAGTTGTTCCTGTGTAAGTACCAGATGTAGTATAAGTTGTTCCATTCCAAGTATAAGTTCCACAAGCTGTAGTTGTTGTTGTGTTGGTAGAATTTGGAGTGATTGTTAAGTTCAAAGCTTGCGTAACACAGTTTGCAGTTGTTCCAGTATATAATCCAGATGAAGTATAAGTTGTACCATTCCAAGTATAAGAATTACAAGATGTAGCTGTTGTTGTGTTTGTAGAACTTGGTGTAATGGTTAAGTTCAGAATTTGGGGCCCACAATTTGAAGCTGCTCCTGTATAAACTCCAGATAAATTATAGGCTGTTCCATTCCAAGTATAAGAATTACAAGCTGAAGCTGTTGTTGTGTTGGTAGAATTTGGAGTGATTGTTAAGTTCAAAGATTGTGTAACACAGTTTGAAGTTGTTCCAGTGTATGTTCCAGATGCAGTATAGTTTGTTCCATTCCAAGTATAACTATTACAAGCTGAAGCTGTTGTTGTATTGGTAGAACTTGGAGTAATTGTTACTGTTGCCACTCCACTATTTCCTGTGACGATTCCTCCTCCTCCTGTTACAGATACAATAGTATAGGTTGATGTAACGCTTGGGCTTACAGGTATACTTACAGGGCTTGCACCTGTTGAACTATAGGTGTTAGTACCATTTGTTACTGTTACTGTATATGGAGGAACACCTCCTGTTACTGCAACACTTATGTTTGTAGAAGTCCCTGAACAAATAGTTGTTGAACCACTTAAAACTGCAGTCTCAGTTATTAAAGAATTGTATGTCGCACTCCAACCCTGCTTTCTCTCAATATCGTCAGATAAAAATTGAACTAACATTGAACCGCCAGTTGAAGTAATTGTTGGCGGTATAGAAGTACCTGAATACGTTCCTAATTGATTTGCAGAAGTGTTGTTACCATCATACACAATAATACCATCATAATTTAATTCGGTGTCAAAGGAATTAAAGTTTAGTGTAATTTGTGTTGCCCCTGTTGGTTGAATTAACCATTTGCAATCTGCATTATTTCCATAATTATTTAAATTACTTCCGTCTGTAAATGTTCCGCTTGGTGTTGTCAATGTTGTAGTACCAGTACAATATCCTGTTTGAGTTGAAGTATAATATCCGTCCCACCCTTGTTTAAATTCTGCCTCATCAGAGAAGAAACGAATATACATTGAACCACCTGTTGATGTAACAGAAGGAGGTAATGAGTTCCCATAAAATCTTCCAAGTAATGGTGCAGAAGTATTTGTTCCATCATAAATTTCAACAGCATCATAAATTATAAAACCATCTGTAGAATTTGGTTCAACATCAAAGGTGCTAAAGTTGAAAGTTATTGTTGTTGCTTGTGGTGGTTGAATTAGCCAACGACAATCCATATTATTACAATAATTATTCCCTCCGCTACCATCTGCAATAGTTCCGTAATCAAGTGTGTTCAAGGTTGTTGTTCCTGAACAATAAGGAGCACCAGTTGAAGTGTATGATGCAGTAAATCCAGGCTTTCTTACTGCATAATCTGAAACAAATACTACTAACATTTCACCGCTTGACGCTGTTACATTTGATGGAATTGTAGTACCTGATGTACTTAATAATAATGGAGCATTCGTATTATTACCATTGTAAACTAAAATTCCATCGTAACCTGCTTCTGTATTAAATTGAGAAAACGAAAGTGTAACGCTACTTGCACAAGGAGGTGCAATTAACCAATAACATTCTTGATTGTTTCCGTAATCGTTTGCACCGCTTCCATCGTTAAATGAACCAGTTGCACTTGTTAAAAGCGATCCACCATCGCAATAAGCTGTTCCACTTGATGAATATGTTGCACTCCATCCATTAGCATTTGTAACATAATCAGACATAAATCTAACTAACAAAGCACCATTTGTTGAATTTATTGTTGTTGGTAATGCGTTACCCGACAAAGTCATTAATAATGGGTCAGATGTTGTAGTTCCATCGTAAACCATTACTGAATCATAACCAGCTTCTGTATCAAAAGTTGGAAAATTTAAAGCTATTGTATTTGCTCCTGTTGGTTGAATTAGCCAATAGCAATCAAGATTATCTTGATAGTTTGCTGTTCCACTTCCGTCAGAGAATGAACCTGAAGGAGCTGTAAATTCTAATGTTCCGCTGCATTGCCCGTTTGGATTGTTACCAATACCTACCGCATACCAAGCTGCTCTAACTGCATTTTGTTGTGTTGAGTTTGCCCCGAATAAATCTTCCGCTGCTTGTAATGAGCCATAATATGAAGCCATATAATCTGAGTTTATTGTGAGATATAAACGCAAGTTTCTATATGCAATTTCTGTAGCTGAATTTATTCCAATAGCAGGTACAGAGAATGCATTTCCTATATCGTTTGTTCCGCTTCCGCCTTGAGATAATAAATAATACCAATAATTTTGAACGCCACTATTGAAATGAACACCGCCATTGTCTTGAGTGCCAGAAGGGTCTTCCCAATATGTGCCGTTGTATGTATCGGGTTGCGGATATAAGCCACTATTTGGATTTGACATAGAGCGCAAAAAAAATGGACTTGCTATAGTACACTCTTCGCCCATTGTCCAGTTTGGAGAGGTTGCACCATAAAATTCAATTGCTGTTCCAAAAATATCTGCAAAAGATTCATTTAACGCTCCTGACTCACCTTGATATTCGAGGTTTGCAGTATATTCTATTACTGCGTGAGAAAATTCGTGGCCAACTACATCTAAAGCCCCCATTGAAGAAAAAGTTTGGTCGCCATCGCCATAACTCATTGCTGTTCCATTCCAAAAAGCATTGGCAAGTGATTGGTCATAATGCACGTAATTTTTAATTACAGCCCCGGCATTATCAAAACTATTTCTACTTAATTGATTCAAAAAGAAATCATAAGTTTTTTCCATTCCCCAATGAACATCAAGTGCAACATTGTTTTGTGTAGAAACATTATAAGAACCGTTATTACCTCCACCAGACCAAGAAAAAGTTCCTGCCGATGCGGTAATTGCATAACTACCGCCAAAGTCATCGCCACCAACAGCTTCATAATCCCAAATTTCAACTGAATAAGGAGGATTTACCATTGAAATGTTTAGATCGTTAAAAGTTAATATTGGGTTTGTATCATTATAATATTCAGTTTCAAATACAATAGTACTTGAACCGTCCATTATTTTAATATAAATGTCAGGACTTTCATCTACAAACGTTGTATACCACCAACTTTGGGCAACTGCAGAAATTGTAAATGAATTTAACCTCGGAACTGCTGTCCAATTTGTAGTGGAATTTGTAAAGTCTACGGCATTGGAATAGTTTGTACCATTGAGCATATTTAAAGTTTGAATTGGTCTGCCTGTTTCTCTTAAACGATAAGAACCGCTATAACTATCCATTGTAATAGTTTTTGTTCCACTATATAATGTGTTTGCATTTCCAGGTACATCAGCGTGTGCAATTTCGCTTACTTTATTAATTACTTCTCCAGTTTGTGCATCTACAAACACATCATAAATTTCGTAAGGAATTGCAGCATTGATTTTTACTTTGTAGCAAAGCCTGAAATCCTCGTTTTTGTAAATCCCATTTTTTGGAGCAATCAAAAGTTCTGTTGTTGGGTAGTAGCTTGCGTTTGGATTGTTTGTTTCTTTTTTAAGAAAGTTTTCTTCTTCCTGATTTTCCCATTGATATTTTTTAGCACCAATATTTTTGATTGCATTTTGAATTGCAATTTCTTTTGAAATTGTTGGAGTAGTATTTAATGCAAGTCCTGAATAAATATTTCCGTTTGCGGAAATAAGTTTTCCGTTTTTTTCGTGCAATAAATATTCCCCACCTGTAACATTAATTCCTTTGTATGTTTGTTTATAGCGATAATGTGTAAAACCTATTTCATCATTTTCAGTTTTATAAACTACAAATTTATCTGCATCTGAAATGCCGAAGGCATTACTGAATTCTTGAAAAAAATTATTTGTAGTTACTTTACTCTTTTCAGAAAACTTAATTAAAGAATATTCAGCATCCTTTTGAATAGTATATTCATTATTAGGAGTTTGCTTTTGTTGGACTTTTCCGCTTGGTCTTATTATTTGCGGCTTAACACTGTTTTGTTTTTGTCCGAATGGACTAACAAAGTTTGGTTGAATGGGTGTTTTAGTTTGAGCAAACAAAGTTTGCGTTAAAAAACAAAAAACGATGACAGTTAAAAAAGTGTAAGAATTTCTCATTGTATTTATTATTTATTTGGTGGATACTATTTTATTTAATTGTTCGTATAATTCTTTGATTTCTTTGGGTTCTTTGAATGTCGGGTCCCCCCAAGTGATTTTTTTGTTGTCTGTTTCAATGAAATAGTATAGGTTTCCTGGACGATTAAAAGAATAAGTGTCAACAGAAATTTTATTTTTTCTGTTTTGGATTTCTTTTATGTCAGATTTTGTAAGCGTTTTAATTTTTGTATGTTCCTTGTTTAATGATGTGTTGCGAAACACATCTCCGTTGGTTTGTATTTCATATTCGATAAGAGCACCAGTAAATCCACCACCTTCTCCAAACTTGATGTTGATAAACTCTGTTGTCTTTGAGCAATTGTGAGCATTTAAAACAATAAATGCTGAAATGTAAAATAGTATTTTCATATAATAACTACTACCCCCTCTACTTTAATTAGTGCAGGGATAATGTAATTATAGGTATTATTTTTATGATATTCGGATAACTATTGCCCACTAAAAAAATACTTTCAGAAAGATAAAGGATTATTGATTATTTTTATCGGACAGTAGTGAATTAATTTCCTAAATAAAAAAGCTAAATTTATTCTCAAATGGCACAAACAATAATCGTAATTCTTAGCATCATTATTGCAATTGGATATTTATTGCGGCATTTTTGGAAAATGTTTTTTCAAAAAAAAAGTTCGTGTGAGGGCTGTGGAATTTCAAAAGGAGGAGAAACAAAAATTCAACCATAAAAACAAAAAATGAGTAAATGTCAATTATATAAATACAATACTTCATTTTACTCTGTTGAGAACGATGAAGCTGACGTATTTGCTTCTACTTTTTCTGAGAATGAATTAGATAATGACCATGTTGCTTGGCTTAATTTTCACGGATTAGATGATCTAAAAAG
>Ga0214919_10009645_pt1 | contig 12420 bp, 8 predicted proteins | sample LL1503_MetaG_FD_177994 | JGI IMG/M metagenome (GOLD analysis project Ga0214919, IMG submission 177994) | Freshwater microbial communities from Lake Lanier, Atlanta, Georgia, United States - LL-1503 | ecosystem: Environmental > Aquatic > Freshwater > Lake | place: USA: Georgia | collected 2015-03-15
GCCTTGTAGATGAGCACAAAACCAAGTGCTACCAGCGAGTACATCAGCCCGGACAGTAGCCCTCCAACCAGCACTTCAAAGAAAAAGTTCATCCCTGTGCCCTTTAGTCTGCTACGCCCAAATAGGCTTTGATTACTTCAGGATTAGAACGAACCTCATCAGGCGGGCCGTCCCCAATTTTTTTACCATAGTCCAGCACCACGACGCGATCCGAGAGATCCATTACGACTCCCATGTCGTGCTCGATCAAGACAACGGTGGTGCCAAAGTGGTCATTGACGTCTAGGATGAAGCGACACATGTCCTGCTTTTCCTCAATGTTCATCCCGGCCATGGGTTCGTCAAGCAACAAAATTTTGGGCTCGGCTGCCAAGGCTCGTCCAAGTTCAACACGCTTTTGGAGTCCGTAGGGAAGCCGCTTCACCGGCGTTTTGCGGATGTGCTCGATTTGAAGAAACTCAATAATGTGCTCAACTTTTTCACGATTTTCGGTCTCTTCCCTACGCGCTCTGGGAAGTTGCAGGGCGATCTCCAGGAAACTAGCGTGTTCGCGCAAACTGCAACCGGCCATGATGTTGTCCAGAACAGTCATTCCCTTGAAAAGCGCGATGTTTTGGAAGGTGCGAGAGATCCCGATTTGTGCGGCACGGTTGGGCGTCATCTCTGACAGCAATTCGCCTCGCAATTTTATAGTTCCCTCTTGTGGCCTGTAGACGCCATTTATGACGTTGAGCATGGAACTTTTACCAGCTCCGTTGGGGCCAATAATGGCCCTGATTTCATGCTCCAGCACATTGAAAGATATGTTGGTCAGCGCTTTCACGCCCCCGAAACGAAGCGACACGCCGTCAAGCTCGAGGATTGGACCACCGATAGGAAAGCCGCGTTGCGGCGCATCAGGCGTAGATTCGTGAGAGTGCATTGAAGCGTCCATGTCAAGCGGCCTTCTGCAATGTTGGTGTTGCGAAGACCTTGGCCTGGCCAATCATCACCGTCGCGGAAACTTGGCCTGAGCTGCCGTCTTCGTAACGCACCTGCGCATCGATGTGCCCAACCGAGCTACCGTCGTACAAGGCCTGCGTCAGACTTGCAAAACGCTGGGCGATCACCTCGCGTCGCACCTTGCGCATCCGGGTAACTTCGCCATCGTCTGGCCCTAGGCGCTTGGGCAGCAAAACAAAGCGGTGAACTTGTGTGTGCGCCAAATTCGGATCATTGGCCAATTCGGCATTCGTCCCGGTAATTACTTCTCCTACCAAGCGATAAACGTCATCAAGCGCTACAAGATCGGAAAACCCCGTGTAGGAAAGTCCTTGTTTGTCGGCCCAATTACCAACCGCTTCTGAATCAATATCCACCAGCGCACAGACCGCATCACGCCCTTTGCCTATGACCACTACTTCGTTGATATAGATAGAAAACTTCAGTTTGTTTTCAAGCAATTTGGGTGCGAAATCCCCGCCGTTGTTCAGCGAGCCAATATCCTGCTTGCGGCCAACTAGATGTAAATCCCCTTGCTGATCCAACCAACCCATATCACCCGTGTGAAACCAGCCCTCAGCGTCGGTTCTAAGTCGCGTGCTCTCGGCATCTTGGTAGTAACCTGCAAACTGACCGGGCGCGCGAAACAAGACTTCCCCTTCGGAGCTCAGCTTGAGTTCTAGACCCGGCGCCGGGCGTCCCAAGGAGCTCGACAGACCGGGATCTTTAGCTTGCAGGGTGGCAAACAATCCCATTTCAGTTGAGCCGTAGACTTGCTTTAAATCGATTCCCAGGGAACGGTAAAAGAGTAATAGCTCTGAGCCAATAGACTCTCCAGCGCAATAGGCCTTGCGCACGCGGCTTAGGCCGAGCACGTCGCGCAAAGGACCGTAAATAATGGCGTCGCCAAACTGGTATGTCAGACGGTCCACCGCACTCACCGGTTCCCCAGACAGAATGCCTGCGCCAACACGTTTGGCCACAGCCATGCAGAAATCATAAATGCTGCGCTTGATACCGCCAGTGTTATTTATCCGGACAGAAACCTGGGTAAGCAAAGCCTCCAAAACTCGCGGCGGCGCAAGAAAAATGGTGGGACCCATCTCACGCATATCGTTCAGCATAGTCTCAGAAGATTCGGGGCAGCACACGCAGGAGCCTGAAACCATTGGAATTGCGTAGGCAAATACATGCTGGGCAAGCCATGCTGGTGGCAGATAAGCTAATGAGGTGTCATTGCCGCTTATCCCCTCCGACTTGATAGCCAATTGAACGCGCTCCACTAAGGCTCCGTGCGTGTGCATCACACCCAAAGAAGGACCTGTGGTTCCGGATGTAAAAAAGAGTGCCGCCGGGTCTTTGCCACTACCACGCTCTAGCTCGCTGTCTAATTTTGCAGATACTTCGGCAAGACCGCTACGACCCTTCGCCATCAGCGCTTCATAAGAAAGCAATTGACTCTGACGGTAATGCCGCATTCCCAGTTCGTCGTCATAGAACACGCGACGCAAAGTGGGGCACTGGGGCATTAAGCTCAATAATTTGTCAACCTGTTCTTGGTTCTCTGCAAATACAAAAGCGATATTTGCGCTTTGAATGGGGCTTGTGATTTCCTGCGCATTCGTGTCAGTAAAGAGCGGCACTACCACTCCACCAATCCATTGAACAGCCGCCATCGCGGAAAATAGGCGGGGCCTGTTCTCTCCCAGAAGCGCTACACGATCGCCCCGCTGTACCCCCTCCAGCAGCAACGCAGCAGCAACAATCCGCACCTCATCCGCGAGTTGCCCCCAGGAAAGTGTGTGCCATATGCCGAGCTTCTTTTCCCTTATGGCCGGAGCCTCAGGAATGTTTCGCTTGTTTGCAAGAAGAAATTTTGGAAAAGTACTCATTGTCGCCAAAGATAAATCGATTTTTGAGACTCGTTAATAGGGCATTACCCTAGGGTGATCGCGTTTTTACTTTAGTTATTTTTAATGCATGGTTGAATTTATTTTTTTCCTTAAGGGCCTGATTTAGACAGAGGCTTTTTATTGTCAGGAGGCAATGCAAAGCTGCTTAGTCAAGCTCGGCACATTTGATGGGCCGGAGTGCGCGAATGGCCCGAGCGGATTCCGACTCAGTCCAATGTACGGAGGTGTTGCAGATAATGCGCACAAAAATTGCTATGCTGTTCTTATGCAATTGCCCAACTCGAATCCTTTATCCAGCGCATCGCTGGGCCCCGCAATGATTAGCGCAATCGTTTTGGCCGGTGGTCGTGGGAGTCGCATGGGCGGGGTGGACAAAGGCTTGCAAAGCTTTAGAGGTCAGCCCTTGGCCTTGCACAGCATGCAGCGCCTGCTTGGAACCGGGAGCGTTAGCTCCGTGATGTTCAACGCCAACCGCAATATTGCTGATTACGAAGCCTTTGGCGCGCCGGTCTGGCCCGATGGCCTGGCCGATTACGCCGGACCGCTTGCCGGTTTTCTGGTGGGCCTGGCGCATTGCCAGACGCCGTATTTACTGACTCTGCCTTGCGACACGCCCCTTTTTCCCCTGGACTTAGTGCAGCGCCTAAGTGCTGCGCTAGTAACGCAGGATGCCCAGATTGCCATGGCCGCCGCGCCCGAGCGCGAGCAGGGCGGGCAAACCCGCTTGCGCAAGCAGCCGGTGTTTTGCCTGCTGCGGGTCGAACTTTTGCCCGGCTTGATGGAGTTCACGCAAGCGGGCGGTCGCAAGATAGACGCTTGGGCCGCGCAGCAGCGGCTGGTGGTCGTTCCCTTTGATCAGCCTGGCGGTGATCCGCTGGCATTCTTTAATGCCAATACGCTGGACGAGCTGCAGGCTTTAGAAGGCCAGACTGGGTCGGCTTAGGCTCGGTGATCGAACCCTGGCCGTCGGCTGGGGCTGCGACTACGATTTTGGCCAGGATTGTTTGGAGCTCATCTTTTGCTGCATCGCGTCATTCAAGTATTGAATGGTGCAATGTAGCGATTCAATTGGACGGCCTTAGTCCTATGCACCCATACTCTGGCGCTAATTTCACGGGTATTTGTACCCAAACGCCATGACCCAGACCACGATTTCCAGTCCCGCCGCCGTCCGATTGGGCACGGTGGACGATATGCGCAAGCGCATCCGCAGCAAAAGCAAGCTCAAAGGTCGTCAGCCTGAAGACAGCGCTGTGCTGGAAGTGCAGGCCCTGCTGGGCGACGGGCCATACCCGCGCGAGTTGTTGATTGAATATCTCCACAAGCTTAACGACACGTACCGCTGCCTGCATGACCGCCATCTGGTGGCCTTAGCCAAGCAAATGCGCATCGGCATGGCCGAAGTGTTCGAAGTCGCTACTTTTTATCACCACTTTGAAGTGCTGCGTGGGGATGCACAGGCTGCCGCCATCACCGTCCGCGTGTGCGATGGCCTGAGCTGCGAAATGGCCGGAGCCAAAGATTTACTGGCTCGCTTGCCGGCCATTCTGGGCCGCGATGATGTGCGCGTTATTGCAGCCCCTTGCATTGGCCGCTGCGAACAAGCGCCCGCTGCGGTGGTGGACCAAAACCCGGTTCCCTTTGCTACGCTTGAGCGTGTTGCCGCCGCTGTGCATGGGCAAGCTTGCCAACACCCGCCCGCCGCGCAAGACGCAACTTTTGATGCTGCGGCGCACAGCGAAAAATCGGTGCCACCATCCGATACAGAGGTGCAAGTCGCCCCCGCGTATGTGGGTTTGCAAGCGTATCTGGCGCAGGGTGGTTACAAATTAGCCGCTGCCTTATCGCAGGGCAAGCAGGATGGTGAATCTATCGTCAAAGCCATGGAAGACTCGGGCCTGCGCGGCCTGGGTGGCGCGGGCTTTCCGGCGGGGCGTAAATGGCGCATCGTGCGGGATCAACCCGCCCCCAAACTGATGGCGGTCAACATCGACGAAGGCGAGCCCGGTACTTTCAAAGACCGCACCTATTTAGAGCGTGATCCACACCGTTTCTTGGAAGGCATGCTGGTCGCCGCGCAAGTGGTGGGCATCGACGCTTGCTACATTTATTTGCGCGACGAGTACCACGGCTGCCGCGCCATCTTGGAGCATGAAATCGCGGCTTTGCAGGCGAATCCGCCGTGCCCCTTGCCGACGATTTATTTGCGTCGTGGCGCCGGTGCATACATCTGCGGCGAAGAGTCCGCCATGATTGAAAGCATTGAAGGCAAGCGTGGCGAGCCGCGTATGCGCCCGCCCTATATCGCGCAAGTAGGCCTGTTTGGTCGCCCCACGTTGGAACACAACTTCGAGACCCTGTATTGGGTGCGCGACATCGTGCAAAAAGGCCCGCAGTGGTTTAGCAGTTTCGGGCGCAATGGGCGCAAGGGCTTGCGCAGCTTTAGCGTCAGTGGCCGCGTGAAGTACCCCGGCGTGAAACTGGCGCCTGCCGGTATCAGCCTGGGCGAATTGGTCGATGAATACTGCGGCGGCATGGCCGATGGGCACAGCCTGTATGCCTACTTGCCCGGCGGCGCATCGGGCGGCATATTGCCCGCCAGCCTGGCCAATATCCCGTTGGACTTTGACACCTTGCAGCCCCATGGTTGCTTTATCGGCTCGGCAGCGGTAATCGTGCTGGGCGACAAAGACAAGGCGCGCGATGCAGCGCTCAACATGATGCGCTTTTTTGCGCACGAGAGTTGCGGTCAGTGCACACCCTGCCGCGTCGGCACCGACAAAGCCGCCACCTTGATGCAAGCGACGCACTGGGACCACGAGACGCTGGAAGACCTCAACATCGTCATGACCGACGCTTCGATCTGCGGCCTCGGCCAAGCAGCGCCCAATCCGGTGCGCTGCGTTCAAAAATATTTCCCCCAAGAGGTGGCCTGATATGAATGCACCTGCCAAGTTGTCTGAAGTGACGCTCAAAACTATCGAGTTCAAACTCGATGCGCAAACCATCCACGCTTATGAGGGCGAGACTATTTTCAAAGCGGCCAAGCGCCACGGAGTAGATATTCCGCACCTTTGCTACAAAGACGGCTATCGCGCCGATGGCAATTGCCGCGCCTGTGTGGTCGAAATCAACGGTGAGCGCACTCTGGCGCCCAGCTGCTGCCGTAGCGCGACCGAGGGGATGGAAGTAAAGGCCAATAGCGAGCGCGCGGTCAAGAGCCAAAAGATGGTGCTGGAGATGCTGCTCTCGGATATGCCGGATGTGGGATACAAGTGGAACGATGCTTCTTCTTCTGGCGCCGCTGCTTTAGGAGATACGACCGGTATCAAAAACTCAGGCAAGCATGGTGAACTCAGTGATTGGGCTGAGCGGATGGACGTTAAGGTCCGCCCCGCACTCAAAGCCCTGCGTCGTGAACAACCTAAGTCCGATATGTCGCATCCTGCGATGGCGGTGAACCTGGATGCTTGCATTCAATGCAACCGTTGCGTGCGTGCGTGCCGCGAGGAACAGGTGAACGATGTCATCGGCTACGCCATGCGCGGCTCGCACAGTGAAATCGTGTTTGACCTGCACGACTCTATGGGCGATAGCACGTGTGTGGCTTGCGGCGAATGCGTGCAAGCTTGCCCCACCGGCGCACTGATGCCTAAGACGCAAGTGGGCACCCAAGTGGTAGATAAAAAAGTGGACTCGGTCTGCCCGTTTTGCGGCGTTGGTTGCCTGCTGACCTACAACGTGAAAGACAACGTCATCGTCAGCGTGGAGGGACGCGACGGCCCTGCTAACCACAGCCGCTTATGCGTTAAAGGTCGCTTTGGTTTTGACTATGCGGCCAGTCCGCAGCGCTTGACGGTGCCGCTGATCCGCAAAGCCGGTGTGGGCAAAGACCCGGACCAGATCAACCATCTCAACCGCGATACCGCGGATTGGTCTGACGTGTTTCGCGAAGCTAGTTGGGAAGAAGCGATGGCGCTGGCCGCCGGTGGCCTTAAAGGTTTGCGCGATTCGCATGGTCCCAAATCGCTGGCCGGCTTCGGCTCGGCCAAGGGCAGCAATGAAGAAGCGTATTTGTTCCAAAAGCTGGTGCGCACCGGCTTTGGTAGTAACAACGTAGACCACTGCACCCGCTTGTGTCACGCCTCCAGCGTGGCCGCTTTGCTCGAAGGTGTGGGCTCGGGCGCGGTGAGCAATCAGGTCAACGACGTGGAGCACGCCGAGATGATTTTTATCATCGGTTCCAACCCCACGTCCAACCACCCTGTAGCCGCTACCTGGATGAAAAACGCCGCCAAGCGTGGCGCCAAAATCGTACTGGCCGATCCGCGAATCACCGACATTGGGCAACATGCCTGGCGCACCTTGCAGTTCAAGGCCGACACCGATGTGGCGATGCTGAACGCGCTAATCCACACCGTGATTGAAGAAGGCCTGACGGACGAAACCTTTATCGCCAACCGCACTAGCAATTTTGAGGCGCTGCGCGACAACGTCAAAGGCTACAGCCCTGAAGCCATGGCGCCGATTTGCGGCATCCCGGCGCAAACCCTTCGCGAAGTGGCGCGCGCGTTCGCCAAAGCCAAAGGTGCCATGATTTTGTGGGGCATGGGTATCAGCCAGCATGTGCATGGCACAGATAACGCACGTTGCCTGATCGCTCTGGTGAGCGTTACCGGCCAGATTGGAAAGCCCGGCTCGGGGCTGCATCCCTTGCGCGGACAAAACAATGTTCAGGGCGCGTCGGACGCGGGCTTGATACCCATGATGTTTCCCAACTACCAGCGCGTGGACAATGCCGCCGCGCATGCTTGGTTTGAGGACTTTTGGGGCACCAAGTTGGACGACAAGCCCGGCTATACCGTGGTCGAGATCATGCGTAAAGCCCTTGCTGAGGATAGCGATCCGCACAAGATCCGCGGCATGTACATCATGGGCGAAAACCCCGCCATGAGCGACCCTGACCTGAACCACGCGCGCCACGCACTGGCAAGCCTGGAGCATTTGGTGGTGCAAGACATTTTCATGACCGAAACCGCCTGGCTGGCCGATGTGGTGTTGCCTGCCACTGCTTGGCCCGAGAAGACCGGCACCGTGAGCAACACCGACCGCATGGTGCAACTGGGCAAACAAGCCTTGAATCCGCCCGGCCAGGCCCGCCCTGATTTGTGGATATTGCAAGACTTGGCCAAGCGCATCGGTTTGCCCTGGGATTACCAGGGCGAGCACGACGGTGTTGCTGCCGTCTATGACGAAATGCGCCGCGCCATGCACGCCGCTATTTCCGGCATTACCTGGGAGCGTCTGCAGCGCGAATCAAGCGTCACGTATCCGTGCCTAACTGAAGACGATCCTGGAACTATGACCGTGTTTATCGACACGTTCCCCACCGCCAGTGGCCGCGTCAAACTGGTACCAGCCGACATCATCCCCGCCAACGAACGGCCTGATGCTGCATATCCGTTTGTGCTGATCACCGGTCGCCAACTGGAGCATTGGCACACTGGCAGCATGACTCGCCGGGCCAAGGTGCTAGATGCGATTGAGCCCATGGCCACTGCTTCTATGTGCGGTGCGGACCTAAAGGCGCACGGCATGGAAGCGGGCGACATCATCACCATCGCATCGCGTCGCGGCGAAGTGGCGCTGCATGTGCGCCGCGACGACGGCACGCCGCAAGGTGCGGTTTTCATACCGTTTGCGTATTACGAGGCAGCAGCCAACGAGCTGACCAATTCTGCGTTGGATCCGGTAGGCAAAATCCCTGAGTTCAAGTACTGCGCGGTGGCGGTCAGCAAGGGCGGCAGCACGCGCGAAAACGCGGGCTTTGGTGTCAATGACCCGGTGGCAGAGGCTACTGCATGACCATGCGGACTTTGCCTCGCGTCCCTCTCACGCTCCGTTTACCCCGCCTGAGCCGAGCGCAGGTAGCGGTGACGCGTGCTATTGAAGTCCTCAACGAATACGGCGAAACGCAGAGCCTGCAAATCCCCGCCGAACGGGCCCTGACGGTGTACGTGGACAAGCGCGAAATCGTCACCCTGATGACGCTGGGCGCGCAGCCCGAGTGGCTGGTGCTTGGCTATTTGCTCAACCAGCGTTTGGTTGCGTCGGCGCAGGAGGTGGAATCCATCACCGTGGACTGGGAGGTGGGCGCCGCCGCCGTTAAGACCTATAAAGGCATTACCAATTTAGAGAAAAAAACCGCCAAGCGCGTGGTCACCACCGGCTGCGGGCAGGGCAGTGTGTTTGGTGATTTGATGGCAGACGTCGACAGCATTCAGTTGCCCCCGGCCACCATTACCCAAAGCCAGCTCTACGCCATCGTCAACACCATTCGCCTGAACGACAGCATTTACAAAACTGCCGGATCGGTGCACGGTTGCGCGCTGTTTCAGGGCGAACGCATGCTGATGTTTGTGGAAGACGTAGGCCGCCATAACGCGCTAGATGCGATTGCCGGCTGGATGTCGATGCAGCCCGATGAAAGCACCGCGCAAGGTTCGCGTACCGGCATGAGCGCCCATGACAAAGTGTTCTACACCACTGGCCGCCTGACCAGCGAAATGATCATCAAGTCGGCGCAAATGGGCGTGCCAGTCGTCATCTCGCGCAGCGGCATTACCCAGATGGGCCACCAGGTAGCGCAGCGCCTGAACCTTTGCGCTATTGGCCGCGCCACCAACAAACGCTTTCTGTGCTTCAGCGCGCCAGAGCGGCTGGTGCTGGAGACGGAGTTGGTAGGGGCGCGCTTGAAGGTGGCTTGAGCTGCTTCACCCAATCCACTGTCGCAAGATTGGCGCGCTACCGCGTAGCGACCGGTTCAAGAGGGTAGCAGCATGATGATTGCACTATTTTAATTTTTGCTATCATTTGGCCGTGAACGGAACCCACCGCAAAACCCTTGAAAAGATTCTTGCTGATCCTGTTAACGGCAACGTTGACTGGTTACGCATTGAGTCACTTCTCAAAGCGATGGGCTGCCGACTAGTAGAAGGCGCTGGTTCTTCGGTGACTTTTGAGTTCAACGGTCGCAAGTTGACCTTGCACCGTCCCCATCCAGGTAAAGAAGCTCTGCGATACCGGGTGTCAGCCGTTCGAGATTTTGTCCAAAGAATAGGAGTAAAGCCATGAGCAACACCATTCACTACAAGGGCTATACCGCCAGCATGAACTTCGACACCGAAGATCAGGTCATTGTCGGGCGGGTACTGGATATTGATGACATCATCGCGTTTCATGGCGAGTCGGTGGCTGAGTTTCAAACACACTTTCATTTAGCGATAGATGCTTACCTGGCTGCTTCTATCGCCCTGGGATCGGCACCAGACAAGCCGGCAAGCGGAAAAGTTATGTTGCGCATTGCGCCCGAAATTCATGCGGCGGCGCTCAAAGCGGCAGCTCGCAGTGGAACCAGCCTGAATAAATGGGCGGAGGCAACACTTGGTAAGGCGGCGCGTAATTCGGTTGCCCGCGCCAACGTGCAGGGCTCCGTCTGAACAAGACTTAAGCCCCGGTCAAGCGCGAGCCCACCTGCGCAACAGCAGCGCCATCGCCACACCTACCAGCACGGCGGCCACCAGATCCACCAATACCGTCAGCGCGAAAGTCACTAGCACCACCACCACATCCGGGCGCGAGGGGCTGCGGACGAAGTGGAAAAAGTGTTTCAGATCGCTCATGTTGTAGGCCACCACAAACAAGATGGCCGCCAGCGCACCCAAGGGAATTTGCCCGGCCAGCGGCGCCAGAAAAAGCAAGGTGGCGATCAGCGTGAGGCTGTGGGTGATACCGGCCACCGGGTTGGTGCCGCCGTTGCGGATATTGGTGGCGGTGCGGGCGATGGCGCCGGTGGCTGCAAAACCGCCAAACAGAGGCGCCACGATGTTGGCAATGCCCTGGCCAACCAGCTCTTGGTTGGAGTCGTGCGTCAGCCCGGTCATGCCGTCGGCCACCACGGCGGACAGTAACGATTCAATGGCCCCCAACAAGGCGATCGATACAGCAGGTCCTATAAGCGGGATCAGACCTGCCGATGGGATGGTGGGCCATTGCAAACTAGGCAGACCCTGCGGTATGCCCCCAAAGGCGCTGCCTATGGTGGCTACACCTTCCCACTGAAACGCAGCTTGCAGCACCGTGGCCACCACCATGGCTACCAAGGGCCCGGGCACGCGCTGCATGCGTGGCAGCTTGGGCGAATAAAGCACCAGCGCCAAGCTCAGTAGCGACAAGCCCAGCGTGGCTGCATGCCACTGCGGCAATACCTGCACCAGAGCCCAAAACTTTTCGTGAAAATGGATGCCTTGCGTCGCGGGTAGCCCGAAAAAATACGTCCACTGCCCGACAAAAATAATGACGCCTATGCCGGTGGTAAACCCGGCAATCACCGGTGCGGGGATGAACTTGATCACTCCGCCAAGGCGCAGCAAGCCCATCAGCGCCAGCATCACCCCGGCCATCAACGTGGCTATTTGCAAACCGACGATGCCATGCGTTGCGGTGATGCCACTCAAGATGGCGATGAAGGCACCCGTCGGACCGGCAATCTGCACCCGGCTGCCCCCCAGGACGCTGACCAAAATGCCGGCCACGATGGCGGTGTAAATACCTTGCTCGGGCCGCGCGCCCGACGCAATGGCAAAGGCCATGGCCAAAGGCAGCGCCACCACGCCGACCACCACACCGGCCACGATATTGGGCAGCCAACTGGCTTTGTCATACAGACCGGCGGCGCGGGATTCGAGCAGGGCAATCATGGGCGCGGGTAGGCTTTCAATGTTCAGCCAGGTTGGCCCGGCAAGTTCAAAGCATTATGCGCGCCGCCCTTAAAGGGCCCGACCCACCCGCCTTAGCAGTACCCGGCGCACTAATGCTCGTAGCTGTTCCACCATTGGATGCAGTAGCCCCGTGCCTGGTTAGGGTTACGGGCGCATGCACGCCAAGCAAAAGCTTGGGTAAGCAACATGCTTGACCACTAGCACTTGAAAATTTCTTCCACACTGCATTTGTAAGGCCTACCAGACTGGCGGCTATATTCCATCCCCTTACAGGAGACGAATATGAAATCACGCGCCGCAGTAGCCTTTGGGGCCAATCAGCCTTTGCAAGTGGTGGAGATTGATGTCGCGCCGCCGCGTAAAGGCGAGGTGCTGGTGCGCATCAGCCATACCGGCGTGTGCCACACCGATGCTTACACCTTGTCGGGCGAGGACCCGGAGGGCTTGTTTCCCGCGGTGCTGGGCCACGAGGGCGCGGGCATCGTGGTCGAAGTGGGCGAGGGGGTCACCAGCGTCGCGCCGGGCGATCATGTGATTCCGCTGTACACCGCCGAATGCAGGATGTGCAAATTTTGTTTATCCGGCAAAACCAATTTGTGCCAGGCAGTGCGCGCCACGCAGGGCAAGGGCCTTATGCCCGATGGCACCTCGCGCCTGAGTTACCAGGGCCAGCCGCTGTTCCATTACATGGGCACCAGCACCTTTAGCGAGTACACCGTGGTGGCCGAAGTGTCCCTCGCCAAAAT
>Ga0214919_10009646_pt1 | contig 12420 bp, 6 predicted proteins | sample LL1503_MetaG_FD_177994 | JGI IMG/M metagenome (GOLD analysis project Ga0214919, IMG submission 177994) | Freshwater microbial communities from Lake Lanier, Atlanta, Georgia, United States - LL-1503 | ecosystem: Environmental > Aquatic > Freshwater > Lake | place: USA: Georgia | collected 2015-03-15
CGCGCCGCCCGACAACACGCCTTGGGCGCGGGTCAGGCCAAGCCGGCGTGCCAGCAACAGCCCGCAGACCAGGGTGCTGATGACCGCCGCCACCACGGTGATGGCCGTGACCCAGCCCAGGCCGGCGATCTGCATCGCGGTGATTCGCGCACCCAGCAAGCCCACGCCCAAGCGCAGCACATGGCGCGAGCAGAACTCGATGCCGGGCTTGGTGCGCTGCTCTTGGCTGAGGTAGTGGAAGGCCACGCCGAAGAACAAGGCGTAGAGCATCTGCGGGCCACCATGCAACTGCGACACAAAGCTTGCCGCCAACGCAACCACCATGGCCAGCGCGCTGCCCGGAGCCAGTGAACGCAGCGAAGACAGCCCGCCGAGGACTCGATGCTTCACGCGCGTCAAGGCTTGCGGGTTGCCGGCAGGTCGACGAACACGCCCGGCCGCTTCTCGCCATTGGCCTTGATCGCCTCCAGGATCTCTTCGCGCTGCAGCATGCTGGCATTCCAGATGCTGATGTAGTCCAGCCCGTCAGCGGTGCTGTGGTCACGCGCGTAATTGATCATCCGCTTGCAGCCGTAAACGGCCAGTGGCGCCTTGCTGGCGATCTCGCGGGCGATCGCCATCACTTCGTTGAGCATGCTGGGCTGGTCGGCGAACACCCGGTTGAACAGGCCGCAGGCCTGTGCCTCGCGGGCCGGCATGCGCCGGCCGGTGTAGGCGAGCTCGCGAACAATGCCCTCGGGGATCAGTTTGACCAGCCGCGGGAAGGTGCCGACATCGGCGGTCATGCCGATGTTGACCTCGAACACGGTGACAAATGCGTCCTCAGTGGCATAGCGCATGTCGCAGGCGGTGGCCAGGTCCACCCCGCCGCCGATGCAGCCGCCCTGGATCGCTGCGAGCACCGGAATCCGGCAGCCCTCCAGCAGGTTGAAGGTGCGCTGCATGCGCTGCACCGACTCGTAGAAGCGCGCACCGTGCTGCAGCCTGGCCTCGCGCTGCGCCTCTGCGCTGGGTGAGATGCTGTCGTCCGAGAACATGGCGGTGTCGATGCCGGACGAGAAATGCGGCCCGGTCGACGAGATCACGATCACCCGGGCCCGGGCGTTCTGGTCGATGTCCTCGATGATCCAGGGCAGCTCATCCCAGAACGCGCGAATCATGCTGTTGCGCTTGTCGGGACGGTTGAGCACGATATGGGCGATCTTGTCGGTGATCGTCACATCGAAGCATTGATAGGTCATGGGTGTCTCCTCGGGGTTGAATTCTTGCCAGCGAGTCCTTGGGTCGCGCGCCGACCGACCGCATCCTAGTCAATCCAAGGCCGCATGCGCCGCGCCGCGCTGGCTCGGCAGCGGCCAAGACGCCGTGCCGCAAGACAATGGCGGCACTGTCGCTTGCCTGGAGAAAAGATGCGTCCCAACTTCGTCACCGTCGCCACCAACGGCATCAAGCTTCGCGCCGTGGTCCAAGGGTCCGGCCCGCTGGTGCTGATGGTCCATGGATTTCCTGAAGGCTGGTACAGCTGGCGCCACCAGATCGCGCCGATCGCAGCGGCCGGGTTCACCGCCTGCGCGATCGATGTCCGCGGCTACGGCGGGTCGGACAAGCCGCCCGAGGTCGCCGACTACAGCCTGGCGCAGATCACCGCCGACGTGGCTGGCGTGATCGAGCAGCTTTCGCCGGATGGCAGCGCGGTGCTGATCGGCCATGACTGGGGCGCGCCCATCGTCTGGAACACCGCGCTGACCCGGCCCGACCGGGTTCGCGCTGTCGCGGGGCTGTCGGTGCCGTGGACGGGGGTGCCGGCGCAGCCGTTCCTGGAGCAGGTCAAAGCGGCTTTCACCGACAAGGGTAGGTTTTTCTACCAGGTGTATTTTCAGGATGTCGGCGTCGCCGAGGCCGAGCTCGAAGCGGACGTCCGTGCCAGCTTGCGCAAGTTCTATTACGCGCTGAGCGGCGACGCGCCCTCTGGCAGCTGGCCCAAGGACAAGCCACATGGGGCCAGCCTGTTGGACCGCTTGCCCAACCCGCAACCCTTTCCCGCCTGGCTGAGCGCGCACGACGAGGACTGCTTCGTCGCCGAATTCAAGTCCTCGGGTTTCTTCGGGCCACTCAATCGCTACCGCAATCACCTCGGCGATTTCGCTTGGCAGCAAGGCTTCAAGTCGCGTCGTATCGAGCAGCCTGCGCTGTTCATCGGCGGCGATCGCGACCTGGCGCTGAGGATGCTGCCGGGCGTCAAACCCGTCGACGCGATGGCGCCGCACCTGCCCGGGCTGCGCGGTGCGCATGTGCTGCCAGGCATCGGCCACTGGACCCAGCAGGAGGCACCAGCGCAGGTGACGGCACTGCTGCTGGACTGGCTGAAACAGCTTTGAGCGGGCCCGCCGAGGCCCGGGCTTGCGGCTTCGGGGCGTGAACAGCGGGCTGCGCCGCCATCGCGCCGCGACTGCGCGACAGCCGACCTCGCCAGTTTGTGGTTTACTCCCCCGCATCCTGCATGCCGCGCCCCTGCCGGCCGCCGCCACAACGATGCCCAACCATCCCATCCGCGAAGCCGGTCTGGCTTTGCCCGCCGCGCTGCTGGCGTGCTTCGTTCCCACGATGTTGGCTTACAGTCCGCCGCCTTCGGCCACGCTGCTCAACCAGTGCGTCGCGGTGGCCTTGTGGGGCGGTGTGGCGATGACCCTGCCGCTGCGCGGTGCGGAGCGCGGCCTGTGGGCGTCGATCGCAGCGCTGCTCGGTGCGCTGGCGATCGTCGGCGGCGAAGCGATGGCCAGCTGGGCCCTGGGCGCGCTGCCGATGTCGCTGGCGCTGCAAGCGGTGGGCCTGCTGGCCGGCGCGGCGCTGCTGCTCGCCAGCGGCGCAAGCGCGTCGCGTGGGCCTGGCGGGCCGATCGCGTTCGGCGCGCTGGCGCTGGGACTGCTGGTCGCTGGACTGGCCGGCAGCGCGGTGGCCTTGCTGCAGGTGTTTGCCCCGCAGTGGGCCGATGGCAACTGGATCGCACATTCCGGCCTAGCAGGCCGGGCGGTGGGCAATCTGCGTCAACCCAACCACTTGTGCAGCCTGCTGCTGTGGGCGCTGGTCGCAGCAGTGGCGCTGCACGAGCTGCGCTGGCTGACGCGCACTGCGCTGTGGGCGGTGGCAGCCTTGATGGTGTGCGCGGTCGAGCTGACCGCGTCGCGCACCGGCGCGGTGGGAATGGGCTTGCTGCTGGTCTGGGCGCTGCTGGACCGGCGCTTGTCGCGATCAGCGCGCTGGCTGTTGGCCGCCACGCCCTTGCTCTACGCGCTGGCATATGGCGCGATGGCCTGGTACGGCCGCATCAGTGAGCAGGCGCTGGGCGCGGGCGCCAGACAGCTGGCCGAGGGCGCTGGGGCCGGCGAAAGTCCCAACTCGCGGATGAACATCTGGCACAACACCATCGACTTGATCGCGGCACAGCCCTGGACCGGCGTCGGCTTTGGCGAGTTCAACCTGGCCTGGAGCCTGAGTGCTTTTGCCAACCGCCCGATCGCTTTTTTCGACCACTGCCACAACCTGCTGCTGCAGTTGGCCGTCGAACTGGGCCTGCCCGCGGCGGCGACCGTGACGGCGCTGCTGCTGCTCGCGCTGTGGCAAGGGCTGCAGCGCGCACGCAGCGCCAGCGGCGACGCCGGACTGGTGGCCCGCGCCGGTCTGATGCTGGTGATCACGGTGGCGCTGCACAGCCTGGTCGAGTACCCGCTTTGGTACGCTTACTTCTTGCTGCCAGCTGCGCTGGCCTGGGGCTTTGTGCTGGGTGCACCCGATACCGCAGCGACCGCGTCGCAGGCCTTGCCGCCAGCCAGACCGCCAGCCAGACGCTGGGGGCTCGCCGCCGGCGCGCTGATGACGCTGGCGGGTGCAGCGTCGCTGCTGGACTTTCAACAAGTGGTCGCGATCTACGCACCGGCCGAGGGCAGCGCCTCGCTGGGCGAGCGCATCGAGCAAGGCCAGCGCAGCCCGCTGTTTGCCCACCATGCCGACTACGCTGCGGCGACCAACCCCGGCTCTCCGACCAGCACCGCGCTGGGCTTCGCCCGGGCGCCGCACTCGCTGCTCGACACCCGGCTGATGGTGGCCTGGGCCGAGCGTCTGGCAGAACAAGGCCAGATCGACCCCGCGCGCTGGTTGGCACAGCGCCTGCGCGAGTTCCGCAACCCCGAATCCGAGACCTTCTTCGCGCCGTGCAAGGACAGCGCGAACACGGCCTTCCAGTGCCAGGCACCGCAGACGGTGCACAGCTGGCGCGAGTTCGCCGCGATGCGCCCGCCCCCGCGTCAAGCCGCAGCGCTGCCCCCGGCGCCGTCGGCCAGCCAATGACCCAATTTGCCGCCGTGCTTCTCGCTCAAGCGGATACCGGCGATCATCATGCACGGCGGTCTCTCTCGCCCGGTACGACACTGACAACATTGGCCGCGCTTCAACTTTGAGTCCGCCCAGGCGAAGACAGGCTCAGGGATGGTGTTCTTGATCGTGAATTTTTCGCATGTTCAAAATTCCCAAAGGAGATGACATGGCAAAGAAGAGTAAAACCACGGAACCAGTAGGCGGTGAAGTCTTGGCCGACGCAAAAGAATCTGAAGCGCTTGAAAAATCACGGATGAAGGCGGCTCGCTCAAAACCGCGTAAACCGGGCAAAACTTACAAATACATTGAAGAGCTTGCCCATCTACAGATGGAGCTCATCAAGCTTCAGGAATGGGTGCGCATGCGGAGCCTGCGCGTTGCGGTCATTTTTGAGGGCCGCGATGCCGCCGGAAAGGGCGGCGTCATCAAGCGCATCACCGAAAGCCTCAATCCACGCGTGTGCCGGATCGTTGCGCTCGGTACGCCCACCGAGAAGGAGCGCGGCCAATGGTACTTCCAGCGCTACGTTCCTCACTTGCCAGGTGCTGGCGAAATTGCACTTTTCGATCGCAGTTGGTACAACCGCGCGGGCGTCGAGCACGTGATGGGTTTTTGCAGCGATGCCGAGCACAAGGAATTCCTGCGTTCGTGTCCGTTGTTCGAGGAAATGCTGGTTCGTTCCGGGATCGTTCTCGTCAAATATTGGTTTTCGGTCAATGATGAAGAGCAGGAAAAGCGCTTCCAGGAACGCATCAGCAATCCCAGCAAGCGCTGGAAACTCAGCCCGATGGACCTGGAATCACGCAAACATTGGATCGAATACTCCAGAGCGAAGGACGTCATGTTTGCAGCGACCGACAAACCGAGAGCACCCTGGAACGTGGTCGAAGCAGACGACAAGAAAAAGGCCAGACTCAACTGCATAGCGCATCTGCTGAAACAGGTTCCCTATGAAAACATGACGCCGGTCGAGATCGAAGTACCACCTCGACAGGCCGACATCGGCTACAAACGCCCGAAGATGTCGAGTCAGAAATTCGTGCCAAAGATCTACTGAGCGCCCCGAGGCCGGCCGAAGCCGGCCGCCCCCCCATGGGGGTCAAACAAAGTGGCAAAGCCGCATTTGCTTGAGAGCCCTTGCCCAATTCGGGCTCTACGAACCTGGCCCAAGGCTCAGCCGCTTGGCTTGCCAGCAAGCTGCGTTGTTCATCTGGGCAAGCAAGCCGGCGACCACATGCCGGTCACCTGCGGCTGCGACGGTGAAATAAAGCCGCTGCCTATCCTCGTTGGGATTTCGCCCAAGCGACAGCCTCAAGAGTAAGCGTCGCACCTCAGGCCATGCTGGCCCACGAAGCTGCTCAAAGCAGCGATCGGGAGGGCGGCATGGCTTTCGCGCTGTGCGTGAGGAGGAACGGGGGTGGAGAAGTCCAGACCCCCACACCGCACCGCGCCACTCCCCAGAATGGGACGCCTTCGCAGGCTAAGCCGATGTGCCACAGGCAAAAAAAAGGAGAGGGTTGAAAACCCTCTCCTGTGCTTGTCTGCAGCGACCTTGTCGGCCGCCACTCAGGCCGTTACTTCTTGCCGGCAGCAGCTTTCTCAGCAGCTGCAGCGGCTTTTGCCTCATCAGCCACCTTTTTTGCAGCCGCCTTTTCCTCATCAGCCACCTTTTTTGCAGCCGCCTTTGCCTCATCGGCCACCTTTTTTACAGCCGCTTTTTCGTCAGCGACGATCTTGGCTGCGGCTGCTTTCTCGGCTGCCGATGCTTTGGTTGCAGCTGCCTTGGCGGCTTTCACTTCATCGGCTACCTTTTTTGCAGCTGCTTTCTCGGCGTCGACAAGCTTTTTAGCCTCTACGACCGCAGCGTCGGCCTCCGCCTTTTCAACGGCTTCCCGCTCGGCGACGACTTTCGCTGCGGCTACCTTCTCTGCGTCGGCGGCCTTCTTATCAGCTGTCACATCGGCACCAGTCTTCTTATTGTTATCGGCGGCGAGGGTCTTGGTAGCAGTTTTCACGTCAGTGTCGGCTGCCTTCTTTTCAACTTTTGCCTGGGCGGCGACGAGTTTGGCTGCGGCTAACTTCTCTGTGGCGGTCATGCTGGCGATCTTGTCCGCTGCGGCCTTGTCTGCTGCGGCCTTGTCCGCAACCACCTTGTCAGCAACTGCCTTGTCTGCGGCGGCCTTGTCAGCAACCACCTTGTCAGCGGCTGCCTTGTCGGCTGCTGCCTTGTCAGCAATTACCTTGTCAGCTGCTGCCTTGTCAGCTGCTGCCTTGTCAGCTGCTGCCTTGTCAGCTGCTGCCTTGTCAGCTGCTGCCTTGTCGGCTGCTGCCTTGTCAGCTGCTGCCTTGGCCACCGCTGCTGCCCTGTCGGCTGCGGCCTTGTCAGCAGCTGCCTTCTCAGCCGCCGCCTTATCGGCAGCCAGCTTGTCCGCAATCACTTTGTCCGCAGCTGCCTTCTCGGCTGCCGCCTTGTCGGCTGCCGCCTTCTCAGCAACCACCTTCTCAGCAGCCTGCTTGTCCGCAATCACCTTATCCGCAGCGGCCTTCTCAACAGCCGCCTTGTCCGCGGCTGCCTTGTCCGCAATCACCTTGTCCGCAGCCGCCTTGGCAGTTGCTGCCGCTGCAATGTCCGCGGCTACCTTGTCAGCAGCAATCTTGTCAGCTGCTGCCTTGTCCGAAGATGGCGAAGGCTTGCTGAACAACTGGTTGGCTTGGGAACCGCAATCCCACTGGATGGCTTTCCCGCCATTGCCCGTCGCGCCACCAGAGATGTCGATGCATTTGCCGCTGTGTTTCGCGACATAGTTGCCATAGCCGCCACCCTTTTCGACGTATTTGAACTTCTGGTTGTCCTGCTGGCCGCAGTCCCACTGCATCACCCTGGCGCCGCTATCCCTCGAACCACCGTACACGTCCATGCATTTGCCGCTGTGCTTGGCGACCAAGTTGCCATAGCCGTCGCCCTTGTCGACATAGCTGAACTTCTGGTTGTCCTGAGGCCCACAATCCCACTGGACAATATCAGTGTTGTTGTTCGTCGAGCCTGTGTACACATCCAGACACCTGCCACTGTGTTTGGCCATCACGTTGCCTTGACCCGTGACCGCAGCCGGCGCTTGCGCGGCCGCGACCGGCGCTGGCGCAGTTGTGGAAGTCGCCTTGAATATTCTCTGGTTGGTCGCCGTGGCGTAAACAGTGCCCTGCGCATCGCAGGCAATGCCCAACAAAGCGATATCACTCTTCTTGTCCCAATTCGAACCGTTCCACTTGTAGGGAGCGTTGTCGGTCCCGATGACATAGACATCGCCGTTGTGGCAAGCTGCCACATCCTTGGCCGCGCCAGGTTGTTGCACCCAGGTGCTGCCGGTCCAGCTGTAGATGCTACCCCCCGAGTTGACCACCCAGGCATTGCCCTTGGGATCAACTGCCACGCGCACTGCGGCACCAGGCATTTGCGTCCAGTTATTGCCAGTCCAGCGGTAGATGTTGCCCCCTGAATTGACGCCCCAGACCGTGCCGTTGGCGCCCACACCGATGTCTGACAGGCCGCCCGGTTGTTGCACCCAGGTGCTGCCGGTCCAGGTGTAGATGCCGCTGCCTGAGTTCACAACCCAGGCGTTGCCCTTCGGATCAACTGAGACGCGCACTGCGGCACCAGGCATTTGGTTCCAACCGCCGTTGGTCCAGCGGTAGATGCCACCGCCTGCATTGGTGACCCATACCGTGCCATCGGCGCCAACCCCGATGTCCACAGCTGCGCCACCCATTTCTGTCCAGTTCAGTTGCTGAGCCTGTGCGCCGGATGCGAGCAGCAGTCCGACCATCAGCCCAGCCCATACAGCGACCAGGCGCTTGACAACCGAGCGCCGGCACAGCGCCACCATTGCCTCCAGCGGGCCGGGCCGACTGGGTTTATTCAAAACAAGATTCATGACTTTCTCCTTTGTTTCCTACTTGACTGACACCAGAACAACAAATTCTGGGATTTTATTAAGAGCAAAAGTACCACTCAAAAACAAACCTGGCGCTTGACCAGATCTTTCGGCCTTGCCGCTCTTCTGAAGCATCCAGCGCTTTGGCGCCAAGAAGAGCTCTCTCCAACCATCGCCCAATGACCACCCTCTGCATGACGGTCTAAACGTGAAAAGATGTTAAACCTGTTGATCGGCTTAAGCTTGCCGAACCTTGCTGCAGTGACGAAAGCTGCGTTCAAAGTGTTGAACACGCTGGCGATCGCACTGCGGCAAGCAAACACAGAGGTCCCGCTTGCAGAGACACCGAGCCACAGCGTCAGGATTCTTGGGCAGGTCTCCGGTCAGGTTTTGTTGATAGGTGTTGTGCCGCGCGAGCCCTTGCCGGACCGTGGCTGCGATTTACTGGATCATGGCGTCGACGCTGTTCCAGTCGTTTTACCGGGGGGCCGACCTTAAGAGCGAATAATCTGTAAAGCAATACATTTGCCACAGAACTTTCAACTGTACTGAGCAGCCATCGGTTGTCAGGGTAAACACCCGGTTTGCTGCGGCCCTGGATCCGTGGGCCTCGGCGATGTACCGCTCGATCGGCTCCCTCAGAGTCCCACCTCAGGCCATGCTGGCCCACCAAGCTGCTCAAAGCAGCGATCGGGAGGGCGGCATGGCTTTCGCGCTGTGAGGGGCGGGGGTGGAGAAATCCAGACCCCCACACCGCACCGCGCCACTCCCCAGAATGGGACGCCTTCGCAGGCTATGTCGAAGTGCCACAGGCAAAAAAAAGGAGAGGGTTGAAAACCCTCTCCTGTGCTTGTCTGCGACGACCTTGTCGGCCGCCACTCAGATCCTTAGTTCTTGGCGGCAGCAGCTTTCTCAGCAGCTGCAGCGGCTTTTGCCTCATCAGCCACCTTTTTTGCAGCCGCCTTTGCCTCATCGGCCACCTTTTTTGCAGCCGCTTTTTCGTCAGCGACGATCTTGGCTGCAGCTGCCTTCTCGGCGGCCGATGCTTTGGTTGCAGCTGCCTTGGCAGCTTTTTCAGCATCGGTCACCTTCTTTGCAGCTGCTTTCTCGGCGTCGACAAGCTTTTTAGCCTCTACCACCGCGGCGTCGGCCTCCGCCTTTTCAACGGCTTCCCGGCCAGCGACGACTTTGGCTGCGGCTACCTTCTCTGCGTCGGCGGCCTTCTTATCAGCTGTCACATCGGCACCAGTCTTTTTATTGTTATCGGTGGCGAGGGTCTTGGTAGCAGTTTTCACGTCAGTGTCGGCTGCCTTCTTTTCAACTTTTGCCTGGGCGGCGACGAGTTTGGCTGCGGCTAACTTCTCTGTGGCGGTCATGCTGGCGATCTTGTCCGCTGCGGCCTTGTCTGCTGCGGCCTTGTCCGCAACCACCTTGTCAGCAACTGCCTTGTCTGCGGCGGCCTTGTCAGCAACTGCCTTGTCTGCAGCGGCCTTGTCAGCAACCACCTTGTCAGCGGCTGCCTTGTCCGCAGCTGCCTTGTCAGCAACCACCTTGTCAGCGGCCGCCTTGTCGGCTGCAGCTTTGGCCGCTGCTGCCTTCTCCGCAGCCAGCTTGTCCGCAATCACCTTGTCCGCAGCTGCCTTGTCTGCAGCTGCCTTGTCCGCTGCTGGCACCGGTGCCAATGCGGTCGAGGTCACTGCGAGCGACTCGGACGTTAGCTTGAAACCTTCCCAAGGACCGATGGCGTCGCGGTTGGCGTTCAGGCGACCGTCAGGTTCAGCGACCATGTATTTGCCATGGGCCGACTTGAACGAGAGCGTGCCGTTGGCATTGCGGGTGACGGCGAACTTTTCCCAGGGACCAATCGCGTCGCGGTTGGCATTGACCCTGCCGTCACTCTCGGCAACGATGTACTTTCCATGAGCGCTCTTGAATGACACGCTGCCATCAGGGTGGGTTTGCATGGCGAACTTTTCCCAAGGCCCGACCGCATCTCTATTGACCGCAGCAGTGCCGTTGGGTTCAGCCACGACGAACTTACCGTGCACCCCCTGCAGCGTCACCTGTCCGTTGGTGACTGTCACTACCGAAGCTGCCTTGTCCGCTGCGGCCTTGTCGGCTGCTGCCTTGTCGGCTGCTGCCTTATCCGCTGCTGCCTTGTCGGCTGCGGCCTTGTCAGCTGCTGCCTTGTCAGCTGCTGCCTTGTCAGCTGCTGCCTTCTCCGCAGCTGCTCTATCAGCCGCCGCCTTCTCAGCAGCCAGCTTGTCAGCAACCACCTTGTCCGCAGCTGCCTTATCAGCCGCTGCCTTGGCTGCTGCTACCCTCTCAGCAGTTGCCTTATCAGCTGCCGCCTTCTCAGCAGCCACCTTGTCCGCAGCTGCCTTCTCAGCAGCCGCCTTCTCAGCAGTTGCCTTGATCGCTGCTGCCGCTGCAATGTCCGCGGCTACCTTGTCGGCAGCAATCTTGTCAGCTGCTGCCTTGTCCGCAGCCGCCTTGTCCGCAGCCGCCTTGTCAGCAGCAATCTTGTCAGCTGCCGCCTTGTCCACAGCAACCGGCGCTGGCACGGCTATGGAAGCCGACGTCAGAATCACCTGACTGGTCGTCGTCGCGTAAACATTGCCTTGCGAATCGCAGGCGATGTTGAGCAAAGCGGTGTCGCTCTTCTTGTCCCAAGCCGAGCCGTTCCACTTGTAGGGAAGGCTGTCGAGACCGATGATGTAGACATCGCCGTTGTGGCAGGCCGCCACATCCTTGGCCGCGGCAGGTTTTTGCACCCAGGTGCTGCCGGTCAAGAGGTAGATGGCACCCGTCGAGTTGATAATCCAGGGATTGCCCTTCGGATCAAGTGACACGCGCACTGCGACCCCAGGCGCCTGCGGCATTGGCGTCCAGCCAACGCCATTGCCATACAAGCGGTAGATGCCCGTCGGATTGACACCCACGGCATTGCCGTAGGCGCCCATACCGACGTCCGTCATGTTGCCCGGGTCTAAATTCCAATTATTGTTGCCGCCATAGCTGTAGACGGCACCTGTCATGGTGACAACCTTGGCACCGCCCTGCGGAGCAACTGTCACGCGAGATGCACCCCCAGGCACCTGGGCCTTTTTCGCCCATTTGGCGCCAGTCCAATTGTAGATGTTGCCCCCTGCATCGGTGACCCACAAATTGCCGTAAATGGAGCCCACCCCGATGTCCACGGCAGGGCCACCCATTTCTGTCCAGGTCAGTTGCTGAGCCTGTGCGCCGGCTGCGAGCAGCAGTCCGACGATCGGCGCGGCCCATACGGCGCGCAAGCGCTTGACAACATAACGCCGGTATAGCGCCACCATCGCCTGCAGAGAGCGCGGCCGGCTGGGTTTATTCAATTCAAAAATCATGACTATCTCTTTTGTTTTACTGCTTGACTAACAAAATAGAACGCTGGAATTTTATTAAGAGAAAAAATACCACTCAAAACAATCCTGGCACTTGCCCAGATCTTCCGAACTTGCCTCTCGTCTGAGGCATCGAGCGCTTTGGCGCCAAGAAGGGCTCTTACCGACGATCGCCCAATGACCCACCCATCACGCAAAAAGCACGACCGCCTAAACATGCGCAGATGTAAAGACTATTGATCAGCGTAAGCTTGCCCAATCTTGCCGCCGAAAAACGTAGCCCTTGCCGGATCGTGGCTACGATTTACTGGATCATCGCGTCGACGCTGTTCCGTCGCTTTACCGGAGGGCTGGTCTTAGGCTCAAATACCCTGTAAAGCGATAACTTTGCTACAACTCTTTCAACTGCGATGAGCGGCCATCGGCTGTCAGGGTCAACCCCTAGCTTGTCACGATAAATGAGCGACCTGCCGAGACAAGACCACCCTAATCCTAAAATCGATAGGCTCATGAGAAACAAAACGTTCCGCATTGTGGAATGAGCCAAGTTCGGTCGTTTCTCCGCGAACGCCGGGCGCCGACAGAGGCCTGGGATGCTCTCAAGCAAATGTGGCTTTGCCACTTTCTTTGACCCCCATGGGGGAATGGCACTTACTTTGGCGATTTCGAGGCGGTAGCGCGCGTAAGTGGTTGAAGGCAAAGGGAGGTGGCTAACCAATGGCCGATAGCATGGTTGTTTA
>Ga0214919_10009648_pt1 | contig 12418 bp, 10 predicted proteins | sample LL1503_MetaG_FD_177994 | JGI IMG/M metagenome (GOLD analysis project Ga0214919, IMG submission 177994) | Freshwater microbial communities from Lake Lanier, Atlanta, Georgia, United States - LL-1503 | ecosystem: Environmental > Aquatic > Freshwater > Lake | place: USA: Georgia | collected...
TGTACGACATTATCGCGAACGCGCAGGCGCTGACAGCGCAAACACCCGGTACTACCAGGTCTTACTAGTGGCCCTAAGGTGATCGAACTTCCCCATGTAGAGCTGATCAAATGTGGGCGACCTGTGCTCATCGCTTCGGCTTCGACTTCGGGTGGAAATGGTTCGGTAGATACGTAGATATCGGCATCTTCTACTCTGGGAGCAACCTGTGGTGTCGCACGCGAGAGAAAGGCGATCTCGTGAATCTTTTCGGTGACCGCAATCGAGAAAGGTTTTCCCACTTCAGCCGGAGTGAGTAAAGCGCCCCCCGAGTCAGCCAATGTGACAAGTCGGCGATCCATCACCAGCAGATCTTTGACGCCACTGAGAAAAAGATTGAGCGCTAAAAGTTGTGCGCTGGCATTAGATCCGTAGATTGCCACAACTCCGGCAGGCGGCCTGCTATTCGCGAGAAATCTGAGTTCGACTAACCGCTCGAGGAGGGCTCGTACGGTTGATATGGGTAGATCAAGGGTGAGCGCGATCTCGCTCTCGTCCCGACGCCCGTTGATGAGTGGAATGGCATCGGCGACCTCGCCAGTGATGAGAATTCCCTGGATTCCATCGCCGACGTAATGCCCTTCTCGCAGGGGTGCAAAGAATGTGCCAGGAGCGAAGCGCGGGTAAGTCGTGGTGTTCGTCATGGGGTGAGTATGAAGAGGGTGAGTCATGGGGGTGAGTATGAAGAGGGTGAGAGGGAGCGGCCGATCGCTCCCCACAAGCGCCATGGAGCGTGCGCTCTGAAATTGCCCCTGGTCAGTGATGCGTCACGGAGGAGTAAGTGCAAAAGAAAAGAGGCGCCGAACAGGTCGGCGCCTCTTTCGGAAGTGTCTTCTGTTATGCCTTGCCGAGAATGCGATTGAGCGTGGTGCCGCATACGCCGCACTTGCCCTTGGCCATTCTGCGACCTGACTCGGAGACCACTACGTGACCCTCGAAGTCACGCTTCTCCTTGCACTTGACGCAGTAAGCATCGCCTTTGTAAGTCTCTGTCATAAGTTTCCTCCCGCTCGATCTTGAGTTCACCATACCTTCCGCGTGGGTGAGCGTGAGGAAGCCTGGCGGCGATTCGTGGATAAATCAGAGGGAAATGTCCGTTTTAACTACTTTCGCTACGTCCATATCCCGCCTGCCACCCTTCGAGATATGCCTCCGCTCGGAGGCGCTCGGGGTAGCGGTTCTCCAGTTCATAGAACTTCGCGTTATGCCCTACTTCGATGAGGTGGGCTAATTCATGCACCAAGACGTAATCGAGCACGTACTCAGGCATTAACCGGACTCGATCTGATATTCGAATAGATCCATCTTCGGGTGTACACGATCCCCAGCGCTCTCTCATATTGCTCACCCATCGCACGCTTCGCGGAGCTGGGATACTTCCGAAAAATTGTGCACTCAACTTCAGAGCGCGAACCATTAAATCGTCATCTGAAATCTTCTTCTTCAGATCCTGCTTATTTATGCGATTAACCATTTCGCGCACAGCATCAGCTTCTTCGCGTTTGCTCATGTTCGCCGGGATTGAAATAACAACGTTTTCACCTTCGCGATGTGCCGAGATGGTGCGCTTTCGCCGCGCACTTCGGCGCACTTCTACCCCGCTGCTCAGGCCTGGAATAGTTTGGAAAGAGTCGTCACTATTCGCGTTCTTTGGTGCGCGAAAAAGAGGCATGTGCCCACCGTAACTGAACTCTTTTTCTGAGACTGTCAACTGTGAACTTATCCTTGAGAGATGGCGTGATTTTTGCCGGCTCCAGTGCGGGGTTTATTCACAAGCGGCACCGCCGGATATCCACCGGTGTGGGGAAGGTTCAGGTAGGTACAAGGGTGAGTAGGAGAGCTATTTATGCAGGTGGGAAGGGTGAAAAGGGAGCGAAAATGAAGTTCGCCTCCTTCGATGCGCTGCAAGAATTCTTTGCTATCCCCAGGTAATCAACAGGGCGAAGCGGGAGCAGTACATGAATCGCGAGGTGATCGAATTCGTCCCGGTTGACCAGGCACTTTTCTTTTCGTAGCGTTCGCCTTACCAAGCCTCCGGATAACCGGTCTGATGTCTGCAAGGGGAAGGCAGAGATCAGAACGTGCGCCCCGGGGGCTTGGCTTTTATTTGGAATGAGCGAGAATCTGTTGCGCTTTATCTACGAGTCGGGCTAGCGCAAAATCGCAATCCTGTGGAAGTTCATTTGAGTTAAACCATTGCAAGTCGAGTGATTCATCGCTCATAGCAATTTCTTCGTCTTCATGTGCCACGAGAACGAATTGCACATCAAGGTGTGTGACAAGTCCGTCTCCTCGGCAATTGATGGTGTGTGCATCGAGCTGTACCGGTCCATGTATCAAGAAGTCGAAGCGCGTGAGCCCAGACTCTTCACGCGCTTCTCGCAGTGCTGCATCCTCAAGTGAGGAATCACTGATTTCGCAGTGACCGCCGAGCTGAAGCCAACGCCCTACTTTGGGATGGAGCGTCAATAAGACTTTTCTCCGCGTGTGATCAAGTATTAATGCGCTCACGGTGATGTGTGCAGCCGCGCACTTCTTTTCAAAGGCATTTTCGTTAATTTCGATATGCCGTAAGTAGCGTTGTCGAAGATCAAGTTGGCCCATCTCGCCATCGTTGAAGGTGGAGATGGTCTCCAGGGCATTTGTGCGAAGGCTCATGCGGGATCTAAACCAGAGAGATCATCTGGCGCGCTCGTAGAAGAGAGGAACGCTGCTGGATCTTGCATTTCCAGGGCTGCGGGGAGTAGGTCTGGATGGCTCCAGAGTTCATCTCGTCCCTCCAGACCTTTGAGTTCAAGAGCCACATTCCAGAAGTGCGTGGCTTCGCGTGAGAGGCGAGGGGAAACTTCTAATCCCACCAAGCTTTGGAAAACTGTTGTTGTGGGATTCTGTGAAACGCGCTTACGCCGCGAACTCTCCTCAAGGGCCACGTGGCTGGGGAGGCGTTCTGCAATTGCAAGATGCACGACGTGATTGACCCACCCTTCAAATAGTGCGAGGAGCGTTTCTAATTGGGTCAATGCAAGTTCTTGCGCTGGCGTCGTTGCAGGCGTGAAAAGTGAACGCGGGTCAGCGCCCTCTTGGAGCGCATTCATCACATCCATTGCCTGTTCGGAAATTGCTTGCACATCTATTTGAATTCCGCTGCCGTACGCAGTGACTGCATCGGTGAGTCGACCTCTCAGCCAAGGGACTTCGGCGAGGAGGCGCGTTCCAGCGATTTCACGGAGAGCAAGAAAGAGACGTACCTCGCGCATTTCAATTCCAAGGCCTTCGCCCCACTCGTTGACATTTGTGGGGATGAGAGCGGCGACTCCGTCAGCAGCGAGCGGGAGTGAGGTATCTGCACTTCCGGTGGTGATCTTTGCTACCGCGGCCACGGTACCGCCTACTTGCTGCGCGAGGAGCATCCCCGTCATCTGTTGAAATACGCCAGCAAGTGGCCCTGAAGAGATCGCGGAGAGATCGATTCCATCGACCTGACTTTCAGTCAAGGTTTTTGTAAGGCCATCAGTAAGACTTTTTGACATAGGTGCTACCAAACTCATCCATCCAGCCATCGTCGATTCCACCCAATCAGCTTTTGACCACGCTTTAGGTGTGCGCAGAGCGCTTGGGAATGCGGTGGTGTCGTTGATCCAAAGATCAGCAAGGTTGAGCGCCTCGGTCACTTCCGCAAGATCGATATGGCCGATATATCTATCGTTTCCCAATTGGCCGCGGGCGATGTCACGAATCGTGGACTCAGGAAGAGCGCCTGCCTCGCCGCTAAACATTTTGCCGAGTTGGGTAAAGAGGGCGCCCAGATCGGGCACTCCCTTTCCTTCTTCATTACCGAAGCCATCTCCAGTAAATCCAAAACCGCTCATCTCCCGCTCCTTTGTGCTCGCTCGCCGTAGGTGAACTCTGTCGCCCCCAGAGTGGTTACCTAATGTGCTCTATTAACCGTAACCTTGAACATGTGAATTCTCTTCCCGTACCCACCTTAGAGATCTCGGAAAATCCGCTGAGCCTGGAGCGCGCGTATGCCGCGCTCGCAGATGCCCGCTCGGGTGGCGTGGCCCTCTTCGTGGGCCGAGTCCGAGAGTTCAACGAAGGCAAGGAAGTCCGCGGGCTCACCTATACCGCCCATCCCACCGCTTTGGAACGCTTGGCCGAGGTAGTTGCCCACGTGAGCCTACGTTTCACTCCGCTGCAGATCATGGCGGCCCATCGCACAGGGGATCTTGCTCTTGGAGAGATCGCCGTCATTTGCGGCGTGGCGACCGTCCATCGCGATGATGCATTTACGGCTTGCCAACTCTTGATCGATACGCTGAAAAGCGGAGTACCGATTTGGAAAGAGGAGTTTTACGTAGACGGCAGCGCGCATTGGGTCGGTACCCCTTAAGAATCTGAACTACGCTGTTCCCCATGTCCGCGCTTGTCTGGTTATTGATTCCGTTGGTAGCAACGGTAGCTGCCACAATTTACGTCATCTGGAAAGGTCGCTCGCGAGGACCTGCAAGTCCGTACACCACGATGTCTGACCATGAGCGCTTCAAGAAGGCTTTTGGCTCTGATGAGAAATAAGTTTGGAAAAATCACTGGCTTAGGTCTACTCAAGAGTGTTGCAGCACTGTGGGTGGTGGCTGCACTTTTTATTCCACTGCCTTACGTTGTTTTTTCGCCTGGCCCCACGACCGATGTGCTCTCGAGTTACAAGGTCAAAAAAGTGAGTACTCCCTATATTCAAATCTCCGGCCATGAAACTTTTCCGAGTGACGGGGAACTTCGACTCACTACGGTGTCGGTAACTAATCCAGATTATTCGGCTCGTGCTCTCTATATTTTACCTGCATGGATTAGCAAGGAATCGGTAGTGATGCCGCGCGCAAGTATCTATGCTCCAATGAAGAGTTCTGCCGCGGTGAAAGAAGAAGAGAGCGCGGCGATGACTTCCTCGCAGCAAAATGCCATGCTCGCTGCCCTTAATTATTTAAAGTATCCAGTAACTACTCGGGTAGAAGTTGCTGGCGCGATCGCTAAAACCTCAGCGGCAAGCCTCTTTAAGAGAGGCGATGTCATCCTTTCGGTTAATGGCGTGAAGATCGTTGACATCTCCACCATCAAAACTCAATTGGCAAACGTGAAACCGGGGGAGAGCGTAGCGGTGGAATATGCGCGCGCTGGAGTTACTCAAACGGTAAAGGTAATCACGGCGTCGGGAAGCGGTGGACGTGCACTCTTAGGTGTGAGCGCTGGAGTGGTGCCGCAACTGCCATTCAAGATAGAGATCGCTGCTGGAGAAATCGGTGGACCAAGCGCTGGTCTTCTCTTTACCTTAGGCGTCGTTGAGAAGCTTACTCCAGGTTCCCTTGCTAAGAAGCGGATCATTTCGGGGACTGGAACGATTACTCCGGAAGGAAAAGTCGGTGCCATCGGTGGGATCGACGAGAAGATTCGCGGTGCCAAGCGCGCTGGCGCCACTCTCTTCCTTGCCCCACTTGAAAATTGCAAGAACATCACCGTGCATGAGACGCGTCTTACGATCGTAGGTGTGCGAGATGTAGGCGCTGCTGTGAAGTATCTGGAAAATTCCGCGGCGGTTGATCCTGGTATTGATAGGACGTGCGGAAAGTGAATGGACCAATGAGCGCCTTGAAAGAGACTGTTCTTGAGATAGAGCGTGAATGTGCGAAGGCGGGCTGGACGCGCGGAATTGTGTTGTACGCGTTGGTGCCAACTGCCGATGTGATCGAGAGCGCTCCAGAGATGGCAGAGGCGTTGGCGGAGAAGTCACCCACATCACTTACTGCCATCGAACAAGAGGATGTGGAGTTGACTGGCACCATTGAAGACTTCCTAGGAACCATTTCTTGGTCTGCAGAAGTTTTCGGTGCGGCGCTGGTTCTGGAGCGGCTCATCGTGAACGAAGAGCCCCCAGGGGAGTTATCGGAAGAGGCGCTCGCCGACTGGGTGATTGAGCACGGGCAGGAGGTTCGAATGGTTGTGGGGGTGCTTCGGGATGGTTCTCAGGAGTGCGCCATGAGGATGCGCGCCTACGACGACGAAAACGCCATTATGGCGGGGCCCGAACTCCTTCCTGGAATGGCGGAGGCGCTCGCGCTCACCTTCGCCGAGTAGGCCCTTTTCATTCGGTCGAACTGTCTCAAACGCGCTAATCTCTCAGTATGCAATCAATGCCTCGCCCAGATTTTTCTGGCCTCCGACGTCGTCGCCCTTTCCTGCTCACGATCATCATTCTGGCTTTCATCGTGGTGGCCTTCGTCTCGCTCAGTGGCTTCTATGCGGATTACCTCTGGTTTGTATCTGTGGACTCTACGGAGGTGTGGAAGACACAAATTTTGACGAAGGGTGCGCTCTTCGTGGGCTTTGGTCTGCTCACCGCAGCCATTGTGTTAGCAAACGTGTTGATTTCGTACAAACGTCGTCCACTCTATGCCCCACTTTCGATGGAGATGGAATCACTCGATCGCTACCGCCAGCAGATTGAACCACTTCGTAAGTTGATATTTATCGGTGGCTCGGTTGCCGTCTTCTTCTTCTCTGGTTCAGCCGGTGCAGCTCTGTGGAAGACATGGCTCATTTGGCGAAATTCTGTTCCGTTTGGAATCAAGGATTCGCAATTCGGAAAAGATGTCTCGTTCTTCGCTTTTGATCTGCCTTGGTACCGGGCAATGCTGAGTTGGGGATTCTCCACTCTGATTTTTGCAATCATTGCCACCGTCGCTGTGCATTACATTTACGGTGGAATTCGCCTACAAGCCGCTGGCAGCCGGAGCACGGTGACCGCTCGAGTTCAGATCTCCATCTTGCTTGGCCTTTTTGTATTGTTGAAAGCCGTTGCTTACTGGACGGATCGTTTCGTGCTCTCGACCAAAGAAGGACGACTCTTTACCGGACTCTCATATACCGATGTAAACGCCTCCCTGCCCGCTAAATCAATTCTTGCGGGAATTGCAATTCTCTGTTCGTTACTATTCTTTGCAAATATCGTACGCAAATCGTGGACCTTACCTGTCGCAGGAATCGGACTTCTCCTTGTGAGCGCGTTACTCATCGATGGCGTTTACCCAGCAGTCATTCAACAATTTCAAGTAAAGCCTTCTGAGTCTTCCAAAGAGGCGCCATTCATACAGCGAAATATCGATGCCACGCGAATGGCATATGGCTTAGACAATGTCGAAGTTCAGGATTACCAGGCAACAACTTCGACTTCAGCAGGCCAGTTAAATAATGATGCCCAAACAACAGCCAGTATTCGTTTGATGGATCCCAATCTCCTCTCGCCTACATTCCGGCAGTTGCAACAGATTAAGCCGTACTACTCTTTTGCGGACTCACTCGACATTGATCGTTACAAGGTTGATGGAGTGACTCGTGACATGGTGGTCGCTGTTCGCGAATTAGATCTTGCTGGCAGTCCGAGCAGTAACTGGATTAATGATCACTTGGTATATACGCATGGCTTCGGAATGGCTGCCGCTTTTGGCAACGTACGTGATGCCGATGGAAAACCCCAATTTACTGAAGGAAATATTCCGCCCAGCGGTAAGCTCGGCGAGTATCAACCGAGAATTTACTTCGGTGAAAATTCACCTGATTATTCGATCGTGGGTGGTGGATCGGGTCTCAATGAACTCGATTATCCAGACGATAAATCTGCGAATGGTCAGAAGAATTACACCTACTCTGGCAAGGGTGGAGTTCCAGTAGGTTCGCTTCTCAACAAGGCGGTCTTTGCACTGAAATATGGCGAGCAACGGATTCTGCTCTCGAATCTCATCAATCCAAAGTCGCGCATTCTCTTCGATCGCAACCCCACCACTCGGGTAGCAAAAGTTGCCCCGTGGCTTACTCTTGATTCCGATCCATACCCCACGATTGTGGACGGAAAAGTACTCTGGGTGATAGACGGATACACCACCTCTTCAGGCTTCCCGTACTCGAAGAAAACCTTACTGAGCACAGCCACTGCAGATTCGCTCACGAACTCTCGAGGTGGCACAGCTGCCGAGCAATCAGTTAACTACATTCGCAACTCGGTGAAGGCGACAGTAGATGCATTCGATGGCACTGTGACATTGTATGCGTGGGACGACAAGGATCCCGTGCTCAAGGTCTGGAGCAAGATTTATCCAGGAATAGTGAAATCTAAGAGCGCTATTTCGAAGAATCTTATGGAGCACCTTCGTTATCCCGAGGATCTCTTCCGCGTTCAACGTGATGTGCTCAGTGAGTACCACGTGCAAAGTGCCGCTGCTTTTTATGGTGGACAAGATTTCTGGAAGGTTCCAAGGGATCCCTCCACATTCGGTGGGAACGCGTCAAATCAACCTCCCTATTATTTGACACTCAAGATGCCTGGTACTTCGAAGGCATCGTTCTCACTCACTACGCCGTTCGTGCCACGGGGTGGACGCGAAAACCTTTCGGCCTTCGCCTCGGTTGTTGCTGAGCCTGGTGCTGATTACGGAAAGATTCGGGTCCTTCAAGTTCCGCGTAGTACCAACATTCCAGGCCCCTCGCAGGTGTCGTCTAACTTCGAAGCGCGTCCCGCTGTCTCGCAAGCGTTGACGCTCTTGCGTCAAGGTGGGTCAGATGTAGTACTTGGTAATTTATTGACGCTGCCGGTCGGAGGCGGGCTGCTCTATGTGCAACCTGTCTATGTTCGAGCAACTGCGAATACGGCTTCTTATCCACTCCTGCAGAAGGTGCTGGTCGCCTTTGGTGATCAGATCGGATTCGATGACAACTTGCAGGGTGCGCTCGATCAAGTCTTTGGTGGAAATGCGGGAGCCACTACCGGCGGAACGTCGGCGACAGGATCCACCACCAATGCAACCACGACCACTTCTGGTACTGCCACCACGTCGAGTGCGCTCGATCAAGCCCTCCTTGACGCACAACGTGCGTTAGCAGATGGGCAAGCAGCGCTCGCCAAGGGAGATTTTGCGGCCTATGGCAAGGCGCAAGATCGATTGAAGGTAGCCATTTCCAGGGCGATCTCGGCCTCTGGCAAGTAATGGATGAGAGAGCCACAGGGAGGATTTGCTGCTGGGAGCGTAAAGCGCATACCATCGCAATACCGACGCGGGGTGGAGCAGCTCGGTAGCTCGCTGGGCTCATAACCCAGAGGTCGCAGGTTCAAATCCTGTCCCCGCTACGAAATGAAGGCCCTCGCGAAAGCGGGGGCCTTTCTTTGCCTAAGTGCTTCTCAACGTGGGCCTAAAAGTGTGATAGAAAATCGGAGAGTACTCGCTTAAATCGTGCTGGTTCCTCAATGTGTGGCAGGTGTGATGATTCCGGAAAGAGCTCCCAGTGCGATCCAGGAATCCGTTCGTGTATCTGTGAAACGATGAGCGGTGTGGCTTCGTCATGCACGCCAGAAATTAAGAGCGTAGGCACAGAAATATGATGAAGTTGGTCGGTGATATCCCAATCCTGCAAAGTTCCGACTACATGAAATTCGCTGGGGCCATTCATGGTGTGATACACGGTGTGGTCGAGAGCTTGCTTACGCCGACCTTCTAGCACGCATGCCGGTGCGGGCACGCGACAGAGGTGGCGGTCATAGAAGACATTGACAGCCGCGGTGTACTCAGGATCGTCAGTACTTCCGGCAGATTCATGGCGCATGAGAGTCTCGTTCACTCCATCGGGTAACTCCTGGCGTAAGCGATTTGCTTCTGAGAGCCAGAGTTTCATGCTCGCTGGGGAATCGGCCACGATAAGCGCTTGCAAGCCGTGCGGATCTCCGATGGCGTATTGCATACCGAGCATGCCGCCCCACGATTGCCCCAGCAGGATGTATTTCTCTTCGATACCCAAGTGCGTTAGGAGACGGGTGAGTTCCCCCATAAATAATTCTGGCGTCCAAAAATCTCTTGGCTTATATGGAAGAAGAGTTGAGTCACCGCAACCGATTTGGTCATAGAGAACTACTGCGCGTCCACTCGGGGCGATCAGATCTGCGATGGGTTCGCAATAGTTGTGACACGCGCCCGGCCCTCCGTGGAGAATAACGAGCGGGGTAAGACCGCTCTTGAGGTCTCCCACAACGCGATACCAAGTCTGGCCGTGCTCCCATTTCATTGTGCCGATCTGGTCCATCGCGTTCACATCGGCCTAATAACGGTGATGCCGGTGATTGGCGCAGAGTCTAAGAGTGAAAGTTCCTCGGCGCCTTCTTCTAAGGAAATAGTTCTTTCGATAAGTGAGGCTGGATCTAGTCGACCGTCAGAGATCATCGCAAGCATCTTGGGGTAATCGCTCGCAGCCATGCCGTGGCTTCCCAGCAGATCTAATTCGTAACTCAGAGCCCTTTGCATGGGGATATGCGAATTCTGGTCGACCGGAAGAAGTAAACCGATTTGTACATGGCGTCCACGACGACGCAGACTCATGACGGATTGATTGGCTGTTACCTCAGAGCCCAACGCATCGACACTCACGTGTGCTCCGTCATCGGAAATTCTTTTGATCTCATCAACTGGATTTATGGTGCGCGAGTTGATTGTGAAATCTGCACCAACCTCTTTGGCTTTAGCCAGGGCGCCTTCGTTAATATCGATTGCAATTACGCGAGCGCCTAGTGCTTTCGCGATCATGACGCTTGAAAGCCCCACACCTCCGCAACCGAAGATGGCCACCCATTCGTCGGGTTGAACTCGTGCGCGGCCGTCGAGACCGCGAAATGCCGTAGCGAAGCGACAGCCCAAACTTGCTGCAGTGGAGAATGAAATCTCCTCTGGCAAGTGAATTGCATTGAAATCGATTCTGTCGATTTGGACATACTCGGCAAATGAACCCCAGTTACTAAAGCCGGGTTGCGTCTGGCGAGGACAGACCTGAGCATCTCCCTCAAGGCAGTACGAACAAGCTCCACAGCCAGAGACAAACGGGACTGTGATGCGATCGCCCACTTTGATACGGGAAACATCTGCACCTATTTCGGTGACGACGCCCGCCCATTCGTGGCCGGGGATATGGGGAAGTTGAATGTCCTCATCGTGTCCCATCCAGCCGTGCCAATCACTCCGGCAGAGACCAGTGGCCTCCACCCGCACCACCGCTCCATGACGCTCTGGTGATGGAATTGGCACATCGCGGATGAAGATAGGTCCCTGGAATTCATTGAAGAGGATGGCTCGCATAATCGATCAGCGTACCCCTGGGAGAAACTTCTCCGGATCTTTCACGAATGCCTCGCGGCATCCGTCCATGCAGAAGTAGTACACACTCCCCTTCACTTCTGCTTTCGCTGGAGCATCGGCGATACGCACTTGCATTCCACAGACGTAATCTTTGGCAAATTCTGGGATCATTTCTCCTCGATTTCTAGTGCGGTAAAGCCAAAAAATGATTGCGAGCATAAAGAGTGCTGCGATATTGAGAATGAGGGTCGAAGTACGCATCCCCATAGCGGGCATCTTATGTTCAGTAGGAATGAGATGAATGAGCTGGAAGATTCCTTCAGTGATGAGACCGCTCAACGACATTACCAACCAGAAAACTAATGCGAGCCGGATGGCGAGTGCGCTGCCATAAATCTTCCGATAGATCATGACAAGCGGAAATGCTAAAAGGTCAGCAAATATAAAGGCGATGACTCCACCAAATGAGATTCCACCATGCCACAAGGCTGAAGCCAGTGGGATATTCCCGAGTGAACAGACAAAACTGATGAACGCAAGAACTGGTCCTAGAACCGCGTTTTCGATGGCAGACCAAAATCCGTGCCCTGAAATAAAGAGCGATTCCCAAAATCTCAGTGGAACCAATTTTGCGGCTAACCCAGCCACTAAGAATCCGACAATCAGTTCGGTACGAAGCATCGTGAAATCTCCGACGGTGTAACCGGCGGCATCGCTCCATCGTTGACGGTTGAAAAGGCCCATTTTCTGGGTAGGGGTCGGCGCTGCCTCGTCGGTAACTTCCAAGGAGGTGCGAGCGGCTTCGATCAGTCGAGCGGGGATAAGGATGGGAATGAAGATTTTCAGCAGAATTATCATCACAAGCCCGCCGATTAATTCAGCAAGGGCGAATTGCCACCCCATTAATATCCAAAGCACAATGCCTAAATCAATAACGAGGTTCGTGCTGGCAAACATAAAGACCATTGATGCCGTGAAGTGAGCCCCTTTGCTGAAGAGGCTCTTCGCTAGCGCGCTGGCCGCATACGAGCACGATGAACTAACGATGCCAAAGAACGTTGCCTTAGCAAGCGATGCGGCCGAGTCGGTCCCGAGCGCTTCGCGCATACGTTTGCGCGATACAAAAGCTTGGATGACCCCAGATAGTGCGAATCCGAGCACCAATGCCCAGAATGTTTCAAAGAACATCCACCAGCCTTCGGATATTCCAGAAAGAATCT
>Ga0214919_10009650_pt1 | contig 12417 bp, 15 predicted proteins | sample LL1503_MetaG_FD_177994 | JGI IMG/M metagenome (GOLD analysis project Ga0214919, IMG submission 177994) | Freshwater microbial communities from Lake Lanier, Atlanta, Georgia, United States - LL-1503 | ecosystem: Environmental > Aquatic > Freshwater > Lake | place: USA: Georgia | collected...
AATCCATCAATACCATCTCTACCAGCAGGACCAATTGGACCCAATAATCCATCTTTTCCATTTATTCCATCTCTACCAGGTAATCCATCAATACCATCTTTTCCAGCAGGACCAATTGGACCCAATAATCCATCTCTACCAGGTAATCCATCAATACCATCTCTACCAGCAGGACCAATTGGACCCAATAATCCATTTATTCCATTTATTCCATCTTTTCCAGCAGGACCAATTGGACCCAATAATCCATCTTTTCCATTTATTCCATCTTTTCCAGCAGGGCCAATTGGACCCAATAATCCATCTTTTCCATTTAATCCATCTTTTCCAGCAGGACCAATTGGACCCAATAATCCATCTTTTCCAGCAGGACCAATTGGACCCAATAATCCATCTCTTCCAGTAGGACCTTGAGGGCCTGTAGGTCCACCAGCAGGACCATCTTTACCAGGAACACCCTGAGGACCCACTGGACCAGCAGGCATATTGTTATTCACAATAACAACATTTTCACCTGATGCTTGTTTCATTGAATGTCTAGGAAATAAAGAAGTCGACATTTATATAGTAAGTAAATAATAAAATAATACGTTTTATATTTATTTTCTTAAATTATATATTAAATATAAAACAAATTTAAATCTAAAATAATTCATCTATATATATAATAATGCTATCAAACAATAGTGGTCTTAATTTTGATTTGAATATATCAAACTATAAAATGAAGGAATTAGAACAAATATTAGAGCTACCATCAAACTATGATGAATCTATAATTGAAATAAAAGAAACTAAATTAAGGCAAAATATATTAAATGATAAATCTGTACCAACAAATATTAAAACCAACACGCTTAATTTTATCACAGATGTAAAACAAAAGCTAATTATTAATGTTCAGACACAAAGAACTACTGGACAATCAAATAATATTAGTTCTTTGTCAAAAACATACCAAAATATATACAATTTGGATAAATCTCTTCAACCATCTGATACAATATCAGGTGGTTCCTCATTCATTATAAAGCCGCAACCAACTGCCTATGGTCAATCACAGCCAAGTGAATTCTATCCAGGTGCTATTAATCCGTTAAATAAGCGTATATTAAGACAAAATATAAATATAGATACTCGTTTTAGAGAAAATTATTATGCCACTCAATCAGCAAATTTTCATCTAGACTTACCAATACGTCTTACACAAGTTGTATCACTACAGCTTTCAGCATTAGAATTGCCTACAACATTCTATACAATATCCGCAGTTTTCAACAATAACTTTTTTGTTTTAGAAATACCTAGTATAGATTCTTTAATTGTCACAATTCCTGACGGTAACTATGACTACATTGAATTCACCGACTATGTTAATAATTTTCTTCAAAACCAAACTGTAAATGTGTTATACAGCGATATTCAATTTATTGCCGACGCAAATACACCTGCTGGTTCTCGTTCAGGTGGTAGTGGGCGAATGGTTATAGGTATCAGCGCAACATCTACAATTACTAAGTATTCAATTAATTTTCAAACTGATAAATTTGGCAATGAAGACCGGCAAACTCCACTTCCGTTAAAATGTGGTTGGTTAATGGGATTCAGAGAAGGATATTACGAGAATAATGTCTCTTATATTTCAGAAGGCATTATTGATTTTGCTGGACCTAAGTATATTTATTTGGTTGTGGATGACTTTAATAATAGTGTAAATGACGGTTTTTATGGAGCATTTAATTCGTCAATTTTGAATAAAAATATACTTGCCCGTATTTCATTACAAGGCAGTGTGTTTAGCATTTTATCACAAAATAACTTTCTTTTGACAACAACACCAAGACAATATTTTGGCCCAGTTGACATACAAAAACTACAAATACAACTGCTTGATGAATATGGACGTATTATAAATTTGAACAACATGGATTATAGTTTTTGCCTGACATTCCAGACTATTTATGATTTATAAATTTATTATTTTTATTTATTTTTAAGTGTTATTATGATATTTTAACCATGACTCTGGTTTGTTCTTTTTGCCTCCATCATAGCAAATAGCTAGACGTTTGTCTATCATATATTTATTTAAATGTAAGTCATCTAAATAAACATCAGCTAATATGCGGCCATATTTTTCAGTAGCCAAATTTTTAATTATTATTTGTTTATTAAGTATTAATCCTTCTAACTCTTTTTTAGCTAATTGAGCACATTGTTTTTCATCATCATTCTCACCTTTTATTTCAGGACAATCAATTCCATTTAATCTTACTGAGAATTTATATAATGGTGACTCTTTATAAGGTAATTTGGATACAATTGTAATTGTATCACCATCATATACTTTTATTACACGACCGCAAGTGATTGGTGGTATAAATTGAATAGCTTCCTCTTCTTTTGAGGGATTATTTGTAAAGCAACAACAGAACATCTTTTTATTTTATATTTAAATATTTATGTTAAAATATAAAAATCAATTTTATATTTTATTTATTTCTGCCATATTTACAATGTTGTTTTTGGGAAAATCCTTTAGGACGTCTACAATTTATACTGTTTTTATATTTACGTGACCATTTACGTCTTTTTCCTTTATTTATTTTTTTTGTGTTTTTTCTAGTACTTTCTGTAACACGCAAAGATAACATTATATTAATATATTAGATTATAAATAATTAAAATGTATATTTTGTTTATAATCTAATATATTATATTATATATTAGATTATAACTAACAAAATGGTAAAAACAAAAACAATAGATGAAATGACAAATGACGAAGTTGAAGAATATATTAATAAACATTTACCAGTTAAAAATCTAGAAAAGGCAAAATTTGGTGAAGTTTTTACACCTTCCGCTTTAATTAAAAAAATGTTGGCTCAATTACCTACCAGTTGTTGGTCTAATCCGGATTTAAAATGGTTGGACCCTTGTGGTGGTTCTGGCAATTTTTTGATTTGTATTTATCAGCGATTAATGGAAGGATTAGAAAACTTGTTTCCTAATAAAAGCAAACGCAGTAGCCATATTATTGAGAATATGTTATATATAGTTGAGCTAAACCCCAACAATTGTGATATTTGTCGACAATTGTTTGGACCTAATATAAATATTGAATGTTTAGACTTTTTGGAATACAATAAAGACATTATGTTTGATTGTATTGTTGGTAATCCTCCATTTCAAGAGGATAGTACAAGTGGTGGTACAGGTGGTAAGAGAAAGTTATATGAGCGAATTTTTATAAAATCTCTTACAAAATTGGCAGATAACGGATATTTGTCGTTTTTAGTACCAGATAATATGCTCAGTGGAAATGGAAATGTGGGATATAATGAATTAATTAAATATGATGTACAATTTGTTAGTTTTAATTCTGAAATACAATCTTTTTTTCCAAAAATACAACAATATATATGTTATTTTGTAATGCAGAAGAAGATGGTTAAAGGGAAAACTGTTATAGAAAATAATGATGTCAAAGGTAAATATGGTGTTGATTTTACAACTGAACTACTTGATAGACCTGTCAATCCAGTGCGAAACTGGACTCCCTATATTGAAAAACTTATAAAGCAATATATTACAAATGTCAAAAATGAAGCAGTTTATAATCGAGGTAATCAATTGTCATTGTATAATGGGACAAAATATCCTCTTATTTATACCAGTTCAAAAAAACTACGAACTAACAAATTAGAAATGGCTCCTGGATTAAATAGAAAAAAGGCAGTTGTTTTTGCAATATCGCCCAATTTGGATTTTGAAATGGATTATACTGGTAAATATGGAGTTGGACCAAATACATTTTATATACCTTTTAAAACATTTACCCAAGGTAAACATTTAGAGTCATTTTTAAAGAGTGACCATTACAAAGCAATTGCTCTTGCGTGTAAAACGAGTAGACAGTTTTTAAAAATAGGGTTTATAGAACATCTGAACTTAAATAAAATAATGAATACTAGATGGAATAAGACATTAAAAAAAACTATAAAAAAAACTAAGGGAAAGAATAAAACGAAGCGTGTTACACATTTGCGCATTTAAAATGCTCAAGGCAACACTACTTTTCGCTTAGAAAAGGTTAAAATGATAAAAGGTGTAAAATAAAAGATGTAAAATAAAATATATAAAATTATAAACAAAATAATAATAATAATATATAAAAATGGCTCATGCATTTAAAATAATACCAGCTAAACCCACATTTGGCTCTTTAAGACCAAATGCCTTCGCATTTCAAAGTGATTATATAACTAACAAAAAATCTAAATCAGCTTATTGTAATTCACTTGTTAGTTGTGGAAAACCAAAGAATATGTCAAATTATAACCAAATGAACTTATTTAATAATGGCCGTAGACTCAGTTTTAACTATTTAGCTAACAATAATTTAGTTTCATTTAATAAATCCAATTTAGTTAGTGGACTTTATTCCAAAATGGATTTAACAAATGTATGTACATTAATTAATGGATTTCCTTGTAATAACATAGACACTTCATGTCCCGCTTGTCAAAATGCCGTGTTTGTTGATAATCTATCTACTGTACCGCTAAATTGGACAAATACAATAGACCCTGTTGGTGCTTTATTTGGAAACACACCTTGTGGTATCTTAAATTTTACAAATTATTCCACATTGGGGTGTTAATAAATTTACGTTATTAAACATATATGGTTCGGTATAATATTATATTTTTATTAAATAATATAATATAAATGAACTCTGATAATACATTTGATTTAGATATAAATAACTATACAATTCGTGAACTAACAAATTTTTTCAAATTAAGTGAAAATTATTCACATGATGATTTAAATAATAATGAAGGTGAGTTAATAAATAGTATTTTAAGAGTTTACAATGATACTGATATAGTTTATCGTAACGAAATAGTGAAATTTATCAAAACTGGAAAACAAATATTGTCTGGTAAATTACAATCTAACAATGATTATATAAATAAACAAAATAAAACAAAAAATAACGCCGAAAATCCTTCCAATTATAAAATACAAAGTTCGACCCCATCTACTATTGATGAATCCTTGGACTCAAACATTACAAATAAAGGTGCTATTCCTAGTAATTTACCCAAATTATTTAATAATATTGGTAAAATAATTAATCCAGCGTCAAATCATCCTGCTTTACAAAAACATTCTATCCCTTCAAATTCGTTCAATGGATATAATATTCATACAAAAACTGCCAATTATGTTTTTAATACACGCTTCAGAGATAATTATTTTGGAACAGTTTCAAGCAATTGCTCGTTTTCAATGCCAACTAAAATTAAAAATGTTATATCAATTAGTCTAGCAGGAATACAAATCCCAAATGTATCAAATACTTTTTCAAAAAGTAAAGAAACTAATCAGATATTTATTTATGAAGATGTAACTGGATTAAATGCTATTGTTATATTTCCAAGAGGTAATTATTCACAAACTGATTTTGTTGCGGCATTAGAAAAAGCAATTAATGAACAAGTTATAGGTTCTTATCCAAATCGGTTTACTGTTACAATAAATGATAGTACAAGGACAATAAATATTATAAATAGCACGTATACTTTTAGAATAAATATAATAAAGAAGAATAATAACCCTGAAAATATTTTTGCCTGCCCTTGGGATTCTTACGCATTAAATGTTAATACAGACGATGTTGATGATAAAAAGAAGATAAAACCTAGTGATTTTTTTACGACAATGGGTTACCTAATGGGATTTAGAGAAATAGAATATGTTGGATTAAAAAAATATACAACTGAAGCACCATATGATGATTCACTCCAAGACTATTTTTATTTTGAATTAGATGATTATACTGATTACCATAATGAAAGTACTTATGGTATTTTACCTACATATATTTTAAGTAAAAATATTATAGCTGTATTACCAATTACAACACCTAAATATATATCTAGTTTTGATAATAACTCTAATTTTATTTATAAGGATAGAGAGTATAACTCACCAGTTGATATTAAAAAAATAAGTATTAGGATGTTGAGTGATCAGGGGGCAGTGACTGATTTACACGGTGTTGATTTTTCATTTGTTTTACAAGTTAAAACAATATTTGACAACATGATGCCTTATAATACAAGTGATGTATCTATTATATAAAACAATATTATATAAAACAATATAACATGAAAATACACGGGGTTACTTTCAACAAACAATTAAAAATAGGATGAGCAATATGTTTGTTTTCATATTCTATTACAACATTTTCATCCATCATTGATTCATTTATATAATTAATATCATCAATATTAACATTAGTGTTTTTTATTTGATTATATTCACTATTATCAATGTTTATATAAAACCCCCAGTTAGACAGCGTGTCGTATTGACATTCAAATGATGTAATATATTTTTGTTGATATTGAGTAAATGACATATTTTTATTCATTATTATATTCTTATGTTTATTATATAAAATATATATTTTTATATATTTTATATTTTTTATATGTTTAAATCATACGTTTGGCTCTAGATGCTATTCTTTTATATTTTTGTGTGCCTTTAATAGTTGAATATTCTCTAGCGCGTATATAAGCAGCATAGACACCCTTCTTATTAATTTTACATGTATTTTTGCCGCAAATTGGGAATGTTTTATTAGGTCCCAAGAAGCACTTTTTACCACATTTGTGAAGCATAACTGTCCGCTGATGTGCTCCTGGACTAACCTTTGACCATCCTTTTAAATATTTACCTCGTCCTTTAATACCAGTTTTTAAAGTTTGTCTAGGCATTTTATTTTATTATATAAAATATACAAAGAAGATTAAATATTAGTATAATATAAATAATAAAAAATGAATTTGATAACAGATGAGATTCATGATACAAATACTGTATCAAATTTACTCAAAGAGAGAAATATTTTGTCAAAGATGGAAGAAGGATTAGGATTTACTAAACATAATGAAACAAATAAATGTGTTATTTATGATGATGATACAAATTCAGATGAAAATAATTATCAATCTGAAGACGAAAATTTGATTACATTATCAGCAAATACAGTAGTTAATATTAAAAAGGATATTAGTTCATTCAAAAAACTGGAATATAAAGAAGTCGAATATCGTATTGATAAGGCATATTTTGACATTAATCAAAAATATAGTAGTGCCTTGGATATTCTAGCTAGTTATTTAAAAGGCCATAAAATTATTTATATGGAATCCAAATTTTATTGCGAAACGCATTTAAATATGTATATGATGCCAGCCATTTTGATTTCAAGTGCTGCTACTGTATTAACATCTTTTGTTACAACATCATTCAAATGGGGACCCATTTTTATTGCTTCATTAAATGCGATAATTGCCTGTTTATTAGCAATTGTTAATTACCTGAAATTAGATGCGGCATCTGAAGCGCATAAAATTTCATCACATCAATATGACAAACTACAAAGTACCGTTGAATTTACATCTGGTTCAGTTTTGTTATTTAGATATAATGACTTACAACGTTTAGAATATGAATATGAAAAACTAGGTATTTCAAAGAGTGAAAATAAAGACATTGTTTATATGATAAATTTAAAGAAACAAATAGATGAAAAACGTATTGAGATTGAAAAGGAAATGAAACAAAAGTTAGATGATGTTGAGAAAAAAATTGCTGAAATAAAAGAGACCAATCAATTCCTTATTCCTCGTAAAGTCAGATTACGATACCCAGTAACCTATAATACAAATATTTTCTCAGTAATAAAGCGTATAGACGACCAACGTAAGAAATCAATAACAGACCTAACAAATGTGAAAAACGAAATACGTTATTTTATTAATTTGAAAAATGTTTATGAAAATGAGAGTACTTGCGGAGAAAACAAAGATAAAATAAAAGCAATTGCTAGAATAGTTATTAAATTATTTGAAAAGAAAAGAGAATTACTCCAAGAAATAATATTGCTGAAATCCGCATTTTCAATCATTGACCAAATGTTTCATAAGGAGATTAAAGATGCTGAAGTTAAACGGTCTAGTATTTGTTGTGGTAACGATGATAATGATAATAGTAATCCAGAAAAAATGAATGATTTTATTTCCAATTTAATGGACCCATTTGCGAATTATAACAAGACAAGTAAAAACAATAGTAAAGAATTATATTATGATGATTATCGAATATTATATGATATAGATGTTATTACTAGACATGATACAAAATAAATAAAAATATATAATTTTTTTATTTATTTCCGACTTGCCGGAATCGAACCAGCGACAATTTGATTACTTTTTTTCACAAAGTTATGACATCTACAGTCAAACGCTCTACCAACTGAGCTAAAGTCGGTTTACCCCTTTTTAAAAAATGCGGTTAGGTTTGTATTGGGTTCAATTAGACGTTGAATTGTGTTATTTGCTGTATCCTAACATATTAGTATTTGAGATTTCTTTAAGTTGTTTTACTAATATATGTTTATTTTGTTCCAGGTTTTTCAGCAAAATACCAGTTTGGTGGTACAACTGTTGTATTCGATGTATTACATGCGTTACCTACACTGGATACTGATATACCTCCAGTTAAAATACCAGTACCATTTTGGACCGCATATGGAAATGGTTTTTGTGCTGGACTAGGATTCACACATTTGCGCTGAATACGTAATGTGCGTTGACTTGAATCCTGTGGTTGCTTAATAGTCTTTGTATAAGCCGCATTGGACTGCATTAAATTCATTTTATATCCACGAGCTGGTGTTGTGTGACATAATGTTGAACTACAAGCCACTGTATGTCCTACATATTTCTCTTGATTATTTACATCTACAACACAATCATTCGCCGCACTTAGATTCTGAATGTATAGACCTTGACTCGCACTGTCAGTTTGATTTCCAGTATAAACTGGTTGAACCCAATTATTTGGATATTGTCCCGAATGAATCCATCTAAATCTCTTTTTTAACATTCCATTTGTCGACAAAACTGAGGGTTTTATGAATTCCCATTGGTTTCCAGTAACTGTTACAATACCATCACCGGCATTTAGTACTGGCTCTGCTACTACATAGCGACCATTGTGACCACCATTACCAATAGCATGTATACCTTTATATCTTGTTCCTTGTTGACTAAACTTCATATCTTTTCCTACAGAAATAGACCTATGAGAACCTTGTAATGAGAAACCAGATGGACCATAATGATTGATTGCCTCATTGTACATTACAGATGTTAATGAACCAGGCACACCATAAGGTCCCTGTGTTACCCAGTATCCACCTGGAGGTTTACCTGACCTTTTTGTGGCAGATGACATATAATTTGTTGTTTTTTTCTTTAGAGTGGCAATTGACATATATGATAAATAGAGATAATTATCTACAAATTATATCAGTAATAGTATTTCTTGATATAAACAACGTTTTAGAAACCAAAATATTTTGGTATAAAAAATTGGTTTTAATATATTATTTACATTGACATCATTATCACTTAAATTCTTGTTTAATAGACTATATATTATTAGTGCTGCTAAACTATAATAACTCGATTTATAATGTATTTTAGATGGTAATGTTGTTATTTTACTAATTTCCGGCTTTACAAAGTATGGTTTTTCAAATGGATGTAAAAATGTGACAAAGTTATTTGATATTGGCAGTAAATTATTTGCGTTTATATTTATAAAAATATCGTTATTTATTACTAAAATATCGCTTACATTATGACCATAATAAGCATAATGTATTTCTTCAAGGTACTTTATCTGTCGTGTTAATGTATCTATCATTTTAATACATTTTGGCTCTGTTATAACTTGTTTTTTCTCCAAATAGCATTTCAATGTGTATATTTTTTCTGCTGAAAAATATAACATTTTATCATCTGAATTATAAAAAGCACTGGGTAATATATTTGTTTTTAGTAATGATGAATATATTGGTATCATATGCTCACCTTTTATAAATAATTTGTAGCTATATGTACCTGTTTTAAACAAACTATATAACTTATTATCTACTAATTTATTATTCATTTATAGTTTATATTTTATAAATTATAGTTTATTTTAAAAAAAAGAATACAACTCATTTATTATTTATTATTCGATTTATTTTTGCCATTTATTTACCGAAACTTTCCAAAACCATGGATTATCATGAACAATTTTAATATCTTTACCAGATAATAATCTATGTCTAGCATTTATCGAGTCATCATTTGTATTCCATTTATGAAAATGAATAAATACTCTCTTATATTCCTGACCTTTTTCTGTTTTCCTATTAATAATATCAATATGGTTGATTTTACCCAAATTTAGTTCTTCAAATATATTCCTTATGTATTGTTGATTTATATTATTTTCAAAAATACGAGGTATACATAAACTTGGATGGTAATCATTAATATCTATATCCATTTATTTTTATTTTATATTATCATAACAAATATATATTTTATTCTTCAATTTTTTTATAGTGTTACACTTACACCTTTCTTTTTCACATAGTAATCTTTTCTTTATCCTGGCTTTTAGGTTTATATAAAAAAATTGAAGTTAATAAGTATTAATCATAATTTGTATTATAAATAATTATAAAATGGACCTTGACTTTTTAAATAACAATCATTATCATTGCTCATATTGTGGCTGCCCTAGTCATGATATTCGCCTTTGTAGCAGCCCTGCTATTCGTAATATTGAGCAAACTATAGCACAATTCTATTATTTAATTGTTCAGCAAAGCGTTACTTCAAATTTAAATGAGGAAGATACTGAAGAATTATTTGTTAGCTCTCTTACACAGCGATATTTGTTAAGAGACTTGCGTGTTTTAGCTGTAACAAGTGCTGGAGCAGCGGCATCTGGTATTAATAAGAAGCAATATGCTGCTGTTTTATATAGATTGTATAAAACGGCATACAATATTATTATAAATCAATATAATCTTATTAATGGTTATGTAAGAGATTTAATTGGCGATTTTGATGCGGTTGCTACGGTTCCAAAAAAATTCAATATTACACCTATATTAAATATTGCTGATAATCATGATGAATTAGAAAATGATAAACAAGATGTTTGCGAATGTGCGATTTGCTTGTCCGATACTGTTAAGTTAAGTGATTCTGTTAAGTTGAATTGTAACCATCAGTTTTGCGGCGAATGTCTAATCAAAACACTTGAGACACACAAGTCATTGAACCCGTGTTGCGCTTTATGTCGTACTACGATTTCAAATATTACAGTGAATACCAGTGATAATTATGATAAGATTTCTCAGTTTTGCCTTATATAATATTATCTAATAAATTGGTTAGAATTAGATTTGAATATGATTTAAAGACTAATTATGCTTATTATTTATAATCAGAAATGAATTTTTTATCTAACAATAATAATAACAATATTTACGCATTTAATAGTTTTATGAATACTATGTTACATACTACTGGTCACGACCGTTTTATGCACCTGAGAATATTTGTGGACTCTGATTTAGACGAATTAAAAAACACATATATAATTTCTGCTGTAAATCACAATCAAAAAATTATGTCGGACCCGCATTTTTTTGATGCTGGATTTGACTTGTTTCTACCTCAAAATACACAATTTGTTTCACAAATTGTGAACAAGGTTGATTTCAAGGTAAAATGCTGTGCCCAAATTCATCATTTATCTATGAATAATGATGCCGCTAACGGGTCTAGAAGATATTTTAGTGGCTTTTATGTTCACCCAAGGTCGAGTTTGTCAAAGACACCTTTGCGTCTGGCAAATTCGACTGGCATTATTGATGCCGGATATAGAGGCAATTTGATTGGAATGTTTGACTGTATTGGCGGACAAGATGACGACTACACAAATGGACAGTTTACTCGTTTGCTACAAATTTGTGGTCCTAGTTTGATGCCCATTTATGTTGAAATTGTAGATAACATTGAAGATTTGGGTCCTAGTACAAGTAGAGGTGGCGGAGGATTCGGCTCTACTGGCATGTAAATATTGGTTAAGTTTGTATAATTTTAAGTTTTTAGTATTATTATAATATAAGTTATAAATGTCAAATACTATCAGTGAATTGTTTTCTGAAAAAAATGCTAATTTTGTTATCGGTGTACTAACTTTTTTGATTGCAATATGGATTGTTATATTCGCAATTCCTAGTCTATTTGTCAGTTTATTTAATACCATTTTAGGTAATTTTATTTTACTTGGATTAGTCATTTTAGCAGGTATGTATAATTTAATTGTCGCAATATGTATTGCTATAATATTTTTTGTATTAGTTCGAGTTTCACATATGTCTTCAACAACAATTGTGAAACCTTGAATTATTTTATTTTAAACTCCATAATTGTATATATCTTACTGTCATCATATTTTTCAAAGTAT
>Ga0214919_10009651_pt1 | contig 12414 bp, 18 predicted proteins | sample LL1503_MetaG_FD_177994 | JGI IMG/M metagenome (GOLD analysis project Ga0214919, IMG submission 177994) | Freshwater microbial communities from Lake Lanier, Atlanta, Georgia, United States - LL-1503 | ecosystem: Environmental > Aquatic > Freshwater > Lake | place: USA: Georgia | collected...
TCTCTTTCTTTATATTATTTATATCATCATTAACTAAATTAGTTTTATTTAATTGTTTTACTAATTCTTTTTGTTTTTCTTTCAATTTGGTCAATTCTATATCAAAACTTTTGTATTCATTAGAATTCTTCTTTGTATAATTTGTTACTAATATATCTCTTAAATCCATCCAATTTGGTTTTATCCCTGATTTAACTTTCTCTAATGTTTTATTGTATATATATGTACTTGTATTTATCCATTCATCAATATGTTTTTGTTGTTTTTGATTAGGTTTTATAGGTACTTTTAAAATTTTTATTACTTTCGTTTTTGAATCTTTATTATCACATTTGTTTAAAACTGTAGATGTTGATAATTGATAATAATTTTTATTAATATTATTTTGAATATTTATTTTGTTTATTGTGAATGATTGTGATGATTCTTTTTTTACTTCAGTCAGTTGTGAAAAAGACAAATCTACACAATCTTTTTTTATAGGCAATAATAAATTATTTGTTAGTTCTTTATAAATAGGAGACCAAAAAGATTTATAAGTATCTTCTTTTATAATTAATTCATAAAGCAACATCTGAAATAAATATATATGAAGTGTATTTAATTCATCTTGTTTTAATATACTTAATTCATTCAAAAAGTCTATCCAATTAGGTTTTTTAAATTTCATAATATTGCATAAAGTCTTTGATCTAATTTTTTTTGATTTCAACATAATTATAAATACCATTGCACATTTTTTCCATATTGTGTTTATTAAATTTTCTTTACATGGTAAGTGTTTTATAGCATTTGATTTTTTATTTATTGCTAAATTTATAAAAAATTTTGGTTTTAATTCAAGTGAATTTAAAAGTGTATCATATTCATATATATTTAATTTTATTTTTTTCATTGTTCATATTAATAATATATATTACTAATAAATCTTTATATTATTAATATATTTATAAAATTTAATATATAATAAATTTTATAAATATATATAAGATATATGAGTAACTGTTGCAACCTTTAATATCTGTTATTATTGATACTTTAGATAGTTTATGTTTAGGACCTGTTTATTATATCCTATAAAATCAATACCTAATTCATCATAACATTTTTCTTTCAAATTATCAATTATTAATATAGGTGATTGATGATTTATTTTTTCACCAATTATTTGTGCAGTTTCATCACTTTTACGTTCTCTTACTACATGATCTCTTTGTAATATATGTAAATTTTTTAACATACCATATGTAAGTTTATTACCATTATCTGATATTAATTTTTTTATTTCATTACAACCTTGTAATAAATCGCTTAATTTATTATTATTAATTTTATAAAACATATTAGTATAATCATTTCTAAATCGTAATTCTAATTGATATTTAGCAATGCATGGAGGATTTAGATCACCACGATGAGTACATAATGTATAACCTAATTCTTCTACAAAAGTCCCTTCAAAGCGGACACAATCTTCATTACATCTATAACATTTTTTATATTTATAAAAATGATCCAAGCATTCAGATAAACAACTCAATAAAAAAAATTAAATTTTTTAGTTTTGCCAAACAAAAATAATATGTATGAAAATTAGTATGCTTATTATGATATCCGCTTGCTGTTGATAACATATATGTAGATTCATCTTTACAATGACCATAACAATTAGGTTTTCCTTTATAAATATTAACAAATTTTATACATTCTTTATTACTACAATCACGTGTTATTAGTTTATCATTATTTTTTAAGTTATCTTGAGATGTCATTATTATTATTATTAATAAATATTTATTAATAATAATAATATTATTTTAATTTTATTTTTTATAAAATAACTAATATAAATTATCATTATACTTTTGAATAATAGAAAAATTATTATTTTCCCAATTAGTAATATCGCCCCATATTATAATTTTCCCATTATAATCTACTGCTGCGAATCCATTCCTAATAGAATAAACTTTTTTAATATATTTCAATTGATCTTTCATATTACTATCTAATTCACTGCCATAATGACGATATCCCCATGTAATAATATTTCCATCATTATCAATTGCCGCAAATGCTCGTTCTGATGAATATATATCTTTAATATTATTTAGTTGAACTTTAATATTTTTATCTGCAATATTACCTCTATTATCATGATTTCCCCATGTAATAACATTACTACTCTCATTAATTGCCGCAAATGCATAATAATTAGAATATATTTTTTCTATATTTATTAATTTATGTTGAATGTCACTTGAATCACCGCCATAATGGGGATAATTGATATTTTACATTATCTGAATTTCCTCCATTAAGTGGATAACCCCATGTTATTATATTACCATTTTTTAATGCTGCAAAAGCACTACATGTAGAATATATTTTAGGTAAATTTATAAATATAATATTAACATTCAATGTATTATCACTTAAGGAGTCATTAATAAAATTATTCTAAGAGTAATTATTTGAATTGATTATTTTTTCTTTATAAATATATTTAATATAACTCTCATTTAATTTTTCTTTAATAATTAAATCTAGGTTAGATAATTTTTCTGATAGATAATTATTAAAACTATTATAATTATTATAAATCTCAAAATTAATATCTATTGTATATTGTTCTCCGTTAATTATTGTAAATAACATTACTCCAAGAGTAATATAATAAATATCATTTTATAATAATATTTATTCAATTTTTTATTTTAAATTTATCCCAGAGAAAAATTATTTCAATATTTTAAATTCAATAGCAAGAACTTTAAAATTATTTTCTTCTTCTTTTGTATTATATTTATAATATACATTGCAAAAAATAAAAAAACTTTGTTTTTTTATTTTTTGTAAATGCTGAGAAATAAAAAAACAAAGTTTTTTATTTCTCAACATTTAATCCACTATCAATATCTTTAAATTCAGGCAAACATTTATTTATTCCTTCTGTCTCTAACATTACTTTAAATGTATTATATTCTGTTTTTCTAATTATTTTAGTAAAAAAAGATCGTGTTTCGTTATTATGCCATTTTATAATTTCCCCAACTTTCATATCTTTAAATCTTCCTTTATTTTTTTTTCCTTCAATAGTTTTTAGTCCTAATAAAATTAATGTATACCATGGTTCAGTATAATTTGAAATAATATTATTAACTATTTTTTTATTTTTCCACCTAATTGTGAATTTTTAAAATATTTAATTTTATATTTTTTATATTTATATTCAAAATCCATATATATTATATTATATAATATATGTTTATTATAATAATAAATAACATTTTTAATTTTCAATAATATTATATTATGAAAATTTATTTTGTAAGACATGGTCAAACACAAGCAAATATAGATAAAGTAGAATATACTTTAGATGATAATAAATACCCACTTACTGAACTAGGTAAAACAAGCAATACATTCTGGAAAATATTTAAAAAAAATAGAAAAATTTGATTTAATAATTAGTTCACCTAGATTAAGATGTATTCAAACTGCTAATTTAATTAGTAAAGAAATATCATATAATAATAATATAATAATAAATATATTATGGAAGAAACTAATATGTAAAAAAATGATATAGAATAATTTGAAATATTATTTTAAAAATTAATATTATAAATAATTATTTTACGCTAACCAATAATGGATAACGTAATAATTATCTAAATATATATATGGAAACAAAATTAGAAGATTTTATTGTTAAACGAAGTAATATTCCTAAACAATTTTTAAAAGATTTTTTTAATTTAGGCGGTGATTCTTATGGCGATACTTATAAAAATATTAATTTTGATGATATTGTTAAATGGTTAGATGTTCAAAAAAATCATTTAAAAAGATTATTAATATCAAATTTTAAAATTATAGAAGATTATACAGAAGAAAAAATTTTAGTTAAAAATAAAAAAAGAGGTTGCAACAGTTGCTCGTATATCTTATATATATTTATAAATATCAATATATATTGATATTTATAAATATATTAATAATATTAAAATTTAATAATATTTAATAAGATTTAATCTTATTAAATATTATAATATAATAATATAAAGATTTACTCATATATTATTATATTATAATAATAATGAATGGCAAAAATCAAATTAAATATATATCAATACAATACATTATTAAATTCACTAGAATTAAAACCAAAATGCTTTATAAATTTAGCAATGAATAAAAAATTAAATGCTATAAAACATTTACCTGATAAAGAAAATGTAATAAATACAATATGGAAGAAATGTGCAATGGTATTTATAATCATGTTGAAATCAAAAAAAATAAGATCAAAAACTTTATCTTCTATTATACGTCTTAAACAAAACAGTTGGTTAGACATTCTAGATAAATTAAAAATATTAAATTTAAACGACTTGAATACTCTTCATATATCATTGTTTCATATGATACTTCAAGAATTAATTTTAAAAGAAAAAAATTATAAATCATTTTGGACTGCAGAATATAATGAATTATCTAATAAGTTGTTATCGCCTTTAGAAAAAGAGGATGTAAGTCTAACTTGTTTAAACTCATCAATAAAAAAAGAACAATTACAATCATTAACAATAAGTAATATAAACATTCAAAATGAAAATAATAAGACTTATTATCAGTTGTCTGACTCAACTGTTCTAAATAATTTTGTAAATGAATCTACAAATTCAAAAGTAATGAAAATCTTGAAAGTGCCGATACAACTGAATCAAGAACAACAAAATCAAATTGATGAATGGATAAATACAAGTGCTTATCTATATAATAAAACATTAGAAAAAGTAAATTCTGGTGTTAAACCTAACTGGATGAATTTAAGAGATATGTTAGTAACAAATTATACAAAAAAGAATTCAAATGAATACAAACATTTTGATACAAAATTGAAAGAATTAAGAGAAAAACAAAAAGAATTAGTAAAAAAATTAAATAAAATTATTTTATTAGATGAAAAAAAAATAATTAATGATAATATAAATGATATAAAAAAAAATATACAAAATATTAATCAACAGAGGAGAGATGCAGTTAAAAAAATAAAAGGTGAAAAAAATACATATATAAATGAATGGGAATTGAATACTCCTAAAGAAGTAAGAACATGTGCAATAAAAGAATTATGTTCAGCATATACAACAGGACTTTCACAATTTAAATCTGGTAATATTAAATATTTTAACTTAAAATATAAAAAAAAGACAAATAATAATAAATGTGTATCAATACCAAAATCATTGATATCTATTATAGATAATAAAGATATTAAAATAGCACCAGAATTCTTAAAAAATGATTGTATAATAAAAATAGGTAAACGTACTATAAAAAAAAATAAGAATATTCAAATTAATCATGATTGTAAGATTATAAAAAGAAAAAATAAATATTGGATTTTAATACCTATATCAGTTGATGTGAAAGAAAAAAAAAGACCATTTAACTATTGTGGTGTTGATCCTGGTGTTCGAACTTTTATGACTACGTTTAGTAATACTGGATGTACAGAATATAAACATAATAAAGATTTATTAGATAAACTAAATAGAGAAATTATATTATTAAAACACCAAAGATCAAAGAAAATTAAATATGTAAAATATAATGATATTATAATTGAAGATAAACTATCATATATAACTAAAAACATATATAAAAGAATAAGAAAAAAAGCATATGTAAAAAGAGAAGAAAAAAAAATAAATATAATAGATGAATTGCATTGGATGACAATACAAGATTTATTAATTAAGAATGATATTATATTTTACGGAGATATCAAGAGCCACGATATCGTACGTAATAAACATAATAGAATTCTTAATAGATCATTCAATGATATGAAATTTTATAAGTTCAAACAACGTTTGATTTATAAAGCATCTGTTGAAAATAAAAAAGTATTCTGTGTTAATGAAGCATTTACTACTCAAACTTGTAGTTTCTGTGGTAATATGTATAAACCAGAATGCTCAAAAATTTACAATTGTATAAATTGTAAAAATATCATAGATAGAGATATAAATGCATCAAAAAATATCTTGATGAAAGGAATAATGACTAATTTACATATTTCCTAAATCAATGATAGATGTGTTCTGACTGCGTTCGTTGTCAGTGAATAAACCAACCAAACAAAAGATCTTTATATTTGTTGTTTAAAATAAATATTAATATATAATTAATATTTATCAATACTTATAGAGGTTTGGTAGGGTTTAACGAACGGCGCTAATTATGTATCAAAGATTATGTTAACACCTAATTGTTTTAAAGAATTATGTATGTTATCGCAAACTGAGAAAGCTAAAGGAGTAAAAAAATATTATATAGTTGCAGAAGGTTTATTACGTGATCATTTTCAAGATATTATAAATAATTTAAATAAAGAATTAGGATTAATAAAAACTAATTTAAAAAAACCTATTGAAGTTATAGGAGGTCATATCTATATATTAAAAGCACTTAATACAACACAAAAAGATATGTTTAAATTAGGAAATTCTGATGATATGAAAAAAAGATTAAGAGTATATAATACTGGAAATGCAAATAATATAGAACCACTATTTATTATGAAAGTAGATGATATAAATAAAGTAGAAGGATGTATTAAAAATTTAGCAAAAGAATATCAATATAAAAAAAATAAAGAAGTTTATAATATAGATTTTGAATTTTTACGAAAATTATGTATAAAATGCAAAAATTTTATCAAACAATTAGAAAAAGAATTTGCTATCGATATAAAAAAAACTAAAATTAAATTAAAAATGATTAAAAATAAATCTAATATTGATGATGCATCATTTTATATGATAATTGATAAGAAAAATTAAATGTAATTATTAATTGTATATTAATTTTAGTTAATTCAATTTTTATTTTCATAATGTTCTCAATAGATGCAGAATATGACTTGAATCGCAACCATATCTAGAATTACCCCCATGTTATTACATTACTATTTATAAGAGCAGTAAAAGAAATATTTGTAGAATATATTTTAGGTAAATTTTGAAATATTATATTAATATTATTTGTTATATTATTACGCAAGGAGTCATTAATAAAATTATTCTTAGAATAATTATCTAAATTAATTATTTCTCTTTTATAAATATATTTAATATAACTCATGGAGTCATTTAATTTATCTTTGATAGTTAAATATTCTAATATATATTTATTAAAAATACTATAATCATTACAAATATCAAAATTAATATCTATTATATATTTATCTCTATTAATTGTTGTAAATAATTATAATATTTTTAATTGATGTTGAACACTACTTGAATCACCACTATATACGCAATAACACCATGTAATGACATTTCTTTATTAATAGTAGTAAATGCAAAATCTGTAGAATATATTTCTTTATAATTACTATATTAAAATTGAATCAATTATTACGGTGTATATTGAAAATAAATAAAAAAATGATATTAGAAGATACTTTAATTAAATTACAACTTAAAAATATTTATGTTTATATAATACTAATGATTAAAAATTAATCAATAATAGTTGACGCTATAACATATTTATAATTTATATATTTCTACGATAAATAAACTTTAATTATATAAGAGCAAGAATATTTATTTTTAAGATGCATCAAGATGTATCGTAAAAATAAATATCATTGTGTTAATAATTTAAAATAAAAATAGTATATAAACTATAAATATATGAAAGATAAAATATATAATTTATTTAAAAAAAATGTTTTAAATATTGCAAATAAAAAATATCCTGAAATAACAATATTTTCTTCTTTTATTTTTTAAGAATATCAAACCATTTTGCATTTTGATTATCATGAACCGCGAGGACCAGGTCTTCGTACAGAATATGATATTCCATTACTTCCTTTAAATGCTACCAGATTACCATTATTGTATACGTTTCCGTTTGACATTGTTCCGGTATGTTTATTTTCACGTGCAGATGAATTGCTGTGACCATCTCGAAATCCTTGAGTATAACAATTATTTGCATTAACATTTGTTAGACATGGTGCTGCACCTAATGCTTCTCCAACTGCATCCGGTGTTGAATTCGGCTTCGATGCGTCGTATCCAGTTGTATAACAATATTGATTTAATCCAGGTGCGTTTTTACCAGTACAAACACTAGAATTTCCATTTGCTGAACCATTTGAATTTCCCATTATATGATATATTAGTCGTTATATTTTTAAATAATTAAAATTTCATTTTTTTTAAACATTAGCTGAAAACCTAATTATTATGGTCCCTTCAAAAAGCGGTCACAATCTTCATTACATCTATAACATTTTTTATATTTATAAAAATGATTTAAGCATTCAGAAGAAAAATAATATGTATGAAAATTAGTATGCTTATTACGATATCCGCTTGCTGTTGATAACATATATGTAGATTCATCTTTACAACGACCATAACAATTAGGTTTACTTTATAAATATTAACATGTTTTATACATTCTTTATTACCACATTCATGTGTTATTGGTTTATCATTATTTTTTAAGTTATCTTGAGATGTCATTATTATTATTAATAAATATTTATAATAATAATTTTATTTTTTGTTAAATAACTAATTTAGATTATCATTATACCTTTGAATAATGGAAAAATTATTTTCCCAATTAGTAATATCGCCCCATATTATAATTTTTCCATTATAATCTACTGCTGCAAATCCATTCCTAATAGAATACATTTTTTTAATATATTTCAATTGATTTTTCATATTACTATTTAGTTCATCTCCATAATGACGATATCCCCATGTAATAATATTTCCATCATTATCAATCGCAGCAAATGCTCGTTCTGATGAATATATATCTTTAATATTATTTAGTTGAACTTTAATATTTTTATCTGCAATATTACCTCTATTATCATGATTTCCCCATGTAATAACATTACCACTTTCATTAATTGCAGCAAAAGCCCAATGTGTTGAATATATTTTTTTAATATCTTTTAATAGATGTTTAACATGACTTGAATTACCTCCATTAATAGAACTACCCCAAGTTATTACATTACTACTCTCAGAGTTATCAATTGCAGCAAATGCAAAATGTGTAGAATATATATTTTTTATATTATTTAATTGATGTTGAACATTACTTGAATTACCACCATATTCAGGTTTACCCCATGTTATAACATTACCATTTTTATTAATAGCAGCAAATGCCCATCCTGTTGAATATATTTCTTTAATATTTTTTAATTCATGTTGAACATTACTTGAATCACCTCCATTTATAGGACTACCCCATGTTATAACATTACCATCTTTGTCAATAGCTGCAAATGCATTTTGTGTAGCACATATTTTTTTAATATTTTTTAATAAATGTTGAACATCATCAGAATTGCCACCATGAATATTTCCACCCCAAGTAATAACATCACCACTCTCATTGATTGCAGCAAATGACCAACCAGTTGAATATATTTTTTTTGCCTTGAAAGAATTATATTCTACTTTAATTTTACCTCCATAATGAGGATTACCCCATGTAATAATATTATCATCATCGTCAATTGCTGCAAATGCTTCATAAGTAGAATATATATTTTTATATTTTTTTATATTATTATCTAATAGATCGCAATCAGTTATTATATCACCATTAACAAGTATAGCAATTGAATTATCATTAAAATATATTTTAGGTAAATTTTGAAATATGATAATTATACTTTCTATATTATTGTATTCTTCAGTAAAATCACTCCTTAACGTATTATCTAATATGTAAGGTTGCAACAAAGATATTGTTTTTATGAACCAAGAATAATTATCTAAATTAATTATTTCTCCTTTATAAATATATTTAATATAATTATCATTCAATTTTTCTTTGATAGTTAAATCTATATTAGATAAATATTCTGATATAAAATTATTAAAACTACAATAATCATTACAAATATCAAAATTAATATCTATTGTATATTGATCTCCGTTAATTGTAGTTATCAACATTACTATAAAATAATAAATATCATTTTATAATAATATTAATTCAATTTTTATTTTTAGATTTAGAATATTTTTTTAAATCTTCATAATTTTCCATTGATTGATATATTAATTTTTGATTTTCTGTAATAAATTCTCTTAATTTAACAAAATACATTCTAACAGATTCAGATTTTTCGCTATCGCCACCCATTGCTAGTCTTTCAAAACATTGATAATTAACCATATAAGTTAAACCATCTGTTTTTATTTTAATATAATCTACTTTCTCTATAAAATTAATATTTTTAGAAAAAGTATTATTTAATCTTCTTCTAATAGTATTTAATTCAACTCCTAAATATTTAGCAACATCAATATCTTTAATATGAAATTCTAATTCTTCACCTACTTTAAATTTTTTATCACCAAAAAAATCATCAATAAATAAATTACTAATTTTAGAATGTGTTTTTAAAAATTGAATAAAATTATTATTTATTATTTTATAAATTGGTATAAAATTATCATTGTAAATTATATCTTTATTAGCTATTATATTATTTATTTTTTTATTTAAATTTTTACAATTATTTAATAATTCATTATTATTTTTTTTTATATTATATATTTGTATATTATTTTGTTCATCTAATGATAAAAATTTATTATTATAACTAATATATTTTATTTTAGATATGATATTATCATCAATTTCTTTTATTGCACTTATTATAGGATTTAATGTATTAATATTTTCACACCAAATTAATATCTTTGCTATTTTATTATTATATTTTCTTAATGATCTACTTATTCTCTGAATGATTCTAATTTTTGATACACAATTATAGGTTATATAAACACTATCACAACTTGGAATATCAATACATTCATCTAAAATTCCAACTGAACATAATATACTAATTTCATGACTGTTATTAAAATCTTCTAATTTTTTTATTCTACTATTTTTTGTATCTGAGCATATTATACTATCTAAATTATATTTGTAATTATAATAATTATTTATATCATTAAAACATTTAATAAAAATATCTATATGTTCGACAATGGCTCACAATGGACTAAAAAATTTAAACCTACTAGTGTCGAAGAAATTAATCATGTTGGTAGTTATCAAAATGCTAAAAAAGCAGAAACAATTAATAAAAAAAGCTTTAGCTTTTTTTATTAATTATTGAGTTAAAATAAAAAAAATCTTAGATTTTTTTATTTTAACGAAACAATTAAATATTATGAAAATAAAAGTAAATATGGAAAAAATAATGTTAGAGGAGCTGGTAATACTTCATCTGTAAATATTCAAACATGTTATAGATGTGGTAGAGAAGGTCATTATAGTAATAATTGTTATGCAAAAAGTCATATTAATGGATTAATGATATAACTATCCATTCTTTACTTTTATTAACTTTTAGTGAAGTATTGTGGTTTATTATTCAAACAATACTTACTGATTTTCCTAATATTATACAAGAAGAAATATTTAAAATTTTAAATCAAGAAATAATAGATGCAGACTGTAAATGTATCAGTGAAACACCAACACCAAATGAAAGTTATAGAGATATTATTAAATATATGTTAGCATACATTGATGATGAAAAAAAGAAACGACATAATCAATTTGTTAATATATTTGATACATACCATATTGACATCTTAACCAAATATAATATTTAATTTTTCAAATTTACTTTAATCTTACAGCGTCAGATATATTTCTTGTTTTTTGCTTTAGCACATATAAAAATATCTATAAATTGTGTGATGTTTTAGAATTATATGCTTAGCAACACCTTGTAGTCTTAAGATTGTGTTTAAGCACAAAAATACTACATTAGTTGATTATATTTGGCTTATTACAACGTTATATATATTTTGATATTTTAACTAAATATCAAAATATATAATTTTATAAGAAATACAATTAAAAAAAATTATTTAATTTGAATATGGTACTTTGATAAATTTATTAATACATTTATTATCACATTTTGGAGTATTTCCATGAAAACACTTAATACATTTTTGTTTATTATTTTTATTGAAAAAGCAAGTTTTACATATATATGCATGACATACACAACATTTTTTTAATCTATATCGTCTATTAGACTCATATTCGTCCCATGAATAATAACATAAATTACATTCGAATACCTAAATTTCTCCATGCATTTATAAATAATATAGATATATTTTTTTATATAAATAAAAAATAATAAATTTTTAAATTGTTATTTTAATTTCATAAACATGCTCTGGATATGAACTACTTAAACAGTCTAATGTAATAATTTTAACATTATAAATAATATAATCAGTACAACTACTTATATCATCTAACTGAATAATAATTATATTTTTTTTATCAGTATCATTT
>Ga0214919_10009652_pt1 | contig 12409 bp, 11 predicted proteins | sample LL1503_MetaG_FD_177994 | JGI IMG/M metagenome (GOLD analysis project Ga0214919, IMG submission 177994) | Freshwater microbial communities from Lake Lanier, Atlanta, Georgia, United States - LL-1503 | ecosystem: Environmental > Aquatic > Freshwater > Lake | place: USA: Georgia | collected...
CACGGTGGTGGAGTACGCGCCGACGATCCTCCCCGGGAACGACGACGAGATCATCAAGGAAGCAGACAAGATTTTCCGCAAGCAGGGACTCACCATCATGGCCGGCACCAAGGTCACGGGTGGGGCTCGCGCCGGCGACAAGGTCACGGTGCAGGTGGAGAAGGACGGCACGCCGAGCACCCTCGAGGCCGACTATGTGCTCGTCTCGATTGGTCGCAAGCCGGCGTTGTTCGGGATTGACGCCGCAGCGTTGGGGCTCACGCTCGGGAAGCGCGGTGAGATCGCGGTGGACGACCAGCTGCGCACGAATCTCCCGAACGTCTTCGCGATCGGCGATGCGGTGGGCGGGAAGCTGCTCGCGCACAAGGCAGAGGAGGAAGGGGTGATCGCCGCCGAGGTGATCGCGGGGAAGCCGGTGCACATGCACTACCACAACATGCCCGGCGTGGTCTACACCTGGCCCGAGATCGCGACGGTCGGGCTCACCGAAGCCGAAGTGAAGGCGAGTGGTCGCGCATACAAGGTCGGCAAGTTCCCGTTCAGCGCGAACGGACGTGCGCGCACGATGGCCGAGACCAGCGGCTTCGTGAAGTTCGTGTGTGATGCCACGAGCGACGAGATCCTCGGCGCGCACATGATCGGTGCGAACGCGAGCGACCTGCTCACCGAAGTGGTGCTCGCAATGGAGTTCCGCGGCACGAGCGAGGACATCGGGATCACGGTGCACTCGCATCCGACGCTGAGCGAAGCGGTGAAGGAAGCGGCCCTCGCGGTGCGGGGGCACGCGATCCACTTCTGACGGTCCCGTACCGGATGCACGAAGGGCACGTTGAGTGACGTGCCCTTCGTCGTTTCCCGGCGACGATTCAACGGAAGCGGTCGGCGTAGCCGCTCTCGTTGAGGAACCGTTCGGCGTCCTTCGTGATGAGGCTATTGCATCGCGTTGTTGTCAATTGAACTTGCCGTCCGCGATTCGCCACCTCCTTGGCCAACTTAGAGGCAGGCCCCGACCGGTACTCAGGCGTTCACGCCGAGCAAACTTGTTCCGGCGGCCCAAAGCGGGCGCGAGTCTACAGTCCAGGTGCGCGCAAATGTTGTCCTGCGGCGAGCGATTCGCCCCGACAGTTGACGTTTCGCATGTTCCATCGCTTCAGCGATTGCGCCTGAGCTAACGCATGACCCAAGGACGAGAGCCTGATTCTCATGCGTTTTCTCAGACCGCTGCTAATCCCAAGACGGGACTCGCAGCAGCTCTTGGCGACATCTCTCCGTAGCCTGCCGATGATTCGCGAGGGAGCCAGGACTTTCCGCGAGCGCCGTGACACTAAGACAATTAGGAGGGAATCCGCACGTCGGCAAGGTGTGGGCAGCAGCTCCGCGGGAGCCGAGTGAGTCGTTGTCGAGAATACCGGCGATATTCGTCGCCCACTGTGGCTGTGGGTTCAGCGGGGCGACAGCTCGCAATCGAGGGATCCATTGCCTCGGAGCACCCGAAATCGGTGCGGATCCCAATCGAGATCGCGGCACGCTGTCGATAGCGGGCACAGAGCTGAGTTGACGCAATTCCGCCTAGCTATCGTAAGGATTGGTTACTTGACGGATCTGACTTGCTCACCTTTCATAGTCATGAATAGAAGATGTGTGGCTCCTGTGGCGCACGCGATGAGTCCCGAACGCTTGGATGCGCGTTCGAAGCGGCCAATGCGATGGGCGCAACAGGGAACGCTTAAGAGATCGGCAGCTTTTGCGCGCGATCAGTAACGGCAAGGTCTGGATCAGGATCGAGAATCAAGAGCCTCGCACGAGCCGCTGCTCGTGCTGTGAAGTGTCGTCCCGTCCGGGATTGACCGTGGGTCCACCATCTCGTCTTGGAGCTTCTCTATATTGCGAGCTTTTCGCCAGTCTCGGCTGGTATCCGGAGTAGCGTTAGTGTCGCTGATGCTGTCGCTTCGAGCGCCGGCACTCGCGGCGCTCCCGCTGACACACACGGTCGCCTCCACTCGGAGCGACTCCTTCGGGTTCGCGTCGCTCCCACGCGTCGAGATCAACAACTGGGCTCCGCTCGCCAGTCAACTGCGGAAAGTCTCGGCTGACTCGGTGCTCAAATGGCGCAAGTCGCTAGACGCTATAGCCAAGGCTTCGAAGCGCGGAGAGCAAGCGGTTGCAATGCGCCGGACTATTCTGGCGGCGCTTACCTCAAACACTGAGACGGAGTACCGTGCTTGGTTGGCGGAGCTTCCAGTGTCTGTTGCGGTGACACCTTCAAGCCTAGACGGCGTCGCGGGAGAATATCGTACTTATCGCGTCCGCGGCAGGGTTCAGCACACCATATTCGTCCGACACCAGCAGCCGTCCGCGCTGCCGTTCGGTGGGCCTTCGGCTGAGGATACTCCAACCGGACTCGCGAACTCGCAAGGAAAGATCGACTGCTCGGCGACCTGGCAAGGCGTCGAATATACCGGCGAATGCGCGACACAGAGCGAGATAGATGATGCTCTGGCGATTCTCACAGCAATGGACTAGGAGGTCGCCGCCGACTTCGCGGCAGCGCAGGCCGAATGCACCGTCGTGTACCTAGATGACGTAGTCTGCAATCTCTACGAGTCAGGCGGCGAATTGACCGGCACAGAAGCCGCGCGCACTGACGCCGTCGGAGGGCCGTTTGTGTCAGACGTGGCGATTACTTCGAGCGCGCCGGTAGAATGTGCCGTCTCCGCTGAGGGGAAGTTTACATGCGTCACACAGGCAATCGCCGCGGTTGGCGACACGTTTGGGTGGCTAGCCACGAAGGTCGGTGCGTACTACTTGGTCGCGGCGGAGATTCCACCCCCGGCCCTAGCCGTGGGCATCGCCGTCGGCGCGGCGCTATACTCCGGTTACGCGGCAGGAATGTCAATCTTAGCTTACTACAACTGCAGGCACGCCCAATAGTCAACTACTCGCGGAGACCATCGTTTCTCTGCGACTTCGCTTATCAAGTCACATAGATTCGACGCGGATTCTTCTACTACCCTTCGAGGTGACTTATGACGACCGGCCTCTTATCCGCATGCGTCTTTCTTGGCCTAAGCATTTTGGTCCTGACTTTCGCCGTGATTCGCCGGGCTGAACGTTGGGAGTTCGTAGCTGCTATGTTTTTCGGTGAATGGGGACTTGCTCACCTAGCGCTTGAGCGCGCACACGGTCAAGACGGCATGCTGATCGTCGCCGTTTTGATGTATGGTGCCATGGTCGCGACTGCGGTGATGTGGAGGAGTTCCTTCAAGGAATGGCAACGGCGCGCCAAGGCGCAGCATTAACCTGGTTTCTTCGACGATCGGTTTCACGCCGAGTTCGCGAACGCATGATCGCCAGCTTGAGTTCGTCGCGGGGGGGGGGATAGACGATGAGGGCATCCATCGGCTATCCCCTCCCTCCTGTACGTCCAGCGGGCTCGGATCCTTGGCCGCGAAGAGCAAATGGCCCTAATCCAGGGTCGCTGTTTCCGGCAACGGAGGATCAATGGCGCCCTCAACCCGGGTAGCGCCAACGGTAACTGTAGCACACCGCTTACCCATGGCGGAGACGAGCGGCTTCGTGAAGTTCGTCTGCGATGCGGCCACCGACGAGATCCTCGGCGCGCACATGATCGGTGCGAACGCCAGCGACCTGCTCACCGAAGTGGTGCTCGCAATGGAGTTCCGCGGCACGAGCGAGGACATCGGGATCACGGTGCACTCGCATCCGACGCTGAGCGAGGCAGTGAAGGAAGCGGCCCTCGCGGTGCGGGGGCACGCGATTCACATTTAAGCGTCCCGTTCCACGGAGCGCCATGCACGGTCCCGCAGATCCCACCGCCGCAGGGCACGCAGAACCGAAACGACTGATGCCCCACGCCCTCGTGATGATGCTCCTCATCATCACGGCGGCGGTCGCGCTCACGTATCTTGTGCCGTCGGGCAGTTACGAGCGCACGAAGGCGGGACTGGTGGTCCCCGGCACGTTCAAGGTGATCCCGAAGGAGTTGGGCGCTGCGCTCGTCACGCCCAAGAAGAGCACCGCGACGGTCGCCTATCCCGCGAGTCCTGTCTCGATCCTCACGTCGATCCCCGCCGGCATGGTGAAGGCCGCGCCGCTGATCGTGCTGATCCTGTTCATCGGAGGGATGTTCGGCATCCTGGAGGAAACCGGAGCGCTCAACGCCGGCGTCGATCGCCTCGTGGTGGCGACCGGCGGGAATGTGCGGATCGTCGTGCCGGCGGTTATGGTCGTGATCGCCTGCGGGAGCACGTTCCTGGGACTCATCTCCGAGTACCTGGTGCTCATCCCGATGATGGTGCTCCTCGCGGAGCGCCTCGGCTACAACGCCCTTTTCGGCGTGGCCATCGTCACGATCGCCGCGAAGATCGGATATCTGACATCGGTGACGAATCCGCTGGCGTTGGTGGTGGCACAGCCGCTCGTCGGCGTGCCGACCTTCTCGGGCGCGGGATTCCGCGCGGCGACCTTCGTGCTGTTCCTGCCGATCGGGATCTGGTATCTGCTGCGCGCCGCGCCGACACTCCGGTCGGAGCAGGGCGCACCCGTGTTGCAGGCACAGCACGATCTCACCGAGCGCCACATCGCGATCCTGCTCACGCTGACGCTCGCCGTCGCCGGGTTGATCCTCGGCGTGCAGAAACTCGAGTGGGGCAATCCGGAACTCGCCGCGATGTTCGTCGCGCTGGCGCTGGCCCTCGCGCTCATCGGCGGAATCGGATCGCGACCGGCCGCGCAGGCGTTCCTCAAGGGGATGCAGTCGATGATGCTCGCCGCGGTGCTCGTCGGGCTCGCCTCCGCCGTCGAGATCGTGCTCAAGGACAGTCTCGTCCTGGACTCCATCATCGCCGGACTGACGAGCACCGTCGAAGGGAAGACACCCGTACTCGTCAGTCAGATAATGATGGGGATCCAGCTGATCATCGACGTGCTGATCCCCTCGACCTCCGGCAAAGCGGCGATCACGATGCCGATCCTCGGGCCGATCGGACAGCTGGCCGGCGTGAGCGGACAGGTGACGGTCCAAGCCTTCCTTTTCGGCAATGGACTCATGAACACCGTCACGCCGACGTCCGGGATGCTCTTGGCCTATCTCGCGGCCGGCAAGGTGAACTACGGCACGTGGATCCGGTTCATCCTGCCGCTGGTCGCAATCCTCTCTGTGCTCTGCCTGATCGCGCTCGCGATCCTGGTCGGGATGAGCGCGTGACGCCGAACGAGCCCGAAGCGTACACGCTCGCCGCTCCGGTGGAGCCGTCAGCGCTCGTCTACGACTCGCCGCACAGCGGGCGGTACTTCCCACCAGAGATCGCCACGGCCGCCACGCCGCAGCAGCTGCGGTGGGCCGAGGATGCGTATGTGGATCAACTCTTGGACGGGGTCGTGCCGCTTGGAGTCACCGTGCTCGCGGCGAACTGGGCTCGCGCGTATCTGGATCTGAATCGTGCGGTGACGGACATCGATGAATCGCTCCTCGACGCGCCGTGGCCCGACCCCGTTTTCCCGACGGACAAGACGCGACGCGGGTTGGGACTCATTCGACGCTTCGTGGTCCCCGGGGTGCCGATCTATCAGCGTCCGCTACGCATCGACGATGTACGGGAGCGGATCGCACGTCTGCATGCCCCGTATCACCGCCGACTCGCGGCGCTGCTCGAGGAGAGTCGGCGCGCACACGGTGTGGCCTGGCACGTGAACTGGCACTCCATGAAGGCCCGCGGCAACGCGATGACGCCGGATGGCCCGAACGCGGTCCGCCCGGATTTCGTGGTCTCCGATGGTCACGGAACCACCGCGGCGGCGTCCTTCACGCTGCGGATCGTCGAGACCCTCCGTGCCTTGGGCTACCAGGTGGCGCTGAATGATCCGTACGCGGGCGGCGCGATCGTCCAGCAGTTCGGAAAACCGGCGGACGGCGTGCACAGCGTGCAGATCGAGATCAATCGGCGCCTGTATCTGGACGAAGCCGCCGTCACGACGACCGCGGGGTTCGCGGCGCTGCGCCGTGACCTGCAGACGCTGACGACGACGTTGCTGGCCTCGTCCTGAGCGCCGGGCGGGGCTAGGCACCCGCCCGCCGTCACCCCAGGTACTTCTCGCGCAGCAGCGTCATATGATGTGCGGTGTGCCCCGCAATGATCCACGCGATCGCACGACTCGAAACCGGCTTCTCGCTCGCTGTTCCCGTGCGTGTCCACGCGGCCGGCGTCAGCGAATCCACGAGCGTCAGGGTCGCCGCACGGACGGCGGAAAACTCCTCGGCGAGGCTCGCCACAGTTCGGAGCGCGGCATCGGAGGTCGGGACCCATCGGTCCTGATCGAAGCCTGGAAGCGGGGTGGCATCGGCCCGCGCCACGCGGAGGAGTCGATACGCAAAGACCCGCTCAGTGTCGATCATATGCAGCACCGACTCCTTGAGCGTCCACTTCCCTACCCCGTAGGCGTGATCGCCGCGCGCCTCAGAGACGCTGGCGAGGGCGTCGAGCACGGCCCGCTGCTGGGTGCGGAGCGTGACGCGAATATCGCCGTCCGCGACCTGCGCCACGTAGTTGCCGTAGTACGGGGCGAACTCGCCGGCGATCGGGCGGGTGGTGGCATCAGACACGGTAGGGCTCCGAATCACGAGAGAAGGCTCACAGTGGGGCTGGTGCCGAAATCTATCGCCCGCCGTATCTTGTGGGGCAGGCTCGTTCACCTCACACCAGGACCGCCAGTGACCCATTCACGCCGCGACTTCGTGAAGACCTCGGCAGCCGTCGCCGCTACCACGGCGATTGGCAACCGGATTCTCACCGCGGGCGACGCGTTCGCCTCCTCCGTTCCCTCGGCGGGAGACCCCGCCATCAAAGCGCTTATGCAAGTGGCGCTCGACGTCGCCAAGAGCGGCGGCGCGGGCTACACCGACGTGCGCGTCTCCGCGCGCCGCCAGCAGAACGTCAACACGCGCGAGCGCATCGTGCAGGGCGTCAGCGACACCGACACCTTCGGACTCGGCGTGCGCACCCTGGTGGATGGGGCCTGGGGCTTTGCCGCCACCAGCGTGCTCACCAAGGACTCGATCGCCGCGACCACGCGTTCGGCGCTCGACCAAGCCAAGGCCAATCGCGCCAGCCAGCTGAAGCCGGTGGTGCTTGCCCCCACGCCTGGGAATCAGGTCGGTGAGTGGAAGAGCCCGATCAAGACCGATCCGTTCACCGTCTCGATTCCAGACAAAGTCGCGCTGTTGCTCGCCGCGAACGAAGCCGCGCTCAAGGTGAAGGGCGTTCGCAATGTGAGCTCATCGATGTTCTTCCTCCGCGAGGAGAAGACGCTGATGACGAGCGACGGCTCCTACATCGTGCAGACGATTTATCGCACCTCGCCGTCGATCAGTATCACGGCCGTGAGCAGCGACTTCACCGATTTCCAGACGCGCGCCAGCAGCGACATCGCGCCCATGGGACTCGGCTACGAGTGGGTGACCGACAGCCGCATGCTCGAGCGCGCCCCGGAGTTCGCCGCCGATGCGGTCGCGAAGTTGAGCGCCAAGCCGGTGGAGCCCGGACGCTACGACCTGCTGCTCCACCCCAGCAATATGTGGCTGACGATCCATGAAACGGTTGCGCATCCGACGGAGTTGGATCGCGCGCTGGGCTTCGAAGCCAACTACGCTGGTACGAGCTTTGTTGCCCCGCCAGATCAGGTGCTCGGCAAGCTCAAGTTCGGCAGCGATGTGATGAACATCGTCGGCGATCGTGAACAGCCCGGCTCGCTCGGCGCGATCGGATGGGACGACGAAGCGGTGAAGCCGACCAAGTTCGACATCATCAAGAACGGTGTGTTCGTGGACTACCAGACCACGCGCGAACAGGCGTCGATGCTCAGCGATTACTACAAAAAGGCCAATAAGCCGGTGAAGAGCTACGGCTGCTCGTACGCGCAGAGCTGGAGCGATGTGCAGTTCCAGCGCATGCCCAATGTGTCGCTGCAGCCGGGCAAGAACGATTGGTCGTGGAACGATCTCGTGGGGCAGATGGACAAGGGCATCGCGATTGTTGGCGACGGATCGTTCTCGATCGACCAGCAGCGCTACAACGGCCAGTTCGCCGGGCAGGTGTTCTACGAGGTGAAGGGCGGAAAGATTGTCGGGCAACTGAAGGACGTGGCGTACCAGTTCAAGACGCCGCTCTTCTGGGGCTCCATGCGCGCCATCGGTGGCGCCAAGAGCTACGAGCTCGGCGGTGCCTTTGGCGATGCCAAGGGACAGCCAGGCCAATCCAACTCCGTGAGTCACGGCTGTGTGCCGGCGATCTTCACCCAGTGCAACATCCTGAACACCGGGAGAAAGGCATGAGCCGCTCAGCCCCCAACTCGCTCTATATGCCCGCCGGGATCCTTTCCCGTAGCGAGGCGCAAGAGATCTGCACGCGTGCGATCAAGAACTCGCCCGCACCCGAAACGCGAGTGAACATCAACAGTTCGGCGCGCGCCGACACGCGCTTCGCACTGAACCAAGTGACTACCAGCGGCCAGAACGCCGACACCACGGTGACGATCACCGCGATCGCCGGCAACCGGTCCGCGAGCGTCACCACCAATCGCTTGGACGAAGCGTCACTCTCGTCCGCGGCCAAGCAGGCGTACGAGATCGCACAGCTTGTGCCGCCGAACCCGGAGCGGATGCCAGAACTCGGCGCGCAGAACTACCCCACCCCGCGCGAGCGTGCGGTGACCTTGCCCACGCCCGCAGAGCGCGCCGCAGCGGCCAAGAAGGTCACCGACAAGGCGCGCGCCTCTGGACTCATTGCGACGGGTTTTATCGAATGCCGAGCCGGTGCGACAGCGCTCGCAAACTCCAAGGGACTGTTCGCGTATGACGCGAGCGCGGTGGTCACGATGACGGCCACTGTGCGCTCTACGGATGGCACCGGCTCTGGCTGGGCGTGCAGCGATGGTGAAGTGTTTGGTGATATCGACGCGGATCGCGTGGCCGAAACCGCCGTGCAGAAGGCGTTGCAGTCGCGGAACCCCGTGGCGATCGAGCCCGGTCGCTACGTGACGATCCTCGAGCCCACGGCTGTGGGGAATCTGGTGCAGCTGATTGCCGGGGCCACGCAGGCACGCTCCGCCGACGAAGGTCGCTCGTTCTTCTCGAAGGCCGGCGGTGGCAACAAGATCGGGATGAAGGTTGTGGACGAGCGGGTCACACTGCTGACCGATCCTGCGGACAGCCCGAGCACCGGCGGCGGATATGACGGCGACGGCCTCCCGCTGGAGAAGGTGGTGTGGATCGAGAATGGTGTGGTCAAGAATCTCGCCTATGATCGTTTCTGGGCGCAGAAGCAGGGCGTGGAACCCACGCGTTCCGGTGGCGGTGGCTTTGGTGGCCCGCGCTCGCTGCGCATGTTGGGCGGCACCACGAGCACGTCGGACATGATCAAGTCCACCGAGCGTGGCATCCTCGTAACGCGGTTCTGGTATATCCGCGCCGTGGACCCACGCACGATTGTGTATACCGGACTCACGCGCGACGGCACTTTCCTGATTGAGAACGGACAGGTGACGAAGCCGGTGAAGAATTTCCGCTACAACGAATCGCCGATCTTCTTCTTGAACAACTTGGAATCGGTCGGTCCCGCGGTGCGCGTAAATGCGTCAGAGAACCTTGGAGCCGGCGGCGCGACCTGGATGCCGACGCTCAAGGTACGCGAGTTCACCTTCAGTTCACTGTCAGACGCCGTGTAGGGTGCCGGGATTCGTAGGCACAAGAGGCCGACTCGGTATCCGAGTCGGCCTCTTGCGTTACTCCAGCTGCGCGCCAGCCATGGCGCTCACCACTGCCTCGCGCGACCACTGCGCGAGCGCGCGCGCATCGAGACGCGCAGGCTCCGGCTCATGGGCAATCCAGGTTATGCTGGATGCGATCCCAGGATGACTGACCAGCACGCTCAGGTGCGCTGCGAATGTATCGTCATCGACGTACGCGGCGGTGCGTCGTTCAGGTGCCGGGTACTCGATGCAGGCCACCCAGAGCGGGCGTCCCGAGAGACGTACGGCTTCGAACAGCGCCGCCTTAAACGGCAACACCGTGTTTCCATGCGAGGTCGTGGTTTCGGGAAACACCACAATGTGCACGCCGTCGCGCATCAACTCAGCCAACTCATGGATTTGGGTGCGCAGCGCCCTCGCCGACTGACGGTCAACGAACACACATCCTGCCAAACGACAGAATAGGCCGAGCACGGGTGTGTCCCGTATTTCCGTGGACGTCACGAAGACCACGGGCAACTGCGCCGCGATCAAGAACACATCCACATAGGAGATGTGATTCGCCACCGTCATGCCGGCGCCGGTGGGCACCGCGCCGATTGCTGTCCGCGAGGTCACTGAAGCCCCTACGGCGCGGGAAATCCAGGGGGTGACACGATGCACCCAGCGCGCGCGCGCGCGCCGCTGGTCGAGTGGATTGCGGTGTACCAGCCCGATCATCCATGCGCCGACCGCCCCTGTGGCGAGAACGACGCAGACCGCGGGGAGGCGATACAGTGATCGCCAGCCCCTCACGCGCGAGGTGGAAGTGGAAAGACGGTCAGCAGGTCGAGACACCGGAACTCTCGGTCGTAGGCGGGTGGGGCGATCACGTATGCCCCCGCACGAATGTACGACCTGAGCAGCGGTGGCAAAATGGCTGACCCACCTGCCACCGGCGATTCCCCTGATTTTGCCATATCCCAGACATGGCGCATCTCGCGCGTTAGCTCGTAGCGCTTCTGCGGGACCACTCCGTGGAGAAGGCGCAGCGCGTTGAGCGAATCCAGCTCCTGCCGCAACCCGCCGAGCAGGGTCACGCTCGCAGCGCCACGCTCGAACGCGGGCGGACAGATAACGCTCGAACAGCCAAACATATGCTCGGCGCCCTGCGAACGTGCCACGCCCACGAGCCCCTTCCAGAGCATACGAAGAACGGAACCATTGCGATGCTCAGGATGCACGCAGGCACGCCCCAATTCGAGCCGGATTCCCGGTCGCGCAAGGAACGGCCCGAGCGCAAATTCGCGCGCAGCGTAGAAGCCCAACCGGTTCGTCTCCGTCACCAAACGATAGACACCAACGGGCAAGCCGGAGGTGCGGTCGACCACCGCCAGATGAATGGAGTGGCGGTCGAATCCATCAACGTCGATGCGAAAGATCGAGGGAGGAGATCCGTATTCGGCACGAAACACATCGTACCGGAGCTGGAAGACCTTTCGGAGTTCGCGCCGGTCGCTGATCACTCGGCATTCATATCGTGCGCTTGCCGCGTCGACGCTCACCGGCTTCAGCGCGAGTTGGCCTTGGGTGCGAAATGCATCGGCCATCGCCCACTGCATCAGCGCACCGGCGTGGCCCATTGAGCCGCGCACGAGTCGCAGGGGCGCTAATCGTTGTTGTGACGGCATGGACACACGACCTTGGGATGAGGTACCCGATAACGGTCACCTCCTCCGGTCAGTGTCTCGCAATTTTTGTGTCAGTGTTCGGTCACGGATGTCAGGGCGCCAGGAACGACAAAGGGCCGGCTCCCCTTGGGAGCCGGCCCTTTCGTCGTACAAAGAAAAATCAGCTGCGCGCGATCGCGTCCATGATCTGCGTCGACATGCTCGCCGGCGTGGTCATGCTGCGACGGCGGCCCACCTCGGCCTGCACGCCACTCCACAACTCGAACGACGTGCCATCAGCCTTGAGCTCCTGCTCATTGACCGGCTCACCGTCGAGCCACGCGTGCAGCGCAGACGACATGGTCGCGGACTCGAGCGGAACTTCACGGTCGATCATGGGATCCTGCGACTGCGCGCGCGGCGCGGCCAGTTCTTCGCGACCCGACTCACGTGGGTCCAAGTGCTCCATCATCATGGTGCTCGCTCCTCTAATAGCTTTTGCAGCGCCTCACGGGCGCGGTGAACGCGCATTTTGAGTGCGCCGACTGACGTGTTCAGCAGTTCTGCCATCTCCTCGTACGATCGCCCTTCTACGTGCTTCATCACGAAGGCTTCTCGCAATGAGGCTGGCAAGGTTGCCAGCGCACGGTCGAGGTGACCACGAAGCTCCCCCCGATCCAGCTCTTCTTCAGGGGACTCGTATCCAGACGGTTGATCGTCTTCTTCGTAACTGAGATGGGTCCGGCGGATGTTTTTGAGCCAGTCCTTGCACCCATTGGCCACAATCCGAAAGACCCAGGCATCGAAGCGGCCGCGCACCTCACCGAGGTGGTGGAACGCCTTGATAAACGAGTTCTGCAGGATGTCAGCCGCATCATCCGGACTCCCCGTCATGCCGACGGCATGCCGGTACAACGGATCGCTATAACGAACAATCAGCAGCGAAAACGCCTGCTGGTCGCCGGCGAGGACGCGATCGATAATAGCCTGATCGG
>Ga0214919_10009653_pt1 | contig 12408 bp, 12 predicted proteins | sample LL1503_MetaG_FD_177994 | JGI IMG/M metagenome (GOLD analysis project Ga0214919, IMG submission 177994) | Freshwater microbial communities from Lake Lanier, Atlanta, Georgia, United States - LL-1503 | ecosystem: Environmental > Aquatic > Freshwater > Lake | place: USA: Georgia | collected...
GATAAGCCAGAGTTATATATGGCTTCTTTTCACGAAGCTCATATCCCCCAGCAGTATCGACTACTTCAAAACCAGCCTGTAAAAGTTCGTCACGGAATTTATCGGCCAAGGCAAAATCTTTAACGGATCGTGCTTCCATTCGAGCGATGGCTAACTGTGTAACCGAATCTGGAACGTTCACTTTTTGACTACCGCTTTTGCCATTCCCAATACTTTAACACCCGCCGAAGTTGCCGATAGATCTAATTTAATGCGATCACCATCAATCTCAACGACCGTAGCCGTAACTGTTAAATCTACTTTTTCACCGGCAGGAACTATTACTGGCTTAATAAAGCGTGCCGAAAACTCCTTTACAGCCGAGCTACCGCCGGCCCAGTCTGTTACATACTTTCCGGCAAGTGCCATTGTTAACATTCCGTGGGCAATCACATTTGGTAATCCCACCGAAAGTGCAAACTCTTCATTCTGGTGGATTGGATTCTGATCACCACTTGCGTCGGCATATGACTTCAATAATGCACGGTCAAGATAGAAAACTTTGGTTGGCAATACAGTTCCCACTTCAATCATCCGCGAACCACCAATGTTGACCATGATGAAACCACAAGCTCAGATTCATTGTGCAAATCAGATCGAACTGAAATGATTTCATTTCCAGCGGCCACTCTTAAAGTTTCTATCGTTGCAGAACATCTCAAAACATCGCCAGCAACGATTGGGCGAAATATTTCGAACTTTTGATCACCATGAACAAGTCGAGTCCAATCAACACCGATTTCGGGTTGAGTCAAAATATTTTCATATTGAGATAACGAAATGCGGATTGAAAAAGTTGGAGGAGCTACGCTTGTATCGTTTTCACTAATGACAGCAGCAAAATTATCTATCTCAGATTGCGTGACGGTTACTAAATCTGCACCAGTAAAAGTGCGCCCGACCGAATCGGGATTGATCATTAGCGAGTTTCGCGGTGAAGTGTTGACAACTTGCAACGTGGACAGAACTTCTTTAGCTCCATGCGGTCTGGATCGTTGCGACGGTTCTTCTTTGTGATGTAGTTGCGCTCTTTGCAATCAACGCAGGCCATGGTGATCTTTGGACGAACGTCCGCGCTCTTACTTGCCATGGTCTTACTCCTTCATCAGTTATTGAAGGCCCTAGGTTACCCGAGGGCTCTCAATGCGCGAAATTCGCGCGGGAACTACTAGTAGCGGGAGCGGGACTTGAACCCACGACACAGCGATTATGAGCCGCTTGCTCTACCAAGCTGAGCTACCCCGCCAGGGGTGTGCTTTGAAAAGATCTCCGTCTAGTGAAGGAGCTCATTTCGAGCCCCCCACCGGAATCGGACCGGTGACCTTTTCCTTACCATGGAAACGCTCTACCAACTGAGCTAGGGGGGCGCTGATTGAAGGTTGAGCGTACAGGCAGTCAGACTCTTTCGAAAATCCGGGGCTTTATTCCGCCGGATTTAGCGTGATTTTGCCAGTGGTTGCACGGGCCAACATGGCTCGGTGTGCTTCGCTGGCCTGACTCAATCCAAATGTTGCACCGATGATGGGTTTGAGCTTTCCGGTTTTTACTAGTTCGAAAAGTTCGGCGATGACATCATTCATGAGCTCTTTACTACCGAAACAATGCGATAACCAGAAACCAGTAATTGTCTTTGATCCACCCATTAAAGATCCTGGGTGAATCATTGTTGGTGCGGTACGCGATGCCATTCCAAATGTAATCAAACGACCGAATGGTGCGAGTGCTTCTAAGCTGACATCAAATGTTTTGCCGCCAACCATCTCTAAAACTAAATCGACTGGCTTGCCATTATTAGCTTCGAGAATTGCAGCAAGAAGTTTGTCTTGATCTGCATCAATCACTGTGTCGGCGCCTAAGGATTTTGCCAACTCGCGCTTTTTTTCAGTTGATGCAACGGCAATTACTTTTGCACCCCAAAGTTTTGCTAACTGAATTGCGATTGTACCTACGCCACCGGCTGCTGCGTGAATGACAACAGTTTCACCTGGTTTCACATGACCAACTGTTTTTAAAATATGCCAAGCCGTTGATCCTTGAACCAACATGCATAATGCTTGTGCATCTGTCACTCCATCTGGAACTTCAATCATTGCTGCTGAATATGCAAGGGTCTTTTGCGCATATCCACCACTTGCAACAGGAGTTAAAACTCGTCGTCCGTCTGAAGTCATCCCAACAACTTCGATTCCCGGAACTAGCGGTAGCTTTTGTGGTGACAAGTATGAGTTCTCAGTTTGATGAGTATCTGCATAGTTAATCCCGATAGCGGTGACATTGATTAGCTCAAGCCCAGGAGTTATTTCTGGATCAGGTAGATCAACAAAGTGCATGGAATCTGGACCACCGAAAGCGGTGATCTGAATTGCTTTCATTTTTTATCCCTTAGTAGAGCCGAGAGTCAGACCGGAAACAAACTGCTTGCGCAGAACAAAGAACACTATAAGTGTGGGAAGGGCGGCAATAACTGCACCAGCTGCAAGTAAGTTGTAATCAGTCACAAATTCACCTTGAAGTCGGCCTAATGCCGAGGTTATTGGCCGCTTTGAATCCGTAGACATGAGTACCAGCGCCCAGAAGAAATCGTTATAAATCCAGGTCGTCATCAATACGCCAAGTGATGCTAAGGCTGGTCGCAATAGTGGCAACATGACTTTGGTGTAGTGTGTGAAAACCGTTGCGCCATCAACCATTGCAGATTCACTAATCTCTTTTGGAATCGTCTTCATATAACTAGATAAGACGAAGGTAGCAAAGCCCATCTGGAAGGCAACGTGAATTAAAACAACGCCCCACGGGGAATCATAAAGAAGCCTTGGGATGCCAACTGCTTTTCCTAAAGTTATGTACATTTTGAAAACTGGAATAAACACTAACTGCGCAGGAAGCAAATTACCTGCAGTGAAAAGAAGTAGGAGCGCAACGTTCCATTTAAATGAATATCGACTGACAACGAACGCAATCAGTGAACCAAAGAATAAAGTTAAGAAAACTGCTGGGGCTGTGATTAAGAATGTGTTCCAGAAATATAAAGGCAGGTCCATGCGGGAAACGGCATCGGCATAATTTTGCAGGTTGAGTGTTTTAGGTAGTGAGAAAACACCATTTGCGCGTACATCTTTATATGGACGCAAAGAAGTCCATATAGTCCAAATAATTGGAAATATCCAAGTTATTGCAAAGACTCCGATAAAGGCCGAGATGAATCGATCCTTTACCTTTTGCTTATTTTTATATTTAGTTGCAGCTGTCTGCAGTGCTATATCAATGCTCATTGGACATCACTCTTAAAGGTCGTACGTAGGTAAGCGATAATTGGCCCGATTGATAACGCAAAAAGAATCACGGCATATGCCGCACCCTTCATTGATGCACCTTCACCCGCAATATTTTGGAAGACCAGGGTTCCAAGGATTGGGAAGCCTGCTGAAGAGCCATAAATAATGTAGACAATATCGAAAGCGCGCAGGGATTCGATGATTGTAATAACGATAACGATGACGTTGACCGGCTTCATAGCTGGGAAAATCACCTTTTTAAAGGTCTGCCACTCAGTAGCACCATCTAGCGAAGCCGCCTCACGAAGAGCCATGTCTACAGATTTCAGGCCTGCTAAATACAACAGCATGATGTAACCAATGTGTCGCCAAGAAGCGATCGTCAAAATCACATAAATATTGATGTCGTAGTTTCCAAAAAATGAGATTGCATTATCGATATCGCGCCCCATGAGTCCATTAACAAAGCCATCCGGGCGCAGTAAGAAGTTCCAGATAATTCCAGTAACAGCTAATGAGAGAACCACTGGCAAGTAGTAGGCGGTTTCATAAAATTTGTGGCCGCGAATTTGGCGATCAATTTGATAAGCCAACAAAATGCCTAGTGGTGTTGCAATTCCGGCAAACCATGCAAGCCAAATAATATTATTTTGTATTGCTTCCCAAAATGCTGGGGTATCAAAGAAGATGTTTTTATAGTTAGCTAAACCAGCAAATTTAATGCGGGAGATTGAAATGCCTGACCAGTACGTGAAAGAAAGAATAATTGTTAGAACAGCTGGTACCCATACAAGTAATAAGTGAAAAAATAATGGCACACCTACAAAGGCACTGAGCGTTGTTCGATCTGCTCTAGAAAAAGCTCGACGACGATGGGGCTTGTTAGCGCCCATCGTCGTCGAGTTCATCTGTTAAACCTATCTCTTAGTTAGTAATTTTTGCGAATTAAGCGAAAATTAGGAACTATGCAAGAGGAGGTAGTGCATCCCATTGTGCTTGTAGGCTGTCAACAATCTTGTTGACATCCTTAGGATTCTTAAACCATGACTGAATTGCAGGACCAACAACTGGACCAGCAAAGTCAGGGCGTGTATCGCGGTCAAGGAACTGAGTGATGTACTTAGCCTCATCCATAACTGCTAACTGCTCCTTTTGGAATGCATCATAAGTCGATGTGTCTTGACCCTTGTTTGCAGATGTCATTGGGATTAAGTCTCCCTTTGCATCTACGGCTGCAAGAGTTGCACTTACGCCTTCCATATCTCCAGCAAACTTCAAGAAATCTGAGCCGCCATCAATATTGGTTCCGTTAGCAGCAACACACCATCCATCGATTGGTGCATCGACAGTGTCGCGACCGTGCTCTGGATTGATTTCTGGGAATGGAATGATTGAAAGATCATCGTAATCAGCTTGTGACTGCTCTTTGAAGTTTCCACCGAACCATGAACCCATAAGCATTGATCCAGCCTTCTTCTGTAGAAGGAGCTGCATAGCGCCATCCCACTCGAGATCTAGAACGTTTGGATTCATGTAAGGAATCAATTGCTCCCAGTGCTTGAACACATCGAGAACCTTTGCATCGGTCCACTTTTCGCGACCGGCCAAAAGATCTACGTGGAACTGGTATCCATTGATACGAGCATTAAGAATGTCGAATGTTCCCATTGCTTCCCAGCCGCCCTTATCGCCAGCTGCAAATCCAACAAGACCTTTCTTTTTCATGCCATCTAGCATCTTGAGGAACTCATCCCAGTTAGTCACTGTGTCGGCACTTAGTCCGAGATCTTTAAACATTGACTTACGGAAATGCATACCCCATGGGTACCAAGACTTTGGAACGAAGTACTGCTTACCATCTAAACCAGTTGAAGCAATTTTGTAGCTCTCTGCATACTGATCGCCGATTGTGTCCCACACGCTTGTGAGATCTGCAAGAAGTCCTTGCTCTGCGAAGAACTGCATGCGATATCCAGCCATCCACTCAAAGGCATCATCAGGAGTTCCCTGTAGATACTGTGAGAGATTATTTTGGAATGCATTTGACTCCGTTGCGTTGTACTTAACTTCATTCTTTGTCTTTGCTGTGTACGCAGCAATCAAAGCTTTGTTTTGTGCTGTTGGGCCTGCGTCAACAGAGCGTGCTCCGTAAGCGAGTGGGCCTGTTCCCTTAGATCCACAACCTGCAAGGAGTGATCCTCCAGCTGCTAATCCAAGACCGCCGACTGCAGCACCCTTAAGTACTGAACGACGGGAAATGCCATTTGTTACTTCTGACATTGTGTTCCTATTCTCTAGAGAGGAGATTTTTCAAAGGTCATCGGGCATTGAAGGGGACAAGACCTGGTAACCCCGTTAAATCTAGGGGGGATAGTTACCGGAGGGTAGGGGTTTCTAGATAACGAATTGATTACATTTGCGCTCAATTTTCCGCAAAAGAGGTGGACCTAGGTGCCGTTGCTTCATCTATCCCTTTTTTCGAAACAACTTACTGAAAAAACCGATTTCTACGGGGTCATTCTGGTGACCCTGGCAGCGGTCTTTCTTTGAGACACCTTTGAGGGCGATTTCGATGTGATTGCCACAACCTGACCACGTTGGCTTACCGCACTTACGACATGTAGTTCTACTGCACATTTTCTATTCCTATTCTTATGGTGTCGGGATTAGTTGCGGATTAAAAGCTGCTGGTGAGTTGATCCATGTGAGATAACCACCATCAAGATTTACTGCATTGAATCCAAGCTCTTTAAGCAACTGTGAAGCCGTATGACCTCTTTGGCCAACTTGGCAGTTAACGAGAAGGTTTTTTGATGCAATCTCAGACTTTCTTTCGCGGATTTCATCTACAGAAATATTTATTGCTCCCGGAATATGACCGCGTGCAAACTCTCCCGAAGTTCGAACATCGATTAGTGCGAATCCGCGAGACGTGAAGTCTTCGATTTCATTCCATTGTGCTGTTTCGACAAGACCAGACATTACGTTTTCAGCGATGTAGCCAAGCATGTTCACGGGATCTTTTGCCGAACCAAATGGTGGTGCATATGCAAGTTCTAAGTCGGCAAGTTCAGGGGCTGAGATATTTCCACGTATGGCTGTTGCAATTACATCGATTCTCTTGTCGACGCCTTCAATTCCAATTCCTTGAGCTCCAAGAATTTCGCCGGTTGTTGGATCAAAGATTAGTTTTAGAACCATCTGCTTAGCATCTGGGTAATAGCCAGCATGTGAATTTGGGTGAGTATGAATCGATTGATGCGCGCGCCCAGCAGCCTTTAATCGTTTTTCGTTCCACCCTGTTGTTGCAATCATTAAATCAAAGACTTTAACGATTGCAGTACCGATGGTTCTTACTGGTCGCACTGCGCGTCCAGCTATGTGATCAGCAACTACGCGGCCATGGCGATTAGCTAAGTTAGCCAACGGAACCAGAGTTGCACTTCCATCCAATGCATCAGTTTTTTCTGCCGCATCACCAACCGCATAAATGTCGAGATTGCTTGTGCGGTTATAATCATCAACCTGTATTCCATTTCGTGAACCAATAGTTAGTCCCGCTGCTTTTGCTAGTCCTATTTCAGGACGCACGCCGATTGCCAAAATCACCAACTCAGCAGCGATGTTGTCGCCATTAGAAAGGTCGACACTTTCGACTCCAATATTGACAACACTTGAGCCCAGATAAAGTGCAACTCCTTGCGTCACCATCTCTTTTGCGACAAGCGTTGCAAGCTCTGGATCAAGTGGCATCAAAACTTGGTCGGTGGCTTCAACAAGTGATGTAGGAATTCCACGATGAATCAGGTTTTCAGCGATCTCTACACCGATAAATCCCCCACCGATTACTACTGCGCTTTTAGGTTTAGAACTAACGCGATCTGCGATTCTCTCGACATCTTCAACGGTTCGCAGAGTCATGCCGCGTTCAATTCCGGGAATCGGTGGAACAACCGGTGAAGCACCGGGCGAAAGAACTAATTTGTCATAGTCAATCTCGTGAGTTTCATGACTATCTAAGTTTCTGATCGCCAAAGACTTCTTGCCTGGATTAATCGCTAATACTTCGGTATTTACTCTTACATCTAGTCGGAATCGCGCATGCAAACTCGCTGGAGTTTGAAGTAAAAGCGAACTCTCATCTTCAATCACACCTCCGACGTAATATGGCAGCCCACAGTTTGCGTATGACACATAACCAGATTTTTCAATGACAATAATCTCGGCATCAGCATCTAAGCGACGCAGTCTTGTTGCTGCAGACATTCCGCCAGCCACACCACCGATAATTACTACACGCATTAGGCAAGACTTAAGAATAGTTTTTGAAGTTGCGCAGTCACAGCATCCGAGTTTGATTTTCCTTCTAGGATGCACTCTTTTAAGCTCGCTGAAATCAACGTGAAGGCTGCAGTATTAACGGCTTTTGATACTGCCGACATCTGCGTGACAATCTCTTCGCAGTTTCTACCCTCTTCAAGCATGCGTGCGACCGCACCTAATTGACCTTGTGCACGCTTCACACGCTTTGAGATTGCATCGATCTGCTCTGCATCGCTTAAAACATGGGCAATCTTTTTAGTCGCCATTAGCAGGAACAACGATCTTGCTCAGGTACACCGGCAAGTGCTTCTTCTATATGTTGACCGCAGCCCGACCAAGTAGCCTTTTTGCAAGCATTGCATATTACTTGTGAACACATGTATGACTCCCTCGTTTGTTAAGAGGAAAGTTAGCATACCCCTAGGGGTATAGCAAATCAGACTACAACCGCCCAGCTTGATGAACTCGCTTTAAGAACTCTTGGGTCTTTGTGTTTTGAGGATTATGTAAGACCTGCTCGGCTGAACCACGTTCGAGAATGTTGCCCGATTCAAGAAAACACACTTCATCGGCCACCTGGGTAGCAAAACCCATCTCATGCGTGGCCAATACCATCGTCATCCCATCGCCTTTCAAGTCGCGCACAATACTCAAAACCTCATTTACTAAGACTGGGTCCAAAGCAGAGGTGATTTCATCAAGCAGTAGAAGTCGTGGATTAATTGCTAGCGAGCGGATGATTGCAACGCGTTGCTGCTGTCCCCCGCTCAAACGATCCGGATATTGATCAGCTTTGTCAGCTAAATCAAAGCGCTTAAGTAATTTTTGCGCTATCTCTATTGCTACTTCTTTGGTTTTCCCCTGAACTTTAATGGGGGCTAAGGTGATATTTTCTAGAACAGTTTTATGTGGGAATAAATTAAATGATTGAAATACCATTCCTAATTTGCGACGAACTTCATCTACGTTAATGAGTGGATCAGAAATTTCGGAACCATCTAAGAAAATCTGGCCATCATCTATGGATTCCAGCAAGTTAATGCAACGTAACAGGGTTGATTTACCAGATCCTGATGCACCAATCAATACTGTTGCTGTGTGCTCTGGTACCGAAAGTGAAAGGTGATTAAGCACTAACTCCTTACCGAAAGATTTACGAATATCAACAAGCTCTAGGACATTGGTCATTAGATAGCACCTTCAGAGTTCTGCGCACTGGTGCGTTGTCTAATAGCACGATCCGTATAGCGGGTCATCGGAATAGTGATGAGAAGAAAAAGAATCGCTGCTACGACATAGGGTGTGTAATTGAAAGTTCTACTCGCATTTATCTGAGCAGCTCGCACTGCATCGGTTACTCCCAAAATTGAGACTAAGCCTGTGTCTTTAAGCAGTGAAACAAAGTCATTAAGTAGAGGTGGAACAACTCGCCGAATGGCTTGTGGCAAAACTACATAACGCATTGTTTGACCAGAGGTAAGGCCAAGTGAACGAGCAGCCGCACGTTGGCTGGGGTGAATCGAAAGAATTCCACTGCGAATTACCTCGGCAACATATGCAGAGTATGTGAGTACTACTGCAACTGTGCCCAGAAAAATCACATTGCTTGAAATTCCTTTAAGTCGAAGCGCTGGTACTCCAAAACCAACTAACAAGATAATCAAAATTAGCGGAGCTCCACGGAAAATATCGACGTAGGCCGTGGCAAGAAATCTAAAGGGCGTGAGCGCTGGTGATTTTGTAGTACGCATCAGGGCTAAACCGAGTGCTATTACTCCGATACATGCGCCACCAATGAAAGTCAGCTGCAAATTGATCCAGAGTCCAGAGATAACAGTCGGAAAAACTTCTCGACCATAATCAATATCAAAAAAGGTTTTCTTTACTACGTCCCACCCAGGTGAGGAAATAACAATTGCAATCAGTGTGCCAATAACTAAAATCGATGAAACTGCTGCAATTAATCCTTGCCGGCGGCCTATACGTCGACGGGCAATTCCACGTTCTACTTCACGTGAGCTTGGCGACCAAGCAGAGTTAATTCGCTCTGTCATGGCCGCCAAACTACCGTGTTTACTTCTTAGTTTCTATTACGGCTTCAATACTGGAGCACCAGCATCTGTTGCAAGCCACTTATCTGTAATCGCTGCCAGAGTTCCATCAGCTGTGATTGCATCAACAGCTGCGGACACACAAGATGTTATTGCGTTGTCCTTCGAAAGTAGGAGCCCAAATTGATCGCCAGTACCGGTTGAAGGAAGCTGACCAACAATTAACCCATCTGTGACTTCAACACCAGATAGATAGAAAGCAGTTGGAAGATCAACAACTAATCCATCAATCTGTCCGTTCTTTAGCGCAGATACACCAGCGGCATTGTCGTTAAATACTTCTGGCTTGATCCCAATTTGATTTTCAATTGCATCAAGTGAAGTTGTGCCAACCGCTGCACCAAGCTTTGCGTTCTTCAAGTCAGCAATAGAAGTCTTGCCTTCAATCTTGCTTCCCTTATAAGAAACTATTGCTTGTGGAGCTGTGTAATAAGGTGATGAGAAATCAACTGCTGTTGCACGCTCTGGAGTAATTGAGAACTGCTGCAAATTAAAGTCAAAGTTCTTTGCACCTGGAGTAACTGCACTATCAAAAGTGGTTCGGACCCAAACAACTTCATCGTTTGAGAAACCAAGTTGTTTCGCAACTGCATAAGCAACTGCACCTTCAAACCCATTTCCAGTCTCAGGCTTATCATCAATGATCCATGGATAATAAGCAGGTTCACCAGTAGCAATAGTTAGCTTTCCTGACTCAACAGTTGCTAGATCTGCTTTGGCGCATGAAGCTGCCGAATCTGCTGTATCTGAATCACTCTTAGAGCATCCAGATAATGTCAACGAAGTAGCGATTGCAATAATCGCAAGAATTCCAATACGTTTTTTCAATTTAACTCCTCGGTTTGTGGGGCGAATTACATACCCGCAAGGCTATTAACCCACCATACAGATGTCTACTCGCAACTAATATGCAAATAAGGCCCATTTACACTGAATCGAAGTGCTCAGGGGGTTGGATATTTTTGGCGATTGACTAGACTTGGCAGACTATGACCACGACGCGGAAAGTTAAACCTACAAAGCCTGATGTCACGATTGACCTTGTAGCTAAAGCGGCAGGCGTCAGTCGTGCAACTGTTTCGCGAGTCATGAATGGCACCGCCAAAGTTTCTCCAGAGCGCGAACGAGCTGTAAAGAAGGCAATTGCACAGTACAAATTCACTCCCAATGCAACGGCGCGACGTCTGGCTGGGGGCAGGAGCGGGCTCGTTGCCCTTTTGATGGAAGAGTCCAGTGAAGAGTTCTTTCTCAATCCTTTCTGGGGTTTAGTGGTCCAAGGGTTTTCATCAACGATTGCCGATGCCGGACTGCACCCACTGCTGCTCATTCGCCCAAAGACCGGTACCGATGATTCTTTATTTTCAACCTTGCGCGCCGGTCAAGTTGATGGCTTAGCAATTTTCAGCTGGCACCGTTCAATAAAAACTTTTGAAAAACTTCTTGACCCAAAGATGGCCGTAGTTTTTGGTGGTGACCTTGGTGGTTCTAAAAAATTTCCTTTTGTTGATGTAGATAACGTAAAAGGTGGCTTGCTTGCTACCCGACACTTAATTGACCAAGGCTGTAAAAACATAATCACAATAACTGGAGATTTGAAACTGCAATCTGCCCGTGATCGCCTTGAAGGATATGAACGCGCAATGTCTGAAGTAGGTCGCCCATTAGATGATTCAATGATTATCCAAGGCGACTATTCGCAGTCAAAAGCTGAAGATCTCACCCGAAGTTTGATTAAGAAGAAGGTTAAATTCGACGGAGTATTTGCGGGTAACGATCAATCAGCAGTTGGAATTATCAACGTACTCCTACAGAACTCTATTTCTGTTCCGGGGGATGTAAAAGTTGTTGGTTTTGATGATTCACCAATTGCTTCACGAAATCAACCTTCGATCACTACTATCCATCAACCAACACGTGAATTGGGTAGTGAAGTAGCTAAAAGTTTAATTGCAATACTTAATGGTGAAGAAGTTGAGGAAAAACTCCTAGATGTAAAACTAATTAAACGAGACTCTTCTTCAAAAAGTAAGAAGAATTAAAGTCCGTTTTTAGCAATAATCTCTTTATAACGGTGCGAACTAGCTTTAGGCGTACGCTTGAAAGTTTTGTAGTCAACATGGACGATTCCAAATCGCTTCGCATAGCCTTCGGCCCACTCAAAGTTATCTAATAACGACCACGCAAAGTACCCTTTGACTGGAACTCCCTGCGCAACAGCTTTTTGAAGTGACTCTAAATGTGATGTTAAATATCGCGTGCGCTCAACATCATTTATCTGTCCGTCTACAATCACATCTTCATAGGAAGAGCCATTTTCAGTAATCATGTAATAAGGAATCTCTGGCCAGTCCCGACGAATTCTGGTTACAAGGTTGCCAAGGCCCTCTGGAGTAACAACCCAACCCATCGCAGTTAAGGCATTAGCTAAATGTGCAGGTGCGCTCGTGTCTACACGTTGAGGAAATGGCATAAATCCACCCTCTATATAGGGTTTATCTTCGGGGCGAGCTGAACGTACAAAACCATCTGCGTAGTAATTAACGCCTAGAAAATCAGTCTTAACCTTTAGTAGTTGATCATCCCCCGGCTTAATAACCCCACTAATTAAATCTCCATAGGTATCTAATAAGGCTTGCGAATATTTACCGGTTGTAAAGGCT
>Ga0214919_10009655_pt1 | contig 12406 bp, 13 predicted proteins | sample LL1503_MetaG_FD_177994 | JGI IMG/M metagenome (GOLD analysis project Ga0214919, IMG submission 177994) | Freshwater microbial communities from Lake Lanier, Atlanta, Georgia, United States - LL-1503 | ecosystem: Environmental > Aquatic > Freshwater > Lake | place: USA: Georgia | collected...
CATACCAGGAATACCCGACTTCTCCGCCATGGAATTCGTAAGATGAAACATAGTCGCCGATACACCCAACGTACCTACAAGACGTACGAGCGGATGCACCTTGGCAGTGTCCTTGTACATATCATAGAGCTCTTCAAAGATCTCATCAAAATCCTCCACATTCGTATGCACGGACTCTGACCATCCCTTGAGCCGCGGTTTCATCGGAAGACGATTGCCAAACCGATCATTCACCATTTCCACACCGGTTACAAATGTCATGAGGGCATTCCGTTGGAACCGAATAGATGCCTCCAAATTCTTGCTATCCGTCAGACGATCATATTCAGCCTTGATATCGGCCAGAGAATTGGACATTGTCATCCGCGCTCCACGGATATCGGATGCCTCTAGCCGACGAAGTTTCGTCAAATACCGCTGTTTCTCAGTATTGTCCTGTTCTACGGATGATACTGCATCTGTCGGATTTGTGGTCATTGTGTTGATGACAAACGGTGCATCGGCTGATTTTTTGAGTTGAATATCGTTGTTACCGGGGGCAGCATCCAAATTTACAACCTCAAAATCATCTACAGGTTTGATTTGAATCTTCGGCATATCCATAGATGAACTGACGTGTTGCGGCTTCGGAGATTGCGAAACCTTATTCGGATTCGCCATCAGATTCGCACCGAGATCATCACCGAGCTCTACAATATCATCGCCGCCAATCTGAATTTCATTTGCACGCGATGCAAAAGAAGCGAGTTCTGCAGCAGATGGCTTTTCTGCAAAGTGAACACTCATACCGTTGTTTTACCATGAGAGCTTTAATTGGGGGATCAAACGCCTTTTTCTCTAAGACCATAGAAGGGATTATGAGAGAATTTACTTCTATGCTCTTTGCAACAACGGTGTTTCATGCTCTTCAGAAACGATATCTGATGTATGCTACTCTTCTCCTATTTCTAACAATTGCATCGGTTGCATGGCATATGTCTGCCAAAAGAGAGGATGATATGAACCTATTTTGGGTAGACCAAATTGCAATCTGGTCTGTATCCATTTTCAGTTTGTATTATGCATTACAGACTACTGGTTTTTCAAGAATAGCTCTGATGGCCGTATGCCTACTGCTGCTATGCCTTGTTGCGATCCTTGTGTCCAAATGGTCCCGTAATGAAGAGGGTGTAGAATATCATTCTGCCATTCATGTTATGACCACACTAGGTATACATTGTGTCCTATACGGCATCTAAGCACATTAGGAACGCATCTGCCAGGTCATCCTGTTTCGCCTGTGCATTCCACCATGCTACATCCGCATGTGATGCGGCTGCAGTAAGAACTTCGGTCACTTTCGTGATGGCGGCGAGTTTCCGACTCCGTTTCGCGTCCTTGCCAGTGCCTGCATTCGTCCCTCTTGTTTTTACAGACGCATTCACAAATTCAATAGAACCGGCCCATCCGTGTTCGGTCCTGAGGCGATGATCCAGGAGAGTGAACAGCATGATCTGAATGGATTTCATGTGTGGGGCGAATTCGGATGGCTGGTTCTCTATACGAATTCGCGATGCCTTTACAAGCCCATTGGGTATAGCGAGTTCGGCGGTAAGACAGGTTTCCATACCCTCTAGAATCCGTTGGAGACTGACACCCTTGGCCTTGGGTGCCTTGTAGGGCATGAGACGTGATTCTGCTGCTTTCGCTTCCAGAGCCTTTTTGGTCATCTTGTTGGCATCCGCGATTCCATGTGAGATACCCCACTCTCTCCAATCCGATACTCGTGTACCTTCAATATCTAGGACCGGCTTTGCCGATTTCTTGGCACATTTCTTACATAGGAGTTTTGCAGCAGGTACATCCTGCCAAGATGCAGGACCTCCACATGCACATCGTGTCTGACTCTGGGAATCGGCACCGTCTGCCAAAAGATTCAGATTTGCCCATCGTGATATTGTGTAAAGAGACCCCGATGCATCAAATGTTGCCACACAATAACTCAAATTCTTGATGCCGAGATCAAAGGCGGCGATCGTGGTCATTGCTGTATAGTAGACCAATGGCCTTAACCCCCAAACATGACAGCCCTCTATCTCAGCAATCGCATTGTATGAGTCATCTAGATGATGCCACACACATTACGAATCCCTCTATTTCGCCAACTGCTATGACCCATCAGGCCTCTGCACCACGGCCATGTGAGCCCATACTATTTGACTGGGATGCTGCATCCGATGCCTGGACCGCAAACAAGGTTCGCAGAGGATTGCAGTGGGCATATCGGTGTACAGCAATTCAGAAGAATGGAATACATTGTCCCAAAGCCGTGTTCTGCAATAATAAGTGTAAGATGCACGGTAAGGCCAAAAAGTGATGCTATCTATGCGAAGGTATAGTAGGCAGAATGATCCAATTATCTGACATTCTCAATATCCGATTCGCAACCCGTCGGCTCTTGCGCGACAAGCAATATCATACATCGGAAGAGACTGTACCGAAGACTGCACTTACAGACCCTGCGTTGCAACAGACGATTCGTGAGATTGCTTTCCTAATTGTAGCCGACCCTGATTCTATCCTCCTAGATACGTATAGTCAGGAGGAACGAAAAAAGGACTGGATAGCCCTTGTGAAAAAGGAGGCAATTCTGCCAATAGATGCACGATCGCGCCCTGGTCATAAGATCTTAGATCATTACATGCGACATTTCTACGATGTGCGGAATCATGCAGGAATCTCTGTGCGTTCTTTGGTAACACAGGCCGCAGTAGAAAAGGCACTACTAGCAAATATTCATATGCATTCTACTCCTTACAAGAGTGAGATCCGGCGGATGCTGGTCATGACTGGAGGACTCGGCAACGTCACGAAGTACAGGGCGATTACTGCGAAAGCAATTGTTCAGCACTTTGGCGCCAAACGTGTGTTTGATCCGTGCATAGGTTGGGGTGGGCGACTCCTTGGTTCTCTGGCGGCTGGTGCGACCTACACGGGTTGTGAACTGGATCCGAAGACAGCTGCGGGGCTTCGCAGCATTCTAGCGGATCTAGGTCCTGCAGGGACAAGAGCAACCATCCACGAATCACCTGTAGAGTCTACGACCCTTACAGGTCCCTTTGATCTCATCTTAACGAGTCCGCCCTATTACAATCTAGAGCTCTACAATGTAGATCTGCCGTTTGCAACATGGGAAGCATGGGTCCAGGGTTGGTTGAAGCCCGTGATTCTGAAATGCATTGGACTCCTCAAACCGGGTGGTGTAAGTGCATGGAGTGTCAAAAATTTCCGATCAGACAAGGCATATCCATTGGCCGACGTAACCAAGGAGATACACAATGAGGCAGGATGGACTCTTGTGAAAACCGTGACAATGCGTGGATCAGGGCGTCCAGGTGCAGCACGTATCAAGGATGGAAAGGAGACGAGGGGATCAGAGGAAGAAACGTTCTGCTTCATGCGGAAAGAAACTGAATAAGCTCTTCCTTTGTCTTTTTTGTAACCCCCTTTATCCCCTTTTCCTTACTTAGTTCTCGGAGACGAGTGTATGTCATATCCGTATAATCCACTACAGCCGCAAAGTGATCACGGATCTTCAATGTGGTCGCAATGGTTTCTGCAGATATCTGGGTTGCCTTGGCTGCCATAACGCGAATCTCATCTGTATTAGGAGCATCAGGATTGATCCAGAAGGAGTACTGACCAGGCTGGAGACCTAACAGAGTCTTGTAGGACAGGGGATTGGATCGTATATATTGTTTGGTTGGCCAGGCCCGCTTCACTGCAAGGAGAGAGGCGTAGCGCTCTGCAGGATCGGCAGGAAGTGGTGTATCTGTAAATGCCCGAAACCGCTCGTCATCAAAGATACGATAGGATGCAAGACAGGCCCACTTGATCTCTGTGCCATCTGGAGAAGCCTCACCGAGAATGATCCAAGGGATCTGTTGGTGCCGCAAGAGAGAGGCAGGGGTATCGTCGCTAATATGTGCAGAATAGCCGCACTTCATGGGCTTTGCCTCCAATTCGCCATCGGCACTGTCTGCCCCATGTTTCTGGCATACAGCCTTGAGTGTGCGTCCTGTTGCACGAACAAGGACTCCTTCTAGGATATCATTGCCGGATTTGGATGCTAGGGTATCCAAATAACTCGTTGCAAGAAAGGCAATATCTGAATCTGGATCTGTTAGGCGATCTCGGATCCGCTGAATCTGCGCTGCGAAGGTTTCAAAGATAGAAGGTAGTAGAGACGTCATCGTACCCTATCTCACATGTGAGATAGTTGGTTCAACTTTTTGACCAGTAGAACTAGACAAAAAATTGCGCCAAACGGGACTCGAACCCGTGTCAAGGGTTTGGAAAACCCTTATTCTACCCCTAAACTATTGGCGCTTTGGTCCAGGCGGGGATCGAACCCGCGACCCCGGCGTAACAATTACTACGTAATTGTATACCCTTCAGATGCACCCGCGTGCATCATCGGCGTAACAAGCATAGATAAATCTATAAGCACCATGCGCTACCAACTGCGCTACTGGACCTGAATCTGTTCTCAACAGATTTTGGCCAATTGCAAGGTGCCAAAGCACCGAGCTACTGGACCTGAATCTGTGTTTAACAAGATACCTCACGTGGGACTTGAACCCACAATCTTCGGCTGTCACCTTTTTACCTAGAAGGCCGACGCGTTGACCAATTGCGCTAGTGAGGTCTTGTGTATATCTACGAAGCATCTCTTTAAGCAGACTGCACGGATCTCTCAATCACAATTTCTATAGGTCGTTTCGTTTTAGAAGAGGGTCGTAATATTTTTTTGGCAAAATGTAGCGGACTTTGGTGGAGATCTTTTGGTGCGGATTGTGTAGGAATACGCGTAGCATTTCTATGTTTGTATGACTGAAAGGAAGCGACCGCTACAGGGGCAGTAGGTTTTCCTGTTTCTTCAAATCCGCCCTCAAATCCGCCTTCAAATTCCCCTGTGCGTTTCATAGTTTCATACATGTACACGATATGATCTGGTATGTGCGATGCTATTTGCTTCAATTGTGAATATCTATCATCCATTGCTGCAAGAAATGTAGTAGCCTCTTGGCGTTCATTCTCAGGCTTACAGGACTCACGACGAATTGCCCTGGCTAATTCTGAAAATTGTGTAGCTGCACTATGATGTTCGGTCGCCCTTTGCTTAAATTGTTTGGTGTCATCTACCGCCTTTAAAAGCATGCCTACGGTGGCAAATACAACCGTGCAAGCCTGAATCCATTGTGATCCGCCACTCTGTAAATTGGATACAGCACCTCCTGCAACGAGAAGATGAATGAGGTAGGCAGGCAAGGCAACATAATTGAACATTCGCATATAGTAGCGCGATGCTCGTTCATGAAGCCAATGAAATGCAAATGCGGCTTCTCTAGTTGTTTCCAAAAAATTCTTTTCTTTTTCTGTCCAAAACCGCCGTTTTATATCATATACTTGTCCCAAACTATGCCTCCTTATAAGCGGGTTCATCTTATTGCGTTATCATAAAAATGTTTTCTAAACGTAATGAGTGAAAACTTGATTCACCGCATCTCGTCATCATTGTGGTGGCGATGAAGACAACTCTCACTCTGGCAATCACGAATGCAGAAAAGGAATCCGCACTTGTAGATTTCCTATTCTCTATTTACACCTACAATCTGCTTGTTATACATGACGAAGCAGCAGAAGTTCATGATATCATTCTACATATTAACGCGAAGATGAAGACTCCTTGTAAGGTCATCATCAATACTGGCCGGAGAACCACGATTGTTCGCCCCACGTACCCTGATGACAATGTCAAGATTATCTATTGTCGGAACTCAATGGATACATTTGCAAAGGCTCTCATTCGGGAGTACACTATGCCCGTTGTGCTGTTCAATGACTAAATAGCAATCTATCCACTGTTGTCTCCACACAGAATATATGGTGCAGAATAATCCCTAGCAGAAACAAACCGCCTAGTACGTACCAGAATGGCCATTTCGCAGCCCATGCGAGAATCGCTGCCCCAACAATTGTAGCGAGAACATCTACGATTGCCACGCCAAATAGGCGATAGGAATGTACACCCTTTCCAGACTCACCAAAGATATTTTTGTATTGGCACAGGTTCATTCTATTCTACCATCATATCTTTATAAGTTGAAGGTATCACTAATTGTAATGTTGTTGCTGCATGATAATTGAGGTATCTGCTCATATCCATTAGTTCGCAATACAGAACGAACATCCCATAAGAGATACTTGAATTTAATATTCATTCCGTATTTCCCCCACACCTCCAACAATGCGTTGGTCATTGCACCCGTTGGCACTCGTTTTGCATCAATCGTATCTGCAGCGGTTTGGGTGTCTTTGCATCCACTTAACATGATGACAGAACCGTTTGTGGCAGGGTATTTTTCATTCTGGCTGAATGTAAGTGTCCCGTATGATGGTGCATTATAGACATATCGTTGATCAAATGCAGAACCACTATGGCAGCAATCCATTACTGCAAAACACTTGCAGTTTGCAGGAATTTTTTTCACCAATAATTCTCGGAGTTCATCGTCAATGATACATTCAATTGTACCGTCACGGATAGGATAAATACAGCTGTCGTACCCGCTAATTTCATCACCTGATCTATCAATTGTGAGTCCGCCGTGACCACTATAATGGAAAAATACGGACTCGCCTGATTGCAGACCGGTTGTTAGCCACATGATACCATCAAGGATATTCTTGCGTGTAGGTTTCTTTAATGGATCTGTTTGATCATCGGATAAACTGCGAAACGCTTTGCATTCAGGATGTGTTTCGCGAAGTTTTCTCTCAACATTTTGAATATCGTTTATGCAGCCAAACAGTCTATTTCTGCTATCTTCTATATAATTTATGCCGATTAATAATGCCCTAACGATTCCTGACTTAGGTGCAGGTACAGGTACAGGTTTAGGTGTAGGCCTTCGCAATACATTTGACATAAGCATCGGCATGTATATTCTATGCATATGTTTTATTCAGATAGATCGGATAAATTGCCACCGCATCTCCTCACAAATCTTTTGCCACACTTGATCTTGCTGATACAGCTTCTCCCTTGATTTGAGAAGCTGAAAGCAGGGCAAGAATTCGTCCATTTCCAGGAGTTGACAGAGCTTGTAGAGTACATACGGATACGATAAGAAATTGGAACGATTCGCAGGACAATATTTAATAAACGCAGGCTGAATCTCCTTAAACATGTGCTGCAGTTTTTCTTCCATCTCCTTTGACAGTGTTAACATTGTCATCTGCTGTTGGATCTTATTCTTGATCTGTTGGACATGATCATACATTTTGGAAAACTTGAGTTTCTGTAGAATCTCGCGAATTTTCTCTTTCTTTACTTTCTTTGGATCCGAAATACGTTCTTTGCGTAGTTCCCGCATGACAGATTCAATGATATCCTGTGGGATATCTGTATTTTCTTTCGCCTGAAACTGTGCCAGCCATTCATTGAAATGGTTGATTTTCTTATATGCAAAATATGTGATTTCACGCGGTGGATCCTTATAACTCGGTTTCTCGGAATCTACTAGAATAAATTCCTCATGGCCACAACGGCTACATTCAAGCAATGCCTCATTCTGAAAAAATGTCATTTCCATATCACATGATGGACATGATCCCCAACCGGATTCAATACCAGAACCCGGCATAATCCCACCCTTAATTGCAGACGGCTCTACAATAGCCAGATATCGTTCTAGGAGTTTGTCACGATTAAGACCATCTGTAGAGTCAATATCACTAGCTTTCTGTTTTGATTTGGGCGGTTCTACAACAGTCTCTTCTGTATTTGCTTCTGTGAAATAACTTAGAACAGAGTTTGTAGGCATTCGCAGGGCAGTCTTCTGAATGTAGGAAGGACTACCTGTAGCAAGTGATGCTTGCGCATCAAAATACTGAAAAAGCATATCTCCAACATCTAGAAAATATTCTAATCGTCCATTATCCGATTGAATAGTAGATATTTTGTTACGAATATCTTCAATGGAATCATTCAGTTGCCGCCATTCATCTGTAAATGTAGAGGATTCTGGCAAATTTCCTAGCTTAACTTCACACGAAGCTAACTCTGCCTTGAGTTGGTCAATGGTCTGCTTTTCAACGCCAAACTGCCGTAGCTTTTGTTGATGATATGCTTCTAATGTAGTTGCACGAATTGCTTTTTCTTCATGAACCATATCGCTAACAAGTACATCCCGTATTGACATTATGATCGTCTTCCACGTGCAGGGCTTTAGATAACACCCGGGTTCGCAAACGTAAGAAAAATAATTCCATCCGTTTAGAGGATGACACAGGGCGGTCTAATGCAGCTTGTTGCATACGGTGCTCAAGACGTATATCTCACGGCAAACCCACAGGTAACCTTCTTTAAACAACTCTATCGGCGACATTCCAATTTTGCAATGGAATCTATTGAGCAGGCATTTAACGGTGTTGCAAACTTTGGCAAAAAAGTCCAATGTGTAATCAGTCGCAATGGTGATTTGATTCATCGGATCTATTTACAAGTCACTCTGCCTTCTGTGGATCTCAATGTCATTGGTACACAGGCGGGTGATCAATTCAGATGGTTGAACTGGGTAGGTCATAATTTGATCAACAATGTCTACATTGAAATCGGTGGTCAGCAAATGGATAAGCATTATGGAGATTGGCTTCATATCTGGAATGAATTAACACGCCCAGCAGGCAAACAGGCAGGATATGCCGAAATGGTAGGAAATGTACCTGAACTGACCAATCTAATTACAATGGTTGGTGCTGATGGTGCATGTACAAATCAGCTCATTGGAGGAGATCCGCATTCTAGTGCGGAATCCTCTAGTTGTTGTCCCGAGTATACTTTATATATCCCCCTCCAGTTCTGGTTCAACCGTCATGCAGGTCTTTCTCTGCCTTTAATTGCACTCCAATACCATGAAGTTCGTCTAACAATTGAAATGAATCAGCTTCAGAATCTTATCTGGACAAATAATCCAACAATTCTTGATTCCATAAATGCGACGGGTTTGGTCGCGGCGTCAGTGTATGTAGACTATATCTACCTAGATACGGATGAGCGAAAGCGGTTTGCTCAAGTCGCCCACGAATATCTTATTGAGCAACTTCAGTTTACGGGTGATGAATCTATTACTTCTGCTGCAAATAAGATTAAGATGGCATTTAACCATCCTTGCAAGGAGATTATATGGGTTGTGCAGCGTGACTCCTTCATATCCGCTACTGGATCAGTAATTGATGCATGGAAAGGACAGCAACCCTTCAATTATACGGATTTCTGGGATCGTGCTGCATTGGAATCGGGTTATTCTATTTCAACTGTAGAGGGTCTGGCAGGATGGAATCCAGTGGCAGTGGCAAATATTCAACTGAATGGGCAGGATAGATTTAGTCAACGTGAGGGTCGTTATTTCAATCTGGTTCAACCGTTTCAGCATCATACCAATATACCAGCCGTGGGTATTAATGTCTATTCTTTTTCCCTCAATCCAGAAGAGCATCAGCCCAGTGGGACATGTAACTTCTCCCGGATTGATACGGCAACCCTACAACTCACTGTAACGAATAACACAGTGGGTAATGGCAATACTGCAAAGGTCCGAATTTATGCAACGAATTACAATGTTCTTAGAATCATGGCGGGTATGGGTGGATTAGCATATAGCAACTAAGGAATGCAAGGAACGTAAGGTACCCGGGTATCCGGAATCTCCGGCATCCCGTTCCTGCCAAAAAATTTTATATCCGTAAAGTATAAGCAATGACGTCCGGTGGTCTAATGCAGCTCGTCGCCTACGGCGCCCAAGACGTGTACCTGACGGCGAACCCGCAGGTTACCTTTTTCAAGCAGCTCTACCGCCGCCACTCCAACTTCGCGATGGAGTCCATTGAGCAGACCTTCAACGGCGTGGGTAACTTCGGCAAGCGTGTGCAGTGCACCATCTCCCGTAATGGTGATTTGATCACTCGCGTGTATGTGCAGGTGACGCTGCCGGCGATTGACAAAACGATTGTTGATGGTACTGACGTGTCGGCCATGGCGTGGGTTCCCTTTCTGGGCCAGTATCTGATTGACAACGTGTATGTTGAGATCGGTGGTCAGCAGATTGACAAGCACTATGGCGAGTGGCTCCACGTGTGGAATGAGCTGACGCTTCCTACGGGCAAGCAGCTGGCCTACCTCAACATGGTGAACGGCTATGGTGGTGCGGCGCTCACGCCTGATGACACGTGCAATGCTTGCCAGACGGAGCTGTCGTCGCAGGATGCGGTGACTCTGGCGTGCCTAAACCCTACGCTGGCGAAGTTCGGCACGGACTGCGCCCTGGGCCCTGACACTTGTGTGCACGGCTTCAATGAGAACAATTCGTTGATTCACTGCATCCCTGAGCAGACCCTGTACATTCCTCTGGAGTTCTGGTTCAACCGCCACACGGGCCTGGCGCTGCCTCTGATTGCCCTGCAGTACCACGAGGTGAAGATCAACGTGGAGTTCGCCCAGGCCCAGTACCTGGTAAATGCACAGGGTAGCAAGCCCTCTAGTGCGGTTACGAGACTGAACAACGTTGGCCTTGCCGCCTGCTCGCTGTATGTTGACTACATCTACCTTGACACAGAGGAGCGCCGCCGGTTCGCCCAGGTCGCCCACGAGTACCTGATTGAGCAGCTGCAGTTCACGGGTACGGAGTCGGTGACGTCCACCTCCAACAAGATCCAGCTGTCGTTCAACCACCCTTGCAAGGAGCTCGTGTGGGTGGTGCAGAACCCCAGCTACGTGGATTGCAACTCGGGGACGAACGCGCCTTGGCGGTACACGGATGCCCAGCTCGGCAACCCCACGGCTGTGGCGAAGGTTCAGCTGAATGGCCAGGATCGTTTTACAGAGCGCGAGGGCAACTACTTCAACTTCGTGCAGCCCTACCAGCACCACACCAACACTCCTTCCACGGGCATTAACGTGTACTCGTTTGCCCTCAAGCCTGAGGATCTGCAGCCTTCGGGGTCGTGCAACTTCTCGCGCATTGACAATGCCGTGCTGAACCTGACCCTAACGCCCCAGACATTCTTCACGAACATTAACGCGTTTAACTCGTCCAATCTGGGCCAGTCACCTTCTTCTGAGGGCGCTAACGACTCCAACCTGGTTAAGCAGAATACTGCCAATGTGAATGTGTATGCGACAAACTACAACGTTCTCCGCATCATGAGCGGCATGGGTGGTCTCGCGTACTCCAACTAAACATGAAACACGCGATGCGTGTGGAATGTTTGGTTGGCAAGGAGCGATAGCGACATGTCCAACTAAGTGCTCAGGCACTTAGTAGTCGTATACTAGTTTGCATTGCAAACTAGCGTACTCCAATTAATCTGCTCAGGCATGTAGTAGTCTGCGTTATGTTCTAAAGAGTAAATACGTGCCATACATAAATGAATGAGAAACCCTGGTACTGTTACATGTTAGCTTCTACAGATGGTAAAAAAACATATGTAGGTGCTACTATAGATCCAGATCGTCGTCTTCGCCAACACAATGGTGAGCTAGTCGGTGGAGCATGTGCAACAAAAGGACGTACGTGGAATCGCCAATTCTTGATTGGTGGTTTCACGAATGAGAGATTGGCTCTTAAATTTGAATGGCGTTGGAAATATCTGACACGTCAGGCACCGGGAAATACATTTCTTGAGCGCCGATCTCATGCACTTTCATTGTTATTGAGTGACTTTGAATATGCCGAAGTTCTAGAGTGTGCCCCACCACAGAATTGAACTGTGGACCTTCTCTTTACAAGAGAGACGCTCTACCACTGAGCTAGTAGGGCTTACAATGCATACATACAGTTAATTCCAATCAATCAACCGAATTGCATCATTCCATACCTTTGTCCGGGATCTCCAGACCTCTAGCTGATGTTTGTCAGCAACGTTGCAATCTGAAGGAGGCATATATAGTCTATCAACCGGGTTCTCTTTCCAAATCATGAATCCCCATTCACTCTGAAAACTTGGAATCATTTGTGAATAGAACTTATCTGAACCAAACTGTTGAACAAGACGTTGAAATCCATTTCCAATATTCCCATATGGGCGAACGGGGCCACAATGGCTTACGATTAATCCATCCGTTACAAGATGTTCATGAAGACTATTCATAAAGTGATCCGAATACAGTATACCCGTATCACCATCGGGATCAGGCAGATCCATAATAATGACATCGTACAATGTGTTATCATATGGCAGGATATCGCATATATCGGATGGATAATATACAACAACGGGTGATTTCATCACTTCTGGACTCCATCCCAGAAACTCTGCACAAAGGTCAACGAGTTGACCATCAATATCCACCCATGTAACGAGC
>Ga0214919_10009657_pt1 | contig 12405 bp, 9 predicted proteins | sample LL1503_MetaG_FD_177994 | JGI IMG/M metagenome (GOLD analysis project Ga0214919, IMG submission 177994) | Freshwater microbial communities from Lake Lanier, Atlanta, Georgia, United States - LL-1503 | ecosystem: Environmental > Aquatic > Freshwater > Lake | place: USA: Georgia | collected 2015-03-15
CGAGCTCTTTACGCCCAATAATTCCGGACAACGCTTGCACCCTATGTATTACCGCGGCTGCTGGCACATAGTTAGCCGGTGCTTCTTCTGCAGGTACCGTCACTTTCGCTTCTTCCCTGCTGAAAGAGGTTTACAACCCGAAGGCCTTCATCCCTCACGCGGCGTCGCTGGGTCAGGCTTCCGCCCATTGCCCAATATTCCCCACTGCTGCCTCCCGTAGGAGTCTGGGCCGTGTCTCAGTCCCAGTGTGACCGTTCGCCCTCTCAGGCCGGTTACCCGTCGTAGCCTTGGTGAGCCGTTACCTCACCAACAAGCTGATAGGCCGCGAGATCATCCCTCACCGAAAAACTTTCCAAATCCAGCGATGCCGCCAGATTTGAGTATCCGGTATTAGCTCCGGTTTCCCGGAGTTATTCCAGAGTGAAGGGCAGATTTCTCACGTGTTACTCACCCGTTCGCCACTAATCCCTTCCCGAAGGAAGTTCATCGTTCGACTTGCATGTGTTAAGCACGCCGCCAGCGTTCGTCCTGAGCCAGGATCAAACTCTCCAAAAAAATTTGGAAGTTCTCCCGGCAGAAGTGACAAACAAACTGTCGTTTATATTGTCTTCTACCAAAGGAATCGCGACGCTAAATAACCCTTATAAATAAGGAAAATTCAACGCCGACGAGGTTTTAAAAATTGGCATTGACTAATGGCACGCTGTTGAGTTCTCAAGGTACGGATGCGCACCAATTTCAAGTTTTTAAACTATCTATTGGGGCGTGCTCTTCTAGTTACACGCAGGTAAACCTGGGTATTTCGATGAGGCTTTAGCTGAACGTCCGTTACCGTCCGTTTCTCAGCGAAGGGCTTAGATTAGAGGTACTCCGGCGCTAGGGTCAAATTGGGTAGTGAACCCTGATTTTCGCCCTGATTTTCGCCCAGGGTCCCTAGCTAGATTCAGTGCAGAACTTGTCCAAAATCAGCCCTTAATTACGACTCCTAGCTCTTTTTTACCTTTTCGCAAAATCAAATATCGGCCGTGAATTAGCTCAGATTCGGTGGGAATAGCGCTCTCATCAGCCACTCTTTGATTATTTATATATGCACCGCCTTCTTTAATTAGGCGACGTGCAGCTGATTTTGATTCAACGATCCCTGCAGCGTGAAATAAATCAATAACCGAAGGGAATTCTCCTTCTATTACTGTGTTTGGAAGTTGGTTCGCTGCTGATGCCAAAGTTTCCAAATCAACTTCACTCAACTCTCCTTGACCAAATAGTGCTTTTGAAACTAATTCAATCCGTTCAATAACTTCAGGTGAATGCACAAGTGAAGTTAATTCGCGTGCTAAATATCGTTGTGCCTTGCGAGCACCAGGATTTTCATTAACCTCTTTTTCTAACTCAGATGTTTCCTCACGAGAGGCAAATGTAAATACTTTAATAAATGGAATTACATCTTTGTCATCACTATTAAACCAATACTGATAAAAAGCGTAAGGAGAAGTTAGTTCTGGATCTAACCAAATGCTTCCCGAAGCAGTCTTTCCAAATTTACTACCATCCGCTTTTGCTAATAAGGGAATGGTTAATGCGTGCGCTGATCCACCAGTAACACGTCTAATTAAATCAAGGCCAGCAGTTATATTGCCCCATTGATCGCTACCGCCGATTTGTAAAACGCAATTCTCACGTCTAAATAGTTCAAGAAAATCATATGATTGCAAAACTTGGTATGAAAATTCTGTGTAGGAAATTCCATTACTTTCTAAACGAGATGAAACTGAATCCTTGCTTAACATTAGATTTACTGAAAAATGCTTACCTATGTCACGCAGAAATTCAATTGCAGATAATGGCGCAGTCCAATCTAAGTTGTTTGCAACTAACGCACCATTCGGAGTTAAATCAAAATCTATAAATTTGGAAACTTGTTTGCGGATCCGTTCGACCCACTCTTTAACTGTGGCTTCTTCATTAAGTGTGCGTTCGTCTGATCTTCCGCTTGGATCCCCAACTAAGCCAGTAGCGCCACCAACAAGTGCAATAGGTCTGTGGCCGGCTAATTGAAATCTGCGCAATGCAAGGAGTACTACCAGATTTCCAACATGCAAACTTGGTGCTGTTGGATCAAAACCCACATACAAAGTTAATGGCTTTTTATCTAATGCTTCAGATAACTCTTTACGGTCGGTTGTCTGAGAAATTAAACCGCGCCACTCCAGTTCGGCCAGTAAAGAGTTCTCACTCATAGATCAATCACTCTGGTTTCTATCCATTGTTGTTGAGAAACCATAAGCGTATCTAACCTGCTTAATTGGGCGCGTACCTGTTTCGGCGATGTCGCACCATAACTATCACGAGCCTCTAAAGCACCTTTAACAGTTAAGGATTTCTTTACTGATTCAGTCAGTTTTGGATGCAGAGTAGATAGTTCAGTGATAGTTAATTCCTCCAGTTGACGTCCACTGCTTTCACAAAGAGCAACAGCTTTGCCAGCAATTTCGTGGGCTTGAGCAAAAACAACCCCTTCTTTCGCTAAGAAATCTGCAATCTCAGTAGCAAGTGAGAAACCAAGTGGTGCCCCTGTTGCCATTTTTTCCCGATCAAAAATTGTGGTTGAAACCATGCCTGTCAAAGCCGGCAAAAGAATCTCTAAAGTATCAACCGCGTCGAAAACTGGTTCTTTATCTTCTTGGAGATCCCGATTGTAAGCAAATGGCAAACCTTTTAAGGTAACTAGTAAACCAGTTAAGTCACCAATCAACCTTCCTGATTTTCCACGCGCTAATTCAGCAATATCGGGATTCTTCTTTTGCGGCATTATTGATGAGCCAGTTGAGTAAGCATCATTTAATTTTGCCCATCCGAATTCAGTTGTAGCCCAGATCGTCCACTCTTCTCCAATTTGAGAAAGATGTACCCCGATCAATGCGGCAATAAATAAAAATTCAGCAGCAAAATCTCGATCTCGTACCGCATCAATACTATTTTCGGCAGAGCTATGAAATCCCAAAGTGTGTGCGCTCAACACTGGGTCCTGTGAGAGTGCAGAGCCAGATAGCGCTCCTGCCCCAAGCGGACTAACACCGGTGCGCTCCCACCACTGTTGTAATCTTTCGATATCTCGAGAAATTGCGTGGGCATGTTTAGCTAACTCATGACCAAAAATTACTGGTTGAGCATGTTGTAAGTGGGTAAAACCTGGAGCTGGCGCATCAGCATGATCTTCCGCAAGTTTTGCTAACGCCTTCTCTAAATCTAAAAGTAATTGAGCCAGTCCCACGCCAACATCTCTTAAGTAGAGTCGCAAATCCGTAGCAATTTGATCATTGCGTGATCTTCCGGCTCTTAATGAACTGCCGATCTCACCAATCCGTTCGCTGAGGATCCGCTCTAGTGCTGAGTGGACATCTTCATCACCACTATTGGGCAAAACTTTTCCCGAAACAACATCAACTCTTAATAAAATAATCGCTACTTTAATTTTCTCAAAATCGATTTGCGAAACAATTTTAGAATTTAATAGATTTGTGAGGTGCACTTGGCTGCTATCAAGGTCGTATGGAGCTAATCTCCAATCAAAATGCACGCTACGAGAGAGCGCTGCAAGTGCATCAGAAGGAGCATCTGCAAATCTGCCACCCCAAAGCGCCATTACTTCTCCCCTAACTTTTTATGCAAATTTTCTAAATTATCCAGAAAACCAATCAAAATCATATCTGCTCCGATTGTGCCAAACTCAGTAATAACTGTGCGTTTCGCTCAGCACCATCAGCTTGGCTAGAAACAACTAACACTGTGTCATCTCCAGCAATTGTCCCGATAATTTCTGGAATTGTGCCTGCTCTTGAAGCCCGATCTAAAGCGCTTGCTAGTAATTGAGCACCACCAGGCGGAGTACGCAAAACTGTTAAATTGCCACTTGATTTCACATCTACTAATAAATCGCTGATCAACCGGGAAACTTTACTTAATGGCTCATCACTTGTTTCTTGATTGATGCGATAATTTGGATCGCCTTGCGAATCTCTACCGCGTACCGCACCAATCTCCTCTAAATCACGACTGACGGTAGCTTGAGTCACTTCGAACCCCGAAATTTTCAATCGATCAACAATTTCGATTTGCGAATGAATGCTGCCTTGAGCGATCCAATCTTTAATTATTTCCTGTCTGGCAACTTTTGTATGAGGAGTACTCATAATCTACCTACCAATATTGCGCGCAGGGCCACCAGAAAATCATTTATATCTGTTTCGGACGCGATAAGCGGTGGTGAGATTCGAATTGTTGTTGGGTTGGGCGAATTAACTAAGAATCCGCGATCTTCTAACGCTGCCAAGATCTCTGATCCTATTGGCTCAATAAATTCGATTCCGATCAAAAGCCCCGCGCCACGAACTTCTTTAACTTTTGGAAATGTTTGAGATGTGCTGATAATCATTTCACCAAGTGCAGAAATTTTTGGAAGTAATTGATCATCTTCAATTACCGAAATTGCTGCACGTGATGCAGCCACACTTATTGGATTACCGCCAAATGTTGAACCATGAGTTCCGGGAGTAAATAATTTTGCACTCTCACCAAGTGCAATCATCGCGCCCAGCGGCAGTCCTCCACCTAACCCTTTAGCTAATGTGATGATGTCAGGCTTGATTCCTTCATGTTGATATCCAAACCATTTTCCGGTTCTGCCCATTCCAGTTTGAACTTCATCGATTGCTAAAAGAGCTCCCACTTCTGTACATCTATCTCTGACGGCTGTGAGAAAACCTTTAGGAAGGGTTAAGACGCCAGCTTCCCCCTGAATGGGTTCGATCATCACCATGGCAGTACGTTTGGTAATTCCTTTTTTCAAACTTTTAAAATCTCCATATTTTAAAAATTTAACTCCTGGAAGCAGCGGTTCAAAGGGTGCAGCTTTACCTGGCTGCCCTGTTATTGATAACGCTCCAATGGTTCGTCCGTGGAAACTATTTGTGAAAGCCACAATTCTAGATTTTCCAGTAAGACGTGAAACTTTGATCGCTGCCTCATTCGCTTCTGCACCAGAGTTACAAAAGAATATTCTTGCTGAATCGTCGCCGACGAGTGATTGTAATTTCTTTGCCAGTTCAAGTACTTGTGGATGTGCATACAAATTACTGACATGTGAAAGAGTCCTTATTTGATCTTCGACTGCTTTAATAACTTTAGGGTGAGCATGACCAACAATGTTAGTTGCTATACCACCAAGAAAATCACGATACTCCCGACCGTTACTGTCCTTTACCTGCAAACCTTTACCTTCAGTGAGTAAGAGCCGTGGTGATCCGTAATTTGAAGTGAATACGTCATTCCACTGATCTGAAATGCTCATGAATACACCAAAGTTCCTACGGTTCCAGAAACCGCGTTAGTAATTGCACCAGGAATTCTTCCGTCACTAATTCGAGCATAAGCGGCTCCAGCGTCGATTGCATTTAAGCAGGCGGTGATTTTTGGAATCATTCCCGCACTCAAAGAAGGCAGCAATTCTCTTGCATCTATGTTGGATATCTCGCTGATTAAACTTCCTTCGTCTGGCCAATTTCGATATAGGCCCGACACATCAGTCAAAAACAGAGCTAAATCGGCTTTTAATGCACCTGCAATTGCACCGGCAGCGATGTCTGCATTTACATTTAATGGTTCCCCATTTTTATCTTGGCTAACTGGAGCAATCACTGGAATGTATCCGTCTGCAAGCAACGTCGTAACTACCGATATATCCACATAATCAATCTCGCCTACCAAACCCAAATCAACTGACTCTCCATTAATCACTTTAGGTTTGCGAATGGCTGTAATCAAATTTGAGTCACGGCCGGTTATTCCGACAGCTTTTCCGCCGGCATGGTTTATTGAACTGACCACCGAACGAAGTACCTCTCCGCACAATACCTGTTCAACAACGCTCATTATTTCCGGCGTAGTCACTCGCAATCCGGAAATAAACTCTGACTTAATCCCAAGTTTTTCCAATGCAGCTTCAATCTGCGGTCCTCCCCCATGCACCACAACAGGTTGTTTGCCGCTTTGCTGTAATGAAAGTACTTCATTGGCAAATGCACTTTGGAGGCTTGCATCAGTCATGGCATGACCACCATATTTAATTACTATCATGATGAATACGCCGAATTCTCATGAACGTACATTGTGCTTAAATCATTAGTCCAGATAGTTGCTTCAGATTTTCCACTCTTTAAATCAATTAAAATCGAAACATCTTTTCCACTCATATCGACAAGGGCTCGATCAGCCCAAGGGGCACTGTTCTTGGCAATCATGACTCCATTGATGGAGACATCTAAATCTGCTGGATCGAAGATCGAATCTGTAACGCCAACCGCCGCAAGAATCCGTCCCCAATTAGCATCTTCCCCAAAAATTGCACATTTCAGTAAGTTATTACGTGCACAGGCCCGACCAACCTCTACCGCATCATTTTCATTTACTGCATTAACAACTTTTATCGAGATTATTTTTGTATGGCCTTCTGCATCACTAATCAATTGGTGAGATAGAGAGAAGCAGACCTCCACCAACTGTGCTTTTAAGCTCTCTATGGAGATTTTTACTCCGGAGGATCCTGAAGCCATTAACAAAACCGTGTCATTTGTAGATGTGCATCCATCTGAATCTATGCGGTCAAAAGTTTGTTCTGTTGCATACTCCAGAGCTGCCTTTAATTCATCTGGCTCAACAACTGCGTCCGTTGCTATGACGCATAACATAGTCGCTAAAGATGGCGCCAACATTCCAGCGCCTTTTGCGATTCCGATAAAGGAACTTCCGTCAAAATCTGCTCTAGCAATTTTCGGTTTGGAATCAGTTGTCATGATGGCGTTTGCTGCGCCATCCCAATCATCAGAATTCAGATTGCTCACAGCCAGAGCAACTCCTGATTCAATCTTCTCCATTGGAAGTCGAACGCCAATCAAACCGGTTGAGCAAATAAAAGTATCCGAAGATGAAATCCCTAAACTTTCTGAAACAATCTCAGCACTTTTATGTGTGTCTGCGAAACCTTCAGGACCAGTGCAAGCATTTGCGCCTCCAGAATTAAGTAGCACAGCTTCTATCTGTCCATCTTTGATTACCTGTTTACTCCACACAACAGGTGCTGCAATTACTCGATTTTTAGTAAAGACTGCAGCAGCACTTTTGTGCGGACCAACATTTTGGATCAAAGCCAAATCAGGTAAGCCACTACTTTTCAAACCGGCAGCTACCCCTGTTGCCAAAAATCCTTTTGGATTACTGCTCATGCGTGTAAACCAATTGCAGTCAACCCTGTATTTTCGGCAAACCCACACATTAAATTAGCATTTTGAATCGCTTGTCCTGCAGCACCTTTTCCTAAATTATCGATACCGGTAATAATGATTGCTTTATGGGTTCTTTTGTCCAAAGAAATCTGAATTTGCAATCCATTGCTTCCAGTCAAGGAAGATGTTTGTAATGTTTCACCTTGGGCTAATACTTCAATAAAGAATTCATTCCCATAAGTAATTTCAAAAGCATTCTGTAATTCTCTTAATGCTAAATCGGCAGATACAGATGCGCTAATGGTTGCCAAAATTCCTCTTGGCATAGGAGCTAAAATTGGAATAAAAGAAAGCGTTATTTCCTTGTTTGTGACTCGCTGAATGTTTTCTTCAATTTCAGGAGTGTGTTGATGAACTCCCCCGACTTTGTACGCAGAAAGCGAGCCCATTACTTCACTTGCCAGTAAATTACTTTTCAGCGATCTTCCAGCTCCAGTTGTTCCAGATGCGGCAACAACAGTAATTTCCTTTAAACCTTGGTCTGTTATGAATGGAATTAATGGCAATAAACCAACTGAGATTGCGGTTGCGTAACAGCCAGGATTTGCAATCTGCGTTGCCTTTTTAATTTTCTCTCTCGCTCCGGGCATTTCTGGTAAACCATAAATCCAGGTACCTGCATGCGTCCCACTATAAAATTTATTCCAGGATTCGGCACTTTCTAATCTAAAATCTGCTCCCAAATCCACAATCTTTGGAGTGTTTAACTGTGAAATTAATTTAGCTGATTCCCCATGTGGCAATGCTAAAAAAACCAAATCTAAAGAGTTGAGTAATGCGATATCTACCGCAGTGAATTTTTGATCTGAAAAGGAACGTAGATGAGGGTGGATTTCGGTGATCTGAGTTCCGGCAGAGGAAGCGGCCATCGCCGCACAAATTTCAAATTCGGGATGTGTGCTAAATAAACGTAGCAACTCCCCACCGGCATAACCGCTGGCACCAACCACTCCGATTTTCATAAAGGTAATATACAGTATTTATGCATTTTAATGCAATTTTATGCGTTAAGCAGCAGCACAGCCGCTAACCTCGAAGTACCGCTCCACATGCCTTATTTGAGCTCTCGATTGCACTTTCACGGTAACCAGCCACCTCTTCAGCGGTCAAAGTTCGATCTGCGGCCCTGAAGGTAAGGGTAAAAGCGTAGGAAATTTGACCCGCAGCCACCCCTGGTCCTGTGTACCGATCAAACAATTCTATTTTCTCCAGCAAGGAGCCAGCCCCTTGAGTTAAAGCATTTATTAAATCAACGAGCACAACTTCACTACTAACAATTAGCGCTATATCTTGAACTGTCGGAACCATAGTTGTGATCGTTTTGGCTTTGACGGATTCAGGATAAGGAATTGCATCGAGATTGACCATGAATGCGCCGGCACGTTCTGGTAATCCCAGCGCAGAAATAACTCGTGGGTGCAACTCTCCAGAATGTCCAACCATCTTTCCGTTTACTCGCAACTCTGCGCATCGTCCTGGATGCCACGGAGCGAAATCACTTGCATGAATTGTTGGTTCGAAGCCACAACTGCGAACAACTTCAACAGCAGCCTCAGTCGCGTCGGACCAATCGAAATTCCGACCCTTACCCCACCAACTTTCCCGTTCTATGGCACCACCAAAAAATCCTCCGATGCATAGCGGTTGTTTAGGAACGTGAGCCAACAGATTAGCAATTTCTTGAGCAGAAGGTTTTGCATCTACCCCAATAACAGGTGAATCCGAAGGGTCATTAATTGCACGATAAATATTTCCAATTTCAAAAATTCCAAGCGACCTAACTCCACGGCTAAAATTCTTTAATCCTGTTTGAATCAATCCAGGAACTAGATGAGTCCTTAGAAATGGTTCTTGTTCTGAAATTGGATTTGCTAGTCGATAAGATTTTGCGCGATCTCCAGTGAACCCCATTATTGAAATAGTTTCAGCACTCACAAAAGGATAACTTTGAACTTCAGTTAATCCGCGATTAGCCAAAAGTTGAACTACCCGTCTGCGGCGACGTTGTGCCGGAGTCAATCCCCTACTAAGAGGCGAGGCAGGAAGTACAGAAGGGATATTTTCATAACCATTTAATCTGGCAACCTCTTCGACTAGATCAATACTTACATTCAAATCTGGTCGCCAAGAAGGACGCGTAACCTGCCAATGCCCATTTTTACCTTCACTAATTTCACAGCCAATTGAAAGCAAAACGCTTTTTACGACTTCGTTACTGTAATTTCCACCAATTACTTTGCTGGGTGCTTGCGGATCAAATTCAATTTTTTGAGCTGGTTGTAAATTATCTACAGAATTAAAGCCAATATATTTTGCTCCGGTATGCTCGACTAAAAGATTTACTGCTCGCATCGAAGCGATATGTGTGAGTTGTGGATCTACACCGCGTTCAAATCGTCGTGATGCTTCCGTTGATAATTTTTGGGAGCGCCCATTTTTGGCAATCAACACTGAGTCGAAATGCGCCGCTTCAATCGTAATGGCCTTAGTTTTAGAGGTTACTTCAGATTCAAATCCGCCCATAGTTCCAGCTATTGCTAAAGCTCCTGAATCATCTGCGATTAATAAATTCTCGGCGAATAATTGGCGTTCTTGCTCATCAAGCGTCTTGATTGTTTTGATCTCTTTTGCCAATCGAACAGTGATGGAACCTTTAATACGGTCAGAATCAAAGGCATGAAGCGGCTGACCTAATTCGATCATTACATAATTTGTAATATCAACTGCGATAGAGATAGATCTCATGCCACACATTTGCAATCTGCGAACCATCCAAAGTGGAGATGGTGCATCTGGATTTACTCCGGAAACAGAACGAAGGTGTATTCGGTCAGCACCCTCTTTAATTTTCACTTTAATTGGACCGGATGGGTCTTTCGAATCATTTACTTCAACTAAGGATGCTGGATCAAGGTAATCAAGATTTAGCGCAGTTGCAATCTCGCGAGCAATTCCGCGGATAGACAAGGCATAACCACGATCTGGATTAATCGCAATATCGAAAATCTTGTCATTCACCCCTAAAGGTGCAATCGCATCTTTGCCGATCGGCGAATCATGTTCATCCATGACCAAAATTCCACTGTGGTCCTCTCCCATTCCCAATTCTCTAGCACTGCAGATCATTCCATCGCTGGTGCGACCGTAAGTTTCTCTCGCGGTGATTGGGAAAGGTCCTGGAAGTAAAGCACCAGGTAATGCCACAACTACATGGTCGCCGACTTTAAAGTTTTGTGCGCCACAAATTACATTGCGGATTTCGCCAACATCGACGCTAACCCATCTAATTGGTTTCTTATACTCGGTAATCTCTTCAATAGAAATTACTTTGCCAAATTTAATGGGACCATTAATTTCTTTTGCTAAATCTTGTACACCTTCTACTTCAAACCCAGCACCCACAAGGGCGTGAGTAATCTTGTCGGCATCTATCCCACTAGGAAGTTTTACAAATTCAGATATCCAGGAGATTGGAAATTTCATCTTCCAGCTCCATAGTGTTGGGTAAATCTGATGTCGCCTTCAACTATGTCACGCATATCGGTGATCCCGTGACGGAACATCAGCGTTCTTTCTAATCCCATTCCAAAAGCAAATCCAGAATATTCATTTTGATCTACACCACACGCTTGTAAAACTTTTGGATTAACCATTCCGCAACCGCCCCACTCAATCCAACCTTCACCGCGGCAGGTGCGACAAGAATCAGCATCTATTGTATTTTCTCCACGACATACAAAACATCGAATATCGACTTCTGCGCTTGGTTCAGTAAATGGGAAAAAAGATGGACGTAATCTGGTAAGTATTCCCTCACCAAACATCGCGGTAGCGAAATGATCAAGAGTTCCTTTTAAATTCGCCATAGTAATTCCACGATCGATTACTAAACCTTCAACTTGATTAAAGACCGGCGTGTGGGTGGCATCTAATTCATCAGATCTGAAAGTTCGTCCTGGGCAAATAACATAAATTGGTGGAGTGCGCTCGAGCATCGTCCGAATTTGGACCGGAGAGGTATGGGTTCGCAAAACCAAGCCAGCAGATATCGGTTCTATAAAAAAAGTATCTTGCATCGTGCGTGCAGGATGATCAGCTGGAATATTCAAAGCATCAAAATTTAGCCACTCTGCTTCGATCTCAGGACCTTCAGCAACTTCATACCCCATGCCAATAAACAAATCACTTATGTCTTCGCGTAGCGATGTGAGAGGGTGGATTCCACCCGGTGATCTGCGATCAAGCGGAAGAGTTACATCTACTTTCTCTTCAACTAACACCCGTAGGTCTCGCTCTTCTACCAGCAACGCCTCACGTGCTGCCGCACCTTGAGCAATCCTTGATTTTGCTTCATTAATGACTTTCCCGCGTTCAGATTTTTCACTCGCGGCTAAAGATGCAAGTTCACGGTTTGCTAAAGCGATCGGAGATTTATCCCCTGCATGAGCCAATCTGGCGTTTTTAAACTCTTCTAAGTTTCCAGCTTCGCTAAATGCGGTTAAGGCAGCCGAAACGATGGCTTCAAGATCAGCAGACACAATATTTATTCTATCGGCGAGAGGGCGTTAGATGCTGCGTAAATGACAAGAGCGGCTGACGTGGCGAGGTTTAGGCTCTCAGCCCCAGCCTTCATTGGAATACGCACCTGATGGTCACATTTTTTGCTGATTTCTATCGGTAGTCCATGAGCTTCATTGCCGAAGATGAAAACAGACTTTTTTGGTAGCACCTTAATGAAATCGTTTAATACTTTTTTTCCACTACCGGTCATTGCAATACTTTTCATATCAACTTCTTGAGCAGATCTAACTAATTCCTCAAACTCAATATTTACTACAAAAGGAAGATGCCACAAAGAGCCTGCAGATGCGCGGACCACTTTAGGTGCAAAAGGATCAACACTTCCTGGAGACAGCACCAGGCCTTGAGCGCCAAGAGCATGTGCACTTCTAATTATTGTGCCGAGGTTTCCTGGATCATTTATCTCATGGCAATAAATTAATAAGTTTGAATCTGCAGTTAATTTATTTAAATCTGGGAGAGCATCTTTAATGCAAGTAGCCAAAAT
>Ga0214919_10009658_pt1 | contig 12405 bp, 22 predicted proteins | sample LL1503_MetaG_FD_177994 | JGI IMG/M metagenome (GOLD analysis project Ga0214919, IMG submission 177994) | Freshwater microbial communities from Lake Lanier, Atlanta, Georgia, United States - LL-1503 | ecosystem: Environmental > Aquatic > Freshwater > Lake | place: USA: Georgia | collected...
CAAGCCGGCAATAAAACTTTTTACTTGTTGCTGCAGTCATGGAATTGTACAATCTTAAACGAGGTGATAAAGTTTTATTGCCGGCTTGTACTTGGATGACAAATGTTGCACCGATAATTCAGCTAGGTCTCAAGCCAGTATTTTGCGATATTAATATAACTAATTTTAGTTTCGATATTGCAGAAGTAAAAAAGCTTGCTAAGAAACATGATATAAAGATGGTTTTTGTTACTCATCTACTTGGCTTCTCCGCAAACAATGAGGCATTGCAAGAAATATTCCCGAATGCTATTATCATAGATGACATATGTGAATCGCATGGTTGTACTAGTAATGATGGCTCTAAAAGAGGATCTAATAGTATAGGAGCAACCTTCAGCTTTTATTTTGGACATCATATGTCTACGATTGAAGGTGGTATGATATCTACAAACAATACTGATCTATATGATTTAATGAAAATAAAACGCAGTCATGGAATGGCAAGAGAGTCTATCAGATTTGGCGATTATGCTGAATTACATCCTGAGATAGATAAGCAATTCTTGTTTGTTACAGATGGATACAATTTTAGAAATCATGAAATCTGTGCAGTACTCGGATTGTCGCAACTCAAGCGCTTAGATAATATGATTAAAATTAGGAATAGAAATCATTCTAAATTTACTAGAATCATTGACAATTATCCTCATCTCTTTTATAATATTAAAGACTCGGTGACGAATAGTAGTTTTTGCTTGCCCTTCATTTGCAAGTCTAAAGAAATAATGTTGGCAATGAAAGAAACATTCACTAAGAATGGTATTGAATACAGACCAGTTGTTGCTGGTAATTTGTTAGCTCAGCCATTCTTAAAAGATTACGAAATTGACACGGATAAAAAAGAGACAAATGCTGCCCTAGTACATACACAAGGTGTATATGTAGGCAACAATCATTTTGTCAATGATATTGATATGGAATTTTTAAAACAAGTTGTGGAGGAAATAGATGCCAAATTTAGGTAATAGTATTGAGGCGGTCATTGAACAGACTGTTAAACGTGTTTTGGATGAAGGCGATCTTCCCGATTCTACATATGTTGAAACTGATAACCTCGGTGAGGTAATCGAAAAGCTAGCAATTATCCATATTCGTATGTGGATGTTGGAAGATGCTATTCAAGCAGCAAAGTCTGATGCAGAGATTGCAGAATTGAAACGCAAATGCGATATTTGTTTTAAAGTAAAGCGCCCTCGATATGTCCAAGCAATTAATCTAATGGTAGACACTGCCATTAAACAAAACAGATCACTTGTAGAAGATTCTGTTAAACTATATAAAGGTATTGATACCAATGAATAAAATTGTATTCTTCAATCACTATCATCGTGGTGATCTATTAACACACAAAGAATTTATTCGTCAACTTAAAAGTGAACTTCCTAATGTTACTTTTGAATATAAACACTTTAATCATCCCAAGTTGACTAGAGATTTAGATGTACCATTGGTGGGAGATCCGAAGGACTTAGATCATAAGACCCCATTTTATCAAGACGGTGATACATTGTATGTTAATACATGGATAGGATGCTTCTGGGATATATTCTGTGAGCATGGCGGAATTAATATGAATTCTCTCTATCACCAATGGGAAAAAATATTTGCTCAAATAAATGCAGTGTTTAATGTTGACATTGGTATGTATGAAGATAAAGAAGAATATCTACCATCTATAGACTTTTCAAGATTTGATGTATCTAGCATTAATGAGTTCTTGTCCAGTAACACTAATAAAAATATTCTTATTTGTAATGGACCTCCTCAATCGGGACAATCGTTTGCGGATAATATGCAACAATTCTTAGAGCCACTTGCACAAAAATATACAAATATTAATTTTATCTGTACTACTAAATTTGAGACTTCGATTCAAAATATTTTATTTACAGATGATATTATTGTAGATAATGAAGTTGCAGAGTCGCGTGCTCCTTGGGAAACTCGTCAGAAGAATAATTGCGATCTACAAGAAATTTCATACTTGAGTGAAAAGGTTGATGCTATTGTAGGTAAGAATTCAGGTCCCTTTGTTTTCTGTGAAACAAAGAACAACTATATGAATCCTGATAAGAAGTTTTTGTCATTCAATGTTAGTTGGGGTCCTGCATTTCAGACGGGTCAGAGCAGACCAACAGAAACAATGTCTAATAGTTTAGCATATAAATGCCAATATGATATTGTTTCTATTAGCGATATCAATACTCTAACAGATACAGATAAAAGTAATATTAGTAATTCTTTAGATAAACTTGCGGCAAGCCTATGAGAAAACTTAAACTAGGGTTTACTGATACCCATGACCATTTAGCACAATTCTTCAGTTCTATTCTAGCCAATAGATTTGATGTTGAGATTGATAATGAAAATCCTGAGTATTTGATCTTCGGTGATGAAAACTTTGGAACAAATAATAAAAAATTTAATAGATCCGACGTTGTTAAGATTTTCTATACAGGCGAGAACCGCAGACCAGAAAATTATGACTGCGATTATGCTATTACATTTGACCACAATTTTAATAATTGGCATTATCGTTTACCTTTGTATGTAATCTATCAATGGTCTTTAGAACAAATACACAAGACAAAGTATAGTTACTATCATCTATTAGGTGATAGTGAGCCTCAGGAAAAAACGGATTTCGCTTCTTTTGTAGTATCAAATGGTAATTGTAAAGAGCGTAATGAATTTTTTGAAAAGCTATCTGCGTATAAAAAGGTAGATAGCGGTGGTAGATTGTTTAACAATATTCAAGCAGATCTTAGTGGAGAAGAAGCAAAGATTGATTTCTTGGCTAAGAGAAAATTTAATATTTGTTTTGAATCTGGTTCTTATCCTGGATATACGACAGAGAAAATACTCCATGCTTTTTACGCGAAAACTATCCCTATTTACTGGGGAAGCCCTACTGTTGCTACAGACTTTAATCCTTCCGCATTTATTAATGTACACGACTTTAATAGTTTCGATGATGCGATAGAATATGTAAAGCAAGTAGATAGTGACGATGAGCTATACAATAAAATTGTAAATTCCACTCCGCTTGCAGGAAATGTTCCTAGAGATTATATGTTATTGAACAATTTTTTAAATTGGTTTGATGCTGTTGTTTACAATAAGATTGACCGCAACGAATGAAAATAATAACGATAATTTTTAATTGGCGCGGACAATATGAAAAGACTATCGAAAAAGTAAAACAACTTAGAGATATAGGAGTTGAACCAATCGTAATTAATAGTGACGATGAGCACAGAGATCATGATTGGCACAACATCGGGGAAGATAGTTATTTCAATGCCCAATTTATAAAAGCAATTGAGCTATTTTATAAGTTTGAGGGTGATGTATTATTTCATATTCAAGCAGACGCTTCCTACGATAATTGGGAACAGATATACGAGGATGCTGAGAAGTATTATGAATTAACTGACTGGGGAGTGTATGCTCCTAATGTAGATTATACATGGTATGATTCTATTAGATCAGATGTTACTACATTAGAATTTCCTATAGACAAATTAAAGATTGTAGCAAACACAGATTGTACCTGCTGGTTTATACATAAAGATATTCTCGATGAATATAAGTCTCGCAAAATAGATATGACTGGATATAAAATGGGATGGGGTTGGGATATTATTTTCCCAGCTATTTCTTTTATTAACAAGCGCCCTGTTATACGAGATTACAATCACACTATACAACATCCTAGAGGAACGAATTACGATACAAATAAAGCGGAACAAGAGATGTGGCATTTGTATAATAGTTTAGATCCAGAATTAAAGCAAGCATTTGGCTTTATTAAAGGCAACAAAGAATTACTAGCATCGTATTATAAATGAAGAAAATTATATCATTTAGTTTGTGGGGAGATAATCCTAAATATTGTGTGGGCGCTATTCGCAATGCACAATTAGCACAGAAACATTTTCCCGAATGGCAATGTAGATTTTATTGTGGTAGAGATGTTCCAGGAATATACATATCTGCTTTAAACGCCTTTAGCAATACTAGTATTTGGATAAGGCCGAAAGAGGATTTTACATTCGGAGCTTTCTGGAGATTTGACGCAATGGAACCTAACACCATTGTTCTGTCCCGAGATTGTGATTCAAGATTGTCTGCAAGAGAAAGACAAATTGCAGACGAATGGATCGTTTCAGATAGACGCTTATCTGTTGTGCGAGATCATATCAATCATTATGAGTTTCCTATCCTTGCAGGTATGTGGGGACTAAAAGGTGGATTGGATGAAGATATGAAAGCTCGTATGTCTAAGTATAATAAAAATCATGTATATCTAATGGATCAGTATTGGCTACGAGATGTTATTTGGCCAGCATTAGAATCCGATTCTACAATACATGGCATAAAAGAAACAATGTGGATGCGCAATTCTTATGAATCACTTGGGAAAGATTTCATAGGGCAGACATATGACTCTAACGATATTCCCGTATATGAATCATCGCTATCATGAAACAAACTATTGTAGTGCACCATCATACTGGCCTCGGAGACCATTTTATTTGTAATGGCTTAATTCACTCATTACGAGAACATTATTCTATTGACTTAATCTGTAAAAGACATTATAATAAAACAGTAAAGCATTTATATGAAGACTTCAAAGATGTGAATGTTGTTCCTGTTGATAATGAAATGGAAGATACGTTGAAACATATTCAAGAAACGAATCGACCATTAATGAGAGTCGGATTTGAAAATTGCGACTATGATAATTTTGAAGAGTCCTTTTATCTAACATCTGGGGTAGACCCAGATGCAGAATACGATAAATTTATACTTCCTGAGAGATTAGACAATTCTTCGAAATGGTATCACAGTCTAAAAGAAAAATTAGGTGAGGATTATATCTTTGTGCATGATGCTAGTACATACGGTACTTTTGATCTTAAAATAGATTCTAAATTACCTAGACATACTGCAGTTAAAGAAGATACTGACGATGTTTTGGATTATGTAGATGCTATCTGTTTTGCTAAAGAAGTTCATGTTATTAATAGTGGCCTAAACAATTTAGTATTTCAGTTATACTATAAGAATATGACAAAAGGTAAAATATTTTATCACAATGCAAGAAAGCTTAATCTTGGCGGAATACCAGTAAAGGTACCAGAAGGAATAGAGGTTATAGAATATGAGTAAGCGAGTAACAGTAATTACACCCACAACTGGTTCTAAGTATCTAAATCAAAATTTACAATCTGTTTCTGAGCAAACATATGATAATGTAGAACATCTAGTTGTTGTAGATGGTCCTCCGTATTATAAATCTGCAAATGATATTTTAGAAGGATATCAAGATAAAACTGTAATGTATTTACAGGAAAACACTGGCGCAGACCAATATAACGGGCATAGGATATATGGTTCGATGCCATACCTTGTTAATTCTGACTATGTAATGTTTTTAGATGAAGATAATTACATAGATAAAAAGCATATAGAAACTTTAGTTAAAGTATGCGAGACTAGTACATGGGCGTATTCATTGCGAAAAATTGTAGATAAAGATAGCAATTATGTTTGTCTTGACGATTGTGAGAATTTAGGTAAATGGCCTACCTGCTTAAGCGATCAAGAACTTTTTGTAGATGTTGGTGCATATTTTTTACCAACAACAATTGCTATTCAAATATCTCCTCTTTGGTATCGTAGAGCCAGACATCCAGACGAACAACCTGAAGTAGATCGTATTATCATGCAGACGCTTTTAGCTTTTGGTTGGGACTATGATACAAATGGATTGTATACATTAAATTATAGGGTTGGTAATAGAGAAGATTCGGTTAAAGCTGACTTCTTTATATGGGGCAATAGCGTGATGGAAAAGAAATTTAAGGATGGATACCCATGGAGAAAGAAATAGCATACAAATATAATGAGGGAGAACTCTTAAAAGAGTTTAAAGAATATATCGACGCCACCTACGGCGAACACTATTCAATGAATAAATTTCAGGCAACCGAATTTATTATTGATAGCGGACATGGTGTCGGATTTACCGTTGGGAACGTAATGAAATATGCCCAAAGATACGGAAAGAAAGCCGGAAGGAATAGACAAGACATATTAAAGGTGTTACACTATAGCATGATGTTATTATATGTACACGACATTGAAACCAAGGAGATTAAATAATGCAAATTAGTAAAGAAACAATTGATATCCTAAAGAATTTTGCTGGGATCAACAGCAACATTCTTATCAGAAAGGGTAAAACCTTATCCACAATTAGCACGGCAAAAAACATTTTTGCTAAAGCAACAGTCGCAGAAGACTTCCCAGAAGAAGTTGCGATCTATGATTTGAATTCTTTGTTGGCATTGCTAACATTAATGGAAAATCAGAATGTTGAATTTGGTGAAAAGAGTTTGACAATTTCTAAAGACTCAGGTAAATTTGAATATTTCTATTCAAGCCCTACTGTTATTGTTGCGGCACCTACAAAGGATATTGAAGTAGATACACACTATGAGTTTAAGTTAACAGCAGAAGATGTTAACATGATTATGAAAGCCGCAGCTATTACAGGTGCTCCTACAATTACAATTGCTTGCAAGGGCGACGATGTTACTTTGACAATCGGTGATAAGAAAAATGATACAGCAAATACTTATAAGAAAGTTATCGGTAAATGCGAACATACATTTGATTGCCACATGGCAGTAGAAAACTTCAAGATCATTCCTGATGCTTATTCAGTAACAATCTCGAAAAAGAAAGCATTCCAATTTAAACACGCAACAAAGCCATTGGGTTATTTTATCGCAATGGAACCTGATTCGGTGGTGTAATATGCAAGAATCTTTTTATGTACCAAGACGTGAGTATATTGCTGTTCTTCGTAATGAAGTAGAAACATTAAAGCGTTTTTACTACAAGCCAAACGAAGAAGGCACAGGACACTTTAATACAACAATTGCTGTATTAGAACAACGTATTAACGAACTTAATACTGTCCCAGATGCAACGCCAGCTTGAAATACAATTCTTTTATCCTCTAACGGAGCAAATTCCGTTAGAGTTAGATTTTAAACTCTGTTTAGATTACGAAGAACGTAAGAGAAAAGAATCTTTATATACGGGTAATCGAATTGACTATTGGGGCAATGGTACAACTTTAATGTATACTACGACTGGTAGTATTGCTTCATCTTTTACTATTGATATGGATAAACTCCCAATAACTATTCAATCTAAGAACAGACCAAATATTATTAAGAGAATAATTTATTGGTCTTTAGGTATGAAGTGGAAAAAAAATTAATATTATGAGGTTATTATGGAATATCGTGAAAATGAATTTTTGTGGGTTGAAAAATATCGCCCTCGCAAATTAGAAGACTGTATCTTACCCGCAGACCAAAAGACCATCTTTCTAGAGATGTTGGCTAAAGGTGAGATTCAGAATATGTTATTATGCGGCGGCGCAGGTATGGGCAAGACCACCGTTGCCCGAGCATTGTGTGAAGAACTACAAACAGATTATATTGTAATTAACGGGTCGGAAGAATCTGGTATTGATGTTCTTCGTACAAAGATTAAACAGTTTGCATCTACTGTATCATTCAGTGGCAAGGCAAAGGTTGTAATTTTAGACGAGGCTGATTATCTTAATCCAAACTCCACACAACCTGCACTAAGAGCATTTATAGAAGAGTTTTCAAATAACTGTAGATTCATTCTTACTTGTAACTTTAAGAATAGAATTATTCCTCCATTGCATTCTCGATGCGCTGTTATCGAATTTAAATTACCTAAAGCAGATAGACCAAAGATTGCGGCAGCATTCTTCAAGCGTGTTACTGAGATTATGTCAATCGAAAAGATTGAGGCAGATGGTAAAGTAATTGCAAAGGTTATCGAGAAACATTTCCCCGATTATCGGCGTGTCTTGAATGAGCTACAAAGATATTCAGCTTCGGGTAAAATTGACGAAGGCATCTTTGTTAATTTAGGTGAGTCTAATATGCAAGAACTAATCGCTTGTCTAAAAGATGGCGATTGGAAAAAGATGAGAACTTGGGTTGTTAATAATATTGATAATGATCCTGGAACAATCTTTAGAAAATTGTATGATACACTAACCGATCATGTTAAGCAAGTGCCGCAATTGGTTTTGCTATTGGCAGATTATCAATATAAATCTGCATTCTGCGCTGACCAAGAGATTAATCTAGTTGCTTGTTTAACTGAGATTATGGCGGCGGTAGAATTTAAATGATAGATATTTTTCAACCTACTATACAATGGATCAAAGATGACTTCGCTTCTAACAGATTTCGCTTTCTTATTGAGTGCTGTGCTTGGGCTATCAGTGTTGGCTGTTCTATCACGATGGCAACAACCGTCCCTAATCCCCCTCTTATTATATTATACCCTATCTGGATTAGTGGTTGTGCTATGTATGCTTGGGCTAGTTGGACTAGGAAATCATTTGGCATGCTTGCTAACTACATCCTGCTTACTACCATAGACACAATTGGTTTGATAAGGATGTTGGCATGAGTTTATTTGGAGAACCCGTAAAGAAAATTGAAGAGGTTCCTTATAAAGCACCAGCAATATCACCTTTCGATTTTATCAACGCAATACATCATAGTAAGGATAATCTAATAGTCGACGATTGGTCGGAGAAACAGTATAATCCATATATCATAAACAAAGGTTTGTCGTATGGACACGATACAGTAATCCCCGCCAATGAGATGAACTCGCGTCCGCATCTGGACAAAATACTACAATTTCATTTTCTTATAAATATCATTAGGCCTAAAAAAAGATTTAATAAATGGATCAAGGCTGAGAAAATCGATGATTTGGAGGTTGTCAAAGAATACTATGGTTATAGCACAGAAAAAGCTAAACAAGTACTCCCACTCTTAAATGATTCGATCTTAGATGAGATGAAAAAAAGAATAACAAAAGGTGGTAAGAATGAGTACTGATCTAATCAACATTAATTTCCCGGGATATAATCCGCTGGAAGTTGTGCTCTCCGAACCGGATGATTTTTTAAAAGTACGTGAAACTCTAACAAGAATTGGTGTGGCTTCTCGCAAGGATAAAACACTATTTCAATCATGCCATATACTACATAAACAAGGCAGATATTTCATTGTCCATTTTAAAGAATTATTTGCGCTGGACGGCAAATCTGCAGATCTATCTGATAATGATCTGCAACGAAGAAACACGATTGCTAAGTTATTAGTAGATTGGGGTTTGGTTAAAATTAACAATCCTCAGAATTTTATTGATTATGCCCCACTTTCACAAATCAAAGTAATTTCCCACAAGGAAAAAGATGAGTGGAAATTGGAAACAAAGTATAATATCGGTAAGAAAAAACCTATAACTAGTAATAAATAATTATATCCCAGGGATGGGAAGCAAGGCGGAGGTAACCTTGTAAAAAACCTTCACCAACGCTATGCCTTCGGGGTAGCATTATTAACTCGCTTAATTAAGGAGCACAAAATGACACAATTCGTAAACACCGCCATCGACACTATTGCTGGCGCAAAGAAAACTTTCGTTACTACATTCGTACCTAACGAAGAATTAAGAAAACCCCTAGACACTTATATTGACGCGCAAACAGATTTTGCTAAGAAGGTCGTTGCCGAAGTTAATAACTTCTTAACTACTATCAGCCTAGCAACATACTCTGTTGATGTTAAAAAAGCATTCGCAACTAAGTAATAGGAGTTTAACATGACATATTTTTTAAACAACCTACCTAAAGATTTCGACAAATTTTTTGTAGGATTTGACGATCAATTCAATCGCCTTTCAAAGATCCATGATGATCTAACGAAAGCAATTCCAAACTATCCTCCATACAATATCAAGAAAACAGGTGATAACACTTACGTTATCGAATTGGCGGTTGCTGGATTTGCTAAGCAGGATATTGAAATTGAATTGGCAGACGGCAAAATGATTATTAAAGGCAATGTAGAAAATACAGAAGCTGAAGATAATTTCTTGTTCAAAGGTATTGCAAACCGAGCTTTCACTCGTACCTTCGCTTTAGAAGATACTATAGAAGTTAAGGATGCAGCAATGATGAATGGCATGCTTAAGGTATTCTTAGAAAAGATTATTCCTGAGCATAAAAAGCCAAAGAAAATTGAAGTTAAAGATACAGAAGCAGAAACAAAATCTTCTAAAAAATCTAAAGCTCAGCTTTTAACAGAAGATCCTTTGAGTCGTGATCTATGAAGGATGGCTTAGATGCTCTGGAAGGAGTACAGGCACCTTCATTGAAAGACTTTTGGGTATGGGTAAAAAGAAATTTTACTACATCATATCAAGCTGAGGTTGAAGCGTATCTCTCAGATTCTACAGATCATGCAGACGTTGAAAGAAGAATGCGCATTTTACAAAGAAGAGGTATGATATGAAAAATTTATTTTTAAGTATTTTGGAAGCTATTCAAGCTATCAAAAAACATAGAACTGGACCCGGGTTAAAGGGTCGTTAGACACGGGGCTTAGGCCCCCTTTTTATTAGGAAATTAAAATGGCAATCAAAGTAGTTAAGTTAGTAACAGGTGAAGAAGTTGTAGGTGATATTACCGAAGATGGAAATACTATTACAATTCACAAACCATGTGCAGTTATGTTAGTTGCATCTAGATCTACTCCAGAACAGCATTCAATGGCACTTGTACCATATGCAGGGTACGTGGAGAACCACACAATCCATGTAAAGGAAAATGCGATTATTTGGTCAGGTGATTTACAAGAAGATGTATATAATCAATATAATATGTTATTCGGGTCAGGCATACAAATATTGTCTGGCAAGACCCCGAATGTCACTAAACTCAGTGTAGAAACAAACTAATTGTCTACTATATCCAGAGCCAAATTGCTTGGCTCATTAGTAATATTGCACCACTGCCTACCCATAGGCTAGCGGTGTACAATCGGTTATTGACTGCTAAAATACTTGCAGATAATAAAACGATTGCTATTTGAAATAATGATCCTGCGAATGTGTACCAAGGGCTTCTAGATTTTGCAACTGATCTTTCTGCTTCTAAAGCACGAGCCTTTGCAAATAATTCCTTTTTGCCTTCGCCTGTAGCAGGATCGCTTTCATATCGATCTATTTTTGCTTTTAGTTTATCCACTTTTGCTGTATCTTTACGAGCAATAGCATCGTCTAAAGATTGCTCAGCTAACGTTTGTTTTATACTTTTAGCTTGATAAAAAGCCCAAGTATTATTTGCATCAATTGTATTGTTTAATACCTTGCTACTGTTACCGCCACCCATGTAAGTATTAATTGCTAATAATGCAGCCAATACTACAATAACCCATCCTGCCTTATCTTTAATAAGAGCTTCTTTCTCAGAACGAGATAAAGGTTTAATTTCTGTTTTTACTTCTGTCATTTTCTTTCCTTTCATTTAGTTAATGACGTGACCACCATTTTAAAAAATATAACAATATTCCCATTGTTATAGTAAATGCTGCTATTAAAATTCCTAATACCCATGCGAGAGATTTGGATATGCTCATATCAAGAAGTAAATCCCAAATAGAAATATACTCTGATTCTTTTTCTTCTTCCATTTATCTTCCTATATATTTTTGAGGTTCGGCTTCTCTTCTTCTTTGTTCTTCGTTTTTCGGTATAAGGCCAGTGCCGTATTGAGGATATTTTTGTTGCCTATCATATGCTACCCACATAAATGTTCCTGCTAATGTAAATATTATTACTAAAATAAATACACCAAGTATTGCGTCTTCCTTAATTTTTTTAAGTTTAGCCGCTCTTCTCTTATCATGTATGGCTTGCTTTTGCATTTCAGTAATAATGAGCTTTTTCTGTTGCTCTCCCATTATTTTCATCATTTCATTTACCTCGGTCCACAATGCACCTAACTCGGGCGGACTTTGATATATCATTATTTCTTGTAATTCTGTGCCCATTTGTTCTAATTGTTTTCTCATTAGAACTCGTTGCAATGCTCTTTTACCTAAACTAGCATCGCCGGTGTAAACTTGAGTCTTACTGCGTTTTTCCTCTTCTTCAAAAATTGCGATACACTTATGTAAATTATCATAATATGCACCTAGATGTTCTCCAATTTCAGTATAGATTCCTGTGTGTTCTCCGGAATTAGCTTTCTTGTTTAATTCAATTATTTCGTTTTTTTGCTTAACGAAATTGTTACGTTGTTCAGATGTGGCTGGTTTTTCTGGAGGATGCAATTTTTTAAATTGCTCATCCATATCCTTGAGAACATCTTTAACTTCTCCAGCCGCGCCTTTTATGTCTTTGTAAAGTTTGCACCCAGCTTTAACTGCA
>Ga0214919_10009659_pt1 | contig 12404 bp, 12 predicted proteins | sample LL1503_MetaG_FD_177994 | JGI IMG/M metagenome (GOLD analysis project Ga0214919, IMG submission 177994) | Freshwater microbial communities from Lake Lanier, Atlanta, Georgia, United States - LL-1503 | ecosystem: Environmental > Aquatic > Freshwater > Lake | place: USA: Georgia | collected...
TGCAAAAGCTTAAAAATAATTTTTGATTATTAGATAACTTGGCTTCAGGGCTCGCAGCAGCAAGGCCTTCATTCAATCGGTCAATAAAATCTTTAGCGAATTTAAGTGGCTCAGTCAGGATCAATTTCATAAATCATCTGTGGAATTTATTCTTAAAAATTTTACCGATCTGACTTTCTCAATCTCAAGCTAAGCAGCCTGTTGATTCCATATTTCTAAGTTGGCGGCTGAAAACCTTGAGGATCGAGTTTATCGCTTTAAGTTCGACGGCCCAGAAACAAAATCCATGGTCTTTCAATTGCTGCCTATAAAATTCAACAAAGCCTGCGGATTCTTCAGGGGTTAGCAATCGAGGAAAAAACTGCCTGACGTCTGGGTCTTGATTCATCTTCGAAAATTCTGGGATATCCGAATCTTTCCAAGGTCTAATCATTAATCGGGGTGTTTCTATGCGAAATTCTTGAGACATTTTTTTACTAAGGACTCCATTAAAAGTAACTTCCGTTTTTCGTCATACCGGCGAAGGCCGGTATCCAGAAAAAAGTCTGTGTATAGCGGCTGATAATTTCAATAAATCCTTGGCCGATTTCAGAAATTAACTCAGAAGATTTTGCTGTTTTTTTGACCAGACTTAACGCCGCTTCCAACTCTGCGGCATTTTTTTCAAATCTAGCTCTATCTAGAGTCCAGCCCTGCACAAGATGTGCTTTCAGCGTTCTAGTGGCCCACTGCCTAAATTGAGTTCCTCGTTTGGAATTGACTCGATAACCCACAGAAATAATCGCATCTAAGTTGTAATGCTTTATTCGTCTAGAAACGGACCTGGCCCCCTCCATTTGAACAACCGAGAAATCCTCGGTAGTTCCTTTTTCATCTAACCCATTGGTTTCATAAACATTTTTAAGATGAAGACCAATATTATCCGTGGAAGTCAATAAAAGCTCAGACATCTGTTTTTGCGTTAGCCAAATAGAGCTTTTTTCTAATTTAACCAATACCTCTAAACCATCCGCAGATTGATAAATAACAAGACCTGTCATGCCAATTTTTCCCAAAAAAATTAAAGACTAATTTTTACATTGATAGTCAAAGCGTTCAATCAAAATAATAATTTTTATTGAATAGTCTTCAGAGGGAAACCGCTATTTTTTTATTTTTAAATTTAAATCCAACTTCATCCCTTCATGACTGGCGATAAACCCCAGCTTCTCATAAAAATTCTTCGCCTTGAGCCTTTGCTTATTAGTCGTCAGTTGAACTAGAGACGCCCCATGATTTTTTCCATATTGAATAGCTTGATGAATCATCCATTCACCGATTTTCTGACCTCGATATTTTTCAGCAATTCGAACGCCTTCAATATTTAATCTCAGCGCGCCTTTTAAAGTTAAAGACAGCATGAGGGTAAGCTGACAAGTCCCAATAATTTCTGAATGATCTTCGACGACCATTAAATACTGATTCTGGTCTTGGTTAATTGTCTTAAAAGCTTTGATATAAGCCTGATCTAAATCGGGACTTAAATTTTCCCGCGCTTGGCTCAGCTCATCTTGCTCCGCATACAGCTCAATGATTTTTCGAAGGTCTTTTAATTCTGCTTTGCGAATACTCAGTTTATTTTGATCTAGCATTTTTACTGATGCTCCGAAAATTGCTCAAAGGCTCTTAGGGCATCAGCGGCATACATCAGTGATGGACCACCACCCATATAAATCGCCATGCCTAATGTCTCTAGTAATTCTTCTCGGCTAGCGCCCAGCTTAACCAATGCTTGAGCATGAAAACCGATGCACCCATCACAACGAGCTGCAACGCCCAACCCAAGAGCGAGTAATTCTTTGGTTTTCTTATCCAAAGCGCCCTCTTTCGTCGCCGCTTGAGCCATGGTTGCAAAACCACCCATAACGTCTGGTATTTCTTTACGTAACTTGGCTAATGATTCTGAAATGTCATGGGTAATGTCTTTATATTTCTTTGGCATGGTGATCTTTATCCTTCTATTGATTCAATAAAAAATTATACAAAATATTCGACACCCTCTCGCCCCATTTCTTTAAATGCTTGAATCCGGCTCTGCCAAGAGCCCACATGAAGCTCTAAACGATATCCGTCTGGATCTAAAAAATAATAAGAATCGCCCGGTGATGTGTTTTCTTTAAAAGACTCGACCCCAGCTTGTTTTAATTTCTCAACCATGGATAAAAAATTTTCTTGGGCGACCCCAAATGCAAAGTGGGTGTAATGCGCATCAGGTTCTGGGGTTCTATTTAAATCCAGATTCAAACAAAACCAAAAATCACCTGCTAGAAAATATGCCCCTTTGGGCCATTTACATAAGGGCTTGAGGCCCAGGATGTTTTTATAAAAATTAAAAGAGCGATCTATATCAGTAACGGCAAGGGTGTAGTGGTTGGCGTGGGTGATCAGAGGTTTTTGATTCATATCTTCTGCAGCTTCTTCATCAGTAAAAGATTGCATTGTCTTTTCATCAATAACTCCAGCTCTATGGAGGCCATGAGCTAGTTCTGTAATTGTTTCTTTAATGCTGGACATTTTTCTCTCGATTAATTTTTAGGACCAAAGTCAATATAAGTTTTTATTTAAAATTAATTGATATAAAAAATCACAAACTGTACCCTCCAGAAAATTTTAAGATGGGTTAGAAAATTGAGCAACATTAAAGTGGATATTCAACAGGCAGAGGGGTCAGACTGGACCTTACATGAAAAAGGCAAAAGTTGCTCTTCACTTATCGAAACCCTTTGTGGGAATGATATTCGACCACCAGCACGAAATATGAAAATTAAAGTGTTTACAGAAAGCATGAAAATGGTTGAGATTATTATTCCCAATGAAAGCAAAGATAAGGCCATAGTAAAAGTGGATGGTGAAATCCTTTAAAAATTTAAGCCATATTTCTAGGAAGTGAATTTTGGATCATATTGAATCGATACGTAAGTTTATAGAAGAACATGTCTCTGGGGCTTTCCTTTTTCTTTTAACCCTTTTAATTTTCTCAATTTTTATTTACAAATATGCACTATTTGTTGCATTAATACTTACAACATCGACTTCGCTAATTTTTTTATATTCGGGAATTATTCTTTTCGATAAGACTTACAAATCGCTACAAAAACTGTACTTAGAAAAAATCGCAACCCCTTGTCAGCTGTATAAATTAAAAGACGAAGAAAAAGATGTCATTAAAGAAATTTACAATAACGAAGAAATCGAAGTTTTTCGCACACAAAAAGATAAGCGACATATATGCGATTTTTTACTTGAAAAAAACTAATTAAACACACTCCAGGCCAAATGAAGGCTTCTTTTTTTGCTAGCGAACCTTCAAAAAATTACCAAGTCTCCGATGCTGTCAAGAAAATTTTGTATAAAAAATATGGATTTTAATGTGATCTACCCCTGGTTTTATTCATCGCCTGCCCATGTGACTCAGCCGACCCAAGCCTCCTCTCAATTTTCCCTACCCGATCCAATGCCTCCCCCATCACCTTCCGGCTGAGATTGCCTTGTTTCAAAAACGCCTGAATCTCAGAAAGCTTCATCCCAGCAAGCATGGGCTGATCAGCCTGTTCAGAAAGCTCGGACCATCTCGCAGGATTATTCTTAAGCTCCGTGACGAGAGCATTTTGCTCTTGAGCAATGTCTTTTAACTGCCCATCCAATACTTTTTGGCCGTCTTTATCATTCAGCTTATTAAATTTATCGATGGTGGTTTTGAGATAGTTCTGCTCAAGTTCAAACAACCTCTCCATTAGCTCTATAGAACTCTTATTTTTATACGGATCCACTTCTTTCGCTTGAATCTCAGAGAGCTTTAGTTCCCCTATCGAAAACGCATCCCTCGCCATCTCGAATTTTGGCTGGAATTGTCTAGTTACTTCTTCTGGCCCGAATTTTTTTAAGACATCATTAAAATCTGTTTTCTTGCCATCTACGACTTCTGGTAAAGCAATTAATGGCCTGATGCCCTCACTTTCTAATTTCCTGGCACCCGCTTCAGTGGCCTTCCAACTTGGGATCTCAAAAGACAGGTCATTATCAGCAGCGATGTGAATCTCTTTCGTCTCATGCTGATCCGCTAAGAAACCTAAATGCCCCACGTTTTGCATATTGCCGCCGCTAATATAAATAGATCCGCCTTTCACTGCGGGGATTAAACTCGCCGCGGTTTCAGCACCTTCTGCGACGACGACTTTTTCATCGCCGCCCTGATAAATTAGGCCCGCGCTACCTCTTAACTGCCCAATGGTCCGCTTACCAACCTCTAAAGTCTTATCTTTATTGGCGGTCCTTGAATCCAGATAAGTACATTGAACACTGGTCAGCTCTTTCTGCGCATTAAAAAATCCAACGACCATGGCAGGCTTGGTGCTTCTCGACCCCGTAAAATCAGGGGCTGCGGTGTGATAGCGCATCTCCAATTTACTCAAATCAAAATCCATCCCGCGATGCGTTTTTAAATAACGCTCTGCCAGGGTGCCTTGGATGGGCTGTGATTCTTTCCAGATTTTTTGAGCCACCTGTTGAAGGCGAGTTCGGCGCTTCTCTTCTTCCAAAAGGGCCTGCTCTTTTTTAATGGCCCGCTCGGCTTTAAGTTTTTCTTCTGCAGGGCTGACCACTCGTTGAATACTGCCGCGCTCAGGATCCAAGCCCACCATGCCGGCTAATTCAGACATCGCGTCATACCAATCAATGCCCCGATGTTTAGCGTAATACGTAATCACATCCCCATGAATCCCCCGCTCATAGTCATTGACCAAGCCTTCTTTAGGACCCGAACGATGCAAAGTCACGGAGCCATGCTTCTTACCCCAGACCGTTTTGCTGGGTGTGGATCGTTTGTTATTAATCTCTTCACTCAGCAAGCCTGAGATAAGCACTTCAGCTTTAACCATCACCTCTCGTAAAACCTGTTCTCTATCCCAGTAGATTTTCTTATTTTCTGGTCTGATTTTTTTTACTTGGGATGCCTGATTATTTTCTGCCTGCTCTTGAGCGACCACCATCCGCCAATCACGGGTCATGAGTGACGCAGTTCTTTTGATCTCTCGCTCTAGGTCTTGTTGAAACTTGAAGGCATGGGCTTGAATGAGATTTTTAGTCTTCTCTTTAAAATTGACCATGAATGGATCAAAGCGTTCTGGATTTGAGCTGATTTCTTGCGCCAGCTTATTCCTTAAGCTTGAAACATGATTCGCAAAAGTAAATTGACTGCGATCTGGTTTTGGAGTCCCTTTCTCAGATTCTTTGGTTCTGTTAATTCTGGCCCAGAGCGCTCTGGCTTCTCCTGCATATTCAAAATAAGTCTCCAGGATTTTTGAATCTCGACGCTCTTCAGGATTAAGACGAACGCGATCTAAGCGTTTCTGATGCGTCCAAGATTCTTCCAGCAGCTTTTTCTTATCAAGATTTCGACTTTCTAATTCTTGAGAAAAACTACCCAAGCTCTCTCGTATCTGACAGGCATAGTGCCCCCTTAAAATCCCCTGTGATTGCTCATACCGATTTACGATTTGAACCAGCTCATGGCGATCTGAATAGCTTTTAATTTTCTCAGGGTCTAAACCAAAGGCCTTGGCTTCTTTCGGATTAAAATCGGGGCTGGCAATAATCTGAGATGCGAGCTCCGCTTGGGCTCTTTCTAAAATCAATGTGTTCTTTAAATTTTCTTCAACGTGTGGGCCCAGTGTTCCATTTTTCTTGGCTTCGAAATAAGTCACCCAGGCTTTACTGATTGTCTTCTTCGATTGTGAAAATTGTTCCAGCGCCTCATGCACTTTATGGCGAGTATTCCCCCATTCAAAGGTCTGAATCTCCCGCTCTTCTTTCGTGATCTCTTTAATTTTTTGAATCACATAGGCCTTACTGTGGGTATACACATGAGAGGCTTTCTTGGCCTGCCCCATCGACCCTAAAATGGCCGCAATCCGAGTCGGTGATTTAATCTTTTCATCCAAATGTGCCAGTCCCAGCTCATAATGTTTAGGCAGCGCATCATCTAAATTCTTAACATAGGCATGTCGCCAATGCTTAATCGCGGCGTGCGATCGATCAATAGTCAGCTTGGTCTTATCTTTCAACTCAAACACAAAACCCTCTTCGGTGATCTCCAACACTTTGGCCATTTCGTTTTTTATAAGCCCTAACTCTTTATGGGTCTTGGTCCAGGTGATTTCTTCTTTGACAGATAGCTCTTTAATCTCTGCCTGATAAATTCCAACATCCGCGTTTTGGCGCTTCACTAAAAATTCGATGTCTAAATTAATAGACCGCCCATCTAAATTGGTGATGGTCGCAGTTTTTTTAATCTCGCAGATTTCCGTGACTGAAAAATAATCCCCCTTCTCAATCCCTTTACTTTTATAACTTCGATCAAAACTAATCTGCATTCCAACTTTCAGCTTTAGTTTTGAGTCGTCAGTTCGGACCCGACATTTTCTTAAAGACTCTCTGGAATAATCGATCTGCCCCAGCTGCCCCTGTTTAAGACAGTCCCGAATCAGCTCCGTTAATCTCAGTCGATCTTTAAAGTCCGTCGCAATTAAATGCGCCCGGCTTCGGTCCTCAAGACTCGCATACTGTTTGGCCAATCCAATTAATCTTGCGACTTCATTCGGTTCCTGATGCAGGTTCCCCTCTAATTTTAAATAGGCCGTCTGAATATACTGTTCGTATTGCTGCTTCTCTTGATGCGCTTTTAAAAACTCGGTGGCATTGGACTTTTCGCCCGTCTGCTTTTCAATGGTCTTGATGGCCTTCTCCAGGTCATCGACATAGAGCTGAATGTTATTCACCGCGCGACTCAAGGCCACATAAAAAGAGCGATAATTAGTCAGATTAGGATTGGCGCCCTCTAACTGCGCAATCACATTTCGAGCCTTCTTGCCTTGAGCGGCATAAATCGTCGAGGACCAGGCATAGTCCCAGTGAGAATGCACAGAGTTTGTTAAATCTAATTCAATCTCATCGCCTCGGTTCAGCTGGACCTTGGCCACTTTTTTACCATTCGCTTTTTCAATAATCGAAAGTACTTGAGCGGTCTCTGTATTAAAGATCCGCTCTGATTTTCTATTTTGAGTCCAGCGAATAAAGTCTCCCGCTGCTAAAGCGCGCACCTCTTGCTGGAATACACTGACAGCACCGCCTTTAGAGATGGATGAACCTTCGGGTTTCCATCGGATCTCTTGATCAGATTTATTTGTACCCCGCCCCTGAAAAATTAATTCTTCTTTTTCAGAATCCCGGCCAATCACGGTCAAATAGTCAAAACGCTCAATCTCTAAACTTCGATAGGCCTTATTGAATCGAACAATATCCCCGACCTCATAATTAAAAATATGAGTGCGCTCAATCGCCGTCATATCTTTAGGTTTTAAAATCAGACACTCAGCCTCTGGACCTGAGATCACCCCCTGGGATTTTAAGCCTTCTCGAATCGCCGAATTCACCGTCTGGCGATCCTCATTAGACCCCAATAAAACAATGGTCTCATCTCGACCCTTCGCATCTAAATTTAAATAGGCCTCTGAAATGGCTTTCAGCCGATCGTCTTTATGAGCGATCTCATGGATTCTACTTTCAGGACGCCACAGCGCCTCGCCATCCGAATTTCGCTGAATAAATTCTTCAGAACTAATGGCCTCAAAGGCATAACCGACATTCCCCGCAATCGTCTCATTCACCGCAGCCTTCAGATCCAGCGCCTCTTGTCGGACCACCTGCTCCATGGTCACAAAAGGCAAGTCAGCATCCTGCATCAGTCCATAAGGGGAGCCTGCTTCGACTGAGGGCAACTGATAACGATCCCCCACTAAAAATAAAATTTTATTCTGAGCCTCGACCTGCTCCAGTAAATTCAGCATCTGATTCGTCGAGGCCATAGACGCCTCATCTAAAATAATGATCTCGGGCTTCTGAGGTCGCTCATGATCCAGTAATAAATCGAAATCCTTCTGATGTTTTTCTTTTTCTAGCTCCAGTAAAAGGCTCGACAGCGTCTCGGTCTTAATCCCTGTCTCGCCCCGCAAAACATCAGCCGCTGAAGCTCCAGGAGAGGCCCCTCGAATCTGATAATCAGATGCCTCTGCCAATCGACAAATCGCATTGAGCATGGTGGTCTTACCCGTCCCAGCATAACCCTGAACCCCAATGATTCTATTCGTACTCGTGCCCAAGAATTCAATCGCTTTGAGCTGACAATTGGTCGGCTTCCCTCCCTCGGGCGCACGCCGAACTAGGTCTTCCAAGTAAAGCGCCATGGCGTCTTTTGATACCAAGGCATCCACCTCGTTCAGACCATTTCGCATGATCTCAACGATCCGCCGTTCTTTTTCTAGGACCTGGGAAGAAGTGTAAATATCCAGATCTTTATGCTGACCTAAATGGACTAAATGCTTCGCTTCTTTGGATCGCTCAATGGCCTGATGAATATCCTCAATACCAACGTCACCCAGTGAATATTGCAAGGCGGTTTTAATGACATCCTGCTCTTTAAAAACAGATTCTCTTTCCCCTAAATGCTGAATGGCATAGACCAAGGCGCGGTCTGATAAAACCTTGGGATCTGGATTTTTATATTTATAAAATCCCTGCTTAATGAGCTTCTCTAATCTTAAAGATTCTTGAATTAATCCATCCAGATTAATCCCTGCTTCCCGGGCGCGTTCAGCCCATACGCCCTGCAATTTATCCCGATCAATCGGCTGTTTTCCTTCTCTTAAATTCAAGGTCACTGCCTGCGCCGCTTCTGATCCAAACAGGCCAAACTCTTTCATGACTTCCAGAATTTTGACGCGACGCTGAGAGAAAGTTTCAATCTGCTCCCGGCTGAATCCCGCTACCTCAAATAAACCATCTTCACGGGTCTTCTCGATTTTATAGCCCAGTGATTTTAATTCTTTAGCGAGTTCCGCCCGATAGATCATTCCGCCGGTCATTTTAAAATCAAACAAGGGCTTTTCCGACAAAGAACGCCACTTGCCATCTTCACAGAAAGTCGCGTTCAAAACGACACAGTGGGTATGCAGCTGGCAGTCTACTTCCCCCTCTACACTGCGACTCGTGTCATGACGAAATTTGGCAATGGCTAAGTTATCTGACTTATAAGTTTCCGTCAGAGAATCGATCGTCTGACGGTACCGTGCACCACGAGATTCTAAATACTTTAAAGCCTTATTGACGGCTCGATCATGGGCTTCATGAACTCGATAATCTTGACCAATCTCCGCCAAAATAGAGACCGACTTCGGCGCTGAAAAAGTTAAATCATAACCCGGTTTATGGGCCACACCTTCATCATGGCGAACTCTGGAAAGCTGAGTCGACTGATCAATCTTTCCTTCTAATAACTCAGTAAATCTTGCAGGATCAACATAATCAGAAAGACCTAAAATTTCAGCGCCTTTTCCACGCCAATGCGTCGCGGCAATGGACTCAATAGACCCTCGATGATAATAGTTATCCTCTTCATAATATTGAGCCGCCTGCTTGGCATCTTTAATCGCAAAAATAGTGAGCATGAAAACGCGCCTTTAGAGATTTATTTAAGATCCGTTCTTCTTTAAAATTTCTTCTGTCTTCTTAGAAGCTTTCTCTAAAATTTCACGATCTTTCACTAAGTTTCTCAACAAGAGTAATGTCTCAATAGACGCTGAAATAGACATTTTTTGATGCTTATTTAAGTCAGTATTAGACTTAAATTCCGAAGACCTATTATCTGTTCTTGTATTAAAATTTTCTAAACCATCACGAATAAAGTTTCTTAATGCATCACTCGTTTTTATTTTATTTTGATCACAAAAATCTTCTAATAGAGTGCCAAGTTCATCATCCAATCTTACGGTAAAAACTTTCAAAGTTTCGCTCCTACGATGCAAAAACACATAGTACGAATAATCAAATCAAAAACAAGATAAAGAATACGTTTGAATACATAGTTTCAAAATTAATCCAGATAACTGGGTCAATCTCCAGCTATCTACTGGGAAAAGAACCTCATTTTGAATCTAAAAAATGTTTTTAATAAGAACAATCAAATAAACCAGATTGATAAAAATCCTTTGTCCTATTTAAATTTAAACATAAAAACACTTAAGAAACGCAGTTGCATTTGGTGTGTAAATTTTAATTGGGGTTTCAGGGGCGAGCCCCTGTGTTTTATGCTTGATCGACTTCCTCAACTATTTATAGTTTTCAATTGCGATTAAAACTCTGAACTGTTATAAATACATCGGTCTTAAATCACTCTGGAGAACCCCCATGTCACTAACACCTTCTGATCTCAAAAAAATGGAAAGAATCCAAAAAGACATGGAAGATAAGAAAAGAGAAATCGAAGAAAAATCAAAGGCGCTGGAATCTATAAAATTAAAGGCCTGCGATGAAGTTGCTAAGATTTCCTACAAATTTAATCTTTGGAAATTGGACAAGAAAACCCTGGAAGAGGCTTTCGAAAAAATTGCAAAAGAGCATAAAATTTGAATCTATTTCCGCTATTTCATGGATTGCTTAAATAGTAAAGAATGGCCGAATAACAGCTTGAATATTCTCTCGATTTACCCCGCCATAAAATCTCGAATCCCAGGAGTACTCTGGGTCATTATAACCATACAACCAGTATTGATTCGTGCTTTTAATTTCTTTGACAGGATAAGAATTCATGGTGTTTCCGTTCATATCCAATTTAACAAAGGGTGCATAGTACAAAACCTGATTAACCAATATGCCCTCTTGAGTAATTTTGATATCGTCTCCTGGAATCGCAATCAATTCTTTAATCACCGGCTCAAAGCCGCCCTCGCAATAGCCCTTGTTCAAATAGCCTCGTTGAAGCCCCTCTTCTCCAATCACTTTTGGAAGACAGACTTCGACCGTCTGACCTCTTTGAAGCTTTCCTGGCTGAGCCACTTGGTAATAAAACCCAATCGGCATAGAAGGTGTAAAATTAAATCGCATATGAAAAATGCCCATCAAAGCGAGCAGCATGATGACGACTAAAACAGCCACGACCCACCGCCAATTTTGCTTTAATTTAATTTTACCCATTCTCATTGGCGCCCTCTTCTCACTCACTTGGTATTCATTGCCCAGTATGGGTCTTTTAGTTCTATTTCCAGCTGCTTGGCTCATATGGAAAACGCGCCTTCAGTCTAGTTTGTTTATTGTCAGTTTCTGGTGTTCCACCGACTGGGAGATTATCCCAGACACCGCTCGCTTTTTCTCCAACGAGCCATCCAGCCTATCAATGGGTTTCGCTATTTGGCTCGCTCAGGCGGTTTTATATTCAGCTCCCTGGATCCTCTTTTATTCGAAAGACACGCACTGGCTCAATCTTTCCCTCAGAACTTTAAGTCTGCTGATCATTCTCTCCCTTCCGCCTTTGGGTTATTTCTTTTGGTTGAGTCCACTGGCCAGTGCAGGCGCGTTATTTCCAGGATTGGGATGGCCTGGATTGTGTCTAAACATTATTTTAATGCTCCTCTTCGTTATCACTCCAGACATAAAAAATAAAATTATTGGGATCATTCCAATTTCTATTTTGTTAGTGACTGCCATGTTGGCGAATTTAGCTTATCTCCCACCTTCAGCACCGAAAGATTGGCTGGCCATTAATACAAAACTAGGCGGAACCCCTGCGAATCTTTTTGAGATTCCTAGTCGGGAATCAAAATTAATTTCGCTCGCTCAGAAGGCCTTAGATCAAAACTACAAAGTCATTATTTTTCCTGAAAACATCGCACTTGATTGGCTACCTGGGACGCAGTTCCAGTGGCAAGATTTAAGTCAACAGGCCCAACGAAAAGACGCAACGATTGTCGTAGGCGCTCAGGAAGATCTAAAAGACGGCTCATCTAACAATGTTCTGATCGTATTAGGCCAAGGCAATGGCCAAATTTATTCTGCTCGCCAGCCCATGCCGATTGGACTGTGGCAACCGTGGAAATCTGAAACAGATAATCGCCATTGGAATTCATCGGGGAAATTTTTATTACAGGGCCAAGAGACCGGTTATTTAATTTGCTACGAGCAAATTATCCCCTGGCCGATTTTAAGCCTGTTCCTACAAGCGCCCTACCCGACGGTGATTATCAGCGCGGCGAATCAGTGGTTTTCAATGCCCAGCAGTTATCTCAAACAGAGTAATCACATGAGGGCGTTTGCGAGGTTATTTGGAGTGGCGACGATGACGGCGGTTAATTCTTAAATTTTTTCAATAATATTTTCCTGAGAAAACCTAAAAGCCTCATCAAAATTCCAGTTTTATTAATCTTTAAACGGAAAAGCCATAATGAGTCCCATCCGGAAGCTCAACATCCAGACGCAATCTACCGCCAGCAGCCTCAACGTAACGCTTAATAGACGATAGCTTCAGATCGTGCCCAGGT
>Ga0214919_10009660_pt1 | contig 12404 bp, 16 predicted proteins | sample LL1503_MetaG_FD_177994 | JGI IMG/M metagenome (GOLD analysis project Ga0214919, IMG submission 177994) | Freshwater microbial communities from Lake Lanier, Atlanta, Georgia, United States - LL-1503 | ecosystem: Environmental > Aquatic > Freshwater > Lake | place: USA: Georgia | collected...
CTCAGTGCACAGTTGTTTGTAGTCGGTCATGGTGTTAGTTGATCGGTATACTGCGAGGTTAAAGGATAGTTGAATAGTTTATCAATTCGCGCTACTTCGTTTTCATAAAACTCCATAGCTTCGAATGAATCCATGCCATGTGCGGAGGCAAGGAGATGAAGACTATTCCTCGTCCTTTCAGATTCGTATAGTTGGCGCAAAATAAACAACCGAACTTTATTTTTATGGGATTTTTGCAAAGCCATTAGTGATGTTGATTAGGAGGGTTGTGATTCTAGTGCTTTGCGGATGGTGTCGGTAATCTCCGGTAGATAGTGGGCATCACGTTCGATGGTGTCCAACATCTGGAGTGCTAACTTGTGCAAACTCGGCGGCTTGGGGCGGCGATGGTTAAATAATACCTGAACATCTACGGAATCCCATGCGGCGCGAGATGTGAGGTATTCGCAGCACGCCTCCAGCTCTTGGTCGGCGCCCCATTGAGCAGCGCGGTTTGCTATGTTGATCTCATAGAGCCAATTGCGTTCGTCATAATCTATTTCAATAACCCATTGCTGAATTAATTCAAATGGTGGTTGGTTAGTCATTGAGTGTCTCCAGCTCGGCGGCGATAAAGTACGCGCAGAGGTGTGCCCGTTCGTGGTTCAGGTTTACCGCCCACGACAAGAGCACGTTGTCTGGAATGGGTCCGGTATGCCGAGCGCACTGGTGACGCTGGTGACAGCCGGTGCCATGGCAGCGTGTGATGTCGTTAAGCATCTGCGCCCTCCAGCTCGGCGGGGGATAGGTTAGTCATTGAGTGTCTCCAATGCTTTGCGGATGGTGTTGTACGTGCGCTCCTTGAGCCAGTGGGTTTCTGTGTCTCGGGGATCAGGTTCCCCGTAAATGTAAGTGTCCAATGCGTCACAGGCCTGTTTCTTTAGGCTCGGCGGCTTGGGACGGCGGGCTGCGCGAAGATCACAGGAATGAACCGGACCAATCTTTTTCTCCAGCCACTCACAGCAAGCCTCCAACTCTTGGTCGGCGCTCCAGCGGGCGGATTGATCCATAACGCTGTTTAGCCGATCTCTAGTAATGGACATCAGATCATGGGTGCCAGTGACCATGGAAAAGTGGTCGTTGTCAAGCCACTGGCGTCTCAGCTCCGGCGGCGGGGTGATTAAATGATCGCTCACGGCAATTTAACCTCAGCGTGTGTTGTTGGTGTAAGCCATTCGATCTTGTTCCAGAATGGTGCCCAATCTTTAAATGCTTGCGCTTTGGCTTCAGTAAAACTTACAGCGCAAATGCATTCATAGATGTTGGCTTCTGGTATCCGAAAGTAAAAACGATTAGTCATGGTAGGCGACGGGAACTGGGTTGGTGTTGGGTTGGGTGCCAAAGCTTGAGACAATGGCAAAAGCCATCAAGGCCGGAAGCAAAAAGCAAATGATGCGAGAGGGCATGGGCTTGAGTGCCTTGGACCCTCAGACAATAGCAGCAATCCGCGACAATGGCTAGGCAATGCACCGCACCTCCTTATGGCATTTGGTGAATGGATGATCGTTGAGTTCACTCCAGAGCAGCTGCTACAGCTAGAGCTAGAAGCCCGCAGCCTGCTAAACGCCCAGGACGATCAGCAAGTGCGGGCCCTAGCCGCCAGCGTATGGAAACAGTCCCGTTACCAGGAAAAGCTCCTACGGCAGGCGATCGGTGAGATCTCGCGCCTAGAACTAGAACAAATCACCGCTAACTACAACCCCGCCCGTAGCTTGGGCCAGCGACTGCGCCGCCTGCTGGGTTGGAACTGACGCATCCTGGATTTGGCGCAGCACCTTGAGGTCCGGCTGGAACTGCAAACTCAAATACTGGACACCGCTGTTGGCAGTTTTGCGCCATCCGCTAATACGAACGGGCACCTCCTGCCGGTCGCCTGATGGCACCGCGTTCATCAGGTAATGCACCAGTAGCTCAACCTGATCCGCAGCAATGCTCAGCACCCCGTCATATTCGGGGTAATTTTTGCTTGCGTCATAGCGGTCGCCCATCCGCTTTTGCAATTCAGCGGATCCTTGCTTAAACAATGCGCCGTTAGCCTTGAAAGTCATGATCAAGATTGCAAAGAAGAATTTTCGTAAGCTGTAACCTCGGCCAACGGATATAAAATCCGGTTGCCGACTTTAATAAACTTGGGGCCAGTGTCAATTCTGCGCCATAACGCCAGCGTTTGTGGTTTAACAACCCCGCGCCAACGTTCGGCCAATTCCTTTGGCGTAAAAAAATCAGAAGATGTCGTCAACCTTTGGCACCTCCTTTACAACAATCTGCTGGTTTAGATCTTCCAGCGTTTCAGTTGCTTTTACTGCAACCGGTTCAACATCAATTACCTCTTCTTCGCTTTGAATGCCAACCAACAAATCAGGGATATAAAGCCGGCCCCAAAATGATGCCGCTCGATACCTGATCATAAGCTCAGGCATTGTGATCCACTTGGATCCGGTTTTAGTGGCCCAGCCTTCTTTTTTGGCCATGGCCATTGTGATCTTTGGCCCCACCAGCGGCGTATTGGTTTCAATGTCAACAGCCACGCAATGGCAAGCCAAAGACTCACCGCTGCCGCTTAGCTCATACTGCAACGGTTTGAAACGCCCGCAACCATTGATCAACGCAATAATAAACTGGCTGCTCCAGCTGGGGCGGCCATGGATAATATGCAAATTCTGCATAACCTGAAACGGGCTCATCCGCATTCGGTTGGCAATTTCCAATGCCACCAAGCAGTTAGCAAAACCGTTTTGGCCTTGAAACTGAATTGGGATCAACGTGCTGCTGGCCAAAGCCTTAGCAATCCGTTGTGCATTTTCAAATGCTTGCAGGCCGCTAAACACCGATCCGGTGCTAGTCGTGGCAAGTGCTGTGGAATCTGTCAATAGTACATCTCAATGTCAGGGAGAACGTTTTGTTGTTGGCCAGGTATCATCCAGCCGGGAAGGCCAATGGGTTCAATTTGTGTGCTATAGCCAGGCCATTGGTTAGTTTTGCGGCATTCAACTAACTTATCCAGATCGCGACGGGCTGTATCCCAGCCAACCTTGATCATTTCGGCATCAGCCGCATAAACCGCACAAGCGTATGGTGCGCTGGATTCGACGCAAACAAAAATAAATTGCTCAGGTCGTTTGCTGCCAGCTTTTTCTATCCCGTGCAGATACCAGCCGGCCTGCACAAAATACCTAAAATTTGCAATGGAGCGTTTAAATTCGCGCAAGCTTGCATCCTTGGTGGTTTTAAGGTCCACCAATAGCCGGTGGTCATTGGTCAACCAGTCGGGCCTGCATTTGCATTCAGCACCGGTTGCGTCATCGTTCCACATCCATGAGGTCTCGGCCTTGCCGGGCTGTGACAACAAAAACGCAGCAGCAGGATGATTCCTAACGCTGGTGGCCATGGCGTTGACTTGATCAAATTCTTCCCACTTGAGCAGCTTGCGTCCGTTATTGGCGGCAGCGGCCCATTCCTCCTTGCCGGCTTTACTGCGACGGTCTACATCAGGCGCTAGTGCGTACCTATTCTGCAGTTCATCGGGCTCAAGCACCGCCGTGTGAACAGCAGTGCCAAGCGCCATTGCAGCAGTTTCTTCAAACGGCTTGCGGTTGGGATCGAGGTATTTGCCCCAATAATGCAGCGGTGATTTGGCGATTTGATCTAGGTGGCTTTTGCTGACCGCCTTGTGGCGGTGGTAGTCCGCGTTTTCCATTGGAGTGCGCTGGGGACCCACACACAATACACACTGGACAGCATCCAGTCAATATCGTTATATTCAGATCGCACCCAATCGCATCCATGATTCTTCGGCATTATCAGCATCAAGCGGTCAGTAATTTACGCATTGCCTTCCGTTCAGGCGCCAGGGCACCACTGCTAGTCCTGCCCACCGGCGGCGGTAAAACCATTATCCTGGCCGCTATCACCCACCAAGCGCTTACCCGTGGCGCTCGCGTGTTAATCCTTGTCCATCGCCGCGAGCTGATCCATCAGACCTCAGCCAAACTCGCCGCCCTGCAAGTGCCCCACGGCATCATCGCTGCCGGCGTCGATCGTGCAGATGCACCAATTCAAATCGCGTCCGTGCAAACGCTCATCCGGCGCCTTGATACCGCAATCCAGCCGGATCTCATCATCATCGATGAGGCGCACCACGCCACCACCAAGAGCACCTGGGGCAAGATCCTTGCCCACTGGCCTGATGCCTCGCACCTGGGTGTTACCGCTACCCCAATCCGGCTTGATGGTCGCGGCCTTAGCGAAACATTTGATCACCTAGTTCTAGGCCCGTCAGTAGCTGACCTTACCGCCGAGGGCTTCCTCTGTCCGTCGCGGATTTATGCGCCGCCAATGGCAGCCGACCTATCGGGCCTAAAATCTCGCGCTGGTGACTACACCATCGAGGGTGCAGCCGCTCGCATGGATCGCGCATCAGTAACGGGTGATGCGATCAAGCATTATCTGCATTACGCCCGCGGCAAGAGCGCTGTTGTGTTTTGCTGCACCGTCGCCCACGCCAATCACGTCGTCGAGCAATTTAAGGCCGCCAATATCATCGCGACCACGTTGCTGGGTTCCACAGTGCCCGCCGAGCGTGATCGTGCGATCAACGCACTAGCTAATAACAAGCTGCAGGTGCTGGTAACCGTTGACGTTGTAAGTGAGGGATTTGACTGCCCTGCGGCTGAGGTGGCGATCCTCCTGCGACCCACCCAATCCGAAGGCTTATTCCTTCAACAGGTCGGGCGAGTGCTGCGGCCATCACCCGGCAAGCAAGAGGCGGTGATCCTTGATCACGTCGGCAACGTTCACCGGCATGGATTTCCAGACGATTGTCGTAGCTGGTCTTTACAGGGTCGGCCATCCAAGGCCAAGGAGGTGGCGCCTAGTGTCAGGACCTGTACTATTTGCTTTGCAGCCTTCAAACCCGCACCTCAATGCCCGGTCTGCGGCACCCCTGCACTGCCTTCACCTCGTGAAATTCAGCAGCAGGATGGCGAACTACAGGAACTTACTCGTGACGCCCTGGAACGCGCTCGCGCCCGTGATCGCCGTCAGGTTGGCCAAGCCCGCACCCTTGACCAACTACTTGCCATTGCAGACAAACGCGGCTACAGCCGCGGCTGGGCGTATAAGGTATATCAATCTCGCAAATAGTTAAGCTTGTCGTCCGAGCAAACAATCCAGCAAAATATCCGCCTTGCCTTAGGCACCAGGCCAGATTTAAAACTATTCCGCAACAACACTGGCGCTTTTGCTGACGCCAATGGCCGCATGGTGCAGTTTGGCTTGTGCAAAGGATCAGCCGACCTGATTGGCTGGCGTATTGTCACCATCACGCCCGATATGGTCGGCCAGCAAATGGCAATCTTTGCCTCAATCGAGGTTAAAACCCCTACCGGCAAGCTTCGGCCAGAGCAAAAGCAGTGGCTAAAAGTGGTGCAAGCCAGTGGCGGTATCGCAGGGGTAGCCAGATCAGTTGAAGATGCTGTTACTATTTTTAGCCCCAATCGGCAACAACATGAAGACCCTGAGATGCCCTAGTAATTCCAACATAAGCAAGTTGGTTTTGCTGCAAAGTTGGCGCAGAGCCAAAACCGTCAATACTCCAGTGAAGAAAAACATTGTCAAATGTTGATCCCTGTGATTTATGAACTGTTAGCGCAGAAGCTGGTTCAAGTTTTCCAAATTGATCTTTGCGTTCAAAATATTGACACCACAATTTTCTGCGTTTTTCGTCTTGAAATTTGTCGCAAGCTTTGGCTGCTTCCGCAAATTCTTTTTGTTTAAACTGCCACCGCCTTTCTTCTTCTCTGTCAAGAACGCGAATTTGTACTGGCTTGCAATTGCCATCGCCTGAAACGGTCAACAGCCAAGTAGACCAAAGCTCATCTGTTGCTAAATCATGTGGAGCTTTAAACATTTCAGTTTCAGCTTCATGGATATAAAGATCAACAGTGCTATTGAATAAAGGCCTTTTGCCATAAGGATCTGGAATTGCATCAACACTTACGCAAGTCATGCTCGCAAGGTAACGTGGAGCATCTTCTTTATAACGTTCTATATGTATTCGATCATTTAATTCCCGGACAATTTTGTTTGTCCATGCCAAAACTCGGCAATAGTCTGGATCACTCATTGCTTGGTCTGATTTCATTTTGTCAAGTAACTTTTCAATCCATTGGCTTCGACTATTATAAGCAAGTACTTGTGACCCTCCACCAATTGCGCTATCGAAACGGGCTTTGCCGATAGGAATTTGCCTAGTCTTTGTGGCAAGGTTTAAAATTGCACCATCATGTCTTAACACTTTAGTTAATTGATATTTTGACTCACATTCCAAAAAAGCAGCACAAACTTTATCTTCCTTTACAGGCAAAAGTTGACGATCATCCCCAACGAAAATAATTGGCCGTTGGCCAGCTTCTTTTATTAAATACTCGTAAAGCTCTTGCTGCAACATTGATGTTTCGTCAACAATAACAACATTAATTTCCTTTTTGGTGCGTTCTAAAAATTCTTGCCAGCTTTCGCTTTCTAATTTGTGTTTCCTATTTTCATAAAGTCCATCTTTAAGCATATTTTTTCCCGTAGGATCTATTTCAAAAGATTCTTCGCCTGTTTTATAATTTCGTACTTGCTTTAGGCCAAGCAAGCGATGCACAGTTACGCAAGTAAAATCTGCCGCACCTTGTTTGATTAAAGCTTTTTCTACTTGTGCCCTTGCTTTATGAGTTGGTGTTGCAACAACTACTTGCAACTCTTCTTGCCTAAGTTTTGAAACAAGCGCTGCAGTCGTAACTGTTTTCCCCGTGCCTGCATAACCACATAAAACAATTCGAGCGTTAGGTTTTTCAATATCTTCACAAATGCCTTTGATAATTTTTTCTTGATCGATCGTTAGCGTAAGCTTTGGCTTAACTGACATTGACAAAATACCTTGCAGGCCTTGACAGTATATCCTTAAGGGCTACAGTCGTCAAGCCATCCGCAGCAGCCCATGCGACTAGCTAACCCGACGCCCATGCGACTAACCCATGACCAGCTCATATGGCTTGATCAGTGGCGCGGTAACCGCATGTCGCGCTGCACCGCCATTCGTGTGCTAATCGACCAAGCCATACGCAACGACCAGCAGAAATCCGCATGACAATCCTAGAAATAGCGCGAGGCCATTGGCCTGACATCCTTTCCACCCTCGCAGGGCTCACAGCTGCCCAGCTGACCAATAAGCACCAGCCCTGCCCGCTTTGTGGCGGGACCGATCGCTATCGTTTTGACGACAAGGACGGGACCGGCTCCTGGTTTTGCAACCAGTGCGGCGGCAAGGACCATCGCGGTGGCGGTGGCTCCGGCATGGATATGCTAATGCGCCGCAATAACTGGATTTATCCAGAAGCCTGCCGTCGTATCGAGCAACGTTTAGGCTGTAGACCCAAGCCACCAAATGAACTAGCTGAGCACGTTTGGACCTACACAAACGACTTTCTTATTTGCCGTTACCCTGGAAAGAAGATTCGCCCACTTTGGTTTGATGGCACTAAATGGTTTTATAGGGCCCCACCAGAACCAAGGCCTTTATATCGCGGTGATGCCCTAGCGGCGAGGCCAACAGCCACTGTCTTAATCGTTGAAGGCGAGAAAACCGCTGATGCAGCGCAGCGGCTTTTTCCAACCACGGTCGCCATTACATGGTCCGGTGGTTGCAAGGCACTAAGGAAAACCTCGTTTGATGCGCTTGCTGGCCGCAAGGTGATCCTTTGGCCTGACAATGACGCCCCAGGCCTGCAAGCCATGGAGCAGCTAAGCCAAACCTTGCTCAAGCTGCCCGGCACCACCGTACACATCATCAGTAACCCCAACGACGTACCAAAAGGCTGGGATCTAGCTGATGCGACCTGGACGCCAGAAGAGGCTGCCACCTACGCCAAGGCGAACCTCCGGGAGATCGCGGGTGGCATCGAGGCGGCACCGGCACCAACGCCGGCACCCACCACCGAGTCCGAACCTGCATCAGGCTTCTTCACCTGCCTAGGTTTCGATGGTGATGCCTACTACTACCAACCACACAGCACAGGCCAAATTATGCGCCTTGCGCGTTCAGCTCATACATCAACCAACCTTGTGGCGCTTGCGCCCCTTCAACACTGGGAGCAAATGTCGCCAGGTGATCGCGGTGGTGTCAATTGGACCAGCGCAGCCTCAACCTTATTCGCGCTTAATGCCAACGAAGGTGTATATAATCCCGACCGCATTCGTGGCCGTGGTGTTTGGTGGGATAACAATCGCACTGTCATGCATTTAGGTAATCGTTTAATTGTTGATGGTGCTATTCACCCAATCCTTAAACCGTTTGATTCCAGTTATCTCTACCAGCGCATGTCTAAATTAGTTGGGCCTGGCAAAGCGACCCCGTTATCGGATTCAGAATCATTAATTATCTGCGAATTAGCTGAACGTTTTAGGTGGGAAGTACCAGCATCTGGAATGCTAATCGCAGGCTGGGTAACGCTTGCGCCGATTTGTGGCGCACTTGGTTGGCGGCCACATATATGGATCACAGCATCTGCTGGCTCAGGCAAGTCTGCGCTCCTTGATCGTTACGTTCGCCCTTTATTGGCAGACATGGGTCTGGTAGTTGCAGGTAATACAACTGAGGCCGGCTTACGTCAAACATTACGGGCAGATGCGCTGCCAGTTGTATTTGATGAAGCCGAATCTAATGAAAAAAATGATCAAATGCGTATGCAGTCAATTCTTGCGCTTGCTCGTGTTGCATCTAGTGAGTCTCATGCGTCAATGCTCAAGGGCAGCCCTGGCGGCGATGTAACGCGCTTTTCTATTCGTTCCATGTTTCTTATGTCCTCGATCGCCACCGCACTTAAGCAGGGTGCCGACCGCAGCCGTTTTGCCCAGCTCACCCTGCGCCCACCATCGGATACGCCAAAGGATGAGCGGATCGCCCATTGGGAGGCCCTAGAAGCCGATTTAGATCGTTACATCACCTCGGATGCTGCTGTGCGCCTTCTGGCGCGTACAACGGCGCTAATACCCGTCATTCGTCAATCGGTCAAAATCTTTACCAAAGCCGCAGCCGAGCGTTTTGACAGCCAGCGCCTTGGTGACCAGTACGGCACCCTTATGGCCGGTGCGTGGTCGTTGCACTCGTCGCAGGTGCCAACACTTGACCAGGCTCGTTCGTTGATTGATCAGAACAACTGGGAGCCCTACAGCCAGGCCACTGAAGTGTCAGATGAACGCCGTTGCCTTGAGCGCATCCTCCAGCATCAGGTTCGCGTAGAAGCCACTGACCGTACCTACACCCGTACGCTTGGCGAGCTTGTCGAAATCGCATCTCATGCGCTGTTGGATGCAGACGTAACGCAACGCCATGCCCTTGACACCATGGGCCGTTATGGCTTGCGCGTTGATGACAGCGAAAAACTTTTGTACATCAGTAACACCGCTGACGCGATCGCCACCATCCTGCGCGATACGCCTTGGTCACATAGTTGGGCCACTGTGCTGTGCCGGTTACATGGCGCCACCAAGGCTGGTGTAACGAGATTTAGGGGCGCAGGGGCTGTTTCAAGGGCCGTTTCGTTACGTTTAGGCGATTTGTAACCCCTGTGTGACGGTAGCTGTAACGGGACAAATCCATTGCGCCAGAACGGATCTCAGCGTTCCGTTACGTTGTAACGCTTTTTTAGGTAGATACTCTCTCTCACACACACACACACAGAGAGAGAAATACATAGAGAAATACCCCTATAAATATCTATATTCTTATTTAGGTGTAACAACGTAACAGGAGGGCTCTAATCCACTGCGCTGCAATGGATCTCAGCTGTTACGGTTGCTGTAACGCTTGAAACACTTGTTACAGCCCTGGTGAGCTGCTACAGTTGAGGAGCGATTGGGGCCTCCGGCGTTACCATGGGGTAACCCGGGGGTTTTTTCTTGGCCACCGTTTCGTTTAATGGTCAGCAGCTGCAGCGCGAGCTGGACCTTGTCACCCAGGTGCAATTGCCGTTCTTGGCGGCAGTGACGGTCAACAGGCTTGCCAGCGTGGTCCGTAAGGCCCTGCAGCATGAGATGACCGACTCGTTCAACCGTGTAAGCCCTTTTACGCTCAAGAGCGTCCTGTACCGCCACCTAGCCACCAAGGCTGCGCCTTACACCGAGATATACCTGCGGGACGAAGCGACAAAGGGTCAGCCGCCGTCTAGCTATCTGCTGCCGCAGATCAAGGGCGGGATGGTGTATCAAACTCGGTTTCAAGTGCGACTGGGTTCGCAGCTTGAGGGCTATAACGGCCGCTATATGTTGCCGGTCGAGAACTCCGCTGGCACCAAGCGCAATGCCCAGGGCCGGATGCGGGCATCGCAGTATGTGGAGGCACTTTATGGAATTAAGGCTTTTGAGGACATCAGGGCCTCTGTAAGGCCCGGGAGGTATCGGACAGAGGGCAGTTACGCCTATGTGCCTTACGTGGGCAGCAGGGACGCTCTGGCGAAGCAGATGAGGGCCCTGGGCAAGGGCAAGATCCCAGCACCTGGCATTTACCGGATAATGCGGCAGACACCGGTGCAGGTGTTTAAGCAATTGGAACGGGTGCCAACTGTTGCTAAACGTTACGACTTTATGTTTGCAGCGGAAGATGCAATTAACAAAAATGTTTTGCCGATCTTCAACCAAGCTGTTTTGCAATTTGTCAAAAAAATTTAGGACTTGCAAGGGGTCGGTTTAAGGGACTTGCAAGGGGTCGGTTTAAAGGGTGTTTTTTGAGACGGCGCGAGTTTGGTTTATATGTAGTTTTTGTCTAATTTACAAATTGAGTGTTTGGTATATTTGTACTATAGTGCATTTGTACTATAACAAAAACATAATATTACTATATAACGCTATCGTTGATTAATACGCTTGTACTATAGTGCATGCATACTAAAGTACATTTGTACTGTAGTACATTTATATTAAAGTACATTTGTACTATAGTACATTTGCACTATATTTAGAGCGCAATATTATTTTATAACACTACCGTTAATTAATACATTTGTATTAGTGTGCATTTGTACTAGCTGCGGTGCCGGTTGGTGCTGCCCGCTTCCCCAAGGTGCCGAGGCGCCGCCGTGCCACGTAACGCGCCACTGGTACGAGCTGGCCCAGGTGGCCGCACCTTGTGCCAATTGGCAAACCGGCTGCAATGGGTCGCTAGTGTCCTATATATCGGTAAAATGCAAGGGCGAGGTGACAGCTGTCCCTTGCGTCTTCCCATCGCACCTCCCTCCTATGACTTCCCCGTCCTTCCCTCCTGTTGATGATTTGGCCGCTTGGCTCCGCAGCCTGGACCTAGTGGCCATTGCCTCGGCCGTGATCGGTGCTGCCATGATTGCCGCGGCCGTGCTTCATGTTCTGGCCGTCAAGCTTTCGCCATACATTGCCGCCTGGTTGCGACTGCTAGCTGACCGCATCGATGTTCAGGCTCAGCCCCCCACTATCCAATCGCTAGCAGCTGCCGGTTTAGGCCAACGCGCCATAGCTGCCCGCCTTGGTATCACCCGTCATCAAGTGCGGAGGGCCCTCGCATGACCGGCCCGACCTTGCCCGGCGAGTGCATCGCATCTATCCGTTTAATCCCTTCCCCTGTCCCTACTGCAATCTCCCTTCCCATGTTTATAGAAAACCAGCCCTACGGCGAGAACGATCCCTCTACCGTCCGCGATGATTTTTGGCTTATATCGCAAGATTGCCCCGATTACGCATTGGCAGCCTTGACCCGTTGGCTGCCAACCGATACTCTCGCCGACTTCATGGATGACCTAGCCATGGGCCGCGTCTAGCCATTAATTAAAGCCCCGCCAGTGGTTCACTGGCCCCAATCCCAACGCAATTCTCAAAATGCTTTTTCACCTCTCCCCAATTTCAAGCAACACTAAAACCGGCCCAATACCAGTTAGCACCAGCAGCCGCGTCACATGTCCGGCCAGTTGCCCATTTATGAGAAATGGCTGTTATGCCGACAACTTCCCGATGAAGATACATTGGGATTTTGTCACCCGTGGCGACCGGGGCCAGCCCCTGCCTGAATTTTTAGCAGCAATTAAAGCGCTGCCTAAATCGCAGCTATGGCGCCACAATCAGGGCGGGGATCTACCGCACACTGGCGGCCGGATATCTAGACGCTTTGTGCGCCGTATGGTTGCAGCTAATAAAGGCAAACGCGGTTATACTTACACTCACCACGACTTAAGCAAGGGCGAGAACTTAGCGTTAATTAGACAAGCCAACCGGCAAGGATTCGCCGTTAATGTAAGCACTGAGACCGAATTAGCAGCAGATGCTGCCGTATCTGCTGGCCTGCCGGCGGTGTTAGC
>Ga0214919_10009661_pt1 | contig 12402 bp, 11 predicted proteins | sample LL1503_MetaG_FD_177994 | JGI IMG/M metagenome (GOLD analysis project Ga0214919, IMG submission 177994) | Freshwater microbial communities from Lake Lanier, Atlanta, Georgia, United States - LL-1503 | ecosystem: Environmental > Aquatic > Freshwater > Lake | place: USA: Georgia | collected...
CGTGGTTTCACTGTGAAAACATACCTCGGTGGATGTATTTGCTTTGATCATTTAACAAGCGAAAACACAACGCAAATAGAACCAAGCAGGGCGTCCAGAATCTGGACAGTCGATGTGCTCTGGCCGGTATCAAAGCGTCCAGACTCTGGACGCTTGGTTTGCTCTGGACGGTTAGAGGGTGTCCAGAGCTGGACGCTTTGGGTGCTCTGGACGGGTAAGGGGTGTCCAGACTCTGGACGCTAGAGTTAGTCTGGACGGTTAAAGGTGTCCAGAGCGAATCAGTCTGATCTCTAAATAAAGTGATGAAGTGATCGGATAGTCAATTCACATTTTGCAAATAACTAAAAAACTGCTGGAATTAAACTTAAGTTGCTAAAAGCAGGGGGACTTCGACGGGAACTTAAATACGCCAGTTTTAATCTCGCACGGAAGCATCATGCATCTGCAGATCCTGTTTATGCCAACGATGCTGACCAGTTGCACCGCTTCGTGCTCTTTGGCAGCCAATAGTGTTCCCAGCAATTTGACCTTGACCGCCAGGTGTTGCACCCAAGCGAGGGTTTTCTTATCGCTGCCCATTTCGGACTGATTGGGAAGTTTGAAGAGAGCTAGGATGCTGCCGTACCTTCACCCAAAAAGACGCGTATGTAGGGATCGTTGGCTTTGGTATAGGGCACTTCGTTTTCGACGATGGTCAGAACGAATATTATTTAGAGGTGCTTTTGGTAGCACTCAGAAGGTTCATTGACTTCTTTGTAATAGCAAGCAACATGGTGAACAGATTGATCGAGAGTGGGTGTCCCTGTTGTATGGGGTGATAGGTCACAGGTCTTGCAGGGCAGCAGTGATCTGCTGCTGGAAAAGGATTTCGTCAGCTAGGGTGTTCGCGTTAAGCAAGGCGAGCTTGACTAGGAACAGCTGTGCCTTGTCCGCACCAGCTTGGTCAATGGCTGAAGCCAGTGCGTCGTATACGGTTTCGAGCCCGCCGATGGAAAGTGCTTTATGGGTCATGATTTTTCCTTATTGCGGCAAGGCCTTGGTCAGGGCCGATTGCAGGCGTTTGGCGTCGAGTGTGAGCCAGCGCGCGCAAATGTGCTGATCTGGGCGCAGCAAATAAGCCCCACCATAGGCGGGGACACCGTAGCGTTGACGCAAGTGACCATCGGCATCAGGAAGGTGCTTGTTTGCACCCGCCACAGGTTGGGTTGCACCAACCGCGATCACGTTCAAAGGCATGCCTTGAGCGCGGACTGCGCTGATCACTTTTTGCAGCTCCTCTGGCAAAGCCCTATCCGTGAAGAACAGCAGGTCAAAGCCGCCCCCCAAGTGGTCGAGCAAGAAGTCCCCCGCGTTTTCGTGGGTATCCAAGCGCACGTTTTGCGGTGGCGCGCCGTGACCGGGGCCGCTTTTGAAAAGGCTATTGTCGTCGTCTGTGCTGTTAAGCATGGAGTGGGTGTATTCGTGGGGCCGGGAGGTTCGCCAGTGGTACAGCGGCCGCACGAAAGCTTCCGTGAGGGAGAGGGACAGCACCGCATCGCGCAGAATGCGAAAGCCAGGGCTGGGCGGTGCCATGAAACGGGTGCTTTTGCCCGCTTCGGTAATGATTTCGCGCGCCGCGCCCACGCGCTCTGTGCTGTGATTCGCAAGTAACTTTTTATCAGCGAGTCCTTTGACCACAAAAGCCAGATGCCAGCCCAGCGATTGCGCATCCTGAAATGCTGTATTGGCCCCGCGCACACCAAAGATGGGCAGCAGGTGCGCCGCGTCGCCTGTGAAAATCACGTTGCCATGCACAAAGTCGGGCAGCGTTAGCGTGCGGGCAGAATAGACCGAAGACCAGTCCATTTCCCACTTTAGGTCACCGTAGCCGATCATGGTCAGTTGCGCGTCGATGCGTGCCTTGAGCGAATCTGGGCGAAGCGCCTCTTCGGGCGTTTCGCCCGGGGGAAGCTGGTAGTCTACGCGCCAGAGGCCATGTGGCTCGCGGTGCATCAGTATGGTGTTACCGGGGTTCCAGTCGGGGTCAAAAAAGGCCAACCGTTCGGTCGGCAAGGGTAGGTCAATCTTGATGTCTGCGATCACGAAAAAGCCTTCGTAAGATGTGCCTTCCATTTTCAGACTCATGTCTGTTCGGATGTCTGAGCGCCCCCCATCTGCGGCCACAACCCAGTAGCTCTCCAGCGCGTATGGGCCTTCAGGCGTATCAACTTCGAGCAAAGCGTAGCCATCTTTTTGATTAACCTTGTTGACCTTGTTGCCCCAGCGGAAATCGATCAGTGTGTTGGATCTGCAGGCGTCGTACAGGTACTCCTCCATGAACTGCTGCTGTACGTTTATGATGGGGAAGAACTGGTCATCAGCATCGTGCGGCGCTTCCATGCGGAATACACACTGTCCGCGGTAAAAAGAATTGCCAAAACGCCACGGCAGACCAACTTCAGCCATGCGGTCGGCTACGCCAACCTGCTGTAAGATTTCCATCGAGCGGCGTGTGAAGCAAATCGCACGGCTGCCTTGTGAGAACTGCAGCTCTGAGCTCAGCACTACGCTGGGCACACCGTGGCGGGCCAGCTCCAGTGCGGTGACCATGCCAGCTGGGCCGGAGCCGATTATCACGACTTTTTGTCGATCCTGCTTTGGGTTAGCCGAAGCCAGCCAGGGCTTGAAAACTTCGTAGTTGTAATAAATCGAAGGTCGGGCTTCAGTGGTCGGAGTATGCATGTTGTTTTCGTTGTATGGGGCTAAGCGAGATCTGGTGGCTTGTTCAGCTCTGTGCTATGAGGTCTGAGCAACATTCGGACGGGCGTGGGATATCAAACGGTCGAACATGGCGCTCAATTTCGTTTGCTCTTTTTCTGTAAGGCAGCCGAAGATCTGCAAGTTGCGATGGGCGATCATGGCCATGGCGCTCTTGATTTCTTGCGACCCGTAGGTGTAAGCGTTAGCACTACACCCCTGCCATCCTCTGGATGGTCTGCTTTGAATGCTAGCTAGGCCTTGGTCCACCAGCGCCTGCGCAGCGCGGCTGGCCTGACCTTTGTTAAGGTTAGCTTTGAAGGCTAGCTCCTTTACCGTAAATGGCTCGAAGGTGCTGATAGTCGTCAGACAGCGTCCGTAGCTCATCGACAAACCCGTGTGTTCTGGGTAAGCCGATTGGCTGTCCGAATCGGTCAGCTTGTGTAACTGGTGCAGCCGGTAGATAAGCGTTCGGTCAAAGGGAGTGGACATGTTGGCCTTGGAGGTTAGTGATCTTTGATACCAGTGGCTTTAATCAGGAGCCTCAACTTGGCAGAGATATAGGTGGCGGCACTCAGCTTGTAGATGATGATCGATTTTCCCGAAGTCTGACTTATGTTTTTAGCCAGTCCGCAGACCACGGGGTCGTCGTCTGATGGGTCTGTCAAGATCCATTCGTTGATCTTGCTGGAGGATTTTTGCCACATGGTGGCCGTACACGCTATTGACATCACACCCATGGTTATACCGGTTTAATTTTGGCTAGCATCAGAGTCTCTAACTGTCACTTTTGATTGTAAATACAACTAAATGGGCAAAAAATGCCTAGGGATGACTAAGACTCATTTATCGATGACGCTCTTAAGGTACTCAATGGCAGCGTCGTCGTAGCCCAGCTCAGTCAGCAAGGCAATAGTGTCGGCAGCCACTTCACGTACAGGTTGGCAATGCATCGAGGGGGTTTGGCTGAAGCGTGGTGCTGGGTTGGGTTGGGTGATGCCATTCACCTTCGCATAAGTGTTTCGTGCTAGGTTGTGCGGGTGATGTGGCGCTTCGTCAAGGCTCAATACGGGGGCAAAGCAAACGTCAGTGCCTTCGAGCAATTCACACCATTGCTGGCGAGTTTTTTGACGAAATACTTTGGCCGTTCGAGTCTTCAATAAAGACCACTGAGCTGGCTTCCATTGCATGTCAAACTCGGGTTCGGTAAGTCCGCATTTTGAGCGAAGAAGAGCATAAAACTGAGGCTCCATGGAACCAATGGAGATGTATTTTTCGTCAGCACAGGCATACACTTCATAGAAGTGCGCGCCCCCATCACCGTTGTTTGTTCCCGCTTCAGCATTCCATAGTCCAGAGGACCTCCAACCTTGTATCAATGCCGTCAACAATGCCGATCCTTCAGTGATGGCTGCATCCACAACTTGGCCTTGCCCCGACTCCCGGGAATTCAAGACTGCAGCCAGCACACCAAAGGCCAGCAGCATGCCTCCACCGCCGAAGTCGCCGATCAATCCCGGGGTGGGTGTCGGCGCTTGGCCTTGCCGTGCAGTTGAATGCAATGCACCTGTGAGGGAGATGAAATTGATATCGTGACCGGCTACCTGAGCAAGTGGGCCGCTTTGTCCCCAGCCCGTAACGCGGCCATATACCAGGGTAGGTTTTCGCTTGAGGCAAACCTCTGGGCCTAAACTTAGAGACTCCATGACGCCTGGTCTAAAGCCTTCGATCAGAACATCGGCTTTCTCGATCAGGCGCAAAGCAATTTCACGGGATTCTGGGCGTTTGAGGTCAAGAGCGATCGATTCACGGCCACGCGACAGGACATCACTGTTCCGGGCAGTCAATGCTGACATTCCGTCCCCCTTGCCTGGCTTGACAGGCCGATCAATTCGAATGACTCGGGCGCCTTGGTCGGCCAGCATCATGCCTGTGAAGGGCGCTGGCCCTAGGCCCGCGAACTCGATGACGGTGAGGCTAGAGAGGGGGCCTTGGCGTGACATCAGATGCTCACAGTGCGGGCTTCTTTGCCCGTTGTCCGATTGCGTTCGATGAAACTGTCATTCAGTTCAATGCCGAAACCCAGACCTTCATTCGGATAACACATGCCACCTTCAAAGCGTGGAATGTTCAAAGCAATGTCAGTTCCTAAGGCAATGTTCTTGCTCTCCATCGTACCGTGGATCATCAATGGGCCAATCGACTCGTTCAGGCCCTGTGTCGCCCACTCGTTTGCTGTCCACAAATGGGCAGAGGGGCTGTGCTCGAGACCTGATCCGATCATGCAGCCGCAATGCACAGGCAAACCGGACAGCCGAGCCACGGTTAACCAACGTTGTGATTTGACGATGCCTCCGGCTTTTTGAAGCTTGATGAACAAGCCATCAGCAGCACGGCGATCAATGATTTCTTTCAGGTTATGCAACTCCTGCGCCGACTCGTCCGCGTAGATTGGGGTCTTGACTTGACCTCTTAAACGTGCCATGCCTTCGATATCCCAATGCGGAAGAGGTTGTTCGATCAGATCCAGGCCACAAAGGTCTAGTTTGCGAATGATGTGCAGGGCTTTTTCGTAAGTCCAGAATCCGTTCGCATCGATGCTCAACATGGCATCGGATCCGACCGTGTCACGAACGGCATAAACCATGGCGATGTCATCGGCCATAGTGCCGTAGCCGATTTTCATTTTGAACAACTCGAAGCCGGTTTTTTGGGCTAACGCTGCTTCAGCTGCAACGTCTTCTGGTTTGCCCGCCGAAAGCACCCAACCTTGACGTGCGCCTTCAATGGTACGGCCGCCAAGCAACTCGTAAACCGGGACGCCGAGCAGCTTGCCCTTTAGGTCATGCAATGCAAAATCGACAGTGGCTTTGGCCTGGTTGTTGTCGCGAACCAGCATATCCATTTTGGCAACGATTTTTTCGATGTTGCGCGGGTCTTCTCCCAACAAAATGCGCGGCGCAATCACGTTGCAAATCATGGCAATTATGGATTCTTGTAACTCACCCCGATACCAAGACGAGGTATCGCCGGAATCAGAGAAGCCGATGGTGCCGTCATCGGTGGTGAGCTTGAGAACCACACTGTCGATCGACGTGATGCGAGTGTTGGGCATGATCACTGGTTTTTTGAGCGGAGTTGATACCGGCAGACATTCAACTTTGACGATTTTGGTCATGATGGAGCTTTAGCTATTGAGCCAGCCCATCTGTCCTCCGATGGGCTGGCCGATTTGAAAATTACTGAGCCTGAAAATTTGACTTGCGAACTTGTTCACCCCAGAACAAAGTGTTTTGCTCAACGATCTTGCGCAACTCTTCTGAGCTGGCATAAGCAGGTTCCATTTGTGTGGCTGCAAACTTCTCTATAGTCTTGGGGTTTTCGAACATCTTTTTCGTTGCGTCCTGAATTTGTTTGAGTAATTCGGGCTTCATGTTGGCCGCTGCGTAGACACCCAGAAAACTGTCAGCTGGCATCTTGAATCCGAGTTCTGTAAAAGTCGGTACATCGGACATGGTTGCCAGACGTTTTTCAGTTGCCACTGCAAGTACTTTGACACGACCGGTTTTTTTGTATTCAACCAACGCATCGCAGGGGCCAATGGCGGCTGGAATATTGCTACCAATCAGGTCCACCATAGCCGGTGCCCAACCCTTATAAGGAACCGCGTTCAATTCCACTTTGTATTGCTGGCTCAGGATATAAGTCAGAAATTGCGGTTGTGAGCCTGGTGCTGGAATACCAACATTACCTTGGGTCGGATTCTTTTTGGCACTTTCAATGAACTCTTCCAGTGACTTGACCGGCGAGTTGCCTGGCACAGCAAGACATGTGTAGAAATTGACGATGCGAGCGACAGGCACCATGTCTTTCTTAACATCAAAACCAGGGTTTTTCATGACCAGCGGCAACATGACGACCTGATGATCCACGCTGAACATCAAACTGTTGCTCTCGGGAGTGGCTTGCTTCAGAGCTTGAGCTGCGATCAAGCCGCCCGCACCAGGTCGGTTATCTACCACGGTGTTAACGTTGAGAGCACTGGACAGTGCTTCGGCGTAAATGCGAGCCAGATTGTCTGTGCCAGCTCCGGGAGGAAATCCTACCAGCACTCTCACAATCGGTTTGTCTTGCGATTGGGTTATGCCCATCAAGGGTGCCAATAAAGCGGTCGCCAATAAACTGATCTTGATGATCTTTTTGGACAAGATGGAAATTTTCATGTTTGTCTCCGTAGGTTGTTGCAAGGGTTGAGAAAAAGTAAATGTATTCACAATGGGTAGGCGGGAGCGGTGTTGCGCACGGTCATCCACTGCCACTGCGTGAATTCGTCCCAGTTGGCGGGGCCTCCGTGTCGCGAACCGTTACCTGACGAACCGCGACCGCCCATGGGCATGACGCCGTCGTCATTCACAGTCTGGTCGTTGACATGCACTAAGCCCACATTCAGTTGGCTGGCGATTTGCATGCCTCTGCCAACATTTGCGGTGTGCACACCGGCAGACAAACCGTATTCAGTATCGTTGGCCAGTGCAATGGCTTCTTGATCCGAGGCAAATGAGGTGATGGCAATGACAGGACCAAAAATTTCATCTTGGAAAACAGGCATCTTTGGTGTGACCTGCGCCAGCACCGTAGCAGGATAAAGTAAACCATTGGATTTACCGCCAGCCAAAAGAACCGCACCCATGCGCACCGATTCGTCCACAATACGCTGTACTCGTTCAACTTGCTTGGCCGTGATCATTGGCCCCATTGCAACTTGATCGGTGAAGGGATTGCCCACGGGCAGAGACTTCGCTTTGGCGACCATCCGTTGTGTATATTCTTCCACGATGTCTTTGTGTACCAGATGCCGTCCGGCACTCATGCATATTTGACCTTGGTGCAGATAAGAAGCCCATGCGGCAGCACACACAGCCATGTCCATGTTGGCGTCTTCTAGCACGATCAGTGCGTTTTTTCCGCCCAGCTCCAGTGCGACTTTTTTTAAATGCTTGCCAGCCAGTTCGCCAACGCGTCGGCCAACTGCAGTTGAACCTGTGAACGATACCATTGTTACATCGGGGTCACACACTAGTGCTTCTCCTGCTTCGGCTTCGCCAGGGAGCATGCAAAGTACACCATCTGGCAAGCCTGCGGCTTCAAGCAGACGGGCGAGCAGAACGCCACCACTGACTGGGGTGCGCGGATCGGGTTTGAGAACGACCGCATTGCCCGTCGCAAGCGCTGGAGCGACTGCACGCGAGGTCAGCAAAAACGGAAAGTTGAAAGGCGATATAACGCCGACAACGCCATGCGGCACACGTTTAGCAATGCTGGTTACACCCTCCAGACTAGGCAGCACCAAACCTTGTGGCTGGGTCAGCATGGCGGCGGCTTCATTGAGTTGGTGCAAAACAGAATCGATCTCAAACATGGCTTTAGGGACAATGCCTCCTGTCTCGCGGACGATCCATTCTGAAAAGTCACTACGGTTCGCTTCAAGCAATTGCGCTGCTTTGCGAAAGATCATGGCACGCACTTGGTAAGGAATGACAGCCCATTTTTTTTGCGACTGTCGGGCCAATGCACAGGCATTGCGTATGTCTTGGGCATTTGCTTTAGCCACGCGTGATAGTATGTGGCCGGTGGCGGGTTCCACCACGTCAATGGTGCCGCCGCGCAAATTCTTCCAGCCACCACACAGCGCTTTACCAACCCATTCGTTGGTTGACAAAAGGTTTTCTGACATTAAATCTCCTGGTTCATTGAAGGTGAAACGACCCTCAGCTAAAGGCAGGGATTTACTTTAAACTGTTTTATCAATTTGTCAACCAACCGGTTGGTTGACAAAATTTCAATGATCCAACAAAATGCCAATTTCAGGTGAACTGAGTTACAAACCGTAGACTCAAATTTGTCTAAAACATCACTTTTTATTGAAAATACACATGAATTCAACCTACCGCTCCCCTTGGATGACTGAGGACCTGGACATGCTGCGTGTTACAGCACGGCGATTTTTTGAGGATGAAGTCGCGCCCAAAGCCGAAAAATTTCGCCAACAGCATCATTTGGATCGCGATATTTGGGAGAAGGCAGGCCAGTTGGGTTTGCTGTGCATGAGTATTCCTGAGGAATACGGTGGTATGGGCGCTAGCTTTGCGCACGAAGTCATCATGATGGAAGAGCAGGCCCGCATATGCGACACCACCTTCGGTTTTATACCTGGAGCATTGAATAGTCCCGGTTTTTTCCATGGTACTGGTACGCCAGAACAACTGCGTAAATGGATGCCGGGAATTGCGACTGGTCAGCAAATGATTGCGGTGGCCATTACCGAGCCTGATGCCGGCACAGATGTCAAGGCATTGCGAACGACCGCTCGGCGTGAGGGTAATGAATACGTTCTCAACGGCAACAAGATATTTTGCACCTTGGGTGATCAGGCTGATTTGGTGTTGGTGGCCGCACGCACGGGCGAAGCGGGGTCAGGAGCTAAAGGGATTTCGCTGTTCATGGTCGAGAAGGCCCAATGTCCAGGGTTCAAGATCAACAAACTGATCGACAAAATTGGCCAGAATGCACTGAACACTGCAGAAATTTTCATGGAAGAAGCGCGTGTACCAGCTGAAAATCTGATCGGTGGCGTGGAGGGAAAAGGATTCTTCCAGCTGATGGATGTGTTTACACGTGAGCGTTTATCAATCGGGATTGTGGGTATTGCTTGTGCCGAGCGGGCAGTTGAGATGACTATTGAGCATGCTAAAAATCGAAAGATGCTGGGGCAGACCCTTTGGGACTTTCAAAACACCAAGTTCGTGTTAGCCGAGTGTGCGACCGAAGCGCGGATTGGACGCGTGTTCATTGATCAGATTGTAAAGGATCTAGTCGATGGCAAATCACTTCAACCGAATGACGCCATGATGGCCAAATGGTGGGGGTCGGAAAAGCAATGCGAGATCATCGACCGCTGCCTGCAGCTGTTTGGTGGATACGGCTATTGCACCGAGTATCCGATTGCTCAGCTGTACATGGATGCACGTGTGGCCAAAATTTATGGTGGCTCCAATGAAACACTTAAAGATGTGATTGCACGGTCAATGTAAAAGTGCGAAAACAGGGCAATCAATTTAATAAAATTCACTAGTTGAAAAATGACTCATCAATAGATTTATAGATGATGCTCTTCTGCCTATGAGTCAGCTTAGTTTCGTTTGCTTGCGATGCCTTGGGTCAGCATGTCCATGAAGGTATTCGCCACGTCTTCGATGGCAAATTTACCGTGGTCATTATGCCAGCGCGGAACCCAATTTAGGGCGCCGAAAAGCAAAGCGCTGAACATGCCGGGGTGCGTTGGTTTGACCGAGCCATCGGCGATACCTTCAGTTATCAGGCTGCGAACAGTTGCGTCCAGACGTCGTTTGAATTTGCGAATTTCCCCGCCAGAATCCAGATCAAGAGGGCGCGAACCAACCAGTACCTGACATTTTCCGAAGTCATTGTTCTGTGCCAACGCAAGGCTACGTACAAAAAGTCGCATGCGGTCGAGTACCGGAATACTACGATCCTCCATTTGCTTCATGACATCGTCCAAGTCACCAAAAGATTTGACCAGACACTGGTACAGGATGCTTTCTTTGTTGCTGACATAGTGATAAAGCGTGGCTTTATGCATGCCCAACTTGTCAGCGATCATGTCCAGTGAGGTTGCTTCGTAACCATTGGTGGCAAACAGTTGGGCGGCTGTGCGCAATATGGCTGTCAGCTTGTCTTCGTGCCGAACACTGGTGGTTGCTTTTCGTTTTGTCGGTCTTACCTTGGCGGTCTTGGTGCCTGCTGGCGAGTGTTCGGGCACTTTTACCTTTGTCTCATGAGTTATCAAATCATTCATGGTGGGATTATCGAGCGAAAATTGCGCCAGAAGCTATCAGGCGGTCGACATCCGCTGAGGGCACACCGATTTCAAGCAGCACTTCGCGGCTGTGCTCGCCCATGATGGGGGCACGGTGCCGCACGCTACCGGGGGTCAGGGATAGTTTGACGGGTACCCCCGGTACTGAAACGGGTAGTGAACTGCCAGGTTGTTCAACTTCAGGCAGCATCTGACGAACTGCAAAGTGGTGATCTTCAAAAATGTCTTGTGCGTTGTAAATCGGACTGAAGGGTACCTTACCCCCAAACAGGACTTTCAGCTCGCTTTTTGTGTGCAATGCTGTGAAAGATTCAATGTGAAAGTGAAGTGTTTCGCGGTTTTCCCAGCGTAGGGGCTCGTTGGTGTACCGCGGATCTTGCAAAAGTTCGGGCATTTCAATCAATGCACAGAGCTGCTTGAACTGAGGATCGTGCGGTGCTGCAATTGCAATCACACCATCACTAACTTTGAAAGTCCCGAAAGGCGCTACGCCAGGAATACCGTTGCCCACGGGCACAGGGGAAATCCCGCGGTAAGAGTATTGGCTGACCACCATTTCCGACATGGCCAATATGCTGTCGGTCATCGCAACGTCCACGTATTGACCCTGGCCTGTCGCCCTCGCATTCCAAAGCGCGGCCATAGTCCCAAATGCGGCAAACAAGCCTGGAACGGTATCCCCAACACCGCCACCAACTTTGGTTGGATGGTCTGCGTCTTGCCCGGTCATGCCCATCCAACCGCCCATTGCCTGGGCCACGATATCAAAAGATGGCCACTGCATGTAAGGGCTCTGCCCTCCCGCTTTGTCTCCAAAACCACGAACAGATGTGTAGACCAGTCTAGGATTGATGGCCTTCAGGCTGTCATAGCCGATGCCCATTTTGTCGAGCACACCGGCCCGGTAGTTTTCAACCACCGCGTCAGCACTTTTAACTAGTTCTTTAAACACCGCCTGTCCTTCAGGATCTTTGAGGTTGATTGAAATGGAGCGCTTGTTGCGGTTGCACGACTGAAACAGTCCCCCATAGTGGCGGTCCTTATCGTCTTCCCGAAAAGGGCCCATCCGGCGAAAGAAATCGCCTTCAGGAGGTTCAATCTTTATCACGTCTGCGCCGTGATCGGCAAGAATTTGTGAGCAAAAAGGGCCTGCCAATGCGTGTGTGAGGTCAAGAATACGCAAACCTTTGAGCGCGCCAGTCGTTGTAAGCATGTGAGCTCCATAATATCAACCAAACGGTTGGTTGATATTATCATTGAAACTTATTGCAGTTGCAAACAAATCACCTGGCTCAAGTTCTGATGGGCTTATCGCTTTAAAAGGAAATAGGCAGTAGACATCGTGTAAAAAAAGCTGAACGTTACATCAAAACATCTTGTGCATTAAATCGAATGGCAGCGATATTTCAGAGCTGGTTTATAGCGACAACCTTCCAATACACTTAAGTCGTTTATTTATGTTGACTTAGGTTCAGTTGGCCTTATCTACAAAGATTGCGTTATCGTTGCGACAGTATTGTAGTGGTACTTTTGAAAGCGTTCCCTTAACACTGCTGTGAATAGAGGTTCGACTCCGTACTCGGGAACATAGTGTCAAGAATCTTGACGCTTAGGGTGCTCTGGACAGGTAGGGGATGTCCAGAGTCTGGACGCTTGAGTTGGTCTGGACGGTACGGGTGCTCTGGACGGGTAGGGGGCGTCCAGAGTCTGGACGGTTCGAGTTGATTGCATTAATGTCTTGCTTAGGATTGAATCGAATAGCTTTCTAT
>Ga0214919_10009662_pt1 | contig 12402 bp, 13 predicted proteins | sample LL1503_MetaG_FD_177994 | JGI IMG/M metagenome (GOLD analysis project Ga0214919, IMG submission 177994) | Freshwater microbial communities from Lake Lanier, Atlanta, Georgia, United States - LL-1503 | ecosystem: Environmental > Aquatic > Freshwater > Lake | place: USA: Georgia | collected...
TAAGAATTCGTCTATAGTGTAAACGGCAATCTCGTCATCATCGCAAATCATCGAAACAGTCGCTCTTTGCGTATTAATATATTCAGGTAAAAATGATCGGATTTTAGTATATATCGAAATCGCTTTTATTTCTACATACGAGCAGAGTTGAATCACATTCCAACCTGACCTAATTAAAAACGTTTTCGTTTGTCCTGGATATAACATTTCTATTAGTTTATGCGAAACATAAGCTACCGGTAAGGATAGTAGTGCACCCACTAAAAACATTATTATTTAATATATAAATAATAATTTTTAAATTGTATTCCCAATATATTACTCTAATTAAATATGGCTACTGTATTCACGAATTTTCCCACTTGATCGCCGACATCTTCATCCGCTCCCTCGACGGCATATATATCGCCATTGGTTTCATTGGTGGTAAAAAATTTACCGAAGCCTTTAATCTCAATAATATAGACTTCTTCCTGGGGGATTTCATCCCCGCCCGCTTCGCAAGCCACTCCTACGCTTATCTCCTCTTCTTCTGCTTCGCTTGCTTCTGCTTCGCTTGCTTCCTCATCTTCTTCTGCTTCTGCTTCGCTTGCCTCTGCTTCGCTTGCCTCTGCTTCGCTTGCCTCTGCTTCGCTTGCCTCTGCTTCGCTTGCCTCTGCTTCGCTTGCCTCTGCTTCGCTTGCCTCTTCTTCTGCTTCTGCTTCGCTTGCCTCTGCTTCGCTTGCCTCTTCTTCGCTTGCCTCTTCTTCTGCCTCTTCAACATCCATAATAACATTGACTACTTTTGTGTCATTAATCAAAATGACATCTTCGTACAGGTCTGTTAATGCAGTGTCATTGCTCTTGACTGAATCTATAATTTCCAACTTAATCTTCTTCGTATCACAATTAATGGTGCAAGGCAATTGAGGCGCGGATGATGTAGATATAAGAGATAAGCGCAATTGCTCTTTCAATGCTTCGTTCTCCTGTTCTAGTTTCTTAAAATCAGGCATCTGTTTGAGAATATTTTCTATAACTCGCATAGTATCCTTTTCTCGTTGCATTGTCTCAAAATGAGGCAGCAAGATGGCGTTAACCACCTTACTAATTTCATTATTGATAAGCACAATAAGTGGCGAAAGTTCATTACTCATTCTTTTTCTTATGACTACTATACTATATAAAATTCGTTTAATATCATTTAGAAAAGACTTTATTTTATATACTATATGTCGAGTATTGAGATAGATCAAACAAGAGATGTATCAGCAAGAGCCGATCTTCCAACAGAGGCAGGTGCATCAGCAACAGCCGATCTTCCAACAGATGCAGGGCTTGCTTTGCCGGCGGGTCTGGGGCTTGCTTCGCCGGCGGGTGCAACCCCCCAAGATATGATTATGCGGCAAACCGATTATACGATTGAAATAGTCCAACAGAAACTACTCGAGCATAACAACGACGTCATGCAGGTTATTAGAGAATATATGAAACCGCAAGCCAAACCATCTGCCTTCAGCCCGCCAAAGACACTTTCGACCAACCAACAAATTTATAAAGAAATTCGCGGAATGATGGATGACGCCGCAGCAACATATAACAACAGCAAAAAACTTTAATAAAAAATAACAGTATCATAATGCATTCGTTTACTGCATTATGATATCATATAACGGATCGTATAAATGGTGCAATACATTGCTTGTTTTGTTAGCCACCATGTCGTCCCGACGGCAACATCCAACACTATAGTCGTTATTACGCTTAGCATATATTATACAATTACTTTAAATTAAAGGTCTCGGTCAAAATATCAGTCTTGGTCTGCTTCGTTTTTCGTCGCAATTTAAATTTATTCGATGTAGAAATAGTAGCACCATTAAACATGTAATCATCATTATCTTCGTGTAATTCCGGCAAGATGCGAGACAAAGGCTTATCCACGATCAAGAGCAAACGTTCATTCTTCAAGAGTTTACGGTATTCTTGTATCGTCAAATTACCATAATATTTATTCAAAGTATAATAAGGATTGGGCGCAGGCTTGATATTCTTTTCGTAATTATAAATTTTACAATAAATATGATTCAATAGATGATAGCGTTCGAAACGTGTAGAAGTATCTATAGATTCTTCGAATAAATAAGCGGTCGCACATTCTGGGCTACAAAAACAACCATAACAATGGTACATTTTATTGAGTTCAAACTTGGGAATTAGAACTGTAGGATTATCAAAATCACACGTACACCAAAAACACGCCGACTTTTTATCCGAAATACTATTTGTATGCAACTGATAGGTCAGTTCTTTTAATTTATTACACAAGTGTTTAGAATCATCGTTATCCTCCTTTTTAAACTCATCCGTTGCCGCCAAGTTTAATTCATTTTTAATATTTTTATCTTTTACTCCATAATCGATAACACTATACCCAATCGTATTTTCAAACTGAAAAGTGTCAACATTAGGATCATACGTCGATGAATAAATAAAATTATTTTGAACCAAATCGGCTTCGCCACACTTAAGATGCATAATTATGTTGGGTTCATGACCTTTATTCGTTTCTAGAGATAAGGTATTAGGAACGATTTTACCGCCCTTTGGTTTTCGTCCACGCTTTTTGGGAATTTTTGAGAGACAGGGGCTCAGATCCGCTCCTGCTGCTACTGCTGGCTCTGCTACTGCTGGCTCTGCTACTTCTGGCTCTGCTACTGCTGATTGCCCAACTTCATCGTCGACGAATACTGCTTCCTCCACAAGTTTTTTCTGCGCTCTCTTTCTACTTTTTTTTGGCTCTACGTTATTCATTTTATAATTTATAATGTAATGAAATTTAAATAGTTTTACTATATCTATTATAGCATTTTCTACATACGGGAATATAACAATCCGCGCCAATCACTTCCACTTCCGTTTGTCGACTCAAGCGATGACTAAATATCGCCGGTCTTTTTTTGCAACTACTGCAAAACGAATGCAGCATAACAACATTATCGCTGATTGTTTCTAAATCGAGCCAGTTTCCGAATTTATTTCGTTTAAAATCACTGTTTAAGCCGCATATATAGACATTCTTATGATACTTCTCTACCGCCAGCCGCACCCATTCGACAATGTCCGAGAAAAACTGCCCTTCATTAATGAGTATTGCCTTTGCCTCTAGAAATTCCAGAGCATATTTGCCGGAAATAGACGCCGCCAATGAGTCTGTCTCCTTGGCAGAAGGATCCGCAATAGAGACCACCTCTGCCAAAGTCATCGCTTTAATGCATGGAATCATAATTTTATCGTGCGATGACAACATATTTTCGGAATACCGATTGTCTTTTTCATAATTGATGACCATCGTTTTTATGTCGCAAAAAGAATATTGTTTATAGATGTCCATGATACGGGTGGTCTTGCCGGAAAACATCGGACCTTTGATAATTTCCAAATATCCACAATCAGCGTAGAGTTCCATGTTGCCTGCCATTTATTTATAAAGTATAGAGTTATTTATTCATATATGTTTTTATTCATATATAAATAAATACTTCAATTTAACATATAAATACAAAAATAAGAACATATAGAATGGCTGCAATAGACGCAAATGCAATAGACGCAAATGCAATAGACGCAAATGCAATAGACGCAAATGCAATAGACGCAATAGGTAAAACAATTCCATGGGTCGAAAAATATAGACCCACGAAATTAAATGATATTGTTTTAGATCCGCTCAATAAATTTATTATCGACAATATTATTGAAAAGAATCATTTTCCGAATATATTGCTCTATGGACCGCCAGGCACCGGCAAAACCACCACCATCATAAATTTGGTCAATAATTTTCAAGAAAAACATAATCAACAAAACAAAGGTTTAATGATCCATTTGAATGCTTCCGATGAAAGAGGCATAGACATTATTCGTAGTCAAATCCACCAATTTGTCAATTCCAATTCACTCTTCCATAATGGTATAAAATTTGTCATATTAGATGAGGTCGACTATATGACGAAAAATGCCCAGCAAGCGCTCAAATATTTATTACAAGGTTTCAATAATAATGTGCGCTTTTGTTTAATATGTAATTATATTAGTCGCATCGACGAATCGTTGCAAACGGAATTTATGCGCATACGCTTTAATCAATTGCCTGAAGCTGATATTATTGCGTTTCTTTCCACAATAAGCATTAAAGAGAACCTGAATATTCCTGTCGAAAAATTAAAATCTATTCAGCGTTTGTTTAAATCCGACATTCGAAGCATGATTAACTATATTCAATCAAATCAATATATTATTCATAATAAAGAAGTCATAGACGATGATATATGGAATCAACTCACTTTACTTATCAAAGATAATACTCATTATAAAAATTCTATAAAACAATTTTATAAAATTAGTTCCGATTATAATATTGAAATTAAAAATATTATAAAAGACTATTTGAATTATATCATCCACAATAAACCAGAATATTTAACGAATCATTTTTTGAAATTCTCTGAATTTATTATGCATTTAAACGAACCTTATGCAGATTATGTTATACGTTATACTATATTAAGTTTGCACGCTATTTTTAAAACTGTTGCCGACACGTTTATTTAACCGTTTCTTCCAAGAATTCGGCGGAGAATTTTGCGTTGGATCAAAACGCATACTAAACAAACTGTATTGCTCTGGTTTATTCTTACTTAGTATAGGTATGTTTAAGGGCAATGTTTTTGTCATTGGCTTTTCATCCATTTTTATATCTATTTAGAAAATAATTGAAATAGAATCACTTAAAGAAACTATTTGCATTATAACCAATGGATGAAATCGATATTGATACCGCTTGGTCTAATTTTTGCGATAATGATTTACCCAACGGAATTGAAGAAATAAAAGTAGGAGATAATTTCAGCACGACTAAATCGAGTCAAGAAAGCACGTCGACGTCTATATCCCCTAAATGTTCGCATTTAAATATTTCTACGAAAACCAAAATAGCCTATTTAAATGTTCCTATTGATCTGAAGTCAGTATTTTGGAACGTGCCTTTGATTAAATATCACGAACCTTGCGAGGGTTTCGTGAAAAAACAAATGAAGTTTAACTCTACAACGCCGGAAGAAGTCGACAACATTATACACTTAAAATCAGTCTATGAACAAGGGGAATATTATGTGGATGACTATATTATAAGTCAAATACATAAACCCGATGGAAGAATTAAATTCAAAGACATACGTAAAATAAGTATCGGCATTTGCAAGAAAGACATTACGAGCTATCGCTGTAAAAGAAAAAGCGCATTTTACAATTGCTTTGTGGTCATCTTACGGTTATTGCATAATGACGCCTTTAAAGAAATACATATAAAAGTATTTAATACGGGTAAATTGGAAATACCCGGTATCCAGGATTCCACTATATTGGATAAGGTCTTGACGATTCTGGTAAAAATATTAACGCCGATTGTATTGATGGTGGAAGAAACAGGGCTGGAAAAAGGGGGTGTCGGGAATTGTGCTTGCCCTACGGATAAAACTGGTGAGCAGACCCTCTTGCAGAGTACGGAACAAGGGGGGGTCAGGGATTGTTTCACTGGCGGGCACAGCCCCCTAGCATTCATCGAGAATAAAAGTGAAACGGTAATGATTAATTCTAATTTCAATTGCGGCTATTATATTAACCGCGAAAAGATGTACACTTTATTGAAATATAAATATAAAATAAATAGCAATTTCGATCCGTGTTCTTATCCTGGCATTCAATGCGAATTCTATTATGATTCGCTTTTGGTCGAGCAGAGCGGTATTCAACCGGCGGTGGATAGGTCCGCGGATGCCGCCGTTGTTGCCCAGCCTATTACTAAAGTATCCTTTATGATATTTCGCACCGGTAGTGTACTCATTGTCGGTAAATGCACGGAAGAATTGTTATATCAAATATATGATTTCCTGTGCGATATATTTGTAAAAGAGTACCACGAAATTAAATGGATTTCCAATGAACCGTTTGCAACTAAAATAAAGGACAAAGTGCGGAAATTGCGTAAGAAGGTCGTTTACACTAGTGCATAATACTATATATCTATAATACTATATATCTATAATACTATATATCTATAACGTTGTAAGCCATTTAATATAATTTTTATAATTTTTATTTACTTTATAGGCATATTCTGGCATCATTTTTTTTTTACATAATCCTTCCATCGAGATGTTAATGTGTTTATAATGTTTAAGATAAATAGATATAAATTCATAGAAGTTGATTCTATTTTCTTCCGACCGGAGGAAGATGCTGACATTATACAACACCTGTTGAAACTCGAGTTCATTATTAGCGTAGCGACATACTTCTTTACTAATGGTGGTTGTTTTTAGAACCATATCATGAATGGTCTCGGATTTAATAAATACCTCAACTAATTTACGATAGATTTCTATTAATTTCATACAATTGCTTGTAATGAGGGGTTGCACTGATGCCTGTTGCACTGCTTGTGCCTCTCCCTCCTCCAGATGACCAATCGTTTTATTATATACAAACACGGAAGCGCTAACCGATGAAATATTTAAATCATACAAGGTATTTTCTTCTATTTGCTCAATAAACTGCGTGTAATAATAAATCGATTTTTGCATATTTTCTATAGCAACTACCGGATTCATAGTATTAAAGAGAAGTGCTGTAAATACATGCGTCAAGGTCGCCTGCCCATTTAGTAATAGATAGATGTTGTCGTTATCATTTTTTTTAAATTTAGCCGATTGAGAGAAATGATTAAAATACTCGTTCATAACAGCGACATATTGAATGAAAATGTTCCAAGATGTAAAAGTATTCGATAATACTATATTCGACGCCATTATAATATTTAAAATATTAAAATAATATTTAAAAGTATTTAAAAGCATTTAAAGATTTAAAAACCGTAAGTATATAAATGTCGGATAAACCTACTACCGCCGCTGCTACAGCGTTTCCAACGCCCAGTAATCAATGTCTGCAACATTGTGTCAAAATCGCCATCGTAGATGATAAGCCGATTATGTTTGATTATTGGGCTAATTCGCACGATAGTAAAGTGTTGATCGGCGTCCGCGATGGGGGTGAGAAGTTGTTGGTGAAGAGCGAGGATGAATATACGTCGCCGATTGAGAAGATTTATAAGGTGGAGAATGAATATATCATTGTCACAGAGAATTCTCTGTATATTGTTAGCGCTAGCATTGCGACGAAGCGGATCTCTTAAGGGGCTAACGCCCCTTAGAAACCCCATTAAAGGCGAAGCAAGTCCTACATCCCCGCCCTGAGTTTGAATTATATTCAAAAAACTCGGCATGAATTGGAAGGCGGATGCATTTTAATCAAATCATTAATGTTGCTTTAATCATTTGATTTAATATATTTAAATTATAAGATGAAATATCTCGGCGGTAAACACGAAATAGGTAAGCGTATTTCTGAATTCCTAATAAAGCAATGTCCGCCCGAGCATGTTCCTAGCGGCTATCTCGAGCCCTTCTGCGGGTCTTTAGGTGTCTTCAAGCATATGACTGACAAAGATTATTCGACCTATAGTGCAGCAGATATTCAGCCTGATCTTATTCTTATGTGGAAGAAAATACAAAAAAACACATTGCATCTTCCGCCGAATATAAGCGAGGAGGACTATAAAGCCCTGCAGCAAAAGAAGTCGCCTAATGCTTTAAAGGCTGTTGCCGGCTTCGGTCTCAGTTTCGGCGGCAAGTTCTTCGGCGGTTATGCACAAAAATGGTCAGGCAAAAGCGGGCGCAACTTCTATAAAGAATTCAAATCTTCCATCGAGAAAATTAAACCCGCCATTCGCCGAAAGAATGTCCATTTTTACAACAAGTCTTACGCCGACTTTAAACCGCACGGGATGCTCATCTATTGCGATCCACCTTATAAACATACGCAAAGCTATGGAATCGGGGATTTCGATTATGAAGCGTTCTGGTCAACGATGCGCTTGTGGAGCAAGGACAATTGTGTTTTTATATCGGAAGAAACAGCCCCGAGCGATTTTATTGCCGTATTTAAACATATAAAACGGCGGACTTTGGATAAGAACAAGGTTAACACGTTTAATAGGTATGAGAAGATCTTTGCTTATAGAGGCACAAGCGTAGCAGGCACAAGCGCAGCAGACACAAGCGCAGCAGGCACAAGCGCAGCAGACACAAGCGCAGCAGACACAAGCGCAGCAGGAACTAAAAAAAATAAAATGAAAAGAAAGAATAAAACTAGAAAAAACAAACTTTCGCAACTCACATAAATCAGTGCGGGGGTTTGAAAGGCTTGCAAAGCGGTCGGGTGGAAGGCTCTTTTTTTACTCTTTTTTTCATAAAATTGAAATGACCTTTTTGAAAGAAATAAATGGTATCTTACAAACAAACAAAATGGCGACTAACTCAGTTCAAACCCCGGTTGAAACCTCAGTGGCAGTTGAAACGATTACGGTTATGGTTAAGGGTAACCCTATTCCTGTCCTATATAAGGGGGGACAGACCAACGAAATAATCAAAAAGATTGTGGAATCACCCAAGTTCAAGGATTACGTTAGTAAACTCACGGCAAGCTATATTCGCTATGACAAGATTGAACTTTTGGGTCATTATATGTTCGGACCACATGTCGGATTTGTTTGGCTGGATGTGCATGCCTTTTATATGAGCAATAACGCGCGCGTGCCGGGCGTGGTATTCTTGCGCGGTCCTTCTGTCGCTTGCCTGCTGCTCATTAAAAACAAAGAAACCGGCAAGCTACATATGGTGCTGGTAAAGCAATACCGTATAGCTTTACCTGGAGAGGCGTTTGAAGGAGTAGCCGGTATGGGTGACCTTGAAGTGCATAATTTAACCGGCCCTATCATAAATGAAATAAAACAAGAAACCGGAATCGCTGTGAGCACGACGGGAGTGAAAACAGCTGACCCCCATCAGCAATTCAATTACTTGGAAACGTTGGGTGTTATGGCTCCCAGTCCTGGCGGCACCTACGAGCCGATGACACTGACGTGGTATATGCAGGAGATGACCACAGAGGAAATAAACGCACTCAATGGCCGGAATATTGAGAATGTCGAGGTGAATTGTTCGGAAAAAATTCAAGTCTTGGTACGGGATTTCAACTTTAGAGAAGCGGTTAAAATACGCGACCCTAAGATCACCTTGGCTCTGACCGAACTGATGCTGCGGTATCCGGGATTTGTGCCGATGGAGTAAATCCGCACCTTGATGGCGCTTCTATGCTTTATATAAAAAATAAAAAATAAAAAATAAAAAATAAAAAATAAAAAATAAATTTAGTTTTTCCTTGTTTTGTTTTGTTTTCCTTGTTTTTTTTGTTTTATATTTCGCTGCGTTTTCTTTCTAGAGGTTAAAGGGTTTGCAATGCTGGCTGGGATTTTTTTCAAAACAAATTCAGCCATTCCGTTGCCCCGCATTTTAATCTCGCCATAATCGCCATATTTTTGCTTTAATTTCTTACTCGCTTCAAGCATAGGTTTAATACGATCTTCGAACCTACCAAGCCCGCCTTCTTTACCGTAATATTTAGTTATAAACCCGATTTTATTAAAACGCAGGACAATACCGTCGTGCAAAAAATATTTCAAGGTTCGCTCGACATCTTCTTTTTGCCCATTTTCTTTTGTAATAGTCAATTGTATCGCTTTTAGGGTCGGACGATTGATTATGCCGTAAAAAGCGCCAACAATATAATTTAAATCCGTCGTCATTTCCTTTCGTGCTTTTCGAAAAAAAGGATTAAATACGGCATATACGCCCCAAATATAAGATTTCGATTTCTTGCATTCGCTAAACGCATATTTGATAAAATAATCTAAATTATGATTTTTAAACTGAGCCGAAAGTGATAAATCAATGCTTTCTACATCGTCGTCTAAAAAAACAATGTGTTTATTCGTCCCCCATTGATTTGTTATGAATTGGCGTTGCGGCACTAATCCTTTTTTACCTATAATAAGTTTATTATAAGTTGAACTATCCAGCGTAGTTTTGTAAAGATCATAATCTTCTTTATTTGCAACATACACGTATATTTTTTTCGGATCTATATGATATTTATGTAATGCGTTTAAAGTCTTGTCCTTACATACCTGCGCTCTTTTATAACTTGGGATACAAACGATATACTCTTCCATATATATAGCTTCTTTTAAATCTATAAGTTTTGCCGTAGATTTTTTAAATCTATTTTTAAATCTATAAGTTTTGCCGTAGATTTTTTAAATCTATTTTTAAATCTATAAGTTTTGCCGTAGATTTTTTAAATCTATATATATAAAGATGACCATCGTCAAAAAAGAGAAAAAGAATGGTATAGACATTATTCATGTTAAAAAAGACAAGACAGACGCAGAGATGGATAAAATAGCTAATACATTGATTAAGCCCGCGTCTATACATTTAATCATCAAAGATGATACGGACGTCTACACAGAAGACGATAAGCTGCTTTTAAAGTTTAGAAAAAATAAACTCCCACAAGGCAATATAAAAAAGTTTTACGACAATGTCATTAATTTCGCTAAAAAATCATACAGCTCTAATAGGGGCTCCACTTCAGCCAGCAAAAGCAAAAACATCTACGAAAATCCTAAAGTATATTCCAATATCATCGGCTACATGGATAGTTTTTCGCCCTCGCAAAAAGTCCTATTCAAAAAGCAGCATAAAAACATTAAAATCGTTGCCCGTGAGTGTCGATTTAATGTCGATTATCCGGAAAAATACAAGCAACTCGTTCCCCTGATTCAAGATATTGACGCACTATATAAAAAAATGGTACCCGAGCATTACGCCAAGCAATTTAATAAAGCCAAGCAAACACATTTTAGAATCCCCAAGACATCCTTTACCACGATTACTACCAATGTGAACTTCCAAACCAGCATACACAAGGATAGAGGCGATGATAAAGAAGGATTTGGTAATTTATCTGTCATTGAAGAAGGACCTTATACGGGCGCCGAGACATGTTTTCCTCAATATGGTATTGGAGTCGACGTTCGACAAGGTGATATCTTATTTATGGATGTTCACGAGTGGCATGCCAATTTGCCGATGGTAAAAAAAGACAAAGATACAATACGTTTATCGATTGTCTGCTATTTACGCTATAAAGTATGGGCAAATACACGGAAGATTTCCAAGGCGAAACTAATGCAACATAATAAGACGGTGAAGAGTATCAAGAAAGGGGCTGCGCCCCTTTAAAACCCCGCCATCGAAGAAGGGGCGGGGTCCGCCAAGCGCATAAAAAATAGTGCAAGCCATACAACCTCACTAGGCATTGTTTAATCATACCGTGTAATATCTACGATTAAGCTCAAATACACCTATTCTGTCACTCTCTATGATCCATTCCATAAAACGTTTTTCCCCCATTTTATTACGCATTTCGCTATAATATTTTTCGGTAATATGATATTGTCCAACATAAGGTATCTTAATTTTTATTTTATTTTCACTTATAATTAAGTCGGTTTCTGTCTTACTGAATTCAACATTCAATGTCGGATTGTGTGTAATTGGAGCAATAGTTGTATTTGGTGTCTTTACTTCCAGTAAAGTAAGTGCTTGTGCTGCCAATAATGGTGCTGCTGCTCTAGGCGCTAATGTAGGTGCTGCTCTAGGCGCTAATGTAGGTGCTGCTGTAGGCTTTAATGTAGGTGCTGCTGTAGGCTTTAATGTAGGTGCTGCTGTAGGCGCTAATGTAGGTGCTGCTGTAGGCGCTAATGTAGGTGCTGCTGTAGGCGCTAATGTAGGTGCTGCTGTAGGCGCTAATAGTACATTTTGCTTTAGGGTAGTACCTGCCAATGATTTTTTAATTTTTAATTTTTCTGCTTTTTTTGCAGAAATCGGTTCTTCTGGTGTAAGTGTCGACTTGTATGCACTCTCTAATCGTTTCGTAAACATATGCTTTAAATAGGTACATGTTTTTCGTAGATTCGAATCAATACCGTTTTCAGGTAAATCTGATTTATTTACACGTACTCCCAATGCTTTGTCAATAAGCATGTTGGCACTAAAGCTTAATTCATAACGCGGTTGTTCCGTAAATTTTCTAATGGAAAAATCCCCAGCCGATTTCATTTTGGGAGGATAATGTGCCAGAACTTTATTATTGCGCTTAATCGTTGTTCCATTTTGAAACTTGTCATTGTCTTCTTTGCTTCCATAATCGTCATCACTACATGTTTTTTTGCAAGGTATCAGATCATCGCCTATTATCTGTTTTATAATCGGTTCACATATTTTAGTCCAGTCATTCGAAAATGTACCGCGAAATATTATTGGAATGTCGCCCTCCTCTGGTTTATATTCCACCATATTACAATGTGCGTTGAGATTTTCTGTCGGTGGTCGCTCA
>Ga0214919_10009663_pt1 | contig 12401 bp, 13 predicted proteins | sample LL1503_MetaG_FD_177994 | JGI IMG/M metagenome (GOLD analysis project Ga0214919, IMG submission 177994) | Freshwater microbial communities from Lake Lanier, Atlanta, Georgia, United States - LL-1503 | ecosystem: Environmental > Aquatic > Freshwater > Lake | place: USA: Georgia | collected...
GCATATATGGTCACAAAGCTGTATGTATATATGGTTGTCTTATGGTCTCATGGTAACAGACAGCATAACCAATAAGGACGTCAATATACCATTATATATTCGTTATGTATTATCGTAACAATTTTTTATACTTATAGATTCTAGGCATTCTAACAATTATCATAACAAACTGCGTTACAATATATTCAATTGTGAAACGTATTATCGTAATACCAGTATAACTTAATATTTTACATCAACCAATAACATAATATTGATGTAAAAATTATAATCTGCGCGCATAGTGTGTCATATTGACGACTATCGTCGTCGCCGTCGTCGTAGTATATTTAGGGAAACACCTATTCGGTTAGGGCGAGCCCGTTTCCCTAAATATACTTAAACCAAATTAGATTTCAATAATAGATTGCGAATTTTATCTTTTATATTCTTGGTGTCAAACTTTATTTCTTGATCATCATGTATTATTTTTGTTATTTTTTCCTTATAATTATTTTTCTCTCTTACACCATTTGGTTTAGTAAATTTAGGATTTGATTTTTTAATTGATTTGTTTTTACATATTTCTCTAAATGAATCACTTGTAATGTATGCATGATACCCATTAGCTAATTTCTTGCTCAATATAATATTCATTTTTTTCAACCTATATGCAATTGAACCAGGTGTTAAATTTAGTTCTCTGCCTATTTCTATTATATCTTTATTGTCAAGACAATACAACTTTCTAATGTTTTCATCAATCTCATCATAAACGGATGGTTCTTTTTTTGTTGTATTAATTATGTTAAATGGAGTTTTATATTCAACTCTACACCATGTATATCCCCTTACTTTTTCCCATGTATATTTTTCAATGTATTCTATGGTTTTATTTCTTTCATCATCATTAGTTTTTTCCTCAACTATTTCTACAACACATAATGGTTTATATTTTTAGTATAAATTGAACCATTACCACTAAAATGGTCTTCTATCCTTTGAACTATATTTTGACTTCTACCAATGTAGTATCTATCATCAACCAATTTTAATACATAAATATAATCTTTATTTGAATCTATATTGTTCATAAACTAATAAATAAAAATTTTATTTTGTTTCTATATCTTTTTTCTTTACAAATTTCTTTTTCTTCACATCCATATCATCAACAAACTCTACATCTATTTTTTCCTCCACATATATTTCTATCTCTTTCAACTTAATACCTTTAATCTCAAATGCAGAATTCGCGTTCTTACTTTTAATAACCAAACTTGAACTTGGTATTTTGGTTTTAATAAATTGTTTGAACTTTTCAACTTTAATATCCATTTCTTTTATTAGTTCCTTTTTGTCTTGTCGGAATCTTAACCATAAATCAGTTGATACTTCACTACATTCATTATTTACATCAATATTTTCTTCCCACCAATCATCAAAGAGAGAAAAGTTAGAGTTAATTATATTCGCTGTTTCCGATTCTATTATTTCTCTCAACTGATCGTCCATATTTTGAATAATATTTTTTGAAATATTGATATTTGTATTCAACTCACGAATATTTTTTCGTATATTTTTTATTTTATCATTTATCTTGAATTGCTTTTCTCTCAAAGATGATAATTCTGTAGTATCTACATTAACATCTTCTATTAATTTATATAATTCTTTACAAGTATACCAAACTATTCTCAAAATTTTTTTCGGATCTTCAAAACAAGACAAGTTATTTATATACACTATACATTGTGTTGTATTTATCCATTCATACATTATCGGTGATTTATCCCATTTGTCAATAGAAGTGTTGAGAGAAACTAACCAGCCAAAATGTATGTGTTCATTCTTCAATAAATCTTTTTTGATCTTCTCTCTTTGTTCTATTGGTACCTTTTTTTTGTAATTTTTTGCGTCAGCAAGTACATCAAAATCTTCAAAGTGTAAATGAAAATCACCTTCACCACCTTGCGTATGTTTATCAACAATCTGAAATCCCTTAAAATCTATAAATGTTTCTGCATAATCATTAAATTGTTTTTCACCTTCTGATCCTTTATGAGAATTACTTTTATTAGTAAATTTAAGTACACTTTCTTGTAATTTTTCAACTGCTTCTCTATTCATTTTATTCTGATTATCTTTTTCTTGAAGCAATAGATCATATTTATATCTCATTTTATCAACTTCTTTTTGAATTAAACTACTATTTTCTGACTCATAAGTCTTTATTTGTTCTTTTAATCCTTGAATCACCATTTCTAATTTTTCATTTTGTTTTTTTATTTGTTCAACTTGTGTATCATAAATTTTTGAAATCTTTTCTCCCATTCTTGTCGCCATTTCACGTTCAACCAATATATCTAATTCTAATTTTTCAATTTCTTCTTTGGTCTCATCCTTTATTTTTTGATAAATCTCTTTTTGTGAAAACCCAATTACAGATTTTCTACCTTCTTCCAAACATTGGCTTCCTATTTTTAACATTATATAATTCTCTTCAGGAGAGAAAGTTGAAAATATATCTGGTAATATTTTCTCTTCTGGTATAGTTATATTTATTATCTTAAGTGACATAATAAATATATAATAAAATGTATTTATATTAATTAATTACAATCTGATTCTACCATTTCTTTTACTAATTGATCAAATGAAATTGCAGGCGACCAGCCTAGTTCACTTCTCGCTTTTGAACTATCTATTAAATCCACATATCGCAATTTTTGACATAACAATTCAATTAAATTTATTTTGAAAATAATTCTTTGTCTATACTTGTTTCTTTTACTATATTTTTAATTATTTTATTTTCATTAATAGTATCCTCATATTTACCTCCGTATGCCTCTATAACTAACTTATTGTACATGTCACTTTTTGACGACAAAGGATTTTCACTATCAGGATATTTTTTCCTATAAACTGGTAATAATTTTGAATTATTAAAAGCCAAACGTTTAATCGCTTTTCTTAATTTCTCATTGTTTTCTTCATCCTTTTCCCATTTACCGTCTTCTTTTACATACATTACTTCTCTTTTTGTATCACTACAATGAACAGGTCGTTTTGTTACGTCCATGGCATTTAAATTTTTAATTAAAATATTGGAGATTCCATTTACAAATCCTAGTTTTCCAACACTTTCTAAATCAGACAATTGTAGGTCAATAGAATTGATAAAGTCTGTTAAATTCATGGCATCTTTACACGTCTCATTCAAAAAAATCTGTAAATTAAATGTTTTGTTGTGGCTATTAGTATGAGTTTGTGTATTATGTGAATTATTCATATTGGGATGTATTTGTTTACATACTTCCATCACTATATTTTTAATATTTTCTGTATTATTTTCTAGAACAAACTTTAAAAAATTAGTATCTAACCCTCCAAGTTCGGATGGTTCTTTTTTTTCAGTTTTTTTATAAAAATGTCCTTTTTCACTATTAATAAATTCAACACATGTTTTTTTATGTTTCCATAATCCCTGTCTGTATTTGTAACTACTTCCACAAAAACATATAAATTGCGTATCATCATCCGCCTTTTCCGCCTTTTTCCCGCCTAAATGTAATCCATTTGTCATCCTTTTATGTTTATCGGTTAAAATATGTCTATTAAATTTACTTAACTCTGACGTAATATAATGACAATGTTTACAACAAAATTTTTGTCCGCCTTTTTCCGCCTTTTTGTCATTCAAAATGTCATCCATTGTCCTCTATTTTAGAGGTACAAAAAAGTTCTTAAATATTTATCGCAAAAAATAATAAAAATTTATGCTAACAAAATGAAAATTTTTTTTTTGGCTGTCAGACCTTAAATTAAAATTATGGTCACAAACTTTATTTTTTGGCAAGACTTTTTCGGATTTTTCATTTTTGGACATTTTTTTTGTCCATTTTTGAAAATCCCAAAATACTTTTGGGAAAAATAAGTAAAAAATAATAATAAATCATCAAAATAACTTAAAGAAAATATTACAATTTTTAAAAAACATATTTAAAAAACATGCATATAATAAATATAAATGTTATTTTACATTTATTACGAAAGAAGTTTTGATGACATTAAATTTAAATTATGGTTGAATCATTATAAAGCTTTAAATGTCAATTACGCTATTTACGTTGAAGAAAATGATAGATCGCATTTTATAATGAATTATCCTTATTCAACCAATATAATTAATTATATTCCTGATAATGTAACTAGAATAACAGAAAATGATTTTTTTATGTCGTATACTATTGGCGAAGATGATACTATGATTTTATCTTATAAGCTAGATGAAAATGAATTTGAAAACGAAACCAATATTATTGGTCGCATATTTTATGTTCCGGTTGATAATAAAATTATGTATACTACTTTTGAAATACCTGATTTTATAATTTACAAACACAAAAAACATACTAATTTCACAATAGATGGTATTAAGATTAAAAATCAAATGCAATCAAAAACAGAAAATGTAATTAGCAGATCCATTGTTTCGTTGAACTTGAATAAATCAAAAGTAGCTTATTCTGAAGAATTTTATGAAACGAATATAATTGTTAACTATTGTTCTGATAACGATAAAAAAGAAAAAGTGTTTTTTAGAAACTTCTACAATAATATTTTGATGAATATACTAGTTAATAAAGAAAAACAATATGCAATTGAATGGTTTTCTAAATGCGGATGTAGTACCATTATTGATATATTTTCTTTCGTTAATGATTTAAATTTTGATAAAAATAAAAGAAAACAATCACCTAGTTGGGTTTTTAATAAATACAGATATAACGCATATTTACAAAATATAGAAATGATTTCATTTGTTAGAAATCCTTACGATAGATTTTTATCATCCTATATAGATAAGCATATTTATAAAAATGATGATATTTATCTAACACTTCAAGGTTATTATAACTTTATTGACAATTATGAAAATACAATTGTTGATTTATGTAAATTTATACTTTCAGGTGAGTTAATTTCAAACCATTGCGAATTAATTGTTCATCACAACGATAATGTACCATATTATAAAAATTTACAAAAACAAACATTCAAGATTGAGGACAATTTAAATAAACATTTGTACAATTTCCTTAAAAAATATCATAATAATATTGAAGACAAATCAGAATATATTTTAAATCATTATTCTAATACTATTTATTATAAAAAACTACAAACAAAAAAACCAAATTTAGATATAAATTTAATAAAAAAATTAAAAAATTTTAAAAGAAATGAATGGTTTGATTATTTGGCAGAATATAATTTAAATTATAAAGAAATCATTGATCATGACACTGAATTAAAAAATTTAATTTATAAAATATACGAAAAAGATTTTGTAATGTTCAAATATTAAATTTTCATCGTATTTTTCTTGTTTTGTTCAAAGTTATTTTTTTTGAGTTTGAACCCTCTTTTTTTATACATTTACTAATAAATTTTCTTATTTGTTCTTTTTCATTATTAATTCTATCAATTGTTGGTCTGAAAAAAAACCTGAATTGAGATTTCATTTTTTTGAGTTCGTCTATACAAATCCAACGAATTTCTTCTTTTTCAAAAATTTTAGTTTTTTTTATAACTTCTGAGTCTAATCTTTTTTGTAAAAACCGCTGATTGTTGTTATAATAAAAAGGTAATAACGGATCATAACCCATAGGAAAAATATGTATTCTATATATTGAACCGCTGGGTGTTTTGTTATCAATGTTATATGTACCATATTTTTCTAACATTTTTTTTAATTCTACATCTGTTCCCAAAAAGCCTGTCAATTCTTCACCACCTTCTCTTATCGCGGTTTCCATATAAGTTTCATTGTTATCAGTGCCTCCACCAAAATCAGAGAACCCCGGAGCAGTATCTTCATATTTATTCTCTTTACCAAACAAAAAATAGAGTTTATTTTTATATATTGTTGTAGGCAATATACCAGCTCCCATTTATATAAAATAATAATATTTTTATTTTATATGAACAAGACAAAAAAACAAAATATTAAAAATAGAAATAAACATTCAAAAAAATACTCTGTTAAAAATAATTCAAGAGAGAAAATTCACGTTTTAACTAATAATACTTCTAAGAATATAACAAAAATTAGTAAAGACATTGACGATTATTTTGAAAATAATAAATTTAATGCAAAGGGTATAATAACAAATAATTCATATTCACCGACAATTAATGAAGAACTTGTGACATTGAAAAGCATTTCTAGAAACCCCCTTTTTGATTGTAACAATAAAGAAGCTTTTCTTTTAAATGAACCGCTTAAAATTGGAATACCTGGATATGTTTATGGTAATAATTGTTTTGTTTATAATACTCCTCAAGCAAAAAAATTTCTTTTAAGAAATTTAGAAGCAAACAAACATATTGATCCAAATAGGATTGTACCCCCAGTTCAATCTATGGCAAATTGTTGGTTTAATTCCATGTTTGTAACTTTTTTTATAAGCGATAAAGGTCGCAAATTTTTTCATTTTTTTAGACAACTCATGATTGAAGGGAAACAAAAAAATGGTAAAGCTATTCCTGAAAAGCTAAGAGATGCTTTTGCACTTCTAAATTTCAGTATAGATGCTTCTTTAACAGGAAATGGTTATGCATATGAAATGAATACAAATAGTATTATTCGCCAAATTTTTACAAGTATACCAAACAATTATAAGTCAAAACATCCACTTATTGTTGACATTGACGAAGCTGGTAATCCAATAATTTATTATACAAGTATTATTAATTATTTAAATAATAATTCTATTGAAAACCTCTTTATGAGAGAGGTTTCAATTAATTGGAAAGATCAAGTGACATCCAATATGAAAAAATTGAGACACTTGCCACATATTGTAATTCTAGAGATATTTGAAAAAGATGCACTTGTATTTAATAAAAAACCTATAACTTTTACAATAAATAATGCAAAATACAAATTGGATAGTACAGTTGTGAGAGACATTTCAAAACAGCATTTTTGTGCTACGATTACTTGCGAAAATAAAGAGTATGCATATGATGGCGCGAGTTTCTCTCGTTTAACGTCACTTGAATGGAAAAATAAATTAAATTCTAGTAATTTTACCTGGAAATTTGAAGGTACATCCAATCATGATGGTAGCCCTTTAGAATGGAACTTTACAAAATGCTATCAACTTTTAATATATTATAGAATTAATTAAGTTTTTATTCTAAAATTGTATATTCAACAATATTTGATTTTAATACCAATCCATTCACACTATTTGCAGTAGTATTTTTTGCACTTATTAAAAGTTGATTTTTTACAATAATATTGTACACGCCAGGAAATGCAAAATTATACAATTCAAAATAAATAATGCTAGGATTTATAAATTTTATATTTATATTTTGAATATTACCAAAATCAACCTTTGTTAGTCCATTTGGTAAAAAGTTTTTACCAAATATATATATGCGTATAGCAGTATTAAATTGGGATGAGTATTGTGATAAGTAACTAATATAAGGATTTAAATTCGGAGCAGTTCTTTTAATTTTTATACAATTCTTATTATCTATATATTTTAATGTATTCATAAAATTAATATTCTATATTAATAAAATATTAATTTTTATATTGGACCAAAGTCGTCCTTTTTTGCAGTTTTTTTACCTTCTATATTTGTCTGAGCAAATTTAAATGCTATATAACCTAACAAACAACCAATCATAGATCCTATTATTACTTGATTGATTGTATGGTGATTGTCAGCAACTCTTTGTATTAATGTAATAATATCTATGCATAAATATAAAATTAGTATTTTAATGTCACGCAATGCTAAGTAAATAAATATTGTTGAAAATAGAACTGATTGACTATGACCAGATGGCATTCCAAAAATATCATAAGGCACACCATGATTATGAATATATCTTTCTTTGTTTTTTATCATTAAATTGAAGGTCTTCGTGTCAATAGATGGTCTTGGTTGTTGAATTAAAGCCTTTAAAAATAAGTTTATTACCGAACTTATTATAAAAAATACTATGTAATAAAATAATAAATTATGTTTGTTTCTTAACAGAAAAATGGAAATAAAAAATAGTATAAAAGGACTCGTTTCACCTATTTTTTGAAATAATTCAAACATTCAACTTATATATTCTTTTATTATACATAAATATATTAATATTGATATAGACAATCACAAATTAAAGTAACAGCCCAATCTAAACCATTTAAATCTAAAATATTACCCTTGTCATTTAATAATTTTACAGCCATTCTTTCAATATTAACCGGACCAAAATAGGTTCTAATATTATCTTGTAAAGAACCACTTAATTCAACTAATACACTTCCAGTAGAAACTCCTGACGATTTAACTGGAATAATAGCTAAAATATCTGGTGTTGTCGGTGCTTTATATCTATAATTAGTAATATTCTGATTTTTATTGATCTCGTTGATTGTATAAATTTGTGCTTGAGTTAATGTTCTAGGAGCACTCGGTAAAACTAATGGTACCTTGCTGTAATTGGCGTTATATTTACCTGCAATTAATAAACCATTATCTGTTATTGAACCTTGATTATCTATTTGGGATTCTAAATTTGCCTCGTTGACAATTTGTGATAAATTTGATACATTACCATTAATACAAGTAATTGGTAGATCAGGGGAATAGTAATTAGGAACTTTTAAATTTGCAGAGTACTCTGTTATAGAGACTAAACTATTATTCACATGGTTTTGATTATAATCGTCAATAGCTAATATTAAATATTTTGTCCCAATCAAATCTAGTACACAAGATGCAGTATTTCCGTTAGGATCAACTATTTCATAAGGCACTCTATATCCCATTAACCAACCAAGCGTTTGATTAAAATAATTATTATTATTAACACAAGTTGTATTGCAATATAAGGTTGATGTAAAATCAAAAAAAGTAATATTACTATTTGTTGATACTGTAAAATTAAATGAATCATGGTTAATTGTTGCACCATACAAATTCAAAGTAATTTTACCAGTGTTTACATTATAATATACTGGAGTATTTATTGAAACATTATTAATTATAATAGTTTGAAAATTTGTAAACCCTGCATTTATAAAAGCATTATTTAAAGTTGTTACAAATTCTGTTGAAGTATAATTACCCGCGGGCATTGTAATAGGAACATTATCACTCCCATTTGATATCCAGAAAGATGTATTGTTATAAATCGGATCAATCAAATACCATGAAAAGGGTATTTGGTATGAATACAATCTCATTGATAAAACATTTTTTAATGTATCTGATAAATCTAGCGTATAATTAGTTGATGCACTATTTATACCACTAAATTGTCTAAATTGACTGTCTAAATTAATAAAACGAGAAATGGTATTTTTTAAATTAGGATTTAAAGAATCTTGCTTGACAGATACATTAAAAGTATCATTAACACCTAATTGTTGTCTTGACATATTAGCATGATCATTCCCAAAAACATCTATTTTTTGTTTTCTATCAGTAATCTTATTATTTTGAATTTCATCATCTTGTTTTAAATATTCATTTTCAAATCTATTTTCTACTTGTTTTTCTCCAACAGGATAAATAGCATCATTATTATTATCTTCATCATAAATATCTTTAGAATATTGTAATAACTGACTTTGAATATCACGAAAAAAAACAGATAATTGTGGGTTCGTTTCTTTAAATTTTTCAATAAAAGATGTTGTAGCATTCATAATATTTGTTGGATCCAAATCTTCCAAATTTACTATTGCCATTAATTCACTCATTGTATAATTAGAAACATTTGTATCAATAGATGTCATATAAATAATATTATAAATTAATATGTTGTTTTTATAATATATTTATGCATAATATTCAATAAAAATATTTTTAATAGTTCTTATAATATCTATTTTTTCACAAATAGAATGATTTAATAATTTTTCTGGTATAGATGTAAATCCTGAACCACGTTTCAAGTGTGTTTTTTCTTTGAATAAAATGTAATCAAAAATTCTTACCAGATCTGCATTTATAATTAACAATTGTTCTCTACTTATATGATAGTCACTTTTGTAAATATAACGATTATAATTTCCATCTTGATAAATTTTATAATATTTCTCCAAATAAGGTCTGTTTTTTATTAAACCAATACCCTCTAATTTATTTTTAGAGTTATTCATTTCTAATACAAAAACATTCGCATCTATACAAATACGTTTTGTAAATTCTAATGGTGAACCATAAATACATTTTATATTATATTTATTTCTATATTTTATATTTTCACACCATGTTTCATCATTAAAACGCGTAGAAACTAAACTAATTGTCATGATAAAAAGTTATTAATAATATACGATTTTATATTATACACACAATTCAATTTTAATTTTTATTATTAATTTTATCGTGTACGACGTGTTTTTTGTTTTTTAGATTTATAATTTAAAAAAATTTTTTTTGTACTATTTGCAATATTATCAATTTTATCTTTTTCATAAAAAATGATAAATAAAGTGTTCAAATCTTGGAATGTAATAATTGACTTGTCAAAAACAATTGTATCTATATGTTTTAAACTTGTCAAAAAAAATTTGTTGTAATATTCAAAAGTATTAGTTTTCAAAAATATACTTACATCTTCTGGATTCAATGTTATGTTATATCGTAATATAGAAAATAAAGAATATTTATTATTATTAATTGTTGTATTTTTTTTAATTATGCCAAGTAATTCTTCTCTTGAAATAGTATTAGGGTTTTGCATTAAAAAGATTTCTTCATTTACTTTTTCAATATTGTTATCTTTGTCTATATAAATAATATTAATATTAATAGAAAAAATATTATCTTTATAAAAATCATTATAAGGTTTATCGTCAATTTCAAAATCATTTATCCATGAATCATCTAATTTTTCTTCGTAATTGTCAGAAATCATAATTAACTATAAATACAAAAAATTGTTATATTTTAATAATATTTTTTCACGTTATTTTAAACTAATTTTTACACTTCATAATTAATTAGATTTAGATAATAAGTTAATTTTTATATATTGTTATATTTTTCATCTAATTTATCAAAATAGTTGTAATCATAATTTTGAAATAGAAACGTTTTATCATATTCGTCTATTCCCCATTTATTTATATAATCATTTTTTCTATTATTGTATAAATGTACTACTCTTTGAATTCTGTCAAATGAATCGTTCTCATCACAATCACTATTAATATCTTTATTAATGCTGGAAGCATTTTCACCATATATCCATTCCAGCTGTTTTGTTTTTTTATCATATTTAATGCAAACACAACCTGATGGAATGTTTTTATCATTATTGTCATCATCTGTATTTTTTTCTTCGGTTTTTGTCATATTATTTATCTTAATTATGTCAATATAATTTTGTTTATTTTTATTGTCATTTAAATTGTTAAGATCTTGCTTTTTAATTTGCAATTCTGGAAAATCGGTTAAACTATCTAAAGACTTTATAAATGTCTCTGTTTGCTTTTTTATATTTCTCTCTTCATTTACTTTCTTACTAACAAATCTGTTTGCTTGAAAATTATTATTATTAATATTATTAGTGATTCTATTTACATTTTTTATACTAGTATTATTAGTAGTATCTTTTAATAGGGTATTGAATCTCGTTGCTTTATTCATTTTTGATAAATTGTTTGTTGTATAAGTTTTTATATATTTATTATTTCAATTTTTTTATTAAAAAAAATATAAATAGTATAAAAATTTCAATACTATTTAAGGTAGGTATATTTAAACGATTAAGTATTATATAATTTAAATATCGTCTACGTTTATTTCCTCTTCTTCGTTAAATACGATATTTAATGTTTTTTTATCGTTACTGTTTATTTGATTTTGTGTTAGTTCATTTTCTACTAATTTCATATACTCGTCTGTTCTCTCATCAATGAATAATACATCATCATCAGATACTTTCTTACCATTATCATTATTAAATAAACTCCAATTTTCATTAACAGTACTTTTTAATCTGTCAATATCAATAGGCGAATATACTTCTAATAAATCACAATTATTTAATTTTATATCATTTTTATCTGACTCCCAATCGCGCAAACCAATTAATAACCAACTATTATTTCCTATTAAATTGTCTCGTTTACCTCGTCCGCGGAATTTTCCGCGTATATGGCAAAGTCTTGTTTTACCATCTATGCATAAAACATGACACATACCATTACCTAACATTTTAGTAACTTGTGCATATAACTCATTTTCATCATTTGCTAGTCTAATATTACTAGTTTGTCTAGGAGCATTCACAAATTTTCTTGCTTGTCCTTTTGTTTTACTTCCACCAGTTGTATTTTTTACCATGATTTTATAAGGTTGGTTATATTTTATGTAAGACAA
>Ga0214919_10009664_pt1 | contig 12401 bp, 9 predicted proteins | sample LL1503_MetaG_FD_177994 | JGI IMG/M metagenome (GOLD analysis project Ga0214919, IMG submission 177994) | Freshwater microbial communities from Lake Lanier, Atlanta, Georgia, United States - LL-1503 | ecosystem: Environmental > Aquatic > Freshwater > Lake | place: USA: Georgia | collected 2015-03-15
AAATCAGATTTATCACAAAATATTTTATTTTTTAATTGTATATTTATTTTATTAATATTTTTATTTTTTTCTAAATCATTATCATTAATAATATCATTATTAATATGATTTGATGTACTTGAATATAATTGTGATGAAATAATATTATAATAATTATTAAGATTATTAATCGTATCATTTATCAATATATTAATTTTTCTTTTATCATCAGTAGTTAATATAAAATTATCATATAAATTATCAACGTGAATAGAAAGATTATTTAATATACATGATTTAGCTCTATAATCTTTTTTTAAATAAAATACTATAATATCTTCATAAGTTATTTTTTCCATTATATATAATACTATAAAAATAATAACATAAAAAAACATTAAATAATTTTAATATTTTTATATTTAATATAAAAATAATTATAAAAATATATGCTTATAAAAATCCTTAAATATATATTTGGTGTGTTTCTTTTTAAAAATATAATTATATAAGTATTGTATACCTAAAATGTCTGAAATTGCTAGAACCCAAAAAGTATCAAAATCATCTAAATCTAAAACTGAAGCTGTAACATCTGAAGTAGTTGCTACTCCAGTAGTTTCTACTCCAGTAGTTGCTACTCCAGTAGTTTCTACTCCAGTAGTTTCTACTCCAGTAGTTGCTACTCCAGTAGTTGCTACTCCAGTAGTTGCTCAAACAGAAGAAAAGAAATCTAAAAAGACTTCAAAGAAAGAAAGTACTAAAGTAGAAGCTGCTTCAACTGAAGTAGCTCCAACTGAAGTAGCAACGCCAGTAGTTGCAGAAGAAAAGAAATCTAAAAAGACTGCAAAGAAAGATGCAGTTACAGAAGTTGTACCAGAAGTTGCACCGGTAGTTACTTCTACACCAGTAGTTGCAGAAGAAAAGAAATCTAAAAAGACTTCAAAGAAAGATGCAGTTACAGAAGTTACACAAGTAGTAGTTCCAGTAGCAGTTACAGTAGCTGCACCAGTAGCAACACAAGAAAAGAAATCTAAAAAGACTTCAAAGAAAGATGTAGTTACAGTTGTTGAAACTTCTGGTACAGTTTCATCAGTAAAGAAATCTAAATCACTTAAAGGTGATACTAAAAGTTCAAAATCTACTAAAAGTTCAAAATCTACTAAAAGTGAGAAAGTTGAAAAAGTAGAATTAGAAGATGATCCAAAGAAACGTTATTTTCACTGCGTTTATAAAGGAACAAATGGTGAAGTAGTTCGTGCTGGTCGTTATTCTGGTAAAAAACCAAAACAAGCAGCACGCAAAGCTCTTTCACGTGTAGTTGACAAAAATGAACTTCCAATTGGTGAATCAATTACATTTCTTATTAAAGAATGTACACGTGGTCGTAAAAAGAAAGCTTATTCCTATACTGGTTCACGTGTTCTTCTTAAAGAACCAGTTACTGTTGAAATCAAAAAGAAAGATGGTACTCCAGCTAAACTTGTTTATAAACATGATAATTTAGTTAAGAAAATTCCATTAACTGATTGTGCTGATCTTCTTAATGTTGAATTTAATGATGAAGAAGAAGAAGCTCAAGAAGTTCCAGTAAAAGTTGTTAAGAAATCAACTAAAGATACAAAAACAAAATCTAAAGATGATTCTGTAAAATCAGATGCAGCTAAATCAGATGTAGCTAAATCTGATACAACTGACTTAAAACCAGCAAAAGTTGCTGTTAAAGAAACTAAAACAAAATCTAAATCTAAATAAATATTAAATACTATCTCTTATTAAATTAAAATAAAATATTTAATTTAATTACATATATTTTTTGATTTAATATAATATTATTATATTAATAGTATAATGTTAGCTACACAAAAATTATCAGTACAAAAGCCTATAATAGATAATATGGTACCACTGCAACAACAACAACAACAACAACAACAACAACAACAACAACAACAACAACAACAACAGTTGCAACAACAACAACAGTTGCAACAACAACAGTTGCAACAACAGACACAACAATTGCAAACACAACAAACACAACAAACACAACCAACACAACAAACACAACAAACACAACCTAATCCATTAATTGTAAATAATTTTAATATTGTAAATAAAACAAATAATAGTATATTAGTCGAACATAATAAAGAAAATACTGAATTTATATTTTTTAATGAAAATAATCAATTAATTGGATCTTTTTATGTATTACAATTATTTAAATATTTTAATAAAGATATTGATAATTATTTAATTGGAATAAATATAGGTACATCTGAAGATGTTATAAGTAAATATATATACGATAAAGAAAAAGACATTGATGAAACATTTGAATTAATATCTCATTTAGAATCCCCATTTATGGGTAATATTGAATTAATAATAAAATTATTTACAGATATATTAAAATTAGAATCTGAATTAAATAATGAATTATTAGATAAAACATTTGAAATTGCTGAAAAAATTAGAACTAGAAATACAAAATTTATTTATAATTTATTACAAAGAATATTAAAATTATCTAATACATTAATCGATCAAATAGATAATAATCAAAAAATTAATCAAATAGATAATAATCCAAATATGAATAAAAAAAATGTAAAAGATAATTTAATAAGATATAGTGTAGGAGCTGTATATAAATTATCTCAAATGACAAAAGATGATATATCTATAAAAGAATTACAAATACAAAATATAAAAGAAGATATTTTAAAATTAAAAAAAATTAAAGAAAATATGAATACAAAAATGGATAATTTAAAAAATACAATCGAAACACAAAATACAAATATTAATCTTTTAATTAAAAAAATATCACAAAATTATAATAAACAATTAGATGGAAAAAATACATCAAATACTAGCGCAAATTCAAACGTAAGTGATACATCTGTGTCAAATGCTGTGTCAAATTCTGTATCAAATTCTGTATCAAATTCTGTATCAAATTCTGTATCAAATTCTGTATCAAATGTTATGTTAAATGCAATAACACCATTAGATTCCATAAAATCAAAAAATAAAAAATCAAAATCATTATTATCAGATAATTTACACATATCTGATTTTGATAATTTTTTAAATTCAAGTATATCTCATAATATAAAACATAATATAAAAGAAATTGATGAAGAATCTGATACTATTAATAATACAGATCTAACAAAATCAAATATAAATTCATATAATTTAAGTACACTCGTTAATAATTCTATATGTGATTCATTTATTATTACAGCTGAAGAATAAATACTTTAAGATAAATATATTATAATATATTATTATATGGAAAGTGTAGATTTTAATATTAATTCTTTTTTATCTAATATGTCAATTAGTGAATTTAATAATAAGTGTACAGATGATAAAGATTTTAATTATAAAACTGAATTTAATTATGAATCTGAATTAAATAATTTAATAGAGAATAATAATAAAGAATATGTACAATTAAAAGAAAATATAGAATTATTACATGAAATTATTTTTGAATTAGAACAAAAAGAACAAAAAATAAAAGATAAATTAAATTATTTAGAAAAAATTCAAGATAATTCAATAAAATTATTTTCAGAAATATCACGAAAAAAATATTAAGATTTAAAATTATGAATATTTAATAGATTTATTAACATGTTTTCATCATTTTGGTAAATTCAGCCTTATTAAGTTTACCATCTTTTGTAACATCATTTTTATTAAATAATTCTTTTAATTCTTTTTCTTCGATTTCATAATCTTTATTAGAATCTAATGCATAAAATACATCATATGCTATACTATTAACTTTTCTTTTAAATTCATCTACTGAAACAGATCCTTTTTTATTTGTGTCTGCAGATTTAATTAATACGTTTACTACCTTATTAAATTCATTTTTTTTAATAACACTATCTGATTTGGATCCCGAATCAAATAAGTTAAATAATCTTTTAACTCTATCTTCTCCAGTAATTCCTGCTTTTTCTAAAGCGTTTTTTAGTTCTCCGTCACTAAACTTACCAGTTTTTTTAGTATCAATTTTATCAAAAAATTTATTAACTTCTGAGATTAAAATTTCACCATCTTTTTTACCATCGAATTCATCTAAAAGTGTAAATAAATCACCCAACTGTTCATTTAAATAGTTTTGAAATTCTTTACCTGTGATTTTTCCATCTTTATCTTTATCAGCATTTAAAAAAAAATCAACAAATTCTTGTTTTTCTACGCTTCCAGAATTATCTTTATCAATAAGTTCATAAACAATATCGATTTCTCCTTGATTTAATTTGCCACCTAATTGATTTTTAAGATTTGTGTATTTAGCTTTGTATTTAAAATACTTTTCTTGTAAAGACATTTTTATATATTATATATTATATAAAAATTTTTTTATATTAATTATTAATTATTATTTTATATTTTTTATCTTTTTTATATTTTTTATCTTTTTTATATTATTTCGAATCAATTAATAATTGCATTATTTGTTCTTCTTGACGCAATTTTAATAGTGTTTCAATATCAGTTCCTCCTGTATCATTATTATCTAAAATGATATTTGAACTATTCATTATATTTACATTAAAATTAATACCATTTGTTTGATTATATAAATCTTGACAAAAGTTATTAAGATTATCTAGTTGTTTTTTATAAAAATTATCTTCTTGATCAGCAGGTGTTTCATATAATATTTTAATTAAATCATTTAATTTATTACTTAATCTATTTTTTTGATCAGATTTTAAAAAAGTTTTATTTTCATCTAAAAGAATTTTAAGAGTAAATATTAAATTTTCAAGTTCATCTTTTGAATTATTTGAATTTTTAATTAATTCATTTTCTGAAAATATATCTTTTTTATTTTTTTCATATTCGGCAATTATTCTATCACATGCCTCATTTACTTCATCTATTTTTTGTTTATATTCTATTTTTGTTGTATTTTCATGAACATGCATCCATAATAAAGTATCATCTATGTAATCTTTTAATTCATTCCTATGTTCTTTATCTATTATAAATGTATCATTACATATAATATCAAAAATAGAATAACATAAATCAAATAATGATTTTCTTAATTCTTTTAATTCTTTTAATTCTTCTTCGGACATTATATTTCTATTATTATCATTATCATTATCATCATTAATATTTATAATTTTATTATCATCATCTAAATTATTATTATCATCATTTTCAGTTGAATATATATTAGTACCATTTTTAATATCTAATGATTTAATTTCTATATCTTTTTCAAGAACACCTCGAACAATTAATGTTCCATATCTTTTTTTTATATTTTCTAAAGTTGTTTCTAATTCTTCATCTGATCTTTCATAATATTTTTTTTCTTTTAACCAATTTAATAGAACTATAATATCATTTTTAATAGTTAATTTATTATGTTCATTTAATTTAAAATGAGAATTATTCAGATTATTCATAATATTCGAACACAAATCATCTAATTCATAATGCATCATTTTTTTTCGTCTTTCAAGTTCATCTCTTATTTCTAATTCTTTTGCTTCTTCTACAAGTTTTAATATTTCTTGTTTACTTAATCTACCTTTATTTGAATTAACAATAATAGTTGATTTTTCATTTGATTTTGTATCTTCCGCAGTAACTGTAACTATACCATTAGCATCTATTGAAAAAGTTACATCTATTTTTGGAATACCTCTTGGAGATTCTTCAATACCTGTAAGTTCAAATTCACCTACAAATATATTATCAATAGTTAATGTTCTTTCTCCCTCATAAATTTTTATTAAAACAGAATTTTCATAATCGCTATCAGTTGTATATGTTTTAGTAATAGAATAAGGTATAATAGTATTACGTTCTATAAGAACATCCATTACACCACCAACTGTTTCTACACCCATTGAAAGAGATGTAATATCTAACAGTGTTAAATTATCAGTATGTGGATTTAAAATACCACCTAATATAGCACCTTGATATCCAGCACCAATAGAAATAGCTTCATCTGGATTTAATGATAAATTTGGTTTTTTTTTAAATTTCATTTCAATTCTATTAACAATAGAAGGCATTCTCGTCATACCACCTACTAAAATTATTTCATTTATATCATCTATTATTAAGTCACATGCATTAATAACATCATCAATAGGTTTTAAACAAATTAATAATAAATCCGCACAAATAATTTCAAGATCATTTCGAGTAATTTCATAAAATAAATCTTTATTATCATAGAAATCTTTAACACATATTTTTGTTTTTGTTTTTGTAGATAATATTTTTTTTGCATTCTCACAATTTTGTTTTAATTTTTGTATAGATAAAGAACTAATATTATTAAGAGTTTTTAAACCATATTTTTGTTTAAATTTATTTAATGAAAATCCAAATAATTTATTATCAAAATCAGCACCACCCATATGAGTATTTCCAGCCGATCCTAGAACTGTAAATATATTTTGTCCATGTTCATCTACAGATATTTCTACTACAGATACATCTAAAGTTCCTCCACCAAAATCATAAACTAATATATTTAGAGTTTCATCTTTCTCTAATTTTCTATTTGTAAGACCATATGCAATTGCAGCGGATGTTGGTTCGTGAATCATTCTAACAACTTCTAATCCTGCAATTGTAGCAGCATCGTGCGTAGCTTGGCGCTGTGCATCTGTAAATCTAGCAGGTATTGTAATTACAGCTTTTGTAATTTGTTTTTTTAAATAAGATGATGCCATTTGTTTCATTTTCATTAATATATTTGCAGAAATTTCTTCAGGTGAAAAAGTTTTAATTTCATCAGAATATCCAAGTGATGATACTAAACGAATATTATCATTAATATCACTAATATATTTAAAAGATAAAAATTCTTTTTCTTTTTGAACCATTTCATCAGAATATTTTAATCCAATTAATCTTTTAACTTCGTAATAAACATTATCAGAATTAATAACACTTTGATTTTTTGCATCAAATCCAATATATTTACTTACATTTGTAAATCCTACATAGCTTGGAATATATTTATTACCCTTTTCATCTGGTATAATTTCTATTTGATTATTTTTATAAACTGAACAGCACGAATTTGTTGTTCCCAAATCAATTCCAATTATATATTCAATATTATCTTCTTTTTCAGTCTCTACTATATTATCAGATGTTTTCATAAAATTTAAAATATTAATATCATCTAAATTTGTATCATCTAAATTTGTATCATCTAAATTTGTATCATCTAAATTTGTATCATCTAAATTTGTATCATCTAAATTTGTATCATCTAAATTTGTATCTAATTTTACATCATTATTAATATATGTATTCATATATTAAAAATATATGTTTTTATTTATATAAATAGACATATATTTTTTATTATTTATTTTTATTGTCTATTTTTATATTTATTTTTAATATCATTACTAACACTTGCATTAATTTTTTCTATTTCTTCATTATTTTTAATAGTTTTTACAGTAATTTTCTTTTTAGGTTTGAGATCTTCTTGCTCTTCTTGATTTTCTTTATATAAAATAGTTTTTGTTGTTTTAATTATTGATTTATTTGCTGATGATGATTTAATTCTAGTAGTTTTTTTTTTATAAAGTTCATTATCAATTAATTGTGTAAGATTATCAAGATTATCAATATCACTTATATCAATACTTTCTATAATTTCATCAAAATCATCACCTAATTCTTTTCTTAATTCATCTTCTACATTATCAATCTTTGATGTTTTTTTAGTATTATTTAATTCTTTATTTAATTTTTCTATTTCATCATTAGTCAATTGATCATTTTCTATTAATGTACTAATAACATCATCAATCATTTTTTTTTCTTTATTAATTTTTTTTTGTTCTTTTTTATAAAAATCTTTTAATTCTTCTGAATTTGTAGGATTATATTCTAATCTATATCTATAATTTTGAACATACTCGAATTCTTTTTTATATTTATTCTTTTTTGACGATGAATAAATAATTTTTAATTCATCATTATGTTTTTCAATAATACCTGATAATAATTCAAATTCACTTTCTAATAATATAGTATCAGAATCAGTATCTGTTATTTTATGTATAAGTAAATCTTTTTTATCTTTTATAATTGTATTAAAAATATTTTCTTTATAATATTTTTTAAAATCTTTATTAAATAAATCTTTTTTAATAATATTTTTATAAGGTTGATTTGTTCTACTATTCCAAATATCTTCTAAAAATTTATTACTATTTTTATTATAATGTGGTACAATCTCATTATATGCTTCATCTAATTCTATTTTTTTTGTTTTATTTACTACAATAGGGCAAATAACTAAATCTGTCATTTGTTTTTTATCAATACCCATATCATCAATATTTTTTGCTCTTTTTATTTGTTCTAATTTAGCCATATTAATCTTATTATAAAATGATGAATCTTTTGAATTTGTAATAAATACAGGATTGTTATTTAAAAGTACATTATTATTAAAAGGTGTATTATTTTTATAAGATTGAAATTTATTTACTAAATTATTATTCATATTTCTATTCATTAATATTAATATTTAGTATAAAAAATACATAACATAAACACACAATATATTTTTTTTAATATCTAACATAAAAATTATATTGAATATTTATAATATATATAATATGGATAAATATTCAAAAAAAATAATAAAATTTATATCAAAAAATAATATTTCAAGAAATGATAAAATAAATTTAAATAATAATAATTTAATAAAAATTATATTAGAAAAAGTAATTAATGTTAATAAAAATAATTTTGTTATTCCACCATTTAAAATAAATAAAATAAAAAGATTACATGCTTTAAATGATGATATGTTATTATATACATTTTTTAAAAAATATAATCCAAAAATTAAAAATAAAGATGATTTTATTAGATATTATTCATTTAATCAACACAATTTAAATATAGATAAAATAAAATCAGATATTAAAAACAATGAAGAATTATTAGATCTATACGGACAAATATATGAAAGAAAAGATAATAGAAAAGAATTATCCAAAATATTTTATAATAATACATTTGTATCAATAGATGTAATTCAAGAAATGGAATCTTTTAATTTAAATCATATTAAAATTAAAGATTTATTTTACGATATATCAATTTACTATTATGATATTGATAATATAGATGATTATTTATTAAAAATTATTAAAATAATATATTTAATAAAAGAAATTAATGATAATTTTGATCCGATAAATGATGATAAATATAATGTTATAATATTTTTAGGTAATCAAAAAAAAATATTTATGGCTGATAAAATAACACCAATATCAATGAATTCAGGTTCTTCTATTCCAGAAGTATATGCATCAGTTTGGAGAAAAGAAGAATTAGAAAAAGTATTAATTCATGAATTATTACATTTTATAAAAGGTGATTTTTATCATCATATTGAAGGTTATCATAAATTAGATAATGATATTTTAAAAATATTTAATATTGAAGGTATAAATAATCCAAATGAATCATATAATGAAACACTAGCAGGTATTATAAATATGTGTTGGAAAAGTGTACAATTAAATATAAATATAAATAAAATATATGAAATCGAAATGAATTTTTTATATTTACAAAGTGCAAAATTAATAAAATACTTTGGAGGAATTTATTGTGAAGATTTACTTAATAAAAAAATAACAATTAAACAAACAACATCCGCTTTATCTTATTTATTTTTAAAAATGATATTATTTCACAATATTGCAGATTCGCTTAATTTTATAAATAAAATGAATTTAAAATGTAATGAAACTGAAAAAATAAATAAATTTAATGATTTTTTAACTGAAAAAATTAAAGATAAAAAATATATAAATAATGTTAATTATTATTTTGAATTATTAGAAAATAAAAAGAAATTTGTATATAAAACAATGAGAATGTCTGTATTATAAATTTATTTATTATTAATTTCCTGTAATTTCAACAAATTTTATATTTTCTTTATCTGTAAAAAATTCATATGTAATTATTCCATTTGTAAAAAATAATTCTATAGGATCTTCACTAGGACCAGAATTTTTATCTATAATTTTATCTAATCTTCCTAATTTGTTATATATATTGTCTGGTTTTTCATAATATCCATAGGATTTTCCAATTATAAAATTATCATAATGTGATTCTGGTAAAAAACTTAATTCTTTATCAGAAATTATTGGTATATAAAATGGATTTGTTATAATTTTTTTTATTTTTTTTATATAAGCAGGTCTTGTACAAGTATTATTATGAGTTAAAAGTGTTATTTGTGAATTATTTATTTTATTACCATTTGAATTACATTCAATACATTTATAGTTTTGAGATATATTTGTTTTTCTACAATTAATTTTACACATTTTATCTGTGTATAATGGATTAATTATAAAAGAATCATAGCAATATAATATTTCTTGGTTATCTTCAATATCTTTTAATAAGTCAAAAATTATTTTATATTCTTTTTCAAATGACATTTTGTATAATTAATTATATTATTAAATTATTATTGAATTATATTACTATTTATATTTTATTCAATTTTTTAAGTCACTACAAGATATATTATTTTACTATGAACACTAAAATAGTTATATTGAACATTTATATTGACATTTATATTGACATTTATATTGACATTTATATTGAACATTTATATTGAACATTTATATTGAACAGTTGATAATAATATTATAAAATAATATTTTATAATATTATTATATAGTTATGAGTTATGAGATAAAATATCTTAAATACAAAATGAAATACTTGACTTTGAAGAAGCAATTTGGTAGTGCTATAAGTCCTAATTTTGACCCCGTAGAGATGCTTGGAAAAGTTGCTGAAACACTTTTTAAAAAATCTAAAGATATTGATGAATTTCAAGAAAAAATAAATGATCCTAAAAACAAATTTATAAATTTTATCACAGAAATTAATGATAGAACTACTGAAGAACTAAGTAAACTAAAGGACGATATACAAAAAAAATATCCAGTAATATTACCAATGTTTCCAGAAAAACCAACAAAAGAACATCAAAAAAATATTGATAAAGTAAGACCAGCCTATGTAGTATTAGATAAAATTATTGAGATAATGGAAACACAAAATTCGAAGTTTAATAGGGCATTTAAATCAAATCAAAATGAGATCTTTAAGTGTAATTATACATTTATACCTGAAGTAATATGTAATGATCATACTAAATATAAAGAATTAATAGCAAAATTAAAATCATTATCTGCTACATTATTAATTATATATACTGGTGATTAATAATATTGTAAAGTATTTAAAATTTAATGGTGTGAAAAAATCTAGAGAAGCCAAATTATATCAATCATTTTTTTACATAAAAAATATATAAAACATTATAGCAAACAATGAATAAAAATAAAATAATAATTCTAGATAATTATTTATATTTTTTAACATATTAAAAATAAGTGCAAATTCTTTATTAAATAACATTTTTATAAATATTTTTTAATATTTATTAGATATTTATTAGATATTTATTAGATATTTATTAGATATTTATTAGATATTTATTAGATAATATATTTTTTTCAATTTTTTATTACACCTTTGGACATTTAAAACGCCAAATTTAAAATTATATCAGCTTTTCTATAATAATTGGTATAAAAATAAAACAATTATTATATATTATATAATGATAAAATCATTTAAGGCGTTTTGTTGGTTTTTTACAATAAAATTATTTTTGTCTATTTCACAAGTAAATTCGGTTGATATGAACAATTGCAATACCGTATCAAATAACCAATTTAATAAAAAATATATTTTTTGTGATGAGAAAGAAGATTGGTATGATGCCGCGAATTTTTGTAATCAAAATGGTGGTAAGTTATTAAATATAGACAGTACGAGTGAAAATGATTGGATTTATAGCGAACGACAAAAATACGATACAGGTTCTGATGTGTGGGTTAATTTAAGAACAACTAATATGATTAATTGGTATTGGGATAATGATAAACACGGTTTAATTAATTGGCAACTTGGAGCTCCGGATGGGTTTCGTATGGTTAACTGTGCTCGTTTGATTCCTACGAGTAAATTTTTAAATGATATGAATTGTGATGTAATTTATGATTTTATATGTGAAATTCCAACGACAACGACAACAACAACAACAACAAAAACAACAACAACAAAAACAACAACAAAAACAACAACAAAAACAACAACAACAAAAACAACAACAAAAACAACAACAACAAAAACAACACTTACAACAACACCTACAACAACACTTACAACAACACTTACAACAACACTTACAACAACACCTACAACAACACTTACAACAACACTTACAACAACACTTACAACAACACTTACAACGACAC
>Ga0214919_10009666_pt1 | contig 12400 bp, 13 predicted proteins | sample LL1503_MetaG_FD_177994 | JGI IMG/M metagenome (GOLD analysis project Ga0214919, IMG submission 177994) | Freshwater microbial communities from Lake Lanier, Atlanta, Georgia, United States - LL-1503 | ecosystem: Environmental > Aquatic > Freshwater > Lake | place: USA: Georgia | collected...
TTAATACATTGTTTAATAAATTTATAAAATCTTGTACTTTATAATCTTTTACTAAATCATATAAATTTTGAAGTGTAACAATTTTTGCTTCTTTTTCAGAATTACCTAATGCTTTTTTTACTTTTACATTGAATTGATCAGGATCATTACCACCAAGCATTTCATATGTTGTCATTAAACTTAAATGTCTATATGGTACTTTGGCCTCAGAAGTAAATTTGACTGAGAATCCCATTTTATCTAAGCCACAACCAATTTTAATATCTGCTATATCATGATTTGCTCCACTGCCATAACTACCGCCACCAAGGAATTCAACTTGATCTATTTTACCATTGCATATTTTTGCTGATATTGCTCTATTGTAAATTTGACTTGCTAAATCTTCTGCATGTCCAGATATTAGTTCTATTAATTTATTGTAAAATATTTTGTTTTTTATTCTTCCTTCTATGTTTTTAGAATATTTTTCTTTTTTAAACTTAATATCTTCAGTATTAGATGATATATTTTTTAAGTTATTTTTAAGGAGATATAAGAATGTATATATTTCAAATAAATATCCCATATCTCTGGCTACGAATCTAATATTATCAGTAATAACTTTTTGAAATACATCAACATCTTTTGGTGAATCAAAAGGAACAATTAATCCTTGTTCAACTCCAGCTTCATACGCTCCCTTGCCTTTTGGTTCTCTTTCTCCTTCTTTTATAACAGCACCATTATATTGAGTATGGGCAGCTAACAAAGGTTGAAACATTTGTATTTTACTTGGAAAAGATCCAATTAGCATTTCATAATTTTTAGGAAATGAAAATGATGCGTAGTTATCTTTTATATTCATTGAAGACATAGCAATATTTTTTATTTTTTTGATAAAGTTATCAATTTTTATTTCCACATCAGATTCTTTATATTCTAACCATAATTTAAATTCCATGATTTATATATTATGGTTAGAATAATTAAAAAATATATAAAATTATATATTATTTCATTTTTACAATTTTAAACTATAATATATTTAATGAGAAAAATAGCTTTAAAAAGACCAGGTGCATTAGGCGATATTATAATGAGTTTTAACTTTATTAAAAAGTTAAAAGAAAATCATGAAGTTTTTTATTTTTGTCACAGTAGTAGTTTTAATATTTTAAACAACTTTGTAACTAAAAATAAAATTGTTAATTTTCGCATTCTTGAAGATTACAAAGAAGAACAATTTGATGAAACAATAAATTTAATTGGATATCCAATTAATGAAGGTTATCCACATAAAAAAATGGAAAAACATTTACTTCAATATTTCTCAAGTGAAATGGGAACTAACTTTTCATTTGATCAATTTTCATTAGATTTACCAATTTTTCCAAAAAAAATTGGAAATAGAAACAGTCCAAGATATATTACTTTTCAAACTAAAACTGGGTGGTCTGCTTACAAAGAATGGTGGGGATGGCAAGAATTAATTAACTTAATAAAAGATAAAAGACCAGACATTGAAATTTACCAAATTGGCGGACCAAATGATCCGCAAATAAAAAATACAAATGGAAGTTTTTGTAGAGATTCGTTTGAAGATAATGTTGCTGCTCAAGCTTGGGCTAAATTACACATTGGATTAGATTCAGTTTTTAATCATACTACTAATATAAATTGGCTCAATAAAGGAAAGACTAAAGGAATTATACTTTTTGGTTCGACACAAGCAGACGCAAGTGGATATCCCCACAATGAAAATATATCATTAGGATTATCTTGCCAGCCATGTTTCAAAGAAGATCCAAAAATGAGCAGAATTCCATTGGGATTATGTGACAATCCTCCAAATCAAACTTACGAAAATCCACAACACGCATGCATGAAAGGCATTACACCAGAAATGGTTTTTGATAAAATTAAATTATAAATCATACACTCTCAGATATTTATAAAAACTTTGATTATGAAAATAATAAAATAAAGTCTATAGAAGAAATGGAAGTAACAAAATACAAAGGAATTCAATGTGGTCAAGCAACTGGATTTCATCACTTGTTAAATATTTTATTTTTAAAACAATCATTTAAAAATGTAATTGAATTAGGAACTCAAAGAGGTGGAACTAGTTTATTTTTAAATGATCTAATGAATTTATATGGTGGAAAAAACTTTATAACATTTGATAAAGATAAATGTAATGCAAGTATAAATTTAAATCAAGTAGTTGGAGATATTTTAAAAGATGAAAAAATAATTGATTTAATAAAAACAAACATTCAAAAAGAAGGAAAAACATTGCTGTTTTGTGATGGTGGAAATAAAAAATCTGAATTCAATAAGTTTTCTCCTTTTTTAAAAGATGGAGATTTTATCATGTTACATGATTACGCACATAACAAGAAGTTCTTTGATGAAGAAATCCATGGCAAAGTTTGGTTTTGGCATGAAGCTCAATTTGATGATATTAAAGAATCAGTTGAAAAACATAACTTGACATCCTACAACACAGTACAAATGTCGGCTTTTGTTTATGGTTGTTTTTTTAAAAAAAGAAATAAATAAAAAATGAGAATATTACTTACAAGATATGGCGGAATTGGAGATCTAATATACATAGAGCCTGTTATTAGGGCTATTAAAGAAAAATACAATCCAACAGAAATAATTTTCAGAACATGCAAAGATTATAATTGCGGTGAAGTTACAGTTCAGCCAAAAGAAGTATTTAAAGAAAACCCTTTTATTTCTGCAGTTGTTTTTGACAATAACCGTTATGAATTGGGCATTGAAACATGTGGGTTGTGTGTTGAGAATTTAGTTCCAAAAAACTTGGAAAAATGGGGTTCGGTAAATCCTTATTTTGATATGCATATTAATTTTCAAGGAGCAATTGAAAAAAATATAAACAACCCAAACTTACATGCAGTTGATATGTTTGCAAATGCAGCAAATGTAAAAGTTAAAGATAGAATACCGAAAATTTATTATGATCAAAAAATAGTTCCAAAATACGAACTTGTTGTACAAATTAAAAGTGCAGAAGAAGATCGTAATTTAAGTAAAAATAATGATCTTATAGAAATAATTTCAAAAAGCAATTTGACAAAGGTTTTTTTAGGAGAGGAAAATTTAAACTATCATGAATTTATTAGCATTATTGCTAATTGCAAAATATTCATAGGAACAGAAAGCTGTGGCTTTTTGATAGCCACTGGACTAAATAAAAAAGTAATTACTATATTTAAAAATGAAATAAGAGTTAAAAATCTTTCTTACGAAAATGCGATGAATATAACTCAAAATGAAATTGTTAAGTTCAAATCAGAAATTCTAAATTACATAACAAAGGATGAAAAAATGAATGAAACTTCTAAATGTCTAGAATCAAAAAAAACCCCCGTTATAATAGATGATCCAAGTGTTATCAATATTGTTGATAAAAATAAATTGATTGATATTGTTATTGTGAGTTACGCAAAAAATGAATATTGCGAATCCTTAACAAGAGATTGTATTAATTCCTTGTTGCTTTCTGAACCTAATGCAGAAAGCATTTTCAATATAATTGTGGTAGAATCTAACCCAAGTGTTAAATGGGAAAAAATGTCTCCATGTGTTGTCACTTACGAAGCCGTACTTCCTTATGGGTATCACAAATTTTTAAATTATGGAAGAAAAAAAGGAAATTCAGAATGGGTTGCATTATGCAATAACGATTTGCAATTTACAGAAGGTTGGTTTTCTAAAATTTTACAGGCAAGTTCTATCGACCCTAGTGTTCTTTCTTTTTCTCCTTTATGTCCATTAACTCAAGCCAACTTAGCAAACAAAGGACTAGTTTATGGATATCAAGTAAGACAAGAAATTTCTGGTTGGTGTATAGTTCAAAAAAGATCTATCTACAATATAATTGGTGATCTTGATGAAGATTTTTACCATTGGAATTGTGATAGCGATTACTCTATGACATTGTTTAAAAATGACATAAAACATGTTCTAGTAACCGATTCTGTTGTCATTCATCATAATCAAAACATAGGAAAAACAACAGAAAGCATAGTGGAATCCGATTCTGAAATGCACAGATTGACAATTGGTTGTAGAAGTATATTTAATAAAAAGTACCCAATTATAATTAACAAAGAAACTTTAACAAGATACGATATAATAAATAAAATTATAGAATTAAATTCTTATGCTAATTATTTAGAAATAGGAATCAACAATGGTCTTTGTTTCAAAAAAATAAATTGCTCTAAAAAAACAGGAGTCGATCCAAATAGCGATCATGCGACTTACAAAATGACATCTGATGATTTTTTCAAAACATTAAAACCAGAAGATAAATTCGATATTATTTTCATTGATGGATTGCACCTTGAAATGCAAGTAGATAAAGACATAGAAAATTCTATCAAATATTTAAAAGAAAACGGAACTATAATTTTACATGATTGTAATCCGCCTTCTGAGTATCATGCAAAAGAAAATATATATTTTGGTGGACCGATTTCTGGCGAATGGAACGGAACTGTTTACAAGTCACTTATAAAAATAAGATCAAAAAGAAACGATTTGACTCTGACTACTGTAGATACAGACTACGGAGTAGGAATACTTACAAAGGAACCAAGTGAAACAATTAAAACCTGTTCTGATACATGGGATTTTTTTGACGCAAATAGAAAGGAAATATTAAATTTGATTACACCTAAACAATTCGAAAAAATATATAATAAATCAAAAAAAATTGGTTTATGCATGATTGTCAAAAACGAAAGCAAAATAATTGAAAGATGCTTAAATAGCGTAAAACCACTTATTGATTATGTTTGTATCATTGATACAGGATCTACTGATGATACTGTAAATGTGATAAACAATTGGATGAAGTCAAATGATGTAGATGGAGAAGTCGTATTTGAACCTTGGAAAGACTTTGCCTACAACAGAAGTTTCGCCATGAAAAAAATAAGAGAAAAAAAATACATAGACTATGCTTTAATGATTGATGCAGATGAAATTTTAATGTACGAAGAAGGTATAAATTTTTTAAAAATAAAAGAAAATTTAAACTGTGATCTTTATAATATAACTTGTAAACTTGGAAATATAGAATATGCAAGAACATCAATTACAAAAAATAATATGCCTTATTTTTACAAAGGTGTTGTTCACGAATATTTAGAGTGCGAAGAACACATCAAAACAAGAGAAACAATAAAAGGAATTTATAACATTCCTTTTCAAGATTCTGCTAGAAATAAAAACATAGAAAAATATCAACATGATGCCAATGTTCTACAAGATACTCTGAAGATAGAAACAGATCCTTTTTTAATTTCAAGATATACATTTTATCTTGCTCAATCTTATCGTGATTCGCTTGAAAAAGAAAAAGCAATTTATTGGTACAATAAAAGATCTAAATTAGGGTTTTGGGATCAAGAAATTTACATTTCATTATATAAAGTAGCAAAATTAAAAGAAGAACTTGAATATCCAGAAGATGACATCATACAAAGCTACATGAGAGCATATGAAATATGTCCAGAAAGAATCGAAGCCATTCACGGAGCAGTTAGCTTTTGCAGAAGACATGGAAGAAACCATCAAGCGTACACACTATCTAAACACGCCATATCAATGCCTGTCAACAAAACAGGTTTATTTTCAGAAAATTGGATTTGGGATTACGGAATACATGATGAATTTACAATTTCATGTTATTGGTCTGGTCATTACAAAGAAGGTTTAGAAGTATCTGAAAAACTTATAAATAAAATTCCAGAAGAACAAAAAGAAAGAATTTTAAAAAATATAGGATATCTAAAAGAAAAATTAAATTCTAAATAATTTGATCATCTATTGCAATTTAAGATATAATCATTTTGTTTTTGAAACTTAATATTTCCTGCATTTATAGTCTGAACATGGGTTTGCATTTTTGAATTTTGAAAACACAATACTTTCCTTAATCCAAGTATAATTATTTCTTTAGAATAGTCTGACATAAATGCATCAACTTGTTTTTCTATTTTCTTGTGTAACCTCAAAAGAGTTTCTGCACCATGATTACTAAGTAAATAAGCATGAGTTAAAAAAAATCTATCTACTATAGCTAAATTATTATTTAAAATTTTATGTGGAGTCGTACTAGTCCATCCTAAATTTATCATTCCCCATTTAATTTTTACTTCATTTACAAATTCGTTTATTTTTGAAAAAATATCTTCTGGTATTGTCGAATCATCTTCTAAAATCAAACAATAATCGCCATCTTTATTTTTTAAGCACTCCTCCCAACACTTCATATGACTCAAATAACAACCAACTGCACCTTCTGTCAAAGACTCATGATATTTTCTTTTTTTATTTTTAATTGCACAAATTAATTCTGTAGTGGCATCTATAGAAATTTTATTTTCACAAGCAAATTTATGCCACAAATCTCCTCTGCTATCAACTGCTTCTATGAATTCCAATTTCCAATCATTATTACATTGCTTAAGAAATTCATTTTTTCTCATATAATCATCCTTGAGATTTATGACAAATGCACCTTTGTAATTATAAAACATATTAAGCTTTCACCATATAAGATTGGAATATCATTAACACACTAAACAATAGACAAGTTTGTATCAATTGCCATTAATTCTTCTAACACTACAGCATTTTGAATTGCTTTTCTTTTAGTCGCAAATGAACTTGCTAGGATTGATCTTGCATTGCCATAGTTCAACATTAATGCTGTCATTTCTTCTAAAGAATTAAAAGTTATTATAGAATCATCAATTGCAATTATTTTTGGCAAAGGCAATCCTAAATTAGAAGCTTCTTTTGCCAATGCATAAGCTCCAGATAATAACGCAATATCATTTGCAGATATGCCAATGCTAAAACCTTGGCCAGAATTCCATCCAGAATTCAATAGATTTTTCCACTTTTTATCAAGCTCTGTTAATTTTTTATTTCTAATCAAATATAATTGAAAGTTTTCTATAATACTCATTTTTAAACCTTTAAATGTTAATGTTAAATTTATTATAATAATTTGTTAAATATTCTCCCAAAATTTCTTTGGGATTTGTACTAGTTTTTCCTAATTTACTTCTGATATTATGAAGATTATCTAACCCCCATGCCTTATCTTTAGTTTCTGCACAAACATTATCAATATTATTAAAATTGTAATTTTTATATTCATCTAAACCGATGAAATCATATATCTTTTTCATTGTTTCAATTGGAGCTTGAACTAAATCGTCATAATTAACTAAATGTAAACATTCTGGATGATTTTTTATTCCATGCATAGTGCTTTGATATGGATCAGAAATATATTCTTCCCATAATACCTTGGCTCTGTTTTCTATGCTAATATGTAATTTTTTACTTCTCAATGTGTTGTCAACAAAATTATCTTCTTGCTTGTTGTTTATAATCAATTTTATATACGATGTTATAACTTCGCTAATTGGTCTGACAGTACAAATTATCTTTGGATTGTAACTTACAAACATTTTTGCTGGGATTATGTTTCTTGGCCATCCTCTATGCTTATCAAATACTATATCTGTTTTAAATTGATTGTAATAGGAATCAATTATAGCTCCGTAAACACCATTAGATACGCTTTCTACATCAAAAGTGTAGTTTGAGTTCAGCTTAGAAAAAGCCTCGTTATTTAAGCATAATAAGTCCAGCAAAGGACTTGTTGGTGTAACTGTTATTTTTGAATTTTGACCTAAAATAGAACCAAGTAATGTTGATCCACTTCTTGGCAATCCACTTAGAAAAAATATAGATTTTTTCATGTTTTAACCATATAAACTGCATTCAAACCATAATAATCAATCGTTTTCTGGTTTTGAAAACCAAACTTATTCCAAAAGTTTTCAGATTCAAGAACAGACATAAGAACTTTTGGATTTGATTTTATTCTTAAAACTTGATCGACCAAAGCAATTCCATACCCCTTACCTCGATGTGATTTTTCTACACAAAGATCATGAATATAATGACAATCAGGATTTTCAACTTTTTTATAATTCTCGTTTATTGGGTAATATTCCCATAAAGTATAAGGAAACGAAATAATATATCCTACTATTTCATTGTTGATCTCACAAACGAAACACCCTTCTGGATATCCTAATATCTTGGAACGAAAAGATTCACTGCCCTCATAGTAGTTATCGGGATAACTACTTGTTCCAATTTGATCTATGAAATCAAAATCTTCTGGTTTTGCTTTTTTTATCATAATTTAATTATAGCAAATAAATATATATTATTATGAAAAACTTTACAGAATGGCTAAGCAATCGTGATCCTGAAATGTTGAATGAAGTTAAGAAACCATTCAAAAATTTCAACAAAGAAAAAAACCATCCCGAAGGTGGACTAAAACCATCATATGCCAAAAAATTAGGCATTCACGCAGGAATTGAAACTAAGCGTGAAGCCGAAAGAAAAGGTGGCGTTAATAAAATGTCTAAAAAAACAAAAGCAAGAAGAAAATCATTTTGTGCCAGAATGTGTAAAGCAGGAACAGCAAAAAGTAGAAATGATCCCGAAAGCAAACAAAGAGCAGCTTTAAGAGTTTGGAAGTGTAGATGCTAACTTTTAGAGTTGTTTAATTCAAATATTTCTTTTAAATCTGGGAAAATTTCAAATAATTTTTTAACTAAGCTTGTCCTGTGCTCAAAATGTCCTTTTCTTTGCCAAATAGCATTTCCCCCTGAAATATTTTCGAATTTTAAATCATGTCTTTTGTTAAATTTTTTTGTTTGCAAAATTGAAATAATACTTAAGAAAATATCTTCTCCATTCCATATTGGATTACATTCCTGAACATAAGGTTTTATTAAATGAGACATTTCAATTACTTTTCTTATAATAATACTAGATGTCATAGCAAATTGCGTTAAAATTACTGGTACATTTTCAGATGACACATCCCTTGCAATATATGAATCTTCTGTTATAATCCTTCCTGTAAAACCATGAATTGAATGCTTTTCTTTTAACCATTTTTCATAACAAAAAATTATTGAATCATTATCAATCAAAAAATCATCATCCTGAAAAACAATACAATTTGTATTTGTATTTTCAAAAGCTAAAAATCTACAATAAAGACCAACCTTTTTATCTTCCTCAAAATGCTTTAAATGTAATAATTTTTCATCGTTTGAATAATTGTCAAAATAAGTTTCTTCTAATGCATGAGATATTATTATCTTATCAGTTAATTTATTTTCTAGTAAACTTGGTATAATATGATTAATTAAATTTTCTGGTCTTTTGTAATTTAAAATGACAAATGATATTTTTTCCACTTTTAAACCTCTTTTTAAATTTTATAAGCGTAAACAGTAAGATCATTTGGTAAATAATCATTCCTTATTACATATTCACTAGCAACTGATTTCATCAAAAATGAAACATCGCCTATCGTGCAATGTTTCATGTCAATATCTTTGTTCTCACAAGAATCAGAAAGTAAATTGAACGCAATTCCTTTTTTGCATAAACTAAACATTTTCTTAATTGTCTTTTGTGTTATTTCTTCCCAATTATCTTTAAAGGCAAAAATTCCAGATGCAAAACACCAATCAAATTCTCCTTCAGTTTCAAACACAGATTGATTTAAAAAATTTGCTTGAAACAAACCCTTCCATTTATCCTCATATTTTTCTCTGGCGGTAATGATGGCAGAATTTCGCAAATCAATTCCAAGATAATCATCAAAATGATAGCTCAAATCACCATGACCACAGCCAACATCCAAAACGCTATCCGTAATTTCCAATCCAGATATTTCCATCAATACCTTGAATCTTATTTTTTGGGTGTGTTCGTTGCTCCATCCTAATGACCTAACACCAACTTCTTTTCCAAACTTTTCTTGATATGTTTTTTCTAAATCCACTATGTTTTCCTATGAATTATGACGAACTACTAATTTACAAAAAATTAGTAGTTCGTTGTAAAAATAAAACATAAATCTTTATCATTACAGCAATTATATCTAAAAAAAAAATCAATGCAAACATAAATAAATCACAATGAACTCTACTCCAATAGATCCAATGTCTGATGTTTGCTTTTCAAAGTTAAATGAATTTATAAATGGCGACAAAAATGTTTATTTAACACTTGGTGGTATTGGTGATTTATTGTTACTTCTTGCTGTTTGTTATAATAATGAAAAAGCACATATAGTTTGTATAGCAAACGATGAATCAAGTGAGTTTTCTCAAAAGTTTTTAGATTACTTTAATTTAAAATATATTTTTTACAAACATGTAAAAGGACATGAATTCATTAGAACCTTATACAATAAAACTATTGATCATCCTAATTTTACATTATCTGCACATCTACCTGATAACTTTGATTGGAATGATTGGATAAATATTGATAAATATAAGAATAGATTAGTAATTGAAACAGACTGGCTTAATTTAATAGGAATTAAAAAAAGAGAAAAAAAATATGTGATAATTTGTCCTTCTGGGTCACAAAAATGCGAGCATAGAAAAAGACATTTAAATGTTGAAGAATATAATACCGTTGTAAGAATATACTTGGAAAAAGGTTACGAAGTAATTACGGCAAGTAATAAAAAAGATTTTGATATTTATAAAATTTATCCTGATGAAAATTGTTATTGGCTTACTGATTCCGAATTTATAAATCATAAAGGTGTAAGTCAGGAAATTGATTTTAATACTTTTTTACAAACTATTATTTCTTGTGATGAAGCAATATCAACAGATACATGGATTAAAACATTTATGTCTTTGTGTAACAAACCATGTCATGTTATAAAAACTAGATTTAATTCTAAATATCAAGATGTAGGAAAAGAGCCAGTCGATAATATATTTTTAAATACAGATTTTTGGCCAAAATTAAAAATACATACTTATGAAGATTTTATTGAATACATTAAATGCTTGCCGTGAATTACCCCGATCATATCTGAAAACCAACGGAATTCGACCATTTAATCATATGATCGGGGCAAGTACCCCTAGCAGGATTCGCACCTGCGACCAATAAATTAGAAATTTATTGCTCTATCTCCTGAGCTATAGGGGCAAAACATTATTATAATCAAAAAATAATTATTTTTCCACTGCAAACAGGCAATATCCTGTCCCGTATAAGTAGATAAGAATTTATTTTGGGAAAATATCCATTTTTAATTGAAACTTTTCCCATTTGAAACGAATAACATGATAGGAAGACAAACTTTAACCAAAGGAGAATCAAAATGATTCGAGAAGATGAAGAAAACATTCTTAATTGTAATTGCAGCAGGTATTACATCATACCAATGGATAAGATGGGTAATTTAATGGGAATACCATTAACTTTAGATGAATTTGGAATGGATGAAAGAGACATGGATGTCACTAAAAAAGTACTTGAAGCAGGTGGTGATTTCGTCAATCTCGAAACTGGCGAAATCGAAGCAGAACCAGTCAAAATTGTCAAAAAATACAAACTTGATGCAGATGGCAATAATGAAATAATAATCGAAATTAGGGCGGTTAAATCGACTGCCCATAGGTTTCTTTTGAAAGGAGAACCAACAAAAGATGAATATGTTCTAAAAAGAATAAAAGAATTAGGCCTGAATGGTATAGAAGTAATTAAAAATCTCGGAAAAATTCAAGAAGAATACAAACAACTAACAGCCAGCTAAGGAGAATTACAATGGAAAGAGAATGTGAAGATTGCGGAGTTACATTTACAGATAATAGGTATTTTAAAGGAGAATTACCAAAAAACGCTTTTTGCCCACTTTGTTGTTCAGAAAGATTTTTTGCAGATGTAGAGCATGGAAATAAAATTCTTAAAGAAGAAACTTGGAACTTCAGGTCAAACTGGAATACAAAAGTTTGGAATAGCTCCTCGTTATACGAAGAAGGCTCTGATTTTCTTCATATAGATGTAAAACAAGAAAAACTTGAATTACAACTAGCCATTAAAAAGAGAGAAGGTTCTAATGATGAATTCCTTGTTTGGATTGGAGACAAACAATTTATATGTAAAGCAGAACCAATAGATGAAGAAGCAAGGCACGAACAAGGAAAAATCTTAAGTGAACATAGTCCTTTAGAGATATTGGATCAAGAAATATGATCTCTTAGTTCACTTTACTGGACTAAGGAAGCTCCTTAGTTCACGCAAACCGCTTTCCCTTAACTAAGGAGCTTCTTTAGTTAAGGGAATTTTAATATTATTTTCAATATAAATAATAAATAATATTATGAAATTTAAAATTTATGTTGAAAACAGAGATCTATTTGAAAACTGGATTACAGTTGATAAAGATACCATTGAAACTATTGAAAAAGAATATATAACAAAGCCAATATTAATAATGCAAACT
>Ga0214919_10009667_pt1 | contig 12399 bp, 4 predicted proteins | sample LL1503_MetaG_FD_177994 | JGI IMG/M metagenome (GOLD analysis project Ga0214919, IMG submission 177994) | Freshwater microbial communities from Lake Lanier, Atlanta, Georgia, United States - LL-1503 | ecosystem: Environmental > Aquatic > Freshwater > Lake | place: USA: Georgia | collected 2015-03-15
GAACTCATCTTCATCGCCCGTTGTCTCGAAAGAATCGGCGATCAAGCTAAGAATATCGCGGAAGATACGATCTTTGCGGTTTCACTCAAAGACATCCGCCACACCGCAGGCAACTCAAACATCTAAATGTAAAAGGGACGCGGCTTGATTGCCATGATTCCGACCATGGTTGGGACATCACCGATGTGATGTCCCAACTTGGATCGATATGATAATCACACAAACAATCCCGTATTCACCGTGTTCGTGGCGCTGAGCGTCGTACTGTTCGCACTGCGGATGATGGCGATGAGTTCGTCGGTGATGCCTTGTTCGGCCCATAGACCGGTGCCGGTCACACCCGTAACTCCGCTGGCGGCGAGGTAATAGTTAGCTGCCGCGCCGTCGAGCTGTAGCCTGTCTTGGCCCACCGTGAAGTCGGTGATGAGCATGTAGTCGCTGAGACCTGCATTCGCTGTGTTGCCATCGTCGTAGTATCTGCCACTAGCCCAACCGAGTTGGAAGACGTCCGCTCCATCGCCTCCGCTGAGCACATCCATTTCGCTGCGACCGCCGTTTAGACCGCTTTGACAACCTGTCAGTGTATCCGCTCCAGATCCTCCAAGCAGACTGTCGCTGCCCGCTCCGGCATCGACGATGTCGTTACCGGCTCCGGCGTCTAGTGAATCATTTCCTAATCCACTGCTGAAATTGTTGTCCACGCTGCTGCCCACGAGCGAGTCATTCCCTGCTCCCGTCGTCACATTTTCGATGCCACTCAAGCTATCTGTTCCGTCGCCAGTTGCTGTTCCAGTCAACAGATTCACCTGCATGGCACTGCTCGCGCCAGAGTAATCGGCTCGGTCAATGCCGTCTCCGCCGACCATTGAGTCGTTACCAGCTCCTCCAACGAATGCATCATCTCCTAAGCCACCAAGCAGGCTGTCGTTCCCAATGCCGCCTAAGAGCGAATCGTTGCCCGCTCCTGCATCCACGATGTCGTTGCCGCTTCCACCCTCGATATCGTTCGATACCGAATTGCCCACCAGCGTGTCATTCCCGCTACCAGCGCAGATGTTTTCGATCTCGAACAACGCGTCCGTGCCGTCGCCAGTTGCGACTCCCGTTCCCAAATTCACATTCAGCGCAGCCGCGACCGCCTCGTAATCCGCGCAGTCGATTCCTTCCCCTCCGCGCATCGTATCGTTGCCAATACCGCCCATGATTTCATCGTTGCCCGCTCCGCCAGCCAAGCTGTCGTTGCCCGCTCCCCCTTCGAGCGTGTCGTTGCCCACTCCGGCGTCTACGATGTCGTTGCCGACCCCGCCTTCGATGTCGTTCGACACAGAGTTGCCAATCAGCGTGTCGTTTCCGCTACCGGCACAGATGTTTTCGATTTCAAACAGTGCGTCTGTTCCTTCGCCGGTTGCGACTCCGGTTCCCAAATTCACACTCAGCGCCGCTGCCACCGCTTCGTAATCCGCGCAGTCGATTCCAGCTCCACCACGGAAGGTATCGTTACCGGCCCCGCCGATGATTTCGTCGTTCCCCTCACCACCAACCAGGCTGTCGTTGCCCGCTCCCCCTTCGAGCGTGTCGTTGCCGATACCGGCATCCACGATGTCGTTGCCCGATCCGCCTTCGATGTCGTTCGACACTGAGTTGCCCACCAGCGTGTCATTTCCGCTGCCAGCACAGATGTTTTCGATTTCAAACAATGCATCTGTTCCGTCGCCTGATGCGACCCCGGTTGCTAAGTTCACATTCAGCGCAGCCGCGACCGCTTCGTAATCCGCACAATCTATCCCAACTCCACCGCGGAAAGTGTCGTTACCAGCACCACCAATGATTTCGTCGTTACCCTCTCCTCCCATGAGACTGTCGTTACCGATTCCCCCATCAATCGAGTCATTTCCGATTCCCCCGACGAGACTATCCGTTCCTCCACCGCCTTCCAGATTGTCATTGCCCGCCCCACCATCCAGAAGATTGCTACCCTCATTGCCTGTTAAGTCGTTGTTGAGTCCGTTACCGCTCAAGCTCGCGTTACCTGCGCCTGAGTTGAGGGAGGCATTTTCGATATTTGCCGATAGCACGTAATTCACCGTTGCAAGCACCAGAACTGTATCCACATCCGTCGTCGCACCAAGGTCATTGATGACATCCCCGGAATTATCCACGAAATAGGTATCATTTCCTGCTCCGCCAGACATCGTGTCGGCACCGATTCCTCCATCGAGGTAGTCGTTACCAGCATCGCCGAGCAGTGAATCATTCCCTTGCTCTCCATAAACCTGATCGTTGCCTTCGCCGCCGAAGAGTGTGTCGGTGCCGTATGCTCCGTAGAGATTGTCATTCCCAGATTCACCCATGATCGAATCATTCCCGGCATCACCCAGAAGTTCATCGTTCCCGTCCCCTCCCAAAAGGGTATCTTGGCCGATCCCACCTGATAGCAAATCATCCCCCAACTCACCAAACAGGCGGTCATTGTCCCCTTCTCCATAGATTTCATCATCTCCGCGCCCACCCTTGACCTGATCCTGCCCGCCCCCAGCGGAAAGAATGTCGTTGCCGTTCTTGCCTTCGTAGTAGTCCGTGTCAGAGGTGCCGTTCCAAATGATTGGTGTATCTTGACCGTCATCGTTATTCACGAGATTCAGCGCAGGGATCGTCACTCGATTGTAGGTGAGGTCGTTAGTCACGATCTTCGCACTGATCGTGTAGGCCACATCGCTATCGTCGAGGTAGTCATCCACACCCTGAATCGTAAGAGTCTGTGGCATGTTCCAGTTTTGCGGCGTAAATGTGAGGCTCGGCGTATTGACCTTGCCTTCCGTCGTGTCGCTGCTGGTGAATTGAATCGTGACATTATCTATCGATATCGGTTGCTTGTTAAGAACCACACTATATTGAACCGTGCCTCCTTGCTCCGTGGTGAATGTCGTCGTACTGGTACGCTTGATGGTCACGCCTGGATTGGCGGGAGCTGGAGGATTCAAGTTCACTTCATTTCCTCCGACAATCAGCTTTTCAATGTCCGTAAAAGCGACAGAGGAAACGACGGCACCGGCGGAGTTTTTCGCCTCGTAGGCCCCGCTGTAGCTACTTCCGTTTTTGACCACATTACTTGTCGCAAAGGTCGCCCCACTTAAGCTGCTCCAATTTAAAACCACCACATCCGTTCCATCACCGCCCTGGATGATTGTTGTTCCCGTGCCGTCGGAGAGGGTGTCGTTGCCTGCTCCTCCGATAAGCGTATCGGTGCCGCCACCACCAGAGAGGAAGTCGTTCCCGTCCGCCCCATCGAGGCGGTTTGCCGCGGTATTGCCCATGAGCACATTCGCCAAAGCGTTGCCACCCCCATTGACCGAAGCGCTTCCGGTGAGGGCTAGATTTTCCAGATTCGCGGCGAGCGTGTAGGTCACCGAAGATTCCACGAGGTCCGTGCCTGCTCCACCCACGACATTGTCGCCGGCGTTGTCCACCACAAAGGTGTCGTTGCCGCCATTGCCGAGGAGCGTGTCTGCTCCGGTCGAGCCATCCAAACGATTCGCAGCGGTGTTGCCGTTGATCCGGTTGTTGAGCGCGTTGCCGCTGCCGTTGATAGCCGCTGTTCCGCTGAGTGTGAGGTTTTCGATGTTCGTTCCCAGCGTGTAGCTCAAAGACGCTTCCACGAGGTCGGTGTTCGCTCCGCCAACCACGCTGTCCCCCGCGTTATCCGCAACGAATGTATCGTTGCCGCCATTGCCGATAAGCGTGTCTGCTCCCGTCGAACCATCGAGGCGGTTCGCTGCGGTGTTGCCTGTAATGACATTCGCCAAGGAATTGCCGCTGCCGTTGATCGCCTCTTCCCCCGTGAGAACGAGGTTTTCCACATTCGCAGACAGCGTGTAGTTGATGTCGGTCCGTACTTCGTCGATCCCTTGACTGGCGAACTCCACCACCACATCGCTGGCGGAATCCACGATGTAGGTGTCGTTGCCCGTGCCACCCAACAGCGAATCGCTCACGAGGAGATCCATGCCATCGTAGAGATCGTTGTTCAAAAACGCGCCATCACCGCCATCCAGCAGGTCGTCGCCCTCGCCGCCGAGGAGCGTGTCGTTGCCATAGCCGCCGTTCAAGTTGTCGTTGCCGCCGCGACCTTCGAGCCAATCATGGCCGACACCCGTCGCAAAATCCTCCGAACTCCACGGGTAGTCCGCTCCGCCCAGCAGCACATCATTCGCCGCGCCTCCGATGAGCGTGTCGTTGCTGAGGTTGCCGTCAAGGAGGTTCTCCCCATTATCGCCGATGAGGCTTTCGCTATTGTGAGTTCCGATTTTGTTCATAGTGAGTTTTTTGGGTTAGTTAAGTGAAAGGAAAAAGGGAAAGTGAAAGGGAGAGGAAAAGAGTGGGGGAAAGTGGTTAAATAAATTGCTGTAGACAGAAGCGACAAATGGAATTAGGCATTTAGAAAACTTTTTCCCATGAGCACCACAAAGATTCTTGGTATTTTGGAAGCCGCGAATATTGAGCCCCCAAAAGCCAGAGCTATTGCCGCAAGCTTGGAACTCGCTTTTCACGAGCAAGAAGAAGACCTCACAAAAAGATTGATGACCAAACAAGACGGGGCAGAAGTGAAAGCCGAGATCATCAAGTGGATGTTCCTTTTCTGGATCGGTCAAACCGCCGCAACGGCTGCGATTGTCAAATTTCTGCTTCATTGATTCGACTGCCTGTGGAAGTTGCGCTGGGAAGTGAGGGTGAGAGGGATTGACCACCAAGGACACCGAGGAGGGGTTGGACGAAGTAATTGGAGGGCGACGCTTTGCCTTGCTCGCGCCCCGCTCGCTGCGCCGGGCCATCTGCGATGGGCTTCCTCGCCACCGCCCGGCGGCTTGGTTGTCGGCGCCGTGTTTGAAACGACGGGGATCACCGAACGCACAAGTGGCGCGGGAGCGAGCGAGTCAAAGGAGGAGGGATGCCTCGCCGCAGGCGTCCCACTTTCGCGGCGCGGCCGCCCCTGTTGTTTGAGAATGGGGCATGGCCGTCCCGGCCGTGTGCTGCAATGGAGCGCCAAGCCTGTCGATGAGGTGCCGAGGTTTGCGACATTCACAGGCGGGACGCCTGTGCCCCTTTCTGGATGCGACTGCGGCTGCCGCCCCGCGCGAATTTCTCTCCGGCCCTCGCGCTCCGGGCTCCGCCCTCCCGCTTCTCGGGCCTCCGTGAAATTCGCTTCCCCCCTTCTTTGTTTTTCCTTCATCCTTCAGGCCTTCGCTCCGCTCTCTAGTTTCCCGAACTGCGGGCCAGACGGAATCCGAAGTTGTTGCTCCGGTAGTCCGGGTAGAAGCGGCCGCGGTAGGCAACGGTCGCGTCGCCGGCGTCGCTGCTCCAGCCACCGCCACGGAAGCGGCGGTAGGAGGTAGATGCAACATCCTCGCACCACTCCCACACATTCCCGCTCATGTCATAAATCCCTAGCTCGTTGGCTGCTTTCGTCCCCACAGCCTTTGTTCCATCACCTGAATTATCAATCGTCCACGCCACGGCGCTTATCGTATTGCTTCCGCTATACGTGTATCCTTGGGTGCTCACCCCTCCTCTCGCCGCCCACTCCCATTCCTTCTCGCTCGGCAACCGATACCCGTTCGCACTTGCGTTCAAAGTTGGCGCTACTTCTCCTGTTTTATAGGTTGCCCCGCTCACCTGATAAACCGGCGTCAGCCCTTCTTTCTCGCTCCGCGCATTGCTCCACTTCAACACATCATACCAACTCACATTGATCACTGGAAAATTGTCCCCACTCCCACTGGGGTATGTATCCCCCACTCCGGCCAAATCGTATCCCTTGTTATTAGCCACTGCCCAATCGCGCACGGTCTTCCATTCTCCCCATGTCGTCTCATACTTCCCGATTTGGAATGCAGCTACCACTTGCCCAGCAAGTTGAGAACTACTCGGCAGAGCCCCGCCCTGAACGGTGACCATATTCGCAGAAGGCTCCGCCGTCCCATTGCTGGTGATTTCAATAGCCGTGGATGCATTCCCACTCATGAAGAAGCCGGCTCCGCGCAGCGTGGCGCCGCCGGGGATTGTGATCGGGCGGCTGAAGAGCGTGCCTTGGATGGGCGTTGGAAGCGGTGCGCCGTTGACTGTGCGTGTGAAGCTGCCTTCGAATTTTCCGCTCAGCGGATTGAAGCTGAGCGTGAGTCCGTTTTTCACTGGCGTGGTGAGGATCGGTGATCCGCTATTGGCCCATGTGCCGGTTTGAACCACGGCCGCAGGCAGGATGCGCTTGGCGGGGTCGAGCGTGAGGCTGAAGGCGGCTCCGCCGAGGCCTGCGCTTGTCGCGCTGTGCGTCGCACCGAGGGGTTGGAGCGATTTTAAGAAGCCGGATTTGAAGAGTCCTGTGTTGCTGACGGGCTTGAGCCATTCGAGGCTGCCGCCGAGTTCGCTGCCGCTCGCTGGCGTGGTTTTCGGGATCACGATCTCGCCGGTGAAGATTCCGCTTGCGCCGACATAGACAGGGAAGACCCAGTTGCCTGCGCCGTCATCCACGATCCGCGCTCCGGCATTGACGGCTTGTCCGTTTGCCAGCACGCCGCTCAGCACCGCTGCGCCGTTATCCTCCACCGTGAGCGTGGCATGGCCGTAGCCCATCGCCAATCCACTCGGCGGTGGCAAGACGATCGCGTAGCGTTTGCCAGCCAGCGCGTGCTTCGCGGCACCTGCCGTGTAGGCCGCGCGCAGGGCGCGGAACGCCAGTGGCGCGCCGCTTGTGGTCACATTGCCCGAGATTTCGCCAGGCAGGGCGCTCACCAGGCTCAGACTGAGCGTGGCATTGCCCTTGCCAGGACGAGGCACCGTGATCGTCGCCCTTTTGTTGCTGCCCATCGTTCCGTTGAACGAATGCGACTTGCCCTCGATCTTCAGCACGCCGCTTAAGGCTCCATTGGCTCCGCTCGTGATCTGGATGAACCCGTTATTCGCTGCGAAGGCCTGCATATCCGCCGCAGATCCACTGCCGATCGCACCCACGCCCACGAGGCCGTTGTAGAACCCACCGAGCGCTGCAAAGTCAGGCACAAAGACCGGCGTGAGCGTGAGCCCGGGCTGCATGGTGAAGGTGTGTGTGGCATTCGCGCCGGCGCTCGTGCCATTTTTGAGCCATTCCTTGAAAAGCATCCCGCTCGCCGGCGTGGCCGTAACCGTGTAGCTCACGCCCACCTCGCGTGAACTGCTGCCGCCAAAGCCAGATGTCACCGAACCATCAGCGGCATTCGGCGCCGTGATCGTCAGCGTGGAAGCCACGACATAGCTGACATCGATCGAGGCCAGCGCGCTGACATTTTCTGCATCATCCTTGGATTGAAACTGCACCGTATTCAGCCCGGGAGTGAGCGCCACAAGCTGTGAGAACGAATACGGTGAGGCACTGCCTCCCACCGTCGATGATGTCCAATTCCCCGTCGAGCCGAGGCGGTATTGCAATGCCGGCTTGCTGCCGGTTTCGGTGATCGTGCCGCCAAAGGTGGCGTTCGCCGAGGTCAGCCGCGCATTAGCGGAGATGCTGGTGATAGCGATGACGGGGGCGGTGGTATCTGCGGGTGATTCAGCATTGCGGGCGAGGCGGAAACCTTGATAGTCTTGCGGCTCATCCCCATAGCACAACGGCCGCAACAATGAAGAAAAATTCCTAATTCTGCGCATGTATGGGCCTGATCCCCCAAATTCATCACTGGTTCCCGCATCCCAGCACCACTCCCAGATATTCCCTTCTAAGTCATAAAGCCCAAGTGCAGAATTTTTAGCCGCCCACTCCCATTCTTTCTCAAGCGGCAACCGATAGCCGTTTGCAGTAGTTTTGACTGAAGGTATGGTTTTGTTTGTTTTGTAGGTCACACCCCCAACCTGATATACAGGCTCAAGCCCATCCAGTTCACTCTTGGCATTGCACCACTTTATGGCGTTATACCAACTTACATTCGTCACAGCGTGATCGTCGCTACTGCCTCGAGCAACGACCCAGCGACCGTCATCCGCGAGATCGGTGTAGCCATTTACAACAGCCCAATTACGAACGGCTTTCCATTCACCCCAGGTCACTTCCGTTCGACCAATCTGGAAAGTCCCAACCGTCTGCCCCGCCAACTGCGACCCCTGCGGCAGCGACCCGCCTTGGATGGTGACCATATTGTTTTTGGCACTTCGAGCCAACCGGAAGCCGCACGCCTGATGCTGATAAGCCCTTCCTCCTGGATTATTTGCGTTAACTGAATTAATCCCATTACGGAAAAGCAATGCCATAGTGGCTATGTTATCATCTCTCCAACCGCCGCCACGTAGTCGGCGGTTAGTAGTGAGAAATAGATCAGAACACCACTCATAAACATTTCCGCTCATGTCATAAATCCCAAGTTCGTTCGGGGCTTTTTGGCCTACCGGCCATGTGCCTCCGCCATCGAAAACTACGACCTCTGAACCCCTCGAGTTACCAAACCACCACCCTACATCGTCGAGATCATTGCTGCCGCTGTAAGTATACCCCACACTCGATAATCCTCCGCGCGCCGCCCACTCCCACTCCGCCTCAGCAGGCAAGCGATAGCCATCCGCTGAGTCGCTTTTCGATATCAATCCAGTTCCATCTGGCCCAAAATCTCCGCTTTTGTAAACTACACCATTTGCGAAGTAAGCTGGCGCCAAACCTTCCATCTCGCTCTTGGCGTTGCACCATTTCACCACATCATACCAATTCACATTGCGAACGGGGTGGTTATCCCCGCTCCCAGCGCCGACATTTGCAAGATCGGCGTATCCATTTGCCACTGCCCAATCGCGCACGGTCTTCCACTCGCCCCAAGTCGTCTCATATTTCCCGATCTGGAAAGTCCCGACCTTCTGCCCTGCCAACTCCGACCCCTGAGGCAGCGTCCCGCCTTGAACGGTGACCATGTTTGGATTGGCAATTATGCGCGCATTACCGAATCCAGCATGGTCATCAGTAATCCCATCTCCTCCAGTCCCTACCATTAAAGTTAGAAACTCGGCCTCCTCGGGGATATTCATCGAGAACTGGTGCGGGGTCATATTAGCGGTAAGAATCGGCGTAACCTCACTGCTCAAGACTTTCGTGGAATTCGACAGGACAGCATAACCCCTTACCTTCCAGTCGCCTCCACTCATCGTTCCGAAATCAGACGCAAAAGTTAGTGATTTTGCTCCATTAACCTCGCGGAATTTTTTCAGATTAAAAGTGATGCCAGAGCCCGCGCACATCCCGATTCCAGATGTGTAGGTTTTGCCCTTCAGCTGAATGGCTCTGGAGCCGCCAATTTCGCGGTTATTTGTGATGTAATCAAAGGACGCATTGCTTCCATCTCCTGATAAAAGGTCGTAAACAAGACCAGCGGAATTTATCTTATTGGCACCAAGATTGAAAACTCCATCGATGAAAGTGCTTTTAGATACTGAATTGTAAGAATTGTAATAAGTGTGCCCAAAATTCATCCCCGTTGTGAAAAGGCCTGTTGTTGTATCAATGCCTGTCTTGCCCTCATTGCCCGCTATAGCGTTACCTTGGCCATCACCGCCGGCGACTATGTTACCCAGGTCAAATTCAACTTGTTTGTTTGAAGAACCAGATTCTTTGGAGTAAAGTTGCGAGACTTCGACGGCGCTAAGGGCACGGTTGTAGATGCGGACATCGTCGATGTTTCCTTTAAATTTGCCATAGGCTCCACCACCGATTCCTGCGATTTCTTCTGGAGAGAATGCTGAAAGTATTTTTTTCCTACCAGAACTAAGCCCTGTTCGAACATATTTTCCATTGATGTAAAGATCAGGCGGACCGTTGTTACTGGATGTAACCACCACCTGCACCCATTCGGAGTTCAATTTCGCCGGGTAACTTAAAACAACCGGCAAAAACTGAAAGCCATGCTCCAATACGCTTATGCCGTTAGTTCCTGCAGCCAACAAGATTCCTCCATGGTTGCCCCCTCCCCCAACTATATATTTATGTGCATATGAAGTTCCAGATGTCCGTTCTACGCCAAGAATTTCTTCCTCTGTGGCTTTGATCCAAGTGACCAAGGTCAAGTTATCTTCTGCTTTAATTAAATCGGGGTCTGCGGATGTGATTAGACCAGTAGATCCGTCAAAAAAGTATGATTTATTCGACGCCCCAAATCTGTCGATGCTCGAAACGACACCACCAACAATTTTACCATTTTTTCCGAACCCACTCTCATCATTCGCATTTCCATTAAACGGATAAAAAGCCACCAATCCTTTGCTCAGCGGGTCGAAGGAACTGGCATTGTTCGTATCGGTGCCATCCTTCTGCTCGCGGTAGTCGTTGACTCCATCGCCGTCGGTATCCTTAGGTGCGGACGATGTTGTGATCTTGCGGATGCGGTTGTTATAGTAATCCCCCACATACACATTGCCGCTTCTGTCAACTGCGATGCCAATAGGTCCCCCAAAACTTGAAGATGTTCCCTGGCCGTCCGAAAAGGCCCAATTTCCTGACCCAGCAAGCGTCGAGACTGTTCCACCTGCATCGATTTTCCGGATTCTGTGATTATTATGATCTGCCACATACACATTCCCACTCCCGTCGACGGCGACTCCGTTGGGGCGTGCAAAAATTGCAGAGGTTCCTTGGCCATCCGCAAATCCGAATCCACCCGATCCGGCAAGTGTAGTAACATTTCCACTGGCATCGATCCTACGAATCTTCTCGGTGCCCCAGTCCCCCACATACAAATTCCCAGCCCCGTCCAGTGCAAGTCCTCTGGGGTATGCAAAACTGGCAGAAGTTCCCAGACCATCGACTGCACCTTCAGTGCCAGAGCCCGCCAGCGTTGTTACATTTCCATTCCCATCGATCTTACGGATTCGATGATTTCCGATATCTGCCACATACACATTCCCGCTTACATCCACTACGATTCCAAAGGGGTTGTTGAAACTGGCAGATGTTTTGTAGCCATTTGCAAAACCTGCAACTCCAGAACCTGCAAGAGTCGTTACAATTCCACTCGGCGAAATCTTCCGGATGCGGTGGTTACTGGAATCGGCCACATACACATTCCCGCTACCGTCCACCGCCACGCCCCATGGGGAACTGAACCTCGCGGAGGTTCCATTCCCATCCGCATAGCCACTGCTTCCCGAACCTGCCAGCGTGCTGACTGTTCCATTTGCTGTGATCTTGCGAATCCGATGGTTGCTCGAATCAGCCACATAGACATTTCCATTACCATCAACAGCGACGCCGGCAGGAGCAGAGAAGGATGCCTGGGTGCCGGTTCCATCGGCATACCCACTACTTCCCGACCCGGCCAGCGTTGTCACGAGAGCACTAGAAGACTGCGCAAAACCCACCCCTTGGCAGCCCAAGCAGAACAACGCGGCGAGAAGAATTTTCGAGAATTTCATAGGACGGAATTTTTGATTAAGGCTGAAAATTGGGCGGGTGAAAAATGGAGTTGGAAAAAAAAGGCGTGTTGAGATCAGTCAGAAACAACCTGAGAGGCAGCTTCCAAGCTCATAGAGCGGATCTCCGCTCGGCGATGATTGACACAATGCCAGACCGGGGTAAGAGCAAATGGCGATCTGAGGAAATCCATAACACACGCATTATCCGAAATGCGCCTGCGTTCGTCAATGGGTAATTGTCTGCTTTTGCAGCCTTCCCAGAGGTTTTGACATAATCGCAAGCTGGGGACAGCTGGAGATCGACCAACCGCAGGTTGGCCCGTAGGGCGCCGCGCTGGGGACAGCGCAAGTCAACACAGAATTAGGAGAATTTAAAAAAGCGGATGGCAACGGATGGCGGCGGCCACCGGCTCCTAGCGAGAGCGACGTTTTCAATTGTAGCGGCGTCTCTGTGAGCGTCGAATCGTTGCCCATCGGCGGTCGCAGACCGCCGCTAAAGGGGAAGATGCAATAAAGGGAATTATACCCCAAGCATCTTGCTTTTGGATTTTTGGAAAGGGGCACCGGCGCCCTCCGATCCGGAGGCACCGCCTGTGTGCGTTGGCGTGCTCTTTGGTTCTGCTGGGAATGGGTGCGAGCAAGCAGGCTAGCCTCTACACAGCCGAGACGGCCATGCCCCCTTCTTTTGGCGCTGCAAAGCCTAATTTCAAAGGGACAATGGTATTAGCGGTTTCAGGCAGAAATCGGGGCGGCTTCGCCGCAAAGGGAGTCGGACGGCAGCGGCTTCCAGATCGTAGCCTCCGCCTCGGAGAGCGCGGTGTTCCTACCCTCGGGGAACAAGGGGGACTTCGCGCCTTGGTGCGTCAGTGCTTAGGGGCCTTAACCGTACCAGCTTCCATATCGTCGCGACGACGCTGGACGATTTTATTACCGATTTCGACGACCATCTCCTCTAGGAGCAGTCGAAGGTGACTGCCGCTTCGAAAATCG
>Ga0214919_10009668_pt1 | contig 12398 bp, 4 predicted proteins | sample LL1503_MetaG_FD_177994 | JGI IMG/M metagenome (GOLD analysis project Ga0214919, IMG submission 177994) | Freshwater microbial communities from Lake Lanier, Atlanta, Georgia, United States - LL-1503 | ecosystem: Environmental > Aquatic > Freshwater > Lake | place: USA: Georgia | collected 2015-03-15
CTCTGGAGCATTGAATGGCAACTGATACCATCAGCGCCCTGGGTGCCGGCTCAGGGGTCGACGTCAAATCATTGGCAACCAGCTTGGTGGACGCAGAACGTGCGCCAAGAAAAGCCGTTTTAGACAAGAAAATCAAAGCCTCTGAGAGCGGCATTTCGGGTTTCGCTGCCGTCAAATTTGTTTTAGGTGACCTCAATACCGCCTTTGCCAGTTTGAAAAATCAAAGTGCCTTCAATGTGATGAGCACCCGAAACAGCCAACCGACAGCTTTTTCATTGACCACCACTGCGGCCACGTCTGCTGGCAATCACTCAGTTGCCGTAACACAGCTGGCCAAGCCGCAAAGAAGCATCAGTAATGGATTTACTGCCAAAGATATTGCACTGACCAACAATTTGCCCATCAATTTGTCCCTCTCTGTGCATGGTTCCAACCCCGCAGAAATCATCACTGTGCCTGCAACAGCCAATACGCCTGCCGGCATTGTTTCTGCTGTCAATGCGGCGGGTAAGGGCATCACCGCACAGCTGATAAATACTGGCGACCTAAATAAACCCATCAAAATCATGTTCGCAGGTCAAACGGGCCTGAACAATGATTTTCAGGTGACTGGCTTAGAGGAATTTTTTTCTGACTTGCCCGTGAACCAACGCGGCTTGTCTGTGGTTCAATCTGCTCAAAATGCACTCTTGAATGTGGATGGCGTTAACATCACGTCGACCACCAACAAAGTAGAAGGTGCCATCAACGGCACCACTTTTGATTTGTTCTCATTGACCACAGCCAGCGAGCCCGCCTCAGTGGACTTTGTGCGGGATACCAGCAGCATCAAGCCCAAAATTGATGCACTGGTGAAAGCCTACAACGATGCCACCGCCATGCTGGGCGTGGTTTCAGATCCAAAGTCGACCGTGGAGACGTATGGCGCTACTTTGGTGGGAAATTCTTTGATTGGCACCGTTCGTTCTCAAATGCGCAGCTTGATCACCGACACGGTGAAAGCGCCTGCTGGGCAGGCCAACAAGCTCACCATTCCTGCATCACAAATTAACTTTGCCCTTCCTGTCACCCTGGGAAGCACCACAGGTGTTTCAACTCAAATTGCGCCCTCCAGTACTTTGGAAAAAATGCTCACGGCTATCAACGCTGTCAGCGCCGATACCAAAGTTTCTGCGTCGAAGGATGCCAACGGCAATTTGGTATTGACCAACTTGACTGGCACTGAAGGCAATGACATTTCTGTCAGTGGTATCACACCTAATTCCTTAGGAATCGCAGCGGGTTTATACAAAAGTCACATTCCCAACGCCCTGCGTGACATTGGTTTGAGTATCTCCGCCAAGGGAGTTTTAGAGCTTGATTCAACCAAGCTTGACACGGCACTTCAAGGCAACTTCGAAGGCTTTGTGACCTTGCTAACAGGCAATCAAGAAAACTTATCTGTGTACAGTCAAGCCCCAGGCGGAGCAGCCAACTCAGCCATCAAAAAACTGACGACCATGTTGGACGTCAACAGTGCGATCTCCTCGCAAAGCACCAACTTGACCAAGAAAATTTCCACCTACAAGTTAGAGTTAGAAAAACTTGAATTTCGAATGACCGATCTCTTGGCCAGGTACAACAAGCAATTTGGCGCCATGGAGAGCATGGTGGGTCAGAGCAAGGTCCTTAAATCCAGCTTAACCAGCACATTCGATGGCATGATGGCTGCCTACACCAAATAAATAATACTTCTTAACTCACTTACGTGAGTTACATCATTTAACGGCAAGTATTTGCCGCTTTCTATTCAAGTTCCCTAGTTCGGTTCCGATACACCTTTTACTAAGCCTCCAATTCGGCGCACTCTGTGCCAATGAGGCATTTGAATGCATGCGGTGCATGCTTTTTAATAGGGACAGAACAATGAGCTCACAGATCAACAATATTGCGGTAGGGGGTGCCAGTGCAGTTGCGCCAGCAATGCGCTCTAGCGCCCCTGCGCCCGAAGCTGCTCCTAAATCTTCAAGCGCACAGCAATTGCCAGCGGCGCCCAAGGTGTATTCACCCAAGCCCGTTGCCATTCAATTTGACCCCAACGCAGCCAGGGAGTCTATTCAAGAAGCCGTGAGCATTTTGAATCAGCAAGTGAAACAAACCAATCGAGGCTTAGGTTTCCGCATGGATGAAGTACTGAATGCGCCCGTCGTGACTGTGGTTAGTGAATCAACAGGCGAAGTGGTGAGACAAATACCCAATGAAGTGGTCGTTCGTGTAGCGCACAACATTGAAAAAATGAAAGGATTCTTTTTCAATTCAAAAGCTTGAATTTAAAACTTATCTTCTCGATTTATTCAAATATTTCTAAAGTAAACAAAGCATCAACCGAATCATCAGTTAACAAGATCTCAAATGGATTTCTTGTGAACTTCTTAAAAAACCTTTGAAGGAGAAATCCCAATGTCAGTTATCAATACCAACCTCAGCGCCATTGCATCACAAAATTCTTTGCGCGTTACCGGCTTGAATCAAGCCACAGCTATGGAGCGCTTGTCTTCAGGCATTCGCATCAATTCTGCCAAGGATGATGCAGCAGGCCTGGCCATAAGCACCCGCATGACAGCCAACATTCGCGGCATTTCAGCTGCGATTCGCAATGCAAACGACGGCATCTCTCTCACGCAAACAGCTGAGGGTAGCTTGACCTCCATTGGCGACAACCTCCAGCGAATTCGTGAATTGGCCGTTCAATCTGCCAACTCTGGTAATAATGCCAGCGACCGCGCCGCCTTGAACAATGAAGCCTCTCAATTGATCTCTGAAATTGACCGTGTTGCAAATAATACTGCCTTCAACGGCATTAAATTATTGGATGGCACTTTCAAAAATCAACCTTTACAAGTGGGCTCTGGCAATGATGCCAATGACCGAATCTCGATTTCAATTGGTGACGCTACAACCGGACGGTTGGGTGCTGCGACAACCCGTGAAATCATTGGTGAACCTATCAGTGAAGGCAAAAAGATTGACAATGGTGATGTGACCCTGAACGGTCATAACGTTGGTGCCACGACTTCTGATGGTGTTTCAGTTGCTTTGAGTGATGGCAGCGCTATTGCAAAAGCCAACGCAATCAATGCGATTGCCAATAAGACGGGCGTCATTGCTTCAGCTAAGGCTAGTACAGCCACATTTACTGCAAGTGGTGTGGCTGCCGATGATACTGATCACACATTCAAGTTCTTATTAAATGGTGTTTTAGTAACAGGCGCTGTTGAGGAAGTCACTAAAAATGTCGGGTCAGCAAATAACATTGTAGCTGCCATCAACGCTCAAACTTCCAAAACAGGGGTGTATGCTCAAGCCGGTGCAGCGGGCGAATATACATTGACAGCTTCAGATGGTCGCAATATTGTCTTAAGTACCGATAAAACGCTGATCATGGTGGCAGAAGGTCTAGATCCCCTTGTAACACCACCTAGTAGTTTTAACGAAGGATCGTGGGGCACCACTGGAATTAACAGCGGAACACCCATCTGGACTAATCTGGATACGGGCGGTTTGAAACCTTATGTTCCTGAAAATGGTGGCTCATTGGTCGTCTTTGGTTCCATCGAGCTTTCCACTGACTCTTTGCAGGGTATCACTATCGGCGGTGATGGTGCTCAAGCTAGCAAGTTCGGCGTTGTTGCCGACAATTATCTGGCCAGCTCGTCTTCCGGCTCTGGCGTTGGCAGCGTTAACTTGAACACATCTTCAGGTGCTCAGTCTGCATTGACTACTTTAGACCGTGCAATCAACGCTATAACCGACATGCGTGCCTCGATGGGTGCTTATCAAAACCGATTGACTGCCTCAATTGCCAATCTAGAAAACACTTCTATGAATTTGTCTGCATCACGCAGCCGAATTTTGGACACTGACTACGCCAAAGAGACCACTAACTTGGCGAAAGCTCAGATTATTCAGCAAGCAGCAACCGCCATGTTGGCTCAGGCCAACCAAAGCGCTCAATCAGTTTTAGCTCTGTTGAAATAAAACTAGGCGACTTCAATTCAAAACCGCCCTCGGGCGGTTTTTTTAATTCTGTAACCCTCAAGAATTGACTCTCTAAGTCGAATCAATAGATAGCGACGCTTTTAGTTTTTAAAGGTGTGGATCAGGAGAATTCCATGACAACCGTATCATTCAATACCACCAACGTACAAAGCCTTGACAGCATTGGCAAGCTGTACCGCATTGACGTGCCCTTGTCTGAAGGTACAGGCGCGGGCGAAGCCTTGATCTACTCCACCAGTACGGTCACCAATGGCAAAGCAGCCCCAGCCTCAACGGTCTTTTTAACGCACGATGATCTAGATTCATCTTACTTTTCAATTGACCGTACGATTAACAAAAATTTGAGCTTGGTAGCCTCTGGTGGCAATTTAAATTTGTATGTCTTTTCGAAGCCCGCAACTGCTGCGGGCAATGTTGGCACCATCGATAAATACACGTTCGGTACTAACGGTGTTCTCCAGACTCAGGATTCACTGACCAATCCACTTGACATTGCCTATGAGGAAAAAATTGCAAACCGTGATTTAGATGGCAACTCTGTCGTGGGTGGTGCGCTTACCACTGATGGTGTTTTGGACAAGACGGGCTCACTGTACAAAGTGAACGTAGCAGGCCAAGAGATGTTCATTGTTGGGACAAGCGCAACTGCAAAGTCGAAAGCCATTGACGTTGAGAATTCCGTATTGAAAACGGTTACTTCAGGGCTATCTGGGGATCAAAAAGCTTGGCAACCCGCGGACGATTACACCAGCTACAGCGCCGTCAAGTCAAACGATGGCGGTTGGGATTTGTTTGCCTTTCAAGCCTCAAGCAACTCAGTCACCCTATTTTCGTTTGATGCCGACAACCTGCTGAAGGCTGAGTTTGCAGAGGGCCAAGTTCTCAAAGCCAGTGAAGTCGCTTCATTGGAAAAGCAACTGGGCAGAAACCTGAATGCAGACAGCTGGTTCGGAGTCAACATTTCCCCTACGGCCATTGATGCCGTGGGCGGCTTGTACAAAGCCAGCATACAGAATCAAGATTTCTATGTGGTGGGGAGCAATCTTAAATCTAGTACTAAGGCGTCTGGCGCTGTGGATTTGACAGCTTCATTGATCAATGAAACAGGTGACCTGGCTTGGAAAGAGCCGACTGGATTTGAAATCAAATCGGTTGTGAAAAATCTAACCGAGGACGGCACTGACCGAGTACAGGTTTATTTAACACCCCCCACCTACAACTCTGCAACATACAAAGTCTTGCGCTTTGATTTTCAACTCAACGCAGAGAGTGGCAACTATCAGTTAGACCCCAATCAAATAGAAGGCAAAGAAATTAGCCCTTTTGAGCTGGCCAAAGCTGAAAAGGTTACTGGGCGTGATTTAGACAAGACCTATAAATTTTTGTCAACGCCTGCACAAACGAAAGACGAGTTTGGCGTCAGCATCGTCAACAATTTGGACAGTGTGGGTGGGCTTTATCAGGTCACTTCACTAGGCCAAACTTATTTATTGACTGGCAAGAATTTAGTCTCCAATTCAAAGAAAATTACTGACCTCACAAATGCACTGACTGTAGATGGTGCAGCCTGGATGCCTGATGGTTTTTCACCGTCCACTTTGCAGGGAAAAATAAACATCATTGTGAATGATTCTTTGAGTGCTGATGTGTATGTGAAAGAGTCAGAGGGATTTTCCAAATATTCGTTCAGCCGCTTAAATACTGATTCCACTTGGGGCCTCACAGGTGACAAAGTTTCTAAGTCGGACGAAGAAATTGTGGGCCTTGAAAAACAATACAAAAGAGATCTGAACAACGACAGTTTCTTTGGTGCTCGTATCATGGAGCTGAAAAATGCGCCGGGCGGCCTATATGCCGCAACCTATGGCAGTTTAGGAACAACCGGCACGCAGGACACTCCAGATTCTCAGAAAATATTCTTACGCAGCGATGTGAAATTGTCATTAGGCGGCACGGTCGCAAAAAATGCTGTTGATTTTTCCAATGCATTGCGATCAAACGAAGGCTTCTGGTCAGCCCCAGAAGGCTACCAAGTGACAGGGGCCTACCTTGATACCATTGCGAAAACGTACTCGGTGATTGTTTCTAAGGGACCAGCCGATTTTAGAAAATATAACTTTAATGCACCCGTTGATGGGCAAACGAAGTTAATTGAAGAAGGCGAAGGTAGCTCTTACACCATCTCTGCACAAGAATTGGCTGCACTGGAATCCAGTCTGAAGCGAGATCTCAACAGTGATGGTGTGGCTGGCGTGCGTATCTTACAAACTCCCGACAAAGTAGGTGGTCTTTTGAAGGTCAAGGGCGCTGATGGGGATTATTTTGTCAACAAAGTTGGGAATGGGGTCGTCAACAATTTGCAAAACGCATTTTTTGATGATTCCAAGAACCCTTGGGCACCTACAACCAATGCGGGCAATGCCCTGAGTAAGCTGACATTGTTTAAGACACAAAATGCAGACACTCAAGCTGATGAGTACTTAATTTTCCAGAAAGAAACGGGTGTCACAGATGTGTATTCTAAATACATATTTGATGAAAATCATCAAATGAAGGGCAAAAGCCAATTGACCATGATTGATTTGGCCAATGAAGAAACCAGTGCAAAGCGTGATATCAATGGTGATGGCGTCATTGGCGCCAAAGTTATTTCTGCTGTAGACAAAGCAGGGGGCCTTTACAAAGTCAGCCTTGAAAGTAAGTTTTACCTTGTTTCTTCTGCCACACCGCCAAGCCGACAAATTGACTTGAAAAACGTTCTGATGTCTGCAGATGGTAATGCACTGGAGATTACCCAAGATGGCACTTTCACCGATGCAACCGTCAATGGCGAACTGGCTGGTTGGAAAGCCAATTCAAGTGTTCGCGTTGCAGATGACGAAGGAAAAGTTGTTATCAAACTTTTTGCGTTGCGTGCCAATCAGGGTGGTTTTTCAGATGTCAAGCGTCTTAGCTTCAACGAATCAAAAGATTCGATTGACTACCCCAACTACCAGATGCTTTCTGCAGCCGAAGTACTGACAGCACAAGATTTGATCTCAGAGGAAGCCAATCGGACCTATGGCCGCGATTTCAATGCTGACAAAGCTGTTGGCCTCAAAATCACTCAAACCGTTGATGCTAAATTGGGGCTGTACTCAGCGAAGGTCTTAGGTCAAAACTATTATTTCTTCGATTCGGTCAGCAAGAAAACGGGTACGACTCGTGATAACGCCATTGACTTGAGCCATGCTTTCTATGACGCTGATTCAAAGCCATGGGAACTTCCTGAATTGCTGAGTCCGCAGAAGTATGACTATGAGCCTACTAAACTTGCAGGGCTTGTAAAAAAAGTTGAGGGCTCAACAGTGAGCTACGATATTTTTACCTACAATAAAAAAACGACTAGCTCTGAATTCATCGTTCAAAAACATTCTTGGACATTGAACGAGAATGATGAGCTTGTTTTCAAAAGCTCTATAACCGCCGACGCAGCCGAACTTGTTGATGTAGAGAGAGAAAACAAGCGTGATTTAAGTGGTGATGGCTTTGTTGGATTTAAATTGGTGGGGCGCGCTGACACGGACGAGAGGTATGAAGGTGTGACTAAAGCAACCGTTTTAGGTGGCGACAACAATACTTTCTATGTCGTTGGAAAAAATTTAAGGCCAGGAACCCCTACCAATCCTTGGAAACTATCTGATGCACTTCTGAGTGAAGATGGAACGAGTGCTTGGACAGTTCCGCCGTCTACTGTACCCGTCACAGATGCGATTGCAAACGTAAAAATGATCACATCAGTTCGTGATGTAGGGGACGCTCGATTTGTTTACGTGAAGTATTCAACAAACGATGAAGGCGCCAATACTTTTATTCAAAAATATAAGTTTAATAAAAAGGATGGAAAATATTCTGGCCAATCTGAAAAACTTGACACCATTGCAGTAGCAGCTGAAGAACTTAATTTCAAAAGAGACTTGAACAATGATGGGAAGTTAGGCGTTTATTCTTTTACAGATGTCAAATTAAATGCGTTAGATACGAGCGATGGCTACGGTATTGGGGCTGGCGAGGGCAAATCTTCTGGCTTACTCAAAACAAGCATCAACAACAACGACTATCTGGTGGTTAAAAAGCTTCCCAATAGCAACTCATTGCTGAATCTCGATTTGGCATTGGTCGATACAACCGGAAAAGCCTGGAAACCATCTGTTGATTTCGTCCTCAAAGGTGTTTATAAAAATTCCAGCACCAACGAAACCGAAATTTATGGCTATGACAAAAATGATCCGGCTGATCCAGCCGTCGATCTAACTGTTTTAAAGAAATATGAGTTCACCCTGGAAGATATGACTGTAAGCGGAAGCAGTTTGGAAGGCTTCACGCCCGGCACCACGCCTAAGGTACTTAAACTTAAAGATGCAATGCCAAGTCAAGTTTACGACTTGAAATTAAAAGAGCGGGAAAATGCGGTGGGTAAAGATTTGAACAATGACAATGTCATAGGTCTTAACGTAAGTAGTACCAAAATAGCATCTCTTCCCACTGGAACTACGCTAGCTTCAGCTCATACAAGAAAAAGCGTTGATACCGACTCCGACCTCAACGTCGATAATGGTATGCAAGAAATCTATGTAGTTGGAAAATCACTTTCAACCATGGGCTCATCAACCTCCAAAACTGCTAATCAAAATGCATTGCGATATTTTGATTCAGAGGGTGCACAGCAATACTGGAAACCTGATGCTAGTTTAACAATTAAATCTATATTGGAATCTAGCAATACTGTCAAAGTTTATGCACATGATACAACCAACCCTAGCGCATTAACTGAATACTCATTCGTTAGAGACGATGGAGTTGACACAGCTGGCTGGAATTTAGAAGGCGAAGCATTATTACAGGCCCCCGAAGTGGTTGCCCTTGAGGTATCCACTTACCGAAACCTGAATGGCGATGTTGCAAATAGCAAGCCAATTGTTGGATTGAAGTATGAGGCTGCAAATATGTCCTCAACACCGTTGGTTGGTATGTACAAAGGCACCATTGGTGATAAAGCCTATTACTTTGCTGGGAGAGCCAGTAGTGGCATCGCTGCCGGCACAACCCCGTTTGCAATTGACCTTCCAAACTTATTAAAAGACTCAGCAGGTGCAGCTTTGTTGATCGCTGACAGCTATGTTGATCTTGGCCTAGCTGATCACACGGCTTTTGATGTGCCAGAGACTGCTCGGTACTCATTGGTAGGGGGGACTGAATTGCCTATCTATTTCGACGAGCTATACCGTCAGACAACTTAATGATCTTCAAAAATAAACTGGAACTCGTGAATTGAAGCCCCATTTGTGCTTTTCCTTAAGTTTTTACTTTTGCTGTCGATACCATTCTTATGCCAATCACTGCAAACAATGTCTCAATTACAACGGCTGTTGGGGAGCCGGCGAATCTTTATATTCCGCCGCCGCCCCCAGTTGATTTAACTGTTTCTGCTGCACTGCGTTACCTCAAGCTTACGCCTGGGGCCACAGTCAGCATCAGCGACAGTGCAGCGACCATTCAAAAGAATCTGGCCACACTTCAAAGCTTGAGCGGTCGAATTACAGCCGTAAGCGCCGCCAGCGGCCAGTCTTCGGTCATGACTGTTTCCTACAAAGAATATGTAGGCGACAAAGGTATTCTAGCGAAGTGGGGCAACAATAGGGGACATCAGTTTGAATTCACGGACATGACTGCCGCAGCAGCAGCTACGCTCTGGAACAACGACGTCACAAGCAAGCTGTCTATTAAAGACACTGCCATCAATATTCAAAAGAATTTCGATAGCCTTGTGTCTCTTTTTTCGCAGAACGACTCAAAATTAAACGCTATTACGCAAACCAACACTTCTGGCCTAATCACCCTGAACACCACTCAATATACAGCGGCAAACGATGTTAGTTTTTTCGCCAAGTTGAACAGGGGCATTAGCAGCATTGCGATCACCAATGCGAGCGTCGCTAATGTTGTAGGCAGCTTGTTTATAGGCGGCGTGAATCCAAGCAGCTTGAATCTAGGTGCCGAAGCCCGTGTGAAATCAATTTCAATTGTAGATACGACTGACAATATTGATCACAACATCAATCTTCTTCAAAAAGTGGGCATGAAGATCAAAACGATCTCTCAGGAAAACTTCGGACTGGACACCACACTTGAACTAGACGCAACAGAAATTAAAAATAATACATCGGTATTGGGAAAGATCATCACCGGCTATCAGCTGGCTGCTCAAAATACCGCAGCCTCACAGTTAAGCGCAATGTTGGCCAATAGAAAAGTGATAACGATAGACGTGAAAGACACAGCATCTAATATTTCACGAAATTGGGACAGTATTAACAAAATTAATACTTCTATAAATACTGTTGAAGTTTCTGACCCATTGACATCGATCAAAATCAAAGCCACTCAATTGGCTTTGAGCAAAGATTTAATTAGCAAATTTAAATTCACAGGCGAAGGTTCAGCTCGGGAGGGCACCTTCAAACTTGAGGTGACAGAAGCGGCTGCCAACCAGGTTGAAGAGTTGCAGGGCAATAAGGAAATTTCTAGATTTGATATTAAAGATACTGCAGAAAATATTGGACTTTATCTTGATAACTTGATCGCTTCAGCGTCTGCAACTAACGGCAAGCTTAATTTTATTAAAACAGCAAATTCAGCTCAAATTGAAATGAGCTACGGCACTTACGCCAATCTGGACACTACGTTCTTAGAAAAAATCAACAAGGGCTTGTATAACTTTAAGTTAACTGATGTCAAAGTTGAAGATCTGGATTTCATCACAGATTCAAGCTTGAATGCTAATTTACTTTTCACAGACAAAGCAATTTCTGCCATTGAAATTTCTGACTCTGCAGTCAATATTCAAACAAGCCTAGATTTGCTGAATGCTGCAGGCACTCGGATCAAGTCGATTAACTTAACTAATGCGTCACAGTCCCTAACAGTTGCTGCGAAGGATTTTGTCAACCGCCAAAGAGTTCTTGAAAAAATTACCGGCGGTTACACAGTTGACATTGAAAAAGCAACAGTCAAACAAGCATTGACGCTGTCTAACATTGCCCATGTAAAATCCATCGACATTGAAGATACCTCAACCAACTTCTCTGCTTATTGGGACCAGTTGGTCAATATCAATGACAGTATTGACCAGGTTAGCATTTCTGGTGCGCGTATTTCTGTGACTGCAGACCAATACGAGCAGGGTGTAGCACTTGAGGACGATCTTCAAGCAAAAATCATCAGTGGCGGTATTGATGTTAAGTTTGCTATCAAAAATGCCGATGTCAAACAAGCCCTGTCCTTGGTCACTGATGACACCTCAGGTTACATTCACAGTTTAGAAATCAAAGACACTGGCGCAAATATCACCCACAATTTCTCAGATTTGAGCACCTTGTTGGGTGTAAGGGACACCACTTTGGTTCAGGTAGATCCTAGAAATCCGCTCGACATCACCTATGCCGATTTAGAGGACTATGACAATGTTCTTGATAAAATTTATGGACAAGGCTACCGGTTATCTGTGACTGGTGCATCCATTAGCGAAGCGATCAACATGACCGCAGCAACACCTCTCAACCCTTTGAATCTGAACTTCAAAAATGTGAGTTCAATTAACATTGCTGCAACCTCCGCTGAAGTCGGCACAAACTTTAACGCACTCCTTGCTATAGGTAAAAAGTTAGACAGTATCGACTTGGCTGTCGAAACAGACAATATAACGATCACTTATGACCAATACCTGAAGGGCAAGTTTGTTCTGGACCGCATCAACGACGATTACGCGCTAGAACTGAATGCAGCGGCAGTCTATAACGCACCCTCTTTGTCAAACAATGATCATGTCAAAGCTTTGAACACTTATGGCTCAGCCTCTTATATTTCTAAAGCATGGGATTCATTGGTTGGTTTGGGTTCCAAAGTGAAATCAATTCTCAATACGACAACCTATTCGAATGTGGCAAATTCCATTAGTCTGAGCATGTCTCAATGGTTAAATTCAAGCAGTGTGATCGGTAAAATCACTGGACAGAAATTTGCTATTTATGACGCCACTTTAGCCGATGCAGGCACTATCTTGAGCGATAGCGCACAGAATAATGTCGTTACCAACATCAAAATTCAAGACACTGCCGGTACCATCGACGATGCCTTTGACACCAGTGCAGGCACTCCAACCTCTTCCATTTCATATTTGAAAAACGAGAAGGTTTCTGAAATTGCTTTGATTGATTCCAAAGTAGCTTTAGATTTGACCTACGCCCAAATTACCGATGCTGCTAAAAAACCAGTTTTAGCAAAAATTGTCAATACAGATTTTTTACTCAACGTAGACAGTG
>Ga0214919_10009670_pt1 | contig 12396 bp, 10 predicted proteins | sample LL1503_MetaG_FD_177994 | JGI IMG/M metagenome (GOLD analysis project Ga0214919, IMG submission 177994) | Freshwater microbial communities from Lake Lanier, Atlanta, Georgia, United States - LL-1503 | ecosystem: Environmental > Aquatic > Freshwater > Lake | place: USA: Georgia | collected...
TTTTTTATTTTTGTATATCCAATTTTCAGTATCAAAATGAAAAAAAATAGTGTCCTTTTTGTTTTATTTGTGCTTCCAATAGTGGCCTATCTTTTCTTTGCTTCTGGGGTAAATGGTTTTATCACATTGCCAACAATTACGAAAACTATTCCTGAGGTAAATCAGCAATGGAAGTCTTTGAATGGAGAAAAAGTGACATTAAACAAAAAAATAACTATTCTTAGTTTTGCCGGAGAAAATCTAATGGAGAATAGCGGCAATTTTTTCACGCTCAATCAAAAAATATATAATAAGTACCACGAGTTTAAAGATTTTCAGTTTGTTATTATCGCACCAGAAGGGACACAAGCACAAGCACAAACCTTAATGAAAGCTTTAGGAAAAATATCGGATATTAAAGGATACCATTTTGTATTTGCGCCAAATAATGAAATACAATCTTATTTTAACAGTTTAAAATTACTAGGTAAACTAGATTCTAAGTTTGGCACACCTAATGTCTATATCATTGATAAAAAAAGAAATCTTAGAGGGAGAAAAGGTAAAAGTGTACAAGGGGAACCAGAATATAAAGAAGGATACAATACTACTTCGGCAGCAGAATTGCACAACGATATGGTGGATGATGTAAAAATTATTTTGGCTGAATACCGATTAGCTTTAAAAAGAAATAATGCTTTCAGACAAATTTAGATTGTAAATGAAAAACAAATCATACATAGGATTGTCTTTTATAATACTAGTTTTTGGAATAATTTTTATTCCTAGGATTATCAATAGAATTAAAAATGGAACTGTAGTTCAAGGAGACAGAATTGATGCGGTTTCCAATCATAAAAATCCAGAAACAGGTTTATTAAAAATTGGTCCAGCACCCAAATTTGAATTGACAGATCAGAATAATGCTAAAATATCTAATGAAACCTACAAAGGGAAAGTTTATGTAGTAGAGTTTTTCTTCTCAACTTGCCCTACTATATGTCCAATTATGAATAGAAACATGGTGGATATTCAGAATGAGTTTTTTGGTAATCCTAATTTTGGCATTGTCTCCATTTCTATTAATCCAGAATACGATACTTCAAAAGTATTGCAAGAGCATGCTCAAAAAATAGGAGTGAAGTCGTCCAATTGGCATTTACTAACTGGCGATAAAGATTATATTTATAGTATAGCCAACAAAGGATTTAATCTTTATGTAGGTGAAAATAAAAACATTTCAGCTGGATTTGAACATTCAGGGCTTTTTGCACTTATTGATAAACAAGGAACCATAAGATGCAGAAAAGATAAATTTGAAAATCCTATTTTGTATTATGATGGATTAGATAAAAAAGGAGTAAAAGCAATAACACAAGACATTAAAAAACTATTAAATGAATAAAGATAATCCAACTTTAGAGCATAAATTTAGAGGTGCTATAATTGCAGTTTCAATACTAATTCCAGTTGCTGTAGCTATTTTATTTTCGGTCAAATTAAAAGATTTTGGCATCCAAGTTGAGCCTTTGTCATTTTTACCACCCATCTACGCTTCCATAAACGGAGTAACAGCTTTGTTATTAATTATGGGTGTAATTGCCATTAAAAATGGTAATAGAAAAGTTCACAAACGCATGATGACTACTGCAATTGCTTGTTCTTTAGTGTTCTTGATAATGTATGTTGCCTATCATATGACAGCAGATTCAACTGTTTTTGGCGACGTTAATCACGATGGCCTTTTGGATACTACAGAAAAAACCAATGCAGGGTCTATGCGACTAGTGTATTTGTTTATTTTGTTGACACATATTGCGCTTTCAATAGCGATAATTCCTTTAGTGTTGTTCACTTATGTTAGAGCTCTAGCACAGCGTTTTGACAAACATAAAAAATTAGCCAAAATCACATTTCCACTTTGGCTATATGTCGCTGTTACAGGTGTTGTGGTTTATTTAATGATTTCACCTTATTATGCAAATTAAAGCCAAAAGCCAAAAGCCAAAAGCCAAAAGCTTTAAACTTTTACTTTTTACCTATTGCCTTATGCCTATTGTCTCATTTTCACAATGCGCTATGTGTCGTGCTGCTCTAGAAAGTTCAGGCAATAAGACAAAGGTAGAAGCCATAAACGATGGTATCGTGTTCTTGATGGCAGTTCCTTATATATTGGTAGCTGTAATTGGTTATGCTATTTATAAAATGTATTATAAAAAGAAGGCAGTATGAACGTAACACGATAAACGGAATACTGAAGACTTAACTCAATCCATTCCGTCAATTTTCACATTCATTTTTCCGCTAGTAGTAATGAATGCTATTATGGCTTTATCGGTTATCTCCACTTTTTCAAATTCAAAATCATTAATAGTCCCATTGACAAAAACACCTTTCATTGGGGAATAGTTATTCAAGTAAGGCAACAAACTTTTTTTGCCTTCTTCCAAATTATCTTTGATAGAATAACGGCAGTTTTCCTGAATTTTTTTCAATATAACGCCTTGCAATAACCAATTAGCGGTTCTAGTCAACAAGCCTTTCGTGTCCAAAACATAATCCATTTGGTCAAAATAAATCTCTTTTGTTATGACATTGTAATTTGGAATTCCAGCCAAATAGATGGTTCCATTGATACTCCCTGTCATATCAAGCGCAATGATTATCTTTCCATCACGTTGCCATAAACCTACATTTTGTACTACAATTTTCCTATTTCCAGAGACAAATTCTTTCCCTTTAAAATTAGTAGTAATAATTTTTGAAGCACTTTCGTAAGTAGAAATTGCAGCAATGTTTGCTGACAGAGCAACAGGAATTTTTGTAACTGCTTTAAACTGAATAGCAGTTTTGTCGAAAGACGTCTTTGGTTTTTGACCTACTATGGTTTGCATACTACATTTTAAACCCAAGTCCATATTGATTTTGCTTTTTGCAATTTGAGCATCGGTAACATACACTTCAACAGGTGTAAGTTTAAACCAAGTTTGGTATTGTTCGCTGGTTAAAAAAGGGGCGCTCATTTTTTCCAATACAGCAAGCACATAAGGTTTAAAATCGCAGGAGTTTTCTATCGCTTCATCTATTTTTTTTGCAATCTTTGATTTTAAAATAGAAAGCGTTGGGTTAATGATATAGGTAATTGGTACATTCTTTCCAGCAACTAGAATTGAGGGACTTTCTGACCAATTGAAATCTTCAATTTTTGAGGTGGTGGCTAGTTTCCAGTTAGACAATTTGACATCACTTGTCATCGTAATAGTGCCATTCAGATTAATTTCTCTAGTATCATTCAATCCCATAAAGTCTGTTCCGTATTTAAATTTGGACCAAATTTTTAAAGGCAAAATGGTTTGAATTTTCCCTTCTTTTTCGATTAATGTTATCGGAGCAGTTTTGGTAATCTTCATTTCGGTTTTGTCATCTTCCAAATTGGAATCGTTGAAAATTTCTCCCACCAATGTTTTATTCAATTGATTTTCAATTTCTTTTAAACTAATTTCCAAAGGCATATTGACCAGTGAAGTTTTTGTTTTAAAAACCATAGGAGTGTCATTTGAAGGAAGTGGTTTTAGTGCTTCTATTTTTTGGTTGGTAGCACATCCATTAAAAAGAAAAGTAAGAAACAATAAAGAAAAAATGTGTTTGATAGATGACATAAGAGCAATAATTTTTTTGGCAAAAGTAATTGTAAATATTATAATAATATTGTAACATTATTAAAAAAGTTAAGTCTAAAATTGTAGTTGAATATTCATTTAATAACAGACTAAAATTATATCTTTGTTTACCAGAAAATCTGAGATGGAATGACCTATTTTACTATGAAAAAAACAATATCAAAAAGTATTCTTGTTTTTGCTTTATTGCTAGGGATTTCAACTACTGCACAAGTTAAGAAATGGACTATTCAAGAATGTGTGGAATATGCGTTAAAAAACAATATTTCCATAAAACAATCCGAGCTTGATGTCAAAGCTAATGCTATCGATAAAAAATTAGCCCTTGGAAATTTCTTGCCTAGTCTTAATGCAGATGCTTCCCACTCCTGGAATATTGGTTTAAATCAAAATATCACTACAGGTCTTTTAGAAAATCAAACTACTCAATTTACTTCGGCTAGATTAAGTTCTAATGTTGCGATCTATAATGGCTTGCAAAATCAAAATCGATTACGAAGAGCTAAAATGTCTCAGTTGGCATCACAATATCAATTGACAAAAATGCAAGATGATATTTCTTTGTACGTTACAAACGGTTATTTAGAAATACTTTTCAATAAAGAAAATCTCAAAGTGCAACAATCGCAATTAGCCAATGATGAAAAACAACTCATCCGTTCACAAGAACTAGTCGATGCAGGTGTTGTTCCTCGTGGAGATTTATTAGACATGAAAGCTACCGTTGCAGCAGATAAACAAAAAGTAGTCGTAGCAGAAAACAGTTTCCTAATTTCAAGATTAAGCTTGGCGCAATTATTGGCTTTAGAGGATTTTCAAAATTTTGATATTGCCGATGTGGATATGGAGGCTAAACCAAGTTCGGTAGCGGCGCAAACTCCTGAAGCAATTGTTCAAAAAGCAAACGAAGTAAGAGTTGAAATAAAAATAGCTCAAGCGAATTTAGATTTGACTCAAAGAGATATAAAAATCGCAAGAGGTGCTTTGCAACCCAGTTTGACAGGCTTTTATAGTTTCAGCACCAGAGCCAGTTATTCGGATAGAATTGTTGGTATTGATACCAACGGCAACCCAATTCTAACCTCTCCGTTACCACTTTTTGATCAGTTTAGTAATAACAAAGGGCATAATTTTGGATTACAACTTAGCATTCCTATTTTCAATGGGTTTACTGCCCAAGGAAATGTTGATAGAAGCAAAATCAATTATGAAAAATCAAAAAATGCTTTTGACCAAGCCAAACTCGATTTAGAATCTAATGTTTACAAAGCCATAACTGATGCCAAAGGCGCTTTGAAAACCTATGAAACATCAATTACCACTCTTGAAGCTCGACAGGAAGCTCTCAATTATGCTAAAGAAAAGTATGCGGTTGGGATGTTGAATGCTTTTGATTTTAATCAATCTCAAACCTTATACATCAATTCACAATCAGAGGTTATTCGAGCTAAATACGATTACATCTTTAAAATGAAAGTAGTAGAGCTATATTTTGGAATCCCAATCATTCAAAAACAATAAATCATGTCAAAAAAGAAAATATACTGGTTAGTTGCAATTATTATAGTAGTAGTAATTGTAGTAGTTGTTCTAAAAAAGAATGGAATAATAGGAGGCGATGATGGCGTAATTCAAGTAGAAACAGCCATGGCCGACGAAATCACTATAATTGAAACCGTTTCTGCCACTGGGAAAATCCAACCCGAAATAGAAGTAAAAATATCTTCAGAAGTGTCAGGAGAAATCATTGAATTGCCAGTCAAAGAAGGACAGGTAGTAAAGAAAGGACAACTGTTAGTAAAAATAAATCCTATGCTTTATACTTCTGGATTGAATCGTTCTGTTTCTAATTTGTCTGGAACAAAAGCTGGATTAAGTCAAGCCGATGCTTCATTTAGAGAAGCCAAAGCCAATTTCGATAGAAGTAAAACATTATTTGACAAAGGGATTATTTCAAGATCAGACTGGGATAAAGCCGTTGCGTCTTTTGAAGTGGCCAAAGCCACCAAAGAATCTGCCTATTATAATGTGCAAAGTGCCTCGGCAACGGTTAAAGAATCCAAAGATAACCTTGGAAGAACTACTATTTATTCGCCAGCTGATGGTACTATTTCTTCACTTGGTGTTGAACTAGGCGAAAGAGTTTTAGGAACACAGCAAATGACTGGAACAGAATTATTGCGAGTGGCTAATCTTGACAATATGGAAGTAGAAGTTGATGTCAACGAAAATGACATTGTAAAAATTAGTATTGGCGATAGCACTAAAATTCATGTGGATGCTTATTTGAAAAAAGAATTCAGAGGAATTGTAACTAGTATTTCTAATTCTGCCAGCACCACCATAACAGCTGATCAAGTAACAAATTTTAAAGTAAAAGTTAGAATTCTAAAAGAATCGTATCAAGATTTATTGGAAGGAAAACCATCAAGTTATTCTCCTTTCAGACCAGGAATGACTGCTACTGTGGATATTATTACCAAAAGAAAAGAAAAAGTTATTGGTGTACCCATTAGTTCTGTGGTAATAAAATCTGATACTACAGCTACCAAAAAATACGAAGTGAAAGACGAAGCTGAAGACAAAAAAGTCGTTTCAAAAAATGATAAAAAATACGAATGCGTTTTTGTAAAAGAAGGGAATAAAGCTAGAATAAGAGTTGTGAAAACTGGAATTCAAGACGATACAAACATCGAAGTACTCTCTGGATTGAAGAAAGGCGATCTTGTCATTATTGGACCCTATACCACAGTGACCAAAGATTTAAATTCTGGTGATAAAGTATCTGATGCTGGTTCAAAGGGCAAAAAAGATTCTAAAGAAACTTCCAAAACGATTCCGACTAATTAAAAATCTTTATACTTGACCTACATTTTAAACATAGAAACCGCTACTAAAAATTGTTCGGTGTCCTTGGCAAAAGATGGCAAAACCATTTTAACCAAAGAAATTGCAGAACAAGGCTATTCCCATGCGGAAAAGTTGCATGTTTTTATGGAAGAAATTCTGAACGAAACAGGCATCTCCGCTCGCGATTTAAAAGCTATTACTGTTAGTAAAGGACCAGGATCTTATACAGGTTTACGCATCGGGGTTTCTTCAGCCAAAGGTTTGTGTTATGCGCTAGGAATTCCTTTAATTTCCGTGAGTACTTTGCAGGTTTTAGCCAAACAAGTTGTCATAGAAAATGGCTTTATTGTACCCATGATTGATGCCCGAAGAATGGAAGTGTATAGTGCCATTTTTGATAAAAACCATCAAAACATAAAAGAAGTTCAAGCCGAAGTTTTGACAGATAATAGTTATGCCGAATTTGATGACCCTATCTATTTCATTGGCGATTGTCAAGAAAAATGCCACACGGTTTTAACAAAACCTAATTTTATATTTCTTCCCGAAATTGTTTTTCCTTCTTCAAAAGAAATGAGTCAATTAAGCTTCGAAAAATTTACTAACAACGATTTTGAAGATGTGGCTTACTTCGAACCTTTTTACTTGAAAGATTTTTTGATGAGTAAATAAATTAATTTTTAAAAGACTCTCTAACAAAAGGTTGGATGACAATACCTGCCTCGTCAAAAGCTTCTTTGCAATTCTCTAAAATATCCGAACACATATCGCCAAAATCTGCATTATTTGCCCAAGGTTTGATGGCTAAATGAATAGCCGATTCGCTCAAATCTTTAACAGTAACTGTTGGCGCTGGATTTTTCAAAACATTTGGATGGTTTTGCAATACTTGCATTACGATATCTTTAGCAGTTTTAATATTGGTTTCATAAGAAAGTGAAAACAATAAATCGGCACGGCGAATCCCTAAAAGGGAATAATTTGTAATGACACCGTTAGACAAAATCCCATTGGGGATAAAAATAGTTTGATTGTTTCCAGTGATTAATTTAGTTACAAAAATCTGAATTTCACTCACAGTACCTTCCACGTTTTGAGCAAAAATGGTATCGCCAACTCTAAAAGGTTTAAACAATATAATAAGCATTCCTCCTGCAAAATTGGATAATGAACCTTGCAAAGATAAACCAACAGCCAAACCAGCTGCTCCCAGAACAGCTACAAACGAAGAAGTCTCAACGCCAAGTTTAGAAATGAAAGTTATAAATAACAAAACTCGCAAAGCCCAGAGCAAAAGATCCGCTAAGAATTTAGATAATGTTGGGTCTAAGTCTCTTTTGACCATAATTTTTCGGGTCAATCTATTCAAAAATCGAATGGCATATAGCCCAATAAATAGAATTACAAAAGCAGAAACTATTTTAGGGGAATAATTAATCAGTAATCTTTCAAATTCTTTCCAGTATTCTTCAAAGGAATAGATATAGTGTTCTTTGTTCATGATTTTTTTTGCAAAAATAAAATTTATTTATGAAACTAGGTTGTCCCACAAGGCATCAAAATTTGTAGTAGGCATAGTACAGGTTTTGTTTTGGCATAAATAAAATAAATCTTTAGATGGCTCAAAACGATTTTCTAAAAAAGGAAGAGTGGAAACAGTATTTGTCCCAGCAATTATAAGGTTTGGCAGATACTCTTTATTAATTTTTTCTACATAATGTAAAGCATTTTCGCCACAAATTGCTACTTCTTTATTTTGTTCCGAAAAATTCAAAAGCACCTGCAGCCAATTGGAATAAGCCGAAGGATAATCAATGGTTGGAATTATGTTTTGTACCATTTGCTGGCAAATAGTTTCGTAATAACTGTTGTTGAAATAAATACTCAGCATAAACAAATTTTCAGCCATCACAGAATTTGCGGCCGGAATTACATTGTCTTCTACTTCAAAATGTGGTGCAATTAATGCTGCGTCATTTTTGGAAGTAAATGAAAAAAATTGGACGTTTTCGTCATAGAAAAAGTCAAAACAATAATCGGTTAATTGCTTCGCATTTTGCAACCATTTTTCGTCCAAAGTGGCTTCATACAAAGTAATAAAGGCTTGAATGACGTGTGCATAATCTTCAAGATACGCATTAATGGTGGCTTTTCCGTTTTTAAAGGTTCGGAATAAATTACCTTCTAAAGCCCAAACATTTTTGATAATAAATGCTGCGTTTTCTAGGGCAATTTTCAGATATTTTTCTTCGTTCAATGCCTTGTAGGCATCTACAAAACCTTTCAGCATTATGGCGTTCCAGGAAGTTAAACACTTGTCATCTAATCTTGGTGGGTTGCGCTTTTCTCTTTGGATATAAAGTTTTTGCTCCCAGGTTTTTTTCTTTTGTTCTAAAAAATCTAGGGTTACATTTTGTTGCTTGGCAATTTCTTCCAAAGATTGATTTTGGATTAAAACATAATTATCATGTTCCCAAAAACCAAAGTCATTGATATTGAATACCAAAGAAAACAAAGCAAAATCTTCCATAAGAATAGTCGAAAGTTCTTCTTTTTTCCAAACATAAAAAGCACCTTCTTCTAAATGATTTTCATTATTTAAACTATCAGCGTCAAGCGCAGAATAAAAGCTTCCTTCGCTGGTTAGCCATTCTTTTTCTATAAAAGACAGTGTTTTTTCAATGACTTCTTTGTAGTGTTTGTTGGCCGTTAATTTGTAGGCATTAGCATAAAGTGAAACGAGTTGTCCATTGTCATAAAGCATTTTTTCAAAATGAGGCACATGCCATTTCATATCTACCGAATAGCGTGAAAATCCACCATCAACAATATCAAACAAACCGCCATAGGCCATTTTGGTCAAGGTTAGATCTACAAATTCTAATAAGGTTTTGTTGTTAGTTTGATAACCATAACGCAACAAAAATTCATAATTGGTTGGCATCATAAATTTGGGAGCACGAGCCATGCCGCCAAATTCCCAATCGAAACTTTTTTGCCATTTTTCTATTGAACTTCCTATTATTTCAAAATCAAAATGAGTTGCATAATTATTTATGGGTTCGATACTAATGACTTGTAATCCATCGTGAAGTTTTTGGGCGTATTCCAAAATTGTTTCAGGCTTTTGAATATATAATTCCTGAAGTTTTTGAAGTGCATTTATCCAATCATTTTTTCTGAAATAAGTGCCACCCCAAATGGGTCTTCCATCGGGCAATGCCACTACATTCATTGGCCATCCGCCTTGACCCGTCATCATCTGAACAGCTTTCATATAAACGGCATCAATATCGGGACGTTCTTCACGGTCAATTTTTATATTGACAAAGTGAGCATTCATAACCGCTGAGACTTCTTCGTTTTCAAAACTTTCGTGTTCCATCACATGGCACCAATGGCATGCTGAATAACCAATACTAATTATAATTAATTTGTTTTTTGATTTGGCTTCCGCCAAAGAATTGGAGTTCCAAGCTTTCCAGAAAACTGGGTTATTGGCGTGTTGCAATAAATAGGGACTGGTTTCTAAATGTAATTCGTTCATAATAAAAAAAGCATCCATTTTTGGACGCTTAAAGTTACTTTTTTATTTTGAATACTTGTTATCCGTTTATGGCTTCAACAATAATATCTTTATCGTTTAGCATGTCTTTTAACATGTTTTCAATGCCGTTTTTCAAAGTAAAAGTTGACGATGGACAGCCGTTGCACGAACCTTGAAGTACCACTTTCACTCTTTTTTCTGTTTCATCAAAGGAGTCAAAAAGAATGTTTCCACCATCAGCAGCCACAGCTGGTTTGACATATTCTTCTAATATATTGATGATTTGTTGTGAAGTTGTATTGAGCTTATCAAAATTTTTGATTTGTTGTTTTTCTTGTTTGACATTATTTACAATTTCATTTTCGTCTAAAACTATTCCTCCATTTTCGATAAATTGTTTGATGAAAGTGCGTAATTCCAAAGTTATTTCATCCCATGAAATGCTATCATATTTGGTTACAGAAATATAATTCTCGGTAATAAATAGTTCTTTCACAAAATGAAATTTAAATAATTCTTGGGCTAATGGAGAGGATTTTGCTTCGTCACTATTTTTGAATTCAACAGCTGTTTTTGTTAATCCTTTGTTCACTACAAATTTTAACGAAGCAGGATTTGGCGTAGTTTCACCATAAACTGTGATAGGTTGTTTTTTGGTAGAGTTTTGATTTGGAAGCACTATTAGTCCTCCATCTTTAATAAAGTTTTCTATTTGTTCGGCCACAGCATCTTGTACATCAGCCCATTCTACAATATTGTATTTTTCAATAGCAATAAAATTTCCAGAAATGTAAACAGTTTTCACAAATGGAAGGTAAAAAAGCTGTTGGGCTAAAGGTGAATTTTTTGCTTCGTCTATATTTTTATATTCAAAGTTCTCATTTTGAGTTATAAAATCTGGAAATTCAAATTTTAGTATGGTTGGATTTTGTGTTTTCTTTATAGCAATTTTCATTATTATGGTATATTTTTTTGCAAATTTAACAAAGTTATTTTCTACGATTAATTATATTTGGACAATTAAACAAATATTAACATATATGTTGGTTTTAGAAACTAACACCAACGATTTAATTTTCTATTAATGAAAAGAATTTTATTTATATTTTTTACAATATTTACGGGGTTAAATTCTTTTTCCCAACCCATAACTGTTAATACTTCAACATATACAGTTCCTCAGCTTGTTCAAGATGTTTTATTCGCTCCTGCATCTGGTGGTGGAAGTTCTTGTGTTGGAACGCTAAGTAATATTACATGGAGTACGGGAACTAATTATGGTTCTTCAAACGGGATAGGTTATTTTCAAAATACAAATCCAAACTTTCCATTAACATCTGGAGTAATATTATCTACAGGTATAGCTACAAATTCTCCTGGGCCCAATAATTCTTCTATGAGCGATGGAAATAGTACTTGGTTAGGAGATAATCAATTATTATCGTATCTTCAATCTATAGGGATTGCTCCTGCGACAGACACATCAGTTAATGCAACAATTTTAGAGTTTGATTTTACACCATTAACTAATCAAATGAGTTTTGATTTCCTTTTTGCATCGGAAGAATACGGTACTTTCCAGTGTTCTTTTTCAGACTCATTTGCTTTTTTCTTAACAAATGTTACTGCTGGCACCCCACCTATAAATTTGGCTTTGGTTCCCAACACAATATCTCCAATATCTGTTGTGACTATAAGAGATACTGCAAATAACAATAGCTGTGGTTCTGCAAATCTCGCTTATTTTGGCAGCTATAACGGAGGTGCTAATGCAAACACATCAGCAACAAATTTTAATGGAGAAACAGTTTTAATGACAGCCTCAACGGCTGTTATCCCAAATAATGTTTACCATATAAAATTAGTTATTGCTGACAGAAATGATTTTCGATTTGATTCTGCAGTATTTTTAGGTGCAGGTAGTTTTGATATTGGTTCGGCTAATTTATCTTCTCCAGATTTTATTAATACCCCAGATTTCACCATAGCAGCAGGAACTGCTATTTGTGCTGCTTCTCCTATACATATACAAGCTGGATCTGGTGCAATACCAAATGTTAGTTATTCATGGACATTAAACAATGGTTCTCCGATTTCTGGAGCAAATACCTTTGATTATACAGTAACGCAAGCAGGTACTTATACTGTAACCCTCACCTACCCAGGTGGTTGCCAACAATCGGATTCCATGATTGTTGAATATCTTCCATCTGCAGCTATTAATTTACCTGTGAATATGAGCCAGTGCAATAACTTGCCAAATTTTAATTTAAATAATTCCGTTGCCAACATATTTAATGGTACTGGTATAAATCCCAGCGACTTTGAGGTTGATTTTCA
>Ga0214919_10009672_pt1 | contig 12395 bp, 12 predicted proteins | sample LL1503_MetaG_FD_177994 | JGI IMG/M metagenome (GOLD analysis project Ga0214919, IMG submission 177994) | Freshwater microbial communities from Lake Lanier, Atlanta, Georgia, United States - LL-1503 | ecosystem: Environmental > Aquatic > Freshwater > Lake | place: USA: Georgia | collected...
GTTTAATATATCGAATACATCATGTATTTCACTGTCGATCATTAAAATTGGCCAACCAAGATAGAAGAGGCATTGGGTTAAAGTAATATGGTTAGCATTACTAGAATCTGAGGCAAACAAGGTATATAAGAAATCTTAAAATCCGTTTGGTATTCCCCCCATTCCCTAGAAAGTATTTTTGATTTAAGATTAATATGTTCAGATTAAATTTCTTAGTAAATTTATGCCGTTTTTTTCGAACCGGCCATGCGGTAGCTAGGCCATCAGTTATCTAAATTCAAAGCCATCAGGACAGACATGCAATGACCAGCCGCCGGGCCAAACTTCATGAAGACACCAACTTCCGACTGATGAGGATATTAGAAGCCGATTCTGATCTGTCTCAGCGTGAGATGGGCAATGCGCTAGGCATCAGCTTTGGCGGTATCAACTATTGTTTGAATGCCTTTGTCGCCAAGGGCCTTGTCCAGATTGAAAACTTCAGCCACAATCAAAAATTAGTGTGGCTATGTTAACCTCCTTACGCCGAGAGGGATTGCCGAAAAGGCAGCTAGAACCATTAAATATGCATACTAAAACTTATTTCGAAGAAACCGCACGCATCGCCAAATCCATCGACTTGGATACCATCGAATGCCTTGCCAATGAGCTCGCCAAGTTGCGAGAGTGCAATGGTCGTCTCTTTTTCATTGGCGTCGGCGGCAGTGCCGGAAACTGTGGTCATGCTGTCAATGATTTTCGAAAGCTTTGTGGCATTGAGGCTTACGCGCCAACTGACAATGTATCTGAATTGACGGCTCGCACCAACGACGAGGGGTGGGAAACAGTGTTTGCTGCTTGGCTCAAAGTCAGCCGCGCGGATGCAGATGATGCCGTTTTTGTCTTTTCCGTCGGCGGGGGTAACCTAGAAAAGAACGTTAGCGCCAATATCGTTGCTGGGCTTAAAGAGGCAAAAACGAGGGGCTTGAAGGTGTTTGGAGTAGTGGGGCGCGATGGTGGATATACCAAGCAAGTTGGCGATGTTGTCGTAGTTGTGCCAACCGTTGATCCTTCGCGAATCACGCCGCATACCGAAGCGTTTCATGCGGTGGTCTGGCATTGTTTAGTTTCCCATCCTTTATTACAGCTAGTTGAAACTAAGTGGTGATCCAAGGCAGTGCTCCTGAAACTGCATTGCGTCGGGCAGTTTTTCTTGATCGAGATGGCGTCATTAATAAGTCGTTAATTAGAAATGGCCGACCTTACGCGCCGACCGCATTAACTGATTTTGAGATACTTCCGGGCGTTGCTGGCGCGTTGCTCAAGCTACGAAGGGCCGGTTACTTGAACATTGTGGTCACTAACCAACCCGATATAAAGACTGGAAAGCAGTCGCCTGAAATTCTGCAGTTGATGCATGAGCGTCTGGCAAAAGAGTTAGCTCTAGACGACATTCAGTGTTGCCCTCACACAGACGAAGACAAATGCACTTGTCGCAAGCCTCATCCTGGAATGCTGCTTGACGCGACGGAACGTCTGCAAATCGATTTAAGCGCGAGTTGGATGATCGGTGATCGGTGGAGCGACATTGCGGCCGGACAAGCCGCGGGATGCCGTTGTTTTTTTATAGACCATGGCTATGTGGAGCGGCAACCAGAGCCGCCATTTAGCCGGGCCGCGTCCTTGCCCGAGGCTGTCGATGAAATTGTTGGGATGATCTGATTTTATTTAAAAAAAATAGTATGAGCAATATTAAGTCCCTTAAAGTGAAGTTGTTTGCCGATGGCGCTGACATAGCGGGTATCAGGGAAATGGCAGCAAATCCAATGATCAAGGGGTTTACTACGAACCCTACATTGATGCGCAAGGCGGGCATTTCGGATTACAGGGAATTCGCCTTGCAGGTCTTGGCCGTGGTTCCTGATCGGCCGGTTTCGTTCGAGGTTTTTGCGGATGATTTTCCAACTATGGAAAAGCAGGCGATCGAAATCGCTTCATGGGGCCGCAATGTAAACGTCAAAATTCCGGTCACCAATACCAAGGGTGAGTTCTGTGGTCAGCTAGTAAAGCGGCTCTCCGAAGCGGGCGTGCAACTCAATGTCACTGCGGTCATGACCAATAAGCAGGTTTGGGAGATTGTGGAGTTGCTGGCGCCGCAGACACCCGCCATTGTTTCTGTTTTCGCTGGACGAATTGCTGACACCGGGAGAGATCCGGTTCCGCTGATGGCGGAGGCCGTCGCTATTTTGAAAGCAAAGCCCAAGGCCGAGTTGATTTGGGCTAGTCCACGCGAATTGCTCAATATCTTTCAGGCTGACGAGGTAGGCTGTCACATCATTACAGTATCCAATGATATTCTCAAAAAATTGCAATTAGTTGGAAAAAATCTCAGCGTCTACTCCCTTGAAACAGTAGAAATGTTCTACAAAGATGCCCAAGCTGCCGGTTTCAACATTAAAACCTAATTTCTTTCCCGTTTACGCCCAATCCGAGGGCCGACTTATATAGGATATGTACATGAAAAAACTAATAGTCGTTGGCGGCGGTGGTTACTGCGGCAGCGTTGTCGTCCCTCAATTGCTCAAAGAAGGTTGGGATGTCACAGTATTTGACACTTTTTGGTATGGCACAAACCACCTGCCAAAAGTGCCCAACATTCATCTGGTTCAATCTGATGTGCGTGAAATCGCCAAAGTCAAGGAGGCCTTGGTAGGTCAAGAATACGTACTGCACTTGGCTTGTATCTCAAATGACGCCAGTTTTGAACTTGACGAAAAACTCTCCACCTCGGTCAATCTGGAGTCTTTTGAGCCGCTGGTCATAGAAGCCAAAAAAGCTGGCGTCAAGCGCTTTGTCTTTGCCTCATCCAGCTCGGTTTATGGTGTCTCAGATTCGCCCGATGTAACCGAAGACCACCCCCTAGTACCTCTGACGCTTTACAACAAGTACAAGGGCATGTGCGAACCAATGCTCAAAAAGCACACAGACTCAAGCTTCATCGGGGTTATCTTCAGACCTGCAACTGTTTGTGGCTACGCCCCCCGCCAGCGTCTCGATTTATCCGTCAACATATTGACCAACCATGCTATCAACAAGGGGACAATCACCGTTTTTGGTGGCGATCAACTGCGGCCCAACCTGCATATTCAAGACTATGCTGATCTTTGTAAACTCCTGTTAACAGCCCCGCATGAGAAGGTGGCCAACGAAACCTTCAATTGTGGTTTTCAGAACATGAGCATCATGAATATTGCCAAGATCGTCAAACAAGTGGTTGAAGAGGTCTTTCCTGAAAAAGGTGACATCCCGATCCGCGTTACCACATCCGATGATCCCCGTTCGTACCACATCAACTCTGAAAAAATTTACAAAGCCTTAGGCTTCAAGCCAAAATACTCTATTGAAGACGCCGTTAGAGGGCTGTGCACAGCCTTCCGTGAAGGCAAGCTGCCCAACAGTTTTGATGACAACAAGTACTTCAACGTCAGAACCATGAAGGTCATTGGCGCCAAATGAGCACCAAGCCCATTGCCATCGTCACCGGAGGTGCGGGCTTTATCGGCAGCCACATGGTCGATGTCCTGGTTGAGCGCGGTAATGCGGTTCGTGTCATCGACAACATGCTCGGTGGTCGCGAAGAAAATCTCATTGAACACCGCAGGAACCCGGATGTCGTTCTCGAGCAGAGAGACATACGCAGTTATGCGCCCGATGACAGCTTGTTTAAAAATGCCAAGTGCGTCATCCACTTTGCTGGTATTGGAGATATCGTCCCTTCCATTGAACACCCAATGGAGTACATGTCTGCCAACGTTCAGGGCACCGTTCACATGCTTGAATGTGCACGCGCTGCAGGCGTTAATAAGTTTGTCTACGCCGCTTCATCCTCCTGCTATGGCTTGGCAAAGACTCCCACCAAGGAAGACCACGTTATCGAGCCTTTGTACCCCTATGCCCTCTCCAAATTTCAGGGCGAACAAATCGCCTTTCACTGGCATCTGGTTTACAAATTACCCGTTAATTCGATTCGCATTTTCAATGCCTACGGCACCCGTTCACGCACCTCCGGTGCCTACGGCGCCGTGTTTGGTGTTTTTCTAAAGCAAAAACTGGCAGGCAAACCCTTCACGGTGGTTGGCGACGGTACCCAGTCAAGGGATTTCTTGTACGTGACTGACGTTGCTCGGGCTTTTTTAGCTGCAGCAGAGACTGACAAAATTGGACGCATTTACAACCTGGGTGCCGGCAATCCGCAATCGGTTAACCGCTTGGTCCAGCTCTTGGGGGGTGATGTCACCTATATCTCTAAGCGGCCTGGTGAGCCTGACTGCACCTATGCAGATATCTCGCGGATCAGCTCGGAGCTTGGGTGGAAGCCGCAGTTAAGCTTTGAAGAAGGCGTGGCCGAAATTATTGCGAACATTGACTACTGGCGTAACGCACCGCTTTGGGACTCTGATTCCATAGCCAAAGCCACCAAAACATGGTTTGAATTCATGACCGCTCAAGGATGATGCGAATGGACGCCGCAAGCAAGAAGCTTTACTCTCATAAGATCAAAACAGCTGCTGAAGTAGAGGCCTCCATCGGGCAGCGTCCTCGCAAACACAAAGTCATCATGTGCCATGGCACTTTTGATGTGGTGCACCCTGGCCATGTGCGTCATCTGCTCTACGCCAAAACCAAGGCCGATATCTTGGTGGCCAGCCTAACTGCCGACGAACACATCAAGAAGGGCAATATGCGCCCCTATGTGCCCCAAGATCTGCGCGCCATCAACCTGGCCGCATTGGAAATGGTGGACTACGTCATTGTCGATACTGACCCCACCCCCATTCGCAATTTGGGCATCATCAAACCCGACTACTTTGCGAAGGGCTACGAATACACAGCCGGAGCTGTTCACCCCAAGACGCAAGAAGAAATTGACATTCTTGACAGCTATGGCGGTGAAATGATCTTTACCCCCGGTGATATTGTGTATTCCTCTTCGGCTCTGATTGAGCTGGCCCCGCCCTCCATTGCAGTTGAAAAATTAATGACACTGATGGAGGCTGAGCTCGTTACGTTCGACGACCTCAAAAAAGCTATTTCCGCCATGAAAGGCGTCAAAGTACATGTCGTTGGCGACACCATTGTTGACAGCTACACCTATTGCAGCATGATCGGTGGAATGTCCAAAACTCCCACCATGAGCGTGCGGTTTGAGAAAAAAGTGGACTATGTGGGGGGTGCGGGCATTGTTGCCAAGCACTTAAGGGCCACCGGCGCAGAGGTGACTTTGTCAACGGTGCTCGGTAACGACAGCTACCGCAGCTTTGTTCTTGACGATTTAAGCGCGGTCGGCGTTCATTGCCTGCCCATCATCGACGAAACACGCCCCACCACCAATAAAAACGCCATTGTGGCCTCCAATTACCGCTTGTTAAAGGTGGACACACTCGACAACCGGTCCATATCTGACAAAATTGTTGAGCAGCTTAAGCGCCAAATTTCAGACACTAAGACACAGGCCGTGGCTTTCTGCGATTTTCGCCATGGCCTGTTCAACCGTGGCACCATACATCAGCTAACAGCATCTATTCCCCCAGATGTTTATCGTGTGGCCGATAGTCAGGTTGCCAGCCGGTGGGGAAATATCCTGGAATTTCAGGCTTTTGACCTCATTACCCCCAACGAGAAAGAGGCCCGCTTCGCTTTGGGCGACCAAGACTCGGTGCTTCGCCCGCTGGCTCTTGAACTCCACAAAAAGTCCAACTGTAAAACCTTGATCCTTAAATGTGGCGAGCGGGGCATCATCGCCTACCGCAACCACACCTTAGATTACCGCGCCTTCTTCGTGGTTGACAGTTTTGCTGATCGTGTGGTCGATGCGGTAGGCGCGGGCGACGCGCTGTTGGCCTACGCCACACTGGCGCAAGTGGTCACAAAAAATGACGTCGTTGCCGCAATCCTTGGCAACATAGCTGCGGCTGTCGAGTGCGAGTACGAGGGCAACTGGCCCGTCACACCTGAATTGGTTCTCAAGAAAATTGACAAACTAGAAGCCCAGGTTCGCTACGAAGGTAAAGCCAAATGACGTCTCTGCCATGAAAGTTGCGTTGGTTGGGCTCGGCATCCAGGGTCAAAAAAGAAAAGCGGTCGCGGCATCTGACTTGGTCGCCACGGTCGACCCTTACCAACCCGATGCGCAGTACAGGTCAATAGAAGACGTCCCGCTCAATGATTACGATGCAGCTCTTCTGTGCATCCCCGACGAGCCGAAGATATCCACCATTGAGTACCTCCTGAATAACGGCAAGCACCTACTTGTAGAAAAACCCCTTTTTGCTCGCAACCCGCCAGACCTTTTTCGTCTTAAGGAATTAGCGCAGAACAAACGTGTGGTTTGCTATACAGCCTATAACCATCGGTTCGAGCCTCATTTTGTGCGCATGAAGCAACTTATTGAATCGGGGACTCTGGGTCGGATCTACAGCTTGCGCATGTTCTACGGCAACGGCACCGCCCGCTTGGTTCGAGATTCCGCCTGGCGCGACCAAGGCGCTGGCGTGCTACATGATCTTGGCTCCCACCTGCTGGATACCGCCCTTTTCTGGCTGGGCAAGCCCATTGACCGGTTCAAAATCCACAGCGCCAACTGCTTTGAAAACCGGTCTTATGACAACATTTGTTTTGGTGCCAATTCAGACCCGGTTGTGCAATTTGAGGTCAGTCTACTGTCCTGGCGTAATCACTTCTATGCCGATGTTTTTGCCGAGAAGGGAAGCGCCCATATCAGCTCACTCTGTAAATGGGGCCCCAGCACATTCAGCGTACGTGACCGCAAGCTCCCCAGCGGCCGACCCAATGAAGAATCAATCACGCTAGTGCAGCCAGACCCCACCTGGGCCATCGAATACGATCACTTTATTAAACTCTGTGAGACTGGTCTTGGCAACATTGACAACGACATCTGGATCAACAACACATTACAGGGCCTCAGCGACAATCTTGCCAAAGGCGTAGGAACATAAATATGCTTCATCATCTTCATGCACAAGAGGTCCTGCCGCACCGTGTGGTCGTGCTGGGCGGTGGCGGGTTTATTGGTGGGGCCATTGTGCACAGGCTCAAAGAGAGCGGCATCGTCTGCACCAGCCTGGGCCGCCCGGATTTTGATCTTTTAAAGCCTGGCGCTGCTGAGCGCCTTGCTCAAACGCTTGGTAATCAAGACACCCTGATTTTTGTTTCTGCTAAGGCCCCATGCAAAGACATGGACATGCTCAAAGACAACAATGAAATGGCGCACACCGTTATTGCGGCCTTGAGAAAAAAGCCGGTCGCCCATTTGGTCTATATCAGCTCAGACTCGGTTTACAAAGATTCAACTAACCCTTTAACTGAAGACTCATGTGCAGAGCCTGGGTCTCTGAATGGTGTCATGCATCTCACCCGTGAAGTGGCGCTGCGACAGGAGTTTGCTGGACCTTTTGCAGCAGTTCGTGCCACACTGGTATACGGTCTGGATGATCCGCACAACGGCTACGGGCCCAACCGCTTTCGTCGGCTGGCAGCTTTAGGCCAAGAGATTGTGCTGTTTGGTGAGGGCGAAGAGCAGCGTGATCACGTCCATGTGGAGGACCTTGCCGAACTAGTTAAAAAAATCATTCTTTGGCGCAGCATGGGCATTGTCAACGCGGTATCTGGCGAAGTCGTTTCTTTTCGAGCCCTTGCGGAATTTGCCGTGAAAGATTTATCGTCTGTGTCAAATATCAAGGGCACGCCACGTGCAGGCCCAATGCCACACAACGGCCTGCGTCCTTTTGATAACGCTACCGTGCTAAAGGCCTTTCCAGGCTTTCGTTTCAAGAACTGGCAAGAGGGGCTCGCCGCAGTGCATGCTCAACACATCAGCCAAGCCAAACAGGAGAACAAGCCATGAGCTTGCCAGTCATTGGCTTTGCAGGCATGACGCATTTGGGCTTGGTCTCCGGAGTATCTGCCTCAGAAAAAGGCTTTTCAGTTGTTTGTTTTGACCCCAATGCAGACCTTATCGCTGCAATTAGCAGAGGCGTGCTCCCGGTCTCTGAGCCAAACATCGATGATCTGGTCGCCAAAAATGGCAGCCGTTTGCGTTTTACCTCTGAGTCAGCAGATCTAAAGTCTTGCGACGTCATTTACGTGGCCCCAGACGTTGTCACCGATGATCGAGGGCAAAGCGACCTTCAAACCATAAATAGCTTACTTGATGTTGTTTTTGATGCTGCGCGCCCTGACGCCGTCATCATAGTTCTATCTCAAGTCCCCCCCGGCTACACCCGCAGCAAACAGCGCGCCGGGCGCATTCTTTATTACCAGGTCGAGACGCTGATCTTCGGACGTGCAGTTGAGCGGGCGCTATTTCCGGAGCGATACATCGTCGGCTGTGCAGACCCTGCCCAAGTGCTGCCTGAGGCATTCGATACCTTCTTAAAAGCCCATGGCTGCCATATTTTGACAATGCGGTATGAAAGTGCAGAGCTGGCAAAAATTTCAATCAATATGTGTCTGGTGTCGTCCATCACTACCGCCAACACATTAGCCGAGTTATGTGAAAAAATTGGTGCGGACTGGTCTGAAATCGTGCCTGCCCTAAAGCTGGATCGTCGCATTGGACCTCACTCCTACCTGGCCCCAGGGCTGGGCATTGCTGGGGGTAATCTGGAGAGAGATCTTGCCACCGTATGCAATTTTTCCGACCAATACGGAACCGACGCAGGTGTTGTTCGCGCTTGGATCGCCAATAGCCAATACCACCGTAATTGGCCCCTCCGCACCCTGCAAGCCCATGTGCTATCCAAAATCAGCGACCCGTGTATAGCGGTCTTGGGTCTGGCCTATAAGCAAGACACGCACTCCGTCAAAAACTCACCGGCGATCGAGTTACTCCAACAGCTCAAGCAATTTCGTGTTCGCGTATTCGACCCCGTAGTAGCGACCTCCGTGGTGCCCAGTTCCCGTTGCTTTGGTGCTAGCTCAGAACTCGAAGCCTGTGAGGGTGCCGACGCATTGGCCATCATGACGCCATGGAGCCAGTTTGGTAGGCTGGACCCAATTGACATCGCCAAGAGATTGCGCGGCAAAGTAGTGCTTGATCCCTATGCCTTGCTTCGAACTGAAGCCTGCCAGAGTGCTGGCCTGAGCTACTACACGCTCGGTATCTAAGCATCACCGGCGAGAAAAGCGGTTTCTTATATATGATTCCAAAATTACCATAACGGACTGGGATAGGGAAGAGCTTGAGACTCTGTGGCTCCCGTCAAGTTCCTTCGGTACTACGGGAATGGCTAAGGTTAGAAGTTGCTGCAGTATGTGAAATCCAAGTCGAGGACGATCAAGACAAAATCCCACTTCCCGGTTTTACAATTCGAGACGGTCAAACTTGGGTTGCCAAGCCGTTGGAAGACATGTCCCCATTCCTGGACCGCAAGAACTTGCAGGAAAAAATGATAATTGAGCTGGCCCAAAAAGACTAACTGAAAGAAATTGTTTATGCGCGTTGCCGACTACGTCATCGAATTTTTGGAGCAACAAGGTGTGGACCACATTTTTACCGTTGCTGGTGGGGGTGCGATCTTTCTTTGTGACGCACTGGGGACGGCTAAAAAAATGAAGTATGTTGCATGCCATCATGAGCAAGCAGCGTCTATGGCAAGTGAAGCATATGCTCGTGTTCGGCAGGGTCTAGGCGTTGCTCTCGTAACGTCAGGTCCCGGCGGGACAAACGCTGTTACTGGTACAGCAGGGTGCTGGCTGGATCATGTGTCACAACTCACTATCTCGGGGCAAACGTTTCTGTCGCAAACCATACGAAAGCACCCTGGTCTGCGAACCTTAGGTGTTCAGGAAATCAATATCGTCGATATAGTTCGCCCAATAACAAAATATGCTGTGATGGTCGAAGATGCAAATGAAGTTAAATATCATCTAGAAAAGGCGGTTTATTTGGCAACGCACGGCAGACCTGGACCGACATGGATTGATATTCCAGCAAATATTCAAAATGCTAATATAGAACCCGCTTTACTTAAGAGCTTCAATACAATTGAATCAGAGTTATCGCTAGATCCGGACCTAAAGTCAAAAGTAGCGCAGGTAGTTAGTCTATTGAAGACAGCAAGGCGGCCATTAGTTCATGTTGGACAAGGAGTGCGGATTGCCAATGCCATTGAGGAGCTGTACAGACTCTTGGAGACGCTTCGACTCCCATTCGTGACAGCAAGAAATGCAAATGATATTGCTCCAGCTGATCACGAACTTTACGCGGGTCACCCGGGTACATATGCGCAACGCGGTGCAAATTTTGCGGTACAGACCTCGGATCTTTATATCGCCATTGGTACGCGTCTTTCTCTGGCCCAAACTGGTTACAACGCCAAGGACTATGCCCGCAATGCTAAAGTGATCATGGTTGATATCGATCAGGCTGAGCTGGACAAGGATACTGTCAACTTGCATCTCAAGGTTCAAACCGATGCAAAGCTCTTTCTTGTGGAATTAAACCGGCAACTTAGGAATGAAAAGCTAGATCCTAAACGTTGGAGCCAATGGCAAGATCAGTGTCAAGTTTGGAGACGAAAGTACCCAGTGGTACTCCCAGAATACCGGGAGCAAAAAGGCACCATTAATTCATACCATTTTATCGATGTGCTATCAGACGTACTGACTCCTGAAGACGTTGTGGTTACGGACATGGGGTTTGCGTTTCAAAATACACATCAGACATTCAAGGTAAAGAAAGGGCAGAGAGTATTCACTAATTGTGGCCTTGCCTCGATGGGATGGGGCCTGCCTGCGGCGGTAGGCGCTAGCTTTGCAAGAGGAGCACAACGAACTGTTTGCATTGCCGGAGAGGGGGGGTTCCTGATGACGCTTCAGGAAATGGCGACGGTTATGCATCACCGCTTACCCATCAAATTATTTATCCTGAACAATGGTGGATATCTAACTATCAAGCAGACGCAGGAATTGGGGTTTGAAAACAGACTGATGGGAAGCAACGAGGATTCGGGCTTATCCTTCCCCGACTTCATGAAAATTGCAGAAGCGCATCGTATCAAGGGCGTAAGACTCGATTCGCATCTTGATCTAAAACAACGAATTGAAGAGGTGATGAGCCATGAAGGCCCTGTCCTGTGCGAAATAATGATGGATCAAGATCAAGAGACTGCCCCTAAAGCCATTAATCGAAGAAACTCTGACGGCAGCATGAAACAAACTCCGCTCGAGGACAGTTATCCTTTCTTGGACCAGAGTGAAATAGACAAAAACATGAGTATCGTCAATAAGCTTTAAATTCAATTAACCTTGGAGTATTTACATGACAAAAAAAGCAATGACTATCGCTAGTGTATGTTCATGGTAGACCACAACGAATTGGCGGATGCCGATGAGATAGTGATCCAGTTTGCAGACCTTAGAAACTCGGTCGTCATCAAGGGAAACATGGAATCAAGACGATCTCATGCGTGAATTTGACGCCCTGACCGGTTACCCGGAACCGAAAGCGCCAAGATATATACATCCAAAGCTTCGTACGATCCACAACCGCATCGTCGCATCCTATCGTGACAAAGAGTTTTATGACGGAGACCGCAATAACGGATATGGCGGATTCAAAAACGACGGCCGCTGGGCGCCCATCGCTCGGAGCATGTTGCAGGAGTATGCTTTAGATGACCGATCAGCAGTCTTGCAAATCGGCTGCGACAAAGGTTTCCTGCTCCATGAGTTACTTCAGCTCTGCCCCGCCATGACCCTAAGGGGTACGGAAATTTCCGACTATGCAATCAATTGCGCCTTATCCTCAACCAAAAATCTCATCCAAAAAGCCCCGTTTTGTGAGTTACCTTTTGCCAATGGCGAGTTTGATTTTGTTATCGCCATCGGACCTGTTTATTCCTTGAATCTACCCGATGCAATCAAGTGCCTAAAAGAGATTCAGCGGGTAGGATGTGGCAGGAGTTTTATTACTCTGGGTGCTTACGAAACAGAAGAAGAGCTGCGGCTCTTCAGGTTATGGACACTGCTCGGCTGCACGGTTTTATCAAAGATGGACTGGATTGAAGTTCTGAAGCATGTGGGTTACACTGGGGATTACAAATTCAATACGGCTCAATCGCTAAATCTTATTGAGAAAGAATAAAAGATTTAGGGCAACAATCTAAAATCTTAGCGAGACAACACTAGATAGATCTACAAAAACAGAATAAAGTTACTTAGTTATTTTTTCAAAAAACTAAACACTAACGAATATGACAAGCAATTATTTAATTCGGTGGATTCAAGGACGAAGCGCAACTTTGATTAACTGATGGTTAGGTGGCTGAGGATGTTTAGCATTCAAGGCTTCTTGACCTGGCAGTCGAAGTTGCTTATGACCTACAAACACCTCA